>ERZ869909.1351-NODE-1351-length-20111-cov-9.678197_pt1 | contig 20111 bp, 20 predicted proteins | sample MGYA00520892_ERZ869909 | MGnify/ENA primary metagenome ERZ869909 (study PRJEB32215, sample SAMEA104723947) | bioreactor metagenome | biome: bioreactor; feature: anaerobic bioreactor; material: water | place: China | collected 2015-03-12 ... | reverse complement strand
GTCGCGCTCGAGCTGGCGGTGCTCGAGGCCGGCCCGCCGCGCGGCGGCCTGGTGATCGCGGTCGTGGTCGGGGCGCTGGTGATGTCGGTCTTCACCGGGGCGGGCGTGCTCTTCTCGGTCATCACGGGCGAGAAGACGCAGCGCGTGACGGAGGCGATCGTGAGCGCGGTGTCGCCGCAGGCGTGGATCGACGGCAAGATCCTCGGCACCACCCTGTTCGTGCTGGCGTACCTGGTGTCGTACGCGGTCGGGTTCGCGCTCGCGTTCGCGGTGCGCGGCGCGTTCGAGGGGGAGATGCCGCGGCTACCGTCGCTCGTCACCGATCCTGGGGTGCTGCTGGTGACGCTGGTGGCCGCGGCGCTCGGCTTCGGCCTCTGGTTCACGGTCTTCGCCGCCGTCGCCGCGACGGTGAGCGATCCCACCACCAGCTCGCGCGGAGGGTTCATCATGCTGCCCGGCCTGGCGCTCTCGGTCGGGTTCCTGGGGCACGTCGGCAACGTCGACGGGGCGCTGTTCCGCTTCTTCGCGCTGTTCCCGTTCACCAGCCCGAGCGCACTGCCGGTGCGCATGCTGACCGGGTCGATCGCGGCGTGGGAGGTGCTGGCAGCGCTGGCGCTGCTGGCCGGGTCGGTCCTGCTGGCGCGGAGCGCCGCGGCAAAGGTGTTCGCGCTCGGCATCCACATGACCGGCAAGGAGCCGAGCCTGGCCGAGGTGTGGCGTTGGGTGCGGAAGGGGGGCGGCGCGGGGCGGGGGTAAGCTCGCGGCCCGCCGCCGCATCGCGCCAGCGTCGGCCATGGATCAGGAGGGGTCATGCAGGTGATCGAGCCCAACCGCGTCGTTCGCACGTACACGCAGCGCCTCGTCGGCGCCCCCTCGCAGGTGTTCCCGCTGCTGTGCCCGGTGCGCGAGGCGGACTGGATCGACGGCTGGGATCCGCTCCTGGTCGTGAGCGGCTCCGGCGTCGCCGAGCCCGACTGCGCCTTCGTCACCGCGGCGGACCCGCACGACGCGATCTGGTACGTCACGCGCCACGAGCCCGAGAGCGGCTTCGTCGAGATGATCAAGATCACGCCGTCGGTCACCGCGTGTCGGCTCTCGATCCGCGTCCGGCCGGTCGAAGGCGGGAGCGAGGCGGACGTGACGTACTGCCATACGAGCCTCGGCCCCAAAGGGGATCGCTTCGTGCGGTCGTTCACCGAGGAGCACTACCGGCAGTTCATGCAGGACTGGGAGTCCCGGATGAACCACTACCTCGCGCACGGCAGGGCGCGGAAGCCTTCCGATGGCTGACCCGCCATCGCGCCATGGGTGCACGGCCTCCGCCGTCCGACGAACGCTGGCGTGGCGCGAGCACGAACGTGCGGATGAGATCTCGCTGCGGCGGGCCACCGACGAGGACGTCGGCGAGGTGCTGATGCTCGTGCGCGCCTGCGTCGACCACTTACGCGGCCACGGCATCGAGCAGTGGGACGACCGCTACCCGGACCGGTCGACGATCGAGGCGGACGTGTGGGGGCGGGAGGCCTTCGTTGCCACCCATGAGGCGAGGCTCCTGGGTTACGTCGTGCTCTGCACCCGGCAGGACCCCGAGTACGCGGCGGTGCCGTGGGCGTACGCGGTGGGTCCGATCGCGGTGATCTCGCGGCTGATGGTGGATCCCGCGGTTCAGGGACGCGGTTTCGCCCAGGCGCTCATGGGCTTCGTCGAGGAGCGTGCGCGGGCCGCGGGATGCCTCGCCGTGCGCCGCGATGCGTTCTCCGGGAACCCTCGCGCGCTGCGCCTCTACGGGCGGCTCGGGTACCGTGAGTCCGGCACGATTCGGCGCCGGACGGGCACGTTTCGCTGCTTCGAGAGGCGGCTCGCGGCCGCCGACGTACACGAGCATCGCGATGGCGCGCACGAGGCGCAGCTGGGCTGAACGTGCCGCGGGCGCGGTCGGTGCGGGCCGCGCCCGCCCAGGGGGAGCATGAGAGATCTCGTCTTCGAGACCGAACGGTTGCGGGTGCGGCGCTGGCGCGACTCGGACCACGCGGACCTGATGGCCGTCTACGGCGACGCGGATGCGATGCGGTGGGTGGGCGACGGCCAGCCCATCACCGAGGACGAGTGCCGGCGTTGGCTCGAGGTGACCCGCGCGAACTACGAGCGGCGCGGCTACGGCATGTTCGCCGTGGAGCGGAAGACCGAGCCCGGCGTCGTCGGCTTCTGCGGCATCGTCCACCCGGGCGGGCAGGAGGTCGCCGAGGTCAAGTACGCGTACCTCCGTCGCGTGTGGGGGAAGGGCATCGCCAGCGAGGCGCTGGTCGGCCTGATCGCGTACGGCGTGCGCGAGCACGGGATCGCGCGCATGATCGCGACCACGGCGCCCGAGAACGCCGCGTCGCACCGCGTGCTCCTCAAGGCCGGCATGCGCCGCGGCGAGCTCCGGTCCCACGATGACGGGAGCCACACCCAGGTCTTCGAGGTCGACGCGCCGAGCCCGACATGTCGCACCGCCGACCATCGGAGTGGGTCGCTCCCCTAGAGTGGGTCACCCTTCGGCCCTGGCGCCCTGAGGAGTGTGACGATGGCATCGCCGACACGCGCGGGAGCACCGGCACGGTCCGAGGCGGTGACGTTCCGCACGACGGTCCTGCAGACCGGGAACAACACCGGCATCCTCGTCCCCGACGAGGTCGTGGCGTCGCTCGGCGGCGGCAGGCGTCCCCTCGTCGTGGTGAGCGTCCGCGGGCACACGTACCGAAGCGCGGTGGCGTCGATGGGCGGGACCTTCATGATCTCGCTGAGTGCCGAGAACCGCGCGGCCGCCGGCGTCCGGGGCGGCGACGAGGTCGAGGTCGCGCTTCGCCTCGACCTCGAGCCCCGCGCCGTGGCCATCCCCTCCGACCTTCGGGCCGCACTCGCCGAGTCGGGTGCGCTCGATGCCTTCGAGGCGTCGGCCCCCTCGCGGAAGAAGGAGGACGTCCGCCAGGTGGAGGACGCCAAGACGCCGGAGACGCGGGCGCGCAGGATCACGAAGATCGTCGCGAGGTTCACGGGGGCGTAGGGCGAGCGCCGCACGCCCACGGTGGGCCCGGGGAGGTGACCGGATGACGCAGGATCGAGGGCGCACGCAGGCATGGCGCGAGTTCCCCCTGGTGCGAGCGCTGCTCGGTCGCCGCGCCCGCCGCTTCGGCTTGGGGATGGAGATCCCGACCGGACCCCTCGCCCATCGCTCCCGGAAGGAGCCGCTGCCGCTCACGGAGCGGGAGCGGATGCTGCTCGTCGCGGCCGCCACCGGCGTCTCGGGATGGACCTTCGGCGTGCCGTACACGCCCCGCAGGCCCGACGCGCACGCCGAGTTCACGCTCCGCTTCACCGGGCGCACCGCGCCGACCGCGGCCGGGCTCGGCACGCCGGCCCTGTTCTTCACGGACGACGAGGGGTGCTACTGCACCAGGACGCGTGACGTGCGAGCGAACCTGATGCAGGCGCCGTCGGGCGGCGAGGACCCATTCGAGCACGTGGCGGCGGTGTGCCGCGAGAGCACCGTTCGCGTCAAGGAAGGCCGCCTCGACCTGCCGTCGTCGCCGCCGCACGTCCTCCCGCCGAACCTGTGGTGGGCCAACCGGCCCGGCTCCACCCTGTTCATGCCCGTGGGGGACGCGAGCGAGGAGTTCCTGGGCATCCTGGCGCTGATGCTGCGGCATGGCGTGATGGTGGTGGACGAGCAGACCGGCGAGCCCGCAGGGCACCTCGAGCCGTTCGTCCGCTCGGGCCTCCTCCAGCGCGAGAAGCGACTGCCGTTGTCGGAGCTCCTCGCCGACGTGAACGACAGCATCTGCCTCGAGCTCGCCTTCATGGGCCACAACATCGTGCTGATGCAGCAGGCCCTGGGGTTGGGCGGCCTCTACTTCAACGGCATGGACGGTCTGAGCGCGCTCGGAGCCTACGCGAGCGATGGGGTCGCGGGGCTCGGGTTCCGGTTCGTCGAGGACGAACGCTGGGTCACGCCGAACCCGGTCGGGTTGGACGGCGTCTACGAGGCGCTCTGCCCCCCGTACTACCCGGACATGCACGCCGCCGTCGAGGCGTTCGTGGAGCGGAAGTTCGGCCCCGGGGGCGCCTACGATCCGAACGCCGAGGGGCCATGGCGGGAGAGCGGGAGGGTGAAGCGGACGGTCGCCGCCTACGACGGGGACTTCGTGGACTGCCTGTCGGAGGTGGCCCGCTACGTCTACGGCAAGTTCGGCAAGTTCCCGGGGACCCGCAGCACGATCATGCTTCCGGGGTTCGTGCAGGCGCACCACCTCGACACCGACTTCTACGACCTGCACTACGGGGAGGGTGCGTACCTGGAGACGCACGCGAACCACATGAGGGAGTGGCACGGCAGCGAGTGAGGGTCGGGAACGGGAGGCGTCGGCGCGCCGACCGTTCGCCCCGATCGCGCCGCGCCGGCAAGGAGTAGGGTGGCCGCGTCGACGTCCGATCGGGCTGACCGGGGCGGGAGGACACCGTCGTGGAACCGAGGTTCATCGACCGCGAAGCGCTGACCATCGTCGGGATGGTGTACTACGGGGACCCGTTCAGGGCCGAGGGGGTCGCGGCCGAGGCGAACGAGGTCGGCAAGCTGTGGGGGCGCTTCGACGCGTACCTGAACCGCCACCGAGGCGCGTTCCGGCGGGTGGTCGACGACCGGGTCGGGTGGGAGCTTCACATCACGACCGACGAGTACGCCGAGACGAAGGCGTACTTCGTGATGGTGGGCCTGGAGGTCGCCGGCATCGAGGACCTGCCGGGGCCGGTGTTCGCCAAGGTGCTGCCGGCGGGCACCTACGCCGTGTTCACGCTCCATGGGGCGGAGATGACCCGCAACTGGAGCGACGCGATCTACCGGGAGTGGCTCCCGGCGTCGGGCTACGAGGAGTCCATCGGCTGCACGATCGAACGCTACGACCAGGCGCGCTTCCACGGCTGGGGCCGGCCCGACTCCGAGGTGGAGATCTGGGTGCCGGTCCGGTCGCGACGGCGCTGATCGCGGTCCGGGGTCGCTGCCGAGAACTCGGCGGTACCGACCTTCGGTCTCCTCATGGACGCCTACCCCGCTGTGAAATACGATCCGACATCCAGGAGGGTCCGTCGTGCTGACCGTTCGCCTACCCGATCACCTCGAGCGCGAACTGGAGCGGCTCGCCGCCGAGGAGCGGACCACCAAGACGCAGATCGTCCGCAGGGCGCTCGAGCGCTACGTGGCGGCGCAACGTGACGAGCGCAGCTCGTTCGAGCTCGGCGAGAGCTTCTTCGGCCGATACGGCTCCGGCGAGTCGACGCGCTCCGCGACCTACAAGGGTCGCGTGCGGGAGAAGCTCCGTGCGAAGCGTCCTGGTTGACGCCGGGCGGCGTCGTCGTCCACGAGGTGCCGCCGGAAGCACTCGGACGGATCATCGACCTGGTGGAGTGCTGCGGCGATCGCCCGATGGACCTCGCGGACGCCACGCTCGTCGTGGTGGCCGAGTCGCTGGGCATTCGGGAGATCGTGTCGATCGATCGCGACTTCGAGATCTACCGGATCGGCGGTCGTTCGAGCTTCGAGAACCTGTACCCGACGACCAAGTAACGCGCGCGTCCGCGGGCAACGCGCGGGCGGGCCGTGCTGACCACGGGGTAGGGTGGGATGCATGCACGCCCGACCCAGTCAGGCCTACGCGGAGGCGCAGCCGTGCCGGTGATGGCCGCCTTCGCCGCCGTTCTCGGCGCCTTCGGTTCGTACGCTGCATTCGCGCCGCTGTTCGGTCGCGTGCCCGTCGTCGTGCGCCCGCGGCTCGTGGCGGTGACCTTCGCGACCGCGTTCGGGGCCGAGGTCCTGGCCCAGGCGCTGACGTCGGGTCTGGACCTCGGTTTCGTCCTCGTCGCCGCCTTGGCGGCCGCGGCGGGCATCACCCTGTCGCGCGGGGCCGTGCAGTTCCTCGGGGTCCGGGAGGAGGCGTTCCTCGCCGCGTTGCGGCGCACGCTCGACGACCTCGGCTGGCGCTACGACCTGCGGGTCGACGGTGGCGAGCGGGTCGACCGGATCGTTCTCACCGAGGCCCACGCCGGGCAGGAGTTCGGCGTCCGGGCCCGCGACGCGCACGCGAGCCTCGGGGCGCGCGGGGGGTCGGCGCGTGACCTGCTGGCCGACGTCGTCGACCGCGTGGAGGCGCGGTTGCGCGGCGGGAACGCCGCGGCCGGGCTGGCGTCGCGGGCGACCTACGCGTGGTGGGCCGTCGCCGCCGTGCTGGTGGCGATCGCCGTCTACCTGATCTGACGCGCCGGGACCGGGCCGACGCGGCCGAACGCCCGCGGCCGAACCCGGCGCGTCCCACCCGCTCAGCGCACGAAGCGCTCGCTCACCCACGCGCTGATCGTGTCGAGGAAGCCGGGGATGAAGGCGTTCTCGAGCATGAGGTACTCGTCGACGTTGCCGGTCACGGCCTGCTGGAAGAGGTGGTTGGCCTGCGGGACCACGACGACGGTGACGTCGTCGTTGCCGGCCTCGGCGAGCGCCGCCTCGAACGGGCCGCGGTTCTGCGCCACGTCGACCTGGACGTCGAGTTCGCCGAAGAGGACCAGGACGGGCACGGTGATCCGGCGCAGGTCGTCGCGCGGGTCGTAGGAGAAGAAGAAGCGCAGCCATGGGCTCTGGAAGGCCGCGACGTTGGCGGCGGCCTGCTGGGCGATCAGGGCCTCCGGGTCGGGGATCTGCGCCCGCTGCTCGGCGGGAAGCGCCGCGATCTGCGCCGTGGCGATCTCGATCAGCCGCGCCTCGAGCGCCGCCCACGCCTCGGCCTGCGCGAGCGCGACGACCTCGCGCTGCTGCGCGACGGCCTCCGCGACCTCCTCCGCGCTCGCGCCCGACGCAGCGGCGATGCGCTCGACCTGGGTGACCACGACCTCGGCGTACGGCAGGCCCGGTCCGGCCATCGCGATGACGAAGGCGACCTCTTCGGCGAACAGGGCGGCGACGCGACCGACGATCACCGAGCCCTCGCTGTGGCCGAGCAGCCCGACGCGACCGGCGTCGACCGCGTCCACGCCGGCGAGGTGGCGCAGGCCGGCGGCGACGTCGTCGGCCAGGTCGGCGGTGGTGGCGGCCTCGTGGTCGCCGGTGGAGCCGGCGATGCCGCGCTCGTCGAAGCGCAAGACGGCGACGCCGTGGCGGGTGAGGTGGTCGGCGAGCCAGCGCAGCGGCCGGTACCCGGGCATGGAGGGGTTCATGCCGTCGCGGTCCTGTGCGCCGCTGCCGGAGACGAGGACTACGCCCGGGTGAGGGCCGTCGCCGCGGGGGACGGTGAGCGTCCCCGCCAGCGTCGCGCCGGCCGAGGCGAAGGAGGTCTCGACCACGTCGTAGGGGAGGTCGCCCGGGTCCTCGGCGGTCGGTTCCTCGATGAGGACCTCGAGCCCGAGCAGGACCTGGTTGGCGGCCGCGTTCACGGCCTGCATGAAGGCCGCCTGGCTGGCCTGGGCCAGCACCAGCACGGTGAAGCCGCCGCGCTCGTGGCTGATGGCGGCGAGGAGGTCGTCGCCGTGCTGGTAGATGCGCTGCGTCCACGTGCCGCTGGGGAGGGGAACCGCGCCGGCCTGCAGGGGGGCGGCCGCGAACGCGGCGTCGAGGGCGGGGTCGACGAGGATCGCCAGCGCCGCGGCGACCACGTCCATCTCCGCGCCGATCGGCGCGAGGACGTGGAGCACGCCCGCCGGCTCGGCGTGGCGCAGGGTCAGGACGTCGGGCGTGGCGGTGGCGGTCCAACCGGCGGGGATCGGCGCGACGAAGCGGCCCTGGGGGTCTTCGTAGCGCTCCTGGGCGGCGGCGCTGCCGAGGGCGAGCGCCGCGACCAGGGCGAGGGCGAGAGGCCTGCGGACGACATGGGTCATGGTGGAGCCTCCTGAACCGGTAACGGCGGTGGCCGGAACCGGGGGTTTCCAGAGCACCGACGTCAGAACTCCTCGCGCCCGAACCGCCACAGCGCGACGGCCAGGAAGGCGCCCGTGCCGAGCGCGGTGGACACGAGCGGCCACGCGGAGAGCAGCGGTCCGCCCTGGGCCACCAGCATCGCCATGCGGCCGACGACCCAGGGGCCGAGCTCCGCGACGGTCGGCTGGAGCGCGATCAACATGTCGCCGGCGACCAGCAGGACGAGCGGAACCGCCAGCACCACGCCGCGCGCCGACGTGAGGGTGCCGAGCATGAGCGTCAGCGCCAGGTACCAGAGCAGGCCGAGCGCGATCATGCCCACGCCGGCGGCGAAGCGGGCGGCGTCGAGCGGCCCCCCGGCCTCCAGCGACAGGGCGCCGTACGCGACGACGCCGGGGAGCGCCAGCGCGAGGACGAGCAGCGCTAGCCCGAGCGCGACGAACTTCGTCAGCACGAAGGCGCTGCGGGCGACGGGCTTCGAGAGGACCCAGGCGGCCGTGCCGAGTTGCCGCTCGGCGATGATCGCGCCGTGCGCCAGGATCACGGCGCCGGCGTACGGCGCCAGCGCGCCGAGGTTGAAGAACATGTCCATGGCCGCGGCGAACGGGCTTCCCATCTCGCCCGCGAACAACTCGCGCATGAACACGAGGGGGAGGGTCATGAGGCCGTTCAGGATCCCCACCCACAGCAGCGCCTGCACCCATCCCGCGCGCGTGCGCGTCCAGGCCGCGAGTTCCTTGCGCAGCAGGTTGGCGAAGCCACGGTGCGCGCCGCGCTCGGCGACGCGCTGGAGCTCCGTCGCCGTGGGGGCCGATCGTTCGGCGGTCATGCCTGCCTCCGGTGGTCGTCGACGAGGCGCAGGAAGACCTCCTCGAGCTCGAAGCTGCGGCGCCGGAAGCTGCGGACGACCACGTCGGGGACGTCGAGCGCGACGCGCAGGAGCCGTGCCTCGGCGGCGTCGACGTCGTTCGCGCGCACGTACAGGAGCGGGTCTTCGCCCTCGCCCCGGTCGACGCCCTCGACCCACGGCTCGGCCCGCAGTGCGGCCGTCAGCGCATCGACGGGCCCGCGCACGCCGAGCTCGAAGGTGGTGGCGCCGTCGCCGGCGAGCAGTTCCGGCGTCGGGGCGTAGGCGAGGAGGCGGCCGTGGTCGAGGATCGCGACGCGGTCGGCGACGCGTTGCACGTCGTCGAGGATGTGCGTCGAGAAGAACACGGTGGTGCGCTCGCGCAGGCGCGCGAGGATCGCCAGCACCGCCTGGCGGCCGGCCGGGTCGAGCGCCGCGGCGGGCTCGTCCATCAGCAGCAGGTCGGGCTCGTTGACGTTGGCCTGGGCGATGCCGAGGCGCTGGCGCTCGCCGCCCGAGAAGCCACGGATCGGGCGATCGGCCTTGTCCGCGAGGCCCACGAGGTCGAGGAGTTCGTCGATGCGCCGCTCGATGGCGCTCGTGGGACCGTCGTAGAAGAAGCGCGCCACGAACCGCAGCGTCTCGCGGGCGCTGAGGTGCTCGTAGAAGCGTGGGTCCTGGGCCAGGTAGCCGACCCGCGCGCGCACGTCCGCGCTGCGTCGAGCGACGTCGAGGCCGAACACCTGGGCGCTGCCGGCCGTGGGCCGGGCGAGGCCGACGAGCAGCTTCATGGCCGTGGTCTTGCCCGCCCCGTTGGGGCCGAGGAAGCCGACGATCGAGCGTTCGGGGACCGCCAGGTCGAGGCCGTCGAGGGCGGTCAGGGTGCCGAAGCGCTTCGTGAGTCCGCGGGTCTCGACCACGGGCGGCGCGCCTGGGGTCGTCACGGCGTTCGCCACGGGGCACCGGTGGTCGGGGTGACATCGCCATGCATGGCGCCACCTCCTCGTACGGACGACCGTAGGCCATGCGGGGGTTCCGTGTCATCCGCCGTTCGGGTGAGACGCGGGGTCGTCAGCCACTCGCTGCACGTGCGCCGGCGTCCCCGCGGAGCGTCCCGCGTCGTCGGGCCGCTCGCGAAGGGACACCGGCCCTGGTGGCGATCGGTTCGCCCTCACACAATGGGATACCCGGACTCGCTGGGGCAAGGCGTGCCGCTCGCTCGGCCGCGTGCCGCAGCCGTGGGCTGCGAGCATCGCCTCGCCGCCGGGAGCGTCGGAGGTCGACCCATGCCCGCTCGTCGTGAACGGTTCGCCTTGGGCCGACCGCTCGCCCTCCTGGCGGTCGCGTTGGTGCTGGCCGGTTGTGCCCGTTCCCCGGTCCCGGCGGACGCCCCGCTCGAGGCGTTCGTCGCCCACCTCGACGCCATCGTGCCGCCGGCCATGCGCAGCCTGGAGGTCCCCGGCGTGACGGTCGCCATCATCCGCGGCGGAGAGCCGGTCTGGGTCGGTGCGTACGGCTTGGCCGACCTCGACGCCGGGCGGCCGATGACCTCCGATGCGGTGTTCCACACGGGGTCGATCTCGAAGTCGGTGACGGCGTGGGGCGCCATGCGGCTCGTCGAGCAGGGACGGTTGGGTCTCGACGACGACCTGAGCGGACTCCTGCGCGAGCTGCTGCCCGGGGTCGAGCTGCCCGGCGGCCACGCGATCACGCTGAGGCAGATGCTGAGCCACTCCGCGGGCGCCGGTCTCGGACCGCTCGGGTTCGAGTACGCACCGGACGGGCCGGTGCCGTCGCTGCGCGAGGCGCTCGCGCGGGACCTGGCGTTCGCGCGGGCACCGGGAACGGCGTTCGCGTACTCCAACGTGGGCTTCGACCTGGTCGAACTCGTCATCGAGGAGGTCAGCGGTCGGCCGTTCGCGGCGTTCATGGAGGACGAGGTGCTCCGGCCGCTCGGCATGCACGGCGCCACCTTCGCGTGGCGCGAGGCGGACCGCCCGCGCGTGCCGGCGGGTCACGACCTGCGCGGTACGCCCGTCGCGCCCTACGTGTACGCGACGAGGGCGTCGGGGGGCCTGTTCGCCACGGTCGGCGACGTCGCGCGCTTCGTCGCCGCCAGCGTCTCCGCAGGCCGTCCCCCCGCGATGGACGTCCTGAGCGTGGCCGGCGTCGAGGCGCTGCACCAGCCGGTGGTGCCCATCCCGGGCGTCTTCGGGGTGGTCGCCGACGCGTACGCGCTGGGCCACTTCACCGAGACCCTGCCGGACGGCCGGCGCGCGGTGTGGCACGGCGGTCAGGGCCACGGCTGGATGACCCACGTCCACGCGCTGCCGGCGACGGGCGACGGGATCGTGATCCTGACGAACAGCCAGCGCAGCTGGCCGCTCATCTCGCGCACGATGCGCGACTGGGCGACGTGGACGGGCGCCGGAGCGGTGAAGTTCGGCCGCATCATCGGTGGCGTGGGCTTCGTATGGGCGCTGATCGCCCTCATCGCGGCGGTGTCGGCGTGGGCCGCCGCGCGGCTGGCGATCGCGGTGCGCCGCGGCCGGCTGCGCTGGGCGCCGCTGGCTCGTGCGGGCCGCTTCGGGCGCGTGCTGCGGGGGCTCGTCGGCCTAGCCGGGTTGACGGCGCTCGCGTGGCGGGCATCGCAGCCGTACCTGATCGAGACCTCGGTGTTCCCGGGCGTCGCCGGCTGGCTCGGCTGGGCGCTGGCCGCGTTGGCGGCGGTCGTCGCCCTGTCGGCGGCGTTCGCGCCGGGCGTCGGACGCGATCGCGGATCGGTGTTCGGGTCTTGACGGGCCGCGGAGGCCGCGGTCCGCGCCGTCGACCGGCCGAGACGGACGATTCGGTCGCGGCTCCGCCGTAGGCTGGGGCGGTTCTGGTGCTGCCGCCGCGGGCGGCGTGGACGGAGGGTTTCGTGAAGGTCCTGATCTCGGCCGACATGGAGGGCGTGTGCGGCGTGACCAGCTGGGTGCAGGTCATGCCGCCGGAGTACGACAGCGGACCCAGCTCGACGGTGGAGTACGAGCGCGCCCGCGCCCGGTTGACGCGCGAGGTGAACGCCGCGGTCGAGGGCGCGCTCGCGGCCGGCGCGGACGAGGTGATCGTCAACGAGGCGCACAACGGCATGCGCAACCTCGTGCCGGAGGACCTGCACGAGAGCGTCCGCTTCATCACCGGCTCGGACAAGGCGTGGGGGATGATGCAGGGGATCGACGAGCCGGGCGTGGGCGCGGTGTTCTTCGTCGGCTACCACGCCAAGGCGGGCACGCCGCACGCGCCGTTGGCGCACACCTGGACGGGCTACGTGAACGACGTGCGGCTCGATGGCCGCTCGACCGGCGAGTTCGGCATCAACGCGGCGATCGCCGGGCACTTCGGCGTGCCGGTGACGCTGGTGACCGGCGACGACAAGGCCGTCGCGCAGGTGCGCGCGTGGCTCGGCGAGCGGGTCGTGGGGGTGGTGGTGAAGGAGGGGTACACGACCTTCAGCGCCATCCACCTGCATCCGGCGCGCGCGCAGCAGCTCATCCGCGAGGGCGCGGAGGAGGCCGTGCGGCGCGCGGCCGAGGCCGAGCCGTGGCGGCTGCCGCGCGACTGCCGCGTCGAGATCGACTTCGATCACCAGGCGCGGGCGCAGGCGTGCCTGTTCATCCCCGGCGTCGAGCGGGCGGGCGAACGGACGGTGGCCTACGTCGCGCGCGACGCGCTGGCGTTCAACGCCGGCTTCCGAGCGATCATGCGGGCGAGCGCGGTGACGTTCTCGCCTTGAACCCGGTTCGTGGCGTCCGGTGTCGCGTGTGGACCGCGGACCGATCGATCACGGCGCCGTTCGGTCACGCGGAGCGCCCGGTTCCGGAGGATCGAGCGTCCTGGCGAGGCCGTCGAGGATCACGTCGAGACCGTGAGCGAAGTCGGCCTCAGGGTCGTACCCGGTCGCGGTCGCGTGCGATGCCACGCGATGGAGGTACGGGTAGCGATCGGCGGGGAACGCTGCCAGCATGGCCTCGGCACGTGGGTCGGGCGGCGCGGGCGGACGTTGCGCCGTGTGGAGCTGCTGGATGCCGAACCCATAGACGTAGCTGTCGATCAACGAGAACGCGCGCAAGGCGCCCTCGATCGTGAAGCCTGCGTCCACCAGACGCCCGAGCACCCAATCGAAGTAACGGAGCCGGGCGGGTCCGCTGGAGGTGCGCGAGTCCAGCAGGGCGGGCGCCCAGGGGTGGTGCCGGAACGCGCGGCGGGCGGAGACGGCCCGCCGCCGCATCGCCTCCCGCCAGTCCGCGACGTCAGGAAGCTCCACCTGCTCGATCACTCGGTCGACCATGCCGTCCAGGATGTCGTCCTTGCCGGCAACGTGGTTGTAGAGCGACATGGCCTCGACGCCGAGCCGCGCCGCGAGCGCGCGCATCGTGACGGCCGCGACACCGCGCTCGTTCGCGATGCGGACCGCGGTGGCGACGATGCGGTCGCGGTTCAGGGCGGCGCGATGTCGGGTCCGCTTCGGGTGGTCGGCGGCGTTCGGCATGCCATCCTCGCCAGGGCTTGACGTACGTACAAAGTAAGCCTATCATGCGTGCGTACTTACGCAGTAAGTACGATGCACGGGGCAGGGGACGCGGATGCCCCCGGCTCGAGACGAGGAGACCGACATGAACGCGTGGACCCGCGACGAAGCCAGCCGGCAGCGGCTGGGCGGTGTGGCTGCGCTGTACCTGGCGCTCGCCCTTCTGGTGGCGATGCCGTACTTCTTGCTGGTGGTCGACTACCCTGGCGCGACGACGGCCGCCGAGAAGGTGGCGATGGTCGTTGGTCACTACCCGAGCATGTACGCGATGTACGTCGCCACGTACATGGTCTTCGGGATCGCGTTGGCCCTGTTGGCGCTCGTCCTCCACGGTCGCCTGCGGTCCGGCGCCCCGTTCCTCGGACAGCTGGTCACCGCGGCGGGTCTGCTGTGGGCGGTCGCCCTGGTGATGAGCGGGATGGTGTTCACGTACGGCATGACCGCCATCGTCGCCCTGGCGCGGACCGATGCGGCGCAGGCGGTGATCGCGTGGCGGGCGATCGAGCCGGTGGCCCTGGCCGTCGGTGGTGCCGGCGGCGAGTTCCTCGGCGGGCTCTGGGCCCTCTTGCTGGGCTGGTGGGCCCTGCGTGGCGGCGACCTGCCGAAGGCGCTCGGAGCCCTCGGCGTCCTCGTCGGCGTGGTCGGGCTGGCATCGGTCGTCCCGCCGCTGCACGATGCCGCCATCGCGTTCGGCCTCCTGCAGATCGGGTGGTTCGGGTGGCTCGGCGTGTTCCTCCTGACGACCCGGGCGAACGTCGCCGTGTCTGCACCCGCGACCGCCAGGTTGGCCTGACGCGGTACCGCCCCGCGCGCGTCGGTGACCTCCACGCCCCCCGACGTCAGCGCATGCCCACGTACCCGAGTTCGGTGACCATCACGCCCACCTGGTCGGCCTGCCGGCGGTGGCGGGTGTAGGCCAGGAACCCCGTGGCGCGGTCGTAGTAGAACTCGCCGACCTCACCCGTCCCCTGCGCCAGGATCACGTGCAGGTCGCCGCTGGTGCCGCCGTACACGATGTCCAGGCGGGTGAACGGGTCGCGATCGAGGAGCGTGCCGGGCGCGATCCGCGCGAGCGCGTCGGGTGGGATCCACAGGCCGTCGAAGCCGTTCGACGAGAACAGGCGCTGGGACGTCGTGCCGGGCATCGGGACGCGGGCCGGGTTGGACTCCTCGAAGAGGCTGCCGGCGAGCAGGGCGTCGCCCAGTTGCCGCTGGAACGTGTACGCGATGCGCACGCCGTCTCCGGGCAGGGGCGGGAGGCCGCTCGGTTGGGCGAACTCGGCCCGGCGCGTCCCCTCGTACACGATCGTCGTACCGGGCGTCGCCCACGGGGGCGGCGGCGCGCCGAGCCACGGCACCTCCAGTTGGCGCATGCCGAGGAAGGCCAGGTGGGTGTAGCCGGAGCTGCCCCGCAGGTCGTCGGTCACGCGGCCGTCCGGGTCGGTGATCTGCGCGCCCGGCTGCAGGTGCACGGTCCCGCCGAACAGCAGCAGGCCGCTGCCGAGGTCGTAGGTGTGGCTCACGTAGCTGTCCGCGCGCGAGGTGGCGATCGACACGACCTCGAGATCGACGCCGCCGAAGTTGCGCACGGAGCGGCTGATGCGCGTCGCGCCGTCGACGCCGGGTTGCAGGGCCGAGAGGCGGGCGGGCGGCTGCCAGTACTCGCCCAGGCCCTGGGCGTCGCCGATGATCGCATCGGCGCCGCTGGAGACGAACACCCCGCCGCCGGCGGCGGCGTCCAGGTACACCCGCGCGTCGGCGACGACCAGGCCGCCCGACGAGACCACGATGTCGAGCTGCTGCACGCCGATCCCGCCCCCGCCGCGGGTCGATTCGACGCGGTAGCGCTGGCCGTCGCGGATGAGCCAGCCCTCGGGGTCGGGCACCAGCCGGGCGCCCTCCAGCGAGGAGCCGCCCGCATGCCAGGAGAGGCGGTGGCCGACGGCGAGGAAGGGCGGCAGCTGGGCCGCCGCGACGGCCGTGAGGACGAACGCCGCGAGCGCGACGATGGCGCGGTGTGCGCGGTTCATGCCCCTACCGCCGCTCGAGGACGAAGTCGTCGTAGCGGAAGCGGCCGGTCCCGGCGGCCACGAGGCCGATGCCGATGCCGTTCGCGGGCGGTCCCTCGAACACCCGCTCGCCGGCGACGTAGAAGCCGAGGCCGCCGCCCTCCGGGACGATCGCCAACTCGGCCAGCGCGCCGTCGGTGAGCGCCGCCGACGTGCCGGTCGCGATGGCGCGATAGCCGTCGCCGTCCAGGACGTAGATGCCGAAGCCGCTGCCGCCGGTGCGCACGAGCGCCACGAACGCATGCGTGTCCGGGTCGACACCGTAGATCAGGCCTGCGCTGGGCGCGTCCGCGAACGAGCCGCCCGCCGACACCCGCGCCGCCAGCGCCTCGCCCGGCTGCCAGCCGGGCACCTGGCGCGGCAGCAGGAAGTAGTAGCGGATCACGCTCGGGTCCTCGGTGTTGGCGATCTCGAGCTGACCGTCGCGCAGCAGGGGGACCCACGGGTCGCCGGGTTGCGGGCCGAAGCGGATCACGCCGCCGAAGACGTACAGCGGGTGCGCGTTGGGGCCAAAGGACTCGTGCAGGACGACCGTGCCGCCGCCCTGGCCCCACGCCGTGGGGGCCGCCAGGACCAGGACCATCCAACCGAACGAGAGCGCGCGTCGCATCATGCGGGCGAGCCTAGGGCTCCGGGGCTTAGATGGCACTTAACCGTGCCGCGCTCGCCGAGGCCGCATGGAGTTGCGTGGATTCCCGCGTGCGATGCATGGGGTTGCATCTTCGGGGCGACCTGCTACCATCTCGCGCATGCATCCCCAGCCTTCGCGCCAGAACGTCGCCACGCCCGTCGTCCGGAGCCGTCACGGCGTCGCCGCCCGGCGCGCGGCCGCCGCCCTCCTCGCCGCCTCCATAGTGCTCGCCGCCTGCGTGCCGGCGGCCGGCCGCGGTGTCGTCACGTTCGTCGGTGCGGTCGAGGACGTGGTCGCCGAGATCGCGGCGCTCGGCCCGAACCTGCAGCCCGGCCCGCAGATGAGCTTCTACACGATCGAGACGATCAGCGACCGCGCGATCACGCTGGTGTCGAACTCGACGCTCGCCGTCACGCTGGTGTTCGGCGCGGCGGTCACCCGCCTGACCTTCACCGCGCAGCAGCGCGGCGACGTGGTGCTGCTCGCCGCGAGCGGCACCGGCGCCTTCGCGGAGGCCGACCTCGATCGCGTGATCGCGTACCTGCAGACCGTGTTCGCGTCGCCCTGATGCCGGCGGCGCGGGCCGAGGCGTCGGAGGCGCCGGCCGAGGCGCCAGCGGCCGGGCTTTAAGCAGCCTCTAAGGGAGGCGTTTCTAGCCTCCCGCCATGCCCACTTCGCGCCACCTCCGTTCGCTCATGGCGGGGCTCCTCCTCCTCGCCGTCACCGCCTGCGGCGTCTCCGGACCCCCCACGACCGAAGAGCAGCTCGTCGAGGTCCTCGGCCGCGTCGTGCTGCCGGCCGGCAGTCCCATCGCCCCTGCCGACCTGCGCGTCGTCACCGCGTTCGGCGACGAGCCGGTCGGTGCCGACGGCCGCTTCCGCGCCACCGTGAAGGGCACCGGACCTCAGGAGCTGGCGGTGATGGACGCCGACGGCCGCCTGATCCTGATCGGCCTCGCGCGGGACGGCGCCGCGGAGGCGTCGCTCGACACCAGCGCGATCGCCTTGCTGCACGCCGCACTGGGCGCCTTCACCCTGCCCGCGGACCAGCAGCGCCGCGTCTACGACCGGATCGGCGCGCTCCCCGACGTGGCCGACGTGGCGGCGCTGCTGCGCGACGCGCTGCTGGCCGGGGACCTCCTGCTGTGGGACGGAGGCACGGAGCTGACCCAGGCGCTGACGTTGGCGCGTGCCCAGGTGCCGGCTCCGCCCGCCACGACGACGCTGGCGCTCTCCCAGGTGCCCGCGCGATCGGCCGCCATGGTGGCTCGCGCCCCGGCGCCCGCGCTGCCGGCGTTCGCGACGGTCGCCGCCACCGTGACCCCCACGGCGGAGCCGGGCAACGTCGGCATCGTCATCGAGCCCGGCGGCGGTGTCCTGCTGGGCGGCGCGGCCGTCCTGAACAACCCCGACGGGCCCGGCATCGTCGTCCAGAACCACGTTCGCCGGCCCGGGGCTCTGCTCGCCTACCAGGTCGCGTACGACATCCCCGGCGAGCGCGTGGCCATCGAACCGCCGCTGCTGGTCGGGCGCGTCGAGGTGCCGTCGACCGCCAAGCTCGAGATCTTCGACGCGATCTACGACGTCATCGTGGGTGACGCGCCGTGGGTGCCCGTCCTCAGCGAGCCGCTGAACCTGCCGATGCACGCCGGCGCCGACCGGACCCACTACCAGCTGGTGCTGCTGGGGGCGACGACCGACGTCGTGACGCGGCCGGCGCTGTACGACGACACCCGCTTCCCGAGCGCCGTCCGCGACGAGTGGCGCGAGATCGTGCTCGACAAGGTGATCGAGTCGTTCCTCGACGACATCGCGCTCCCCCTGCTCGAGAGCTTCGTGTTCGGGCGCACGGGCTTCATCGAGGGCTCGCGCCTCGCCAAACTCCGCAGGGACTTCCGCACGCTGAACGACACGCAGCTCGGGCGCCTCGGCGTCCACCTGCGCGCCGGCGGCTCCTACGCCATCGCCCTCACGTTCGTGCTCGACGAGATGGTGCGGACCCAACGCTACCGCCTCGACTTCGCCCAGGTCGTCAACGAGGCGCTCTCGGAGAGCGAGCGCAACCGCTTCGACTTCGATCGCGCGGAGGCGCGCCTGCGCACCCGGGCCGGCGCTGCCGGCGTCGCCGCGGCCGTCCAGCTGACCCTCGCCGCCGGCGACCTGGCGGCCGTCCTCCACGACCTGGCGAGTTCCCCCGCCGCCGTCGGCTGGACGGCCGCCGCCACCCCGCGGCGCTTCGTCCTGGAGCCGAATCCCGCCCGCGTCACGCGCCAGGACCCCCAGGTCGAGCTCCGGGCCGTGCCCCGCGCCGAGGTCGTGGGGACGTTCCGCTACCGCTGGTCCACCACCGGCCGCCACGGTCGGCTCACCGACGGCCTGCAGGACGGCGTCCTCTTCGACTCGGTCCACGCCAACGTCTGGTACACGCACACGAACCCGCTCGCCATCGAGGACGACCACGAGGACACGGTGACGGTGGAGGTGTTCGAGGTGCCGACGCCGACGACGCCCATCCCGGTCGGGGCCGCGCCCGTCGCGACCGCGAGCGCCACCGTGCGCGGGCTGCACCGCGAGATCGACGCGCGCATCTTCACGGTGACGGGTCTGGTGCCGGGCCAGCCGTTCCAGTGCGCGATGATGCTGGTGCGCGTGGAGAAGAACCCCGCGGCGAGGACCTACTCGCTGCGGTTCGAGGACTTCGGGGGCGTCGGCCATCCGTACAACTGGAACGCGACGCTGAACGCGAGCTCGTTCGCGCTCTACTCGATCGACCCGTCCAACACCTCGCCGACCCGGCGGATCCTCGAGTGGGGCGGCCCGTGCGCGGGCCGCGATCCCACCACCGGAGCGATCGTCGCAGGCCCCTGGTTCGACTTCGCGACCTTCGAAGACGGCAACGACTACCTCGTCCTCGTCTACTACGCGGAATCGGGTTGGGAGGGTTCGACGCCGCTCGGCACCTACGTCGTGAACTGGCTCGACTGGGCCGCCGCGGGGACGCTGAGGGTCACCTGGTCGCCGTAGCCGCAGTCGCGCAGCGGACGCTGTGCGCGCGCCGACGGTCCTCGTCGGTGCGCGCCCTACACTGGTCGGCGACACCATGCCGGCCCAACGCCCCGTCCTCGGTACGCACCTGCTCGACCGACCGCGCCTGCGGCGCCGGCTGCCCGACAGCGAGGGCTGGGTCGTCGTGCTCGAGGCGCCGTACGGCTACGGCAAGAGCGTCCTCGCGGCCCAGTGGGCGGCCGAGCTCGAACGCGACGGCTGGACGGTGCGCTGGACCCACGCCGCCGGCCGCGGCGCGCGCGAGGCCTTCGCCGCCGAACTCGGCCTCCCGCTCGACACCCCATGGCCCGACCTGCTGCCGGTCGCGTGGTCGGATCGGGTCGCGTGGGTCGTCGAGGACCTGGCCGGCGACGAGGACCTCGGGCCCCTCCTGGACGACGTCCGCGGGCTGCTGGCGCTGCTCGGTCGGACGGCGCCGGCGTCCTTCGAGCTGCCGCGGCTGCGGACCCAGGGTCGCCTGGTCCGGCTCACGGCCGCCGAGCTCGCGTTCACCGCCGACGAGGCCGAGGCGGTCTTCCAGGCCGCCGCGAGCGCCGAGGAACGCGGGGGCGCCGCGGCCGCCGCCGGACCGCCCGGCCTGGCCGACGACGCCCGCCGCGCCTGGACGGTGTCGGGCGGCTGGCCGCTGCCGCTGCACTTCGCCGCGATCGGCGCCGGCACGGCGGACCCGGCGACGCTGCTCGACGGCGTCCGGGCGAGCCTGAGCGACGCGGCGTGGCGCGAGGCGCTGCTGCTCGCGGCCGTGCCCTACCTGCCGCGCGGGGCGGAGACACCGGCCACCGGCGCGCTGGTCGGCGCCGGGTTCACCCAGGAGGTGGCCGAGGGGCATCGCCTGCACGCGTTCGTGGCGGAGGCGATCGTGCGACGCGAGCGCGAGGCGGTGCAGGGCGCCGTGCGCGCCGCGACGGGGCGGCTGCCGCCGACGCTGGCGGCCGAGGCGCTGCTGCGCGCGGGCCTGCGCGACGACCTGCGCGCGCTGCTGGAGAGCGACCCCGT
>ERZ869909.1350-NODE-1350-length-20124-cov-33.394124_pt1 | contig 20124 bp, 17 predicted proteins | sample MGYA00520892_ERZ869909 | MGnify/ENA primary metagenome ERZ869909 (study PRJEB32215, sample SAMEA104723947) | bioreactor metagenome | biome: bioreactor; feature: anaerobic bioreactor; material: water | place: China | collected 2015-03-12 ... | reverse complement strand
CCGGACGCAACTCGTTTTCGTGCCGTTCTGCGGACCCGATTTCGACTGGTCGGCGTTGCAGGGTGAGACCTGAGGCAAAGCCGAGTACCGAACACGCATGCTAGCTTTCGAGCACGCCAGCCGCGCCACCAAAGGGGCCCGCAGCTATCAGGAAGACACGGCGCTTCTCTGGAACCGCGCCGACGCGGGCGCTTCGGGAGATGCGGGAAAGCCATCGTCCAACGGCGCCGCGGTCGTCGCGGTGCTCGCCGACGGCATGGGCGGGCACACGGGCGGCGCGCTTGCGAGCCGGCTTGCGTGCGAAACCTTCCTCAAGGCCTACGGCGGACACGACGGCTCCAACAGGACGCGGCTCGTCGAAGCGCTGGATGCGGCGAACCATGCCATCGCGAAGGCGGTCGATGCCGATCCGATGCTGGCCGGCATGGGCTCGACGCTCGTCGGCGTCACGTTCGGCGCGGACGGCATCGAGTGGGTGAGTGTCGGCGACAGCCCCTTGATGCTCTATCGGCGCGGCGAGATCGCGCTTCTCAACGAGGATCACTCGCTGGCGCCGGAGCTGGACCGGCTCGCGGCCGCGGGTGCGATCTCGGAAGCGGATGCGCGGCGCGATCCGCGCCGGCACATGCTGCGCTCGGCGGTGACGGGTGAGGACATCGAGCTCATCGACGTGTCGCGACGTCCGCTCAAGGTGGAGCCGGGCGATTACATCATTCTCGCGAGCGATGGCTTGCAGACGCTCGAGGCGGCCGAGATCGAGCGCATCGTGGCGGCCTACGCCGAGGACGGTGCGACGGCGGTCGCCAACGCGCTGATCCGCGCGGTCGAAGCGCTCAAGGATCCGCATCAGGACAACGCGACGGTGGTTGCGGTGCGGCTCGTCTCGCAGGAGCTTGCGCGCGAGGAGGCAGAGCCCGTCACGGCGCCTGCGGGGGCCGGCGGGCCTCAGGACTGACGCTCGTCGCCTTCGGGCGGCGCCGCGACGGCCGGGGCAGGGTCTCGTGCGCCGGCGCCCGTTCCCAGTGACGTGATGGTCTCGTGGTAGCTGTCGAGCAGCGCGTCGGCGAGCGTATCGGTCGTGATGACGACCTCGTTGGCGCCGTAGCTCCTCAGGTACTCCGCCTCCGCCTCCGACTGGGCGCGGCCGATGATCGGCATGTGCGGATTTGCGGTGCGGCCCTGCTCGATGATCTGTCCGGATTCGAAGTTGCTCGGGATGGCAACGAGCATCGCGGCTGCCTTGGCGGGGTTGGCGGCGTGCAACAGCGTCGTCGCCGTTCCCGAAATGCCCTCGATGCCGCGGGCGTTGAGCTGTTTGATCTGCTCGTCGCTTTCGTCGATCACGTAGAGCGGCTGATGATGGGTCGCCAGGGCATCGACGACGCGCTTGCCGACGCGGCCTGCGCCGATGACGATGGTGTGGCCCTGAAGCGTCGTAACCGGCACCGGCTCCTCGGCGATCGGGGCTTCGGGCTCGGTGGCCGCTTCGGCGCCGTCGGCTGTTTTCTCGCTCCTCAGCTTTATGCGGTCGAGACCTGCGAACAGGAGCGGGTTGATCATGATCGAGAGGAGGGCGCCCGCGAGGATGAGGTCGCGGCCTTCTGCCGGCAGCAGGCCGACGCTCATGCCGAGTGCTGCCAGGATGAACGAGAACTCGCCGATCTGCGCGAGGCTTGCGGAAATGGTGAGCGCGGTGCTCATCGGGTGGCCGAAGGCGCGCACGATGGCGAGGGCTGCCAGCGACTTTCCGATGACGATGATCAGCACGGTCGCCGCCACCGCCATGGGCTGCTCGACGAGGATCTTGGGGTCGAACAGCATGCCGACGGACACGAAGAACAGAACCGCGAAGGCGTCGCGCAGCGGCAGGCTTTCGTTGGCGGCCTGCTGGGAGAGCTGCGATTCGCTCAGGATGAGGCCGGCGAAGAATGCGCCGAGTGCAAACGAGACGCCGAACAGGTTGGCGGCGATGAAGGCGACGCCGAGTGCAATCGAGAGCACGGCGAGGCGGAACAGCTCGCGCGAGCCCGTGTGCGCCGTGTAGTGCAGCACCCAAGGGATCACGCGGCGGCCGACCAGCATCATGGCGGCGACGAAGAGCGCGACCTTGCCGATGGTGATGGCGACCGTCACCATGAGCTGGTTGACGTCGACGACGAGGCGGCCGGGCGCAGCGTTCTCGGCGTGGCCGCCAAGCAAGGGGGCGATGGCCGGCAGCAGAACGAGCGTGAGGACCATGACGAGGTCCTCGACGATCAGCCAGCCGACGGCGATCTGGCCGCGTTCGGTCGTGATCAGGCGCCGCTCCTGCAATGCGCGCAAAAGCACCACGGTGCTGGCGACGGAAAGCGCAAGTCCGAAAACCAATCCGCCGCCTGCGGACCATCCGAGTACGTGGGCGAGTGCCGCGCCCAAGAGCGTTGCGACCGCGATCTGGACGATGGCGCCGGGGATCGCGATGTTGCGCACCGCCCAGAGCTCTCTCATGGAGAAGTGAAGACCGACGCCGAACATGAGCAGGATGACGCCGATTTCGGCGAGCTCGTTGGCCAAATCCTGGTCGGCGACGAAGCCGGGCGTGAAGGGGCCGATGGCGATGCCTGCGACGAGGTATCCGACCAGGGGCGAGATGCGCAGCCGGTTGGCCAACGCGCCGAAGACGAACGCCAGGGCCAAGCCTGTGACGATCGTCGCGATGAGCGGCGTGTGATGCGGCATTGGGCGGGCGCTTCCCGTTCTGTCGATGTGTCGCGGCGTGCGAGAAACATGGTCCCGAGCCGCATGCAGGAGCGTGAGACCGCATTCGTGTACGGCGCACCCGCAATTTATCGGGCAAGGACCGCGCGATGTCCATGCGTCGTCCCGGCCGCGTGTGCTCAAAGATGGGGCAAATGAGACGCGAGCATGGTGATGTGCCGCGTCCTGCCGCGTGCGCGATGCGGCACTGCTTCGCGGCAACCCTCGCGAAAAAGTTCCTCAGTGGAAGCGTTTGCGCCGGACGTGCGGTGGCGTGCGTCCTGCCGCGTGCGCGGGAAACGCTCCGTTCCAGGAACTTTTCCTGTTCAGGGCGCGGCGGCGGCTTCGGCCAGGCTGAGCGCAAGCTGGACCGGCCGGAACGAGCGGCGATGCTCGTGCGTGAGGCCGAGCCGGACGAGGGCTGCCCGGTGCTCCGGCGTGCCGTAGCCTTTGTGGCGCTCGAAGCCGTATCCCGGCAGGTCGCGTGCGAGGGCGATCATCATCCGGTCGCGAGTCACCTTGGCGACGATGGAGGCGGCGGCGATCGACAGGCACTTGGCGTCGCCCTTGACGATGGTGCGCGTCTGGCAGGAGAGGCGGGGCGCTCGATTGCCGTCGACGAGCGCGAGCCTTGGGCGGCAGGCGAGCTCTCCCACTGCGGTCTGCATGGCCCACATGGTGGCGGCGAGGATGTTGTCGCGATCGATGCGCGTCACGTCGCCCACGCCAACGCCGATGGCCAGCGCCGTTTCGCCGATGCGGTCGTAAAGGCGCTCGCGGTCCTCGGGGTCGAGGGCCTTGGAATCGTCGATGCCTTGAGGGATGCGGCTCGGGTCGAGGACGACGGCGGCCGCGACGACGGGGCCTGCCCACGGTCCGCGGCCGGCTTCGTCAATGCCCACGATGAAGCCATCCGCAAGCGCCAGCTCGGCGGCTTCCAGCTCGAACGTCGGGACGATGCGCGAATCGGCCACTCTCATGGGCCGAGCGTCGCGGCTCGCGGCCTTCGTGTCAAAGCCGCTTGTGGACAGGCGGTCGGATTGCGGGCCGACCTACAACAGCGTCATCTGGCCTCCTTTCGCAACGGGCGGCTTGAAGAGGTCCGTGCGGAGCGGCTGGCGGCGCGCGTTCATGCCGAGGCGCTTCAGCGCAAGGCGGAAGCGGAGCGCGATCTGCTCGGCATAGGGACCGCTGCCTTTCTGGCGAAGGCCGAACTCCGGCGTGTAGTCCGCGCCGCCGTGCATCGAGCGGAGAAGATTGATGACGCGGCTCGCGTGGTCGGGAAACGCGTTCTGAAGCCACTCGCGAAACACGTCCTTGAGCTCGAGCGGGAGGCGCAGCAGGACGTAGCCGGCCTCCGTGGCGCCTGCGTGGTGCGCGGCTTCCAGGATGCGCTCGATCTCGCTGTCGGTGAGCCCTGGAACGATGGGGGCCACCATGACGGAGACCGGCACGCCGGCCTCCCTGAGCGTGCGCACGGCGTCGAGGCGTTTCGCAGGCGTCGAGGCGCGGGGTTCCATCGCGCGCGCGATGCGCCGGTCCAGTGTGGTGACGGAGAGGGCGACCTTCGCGAGGCTCTGCGCGGCCATGCGCGAGAGGATGTCGACGTCGCGGACGACGAGCGCGGACTTGGTGACGATACCGACCGGGTGTCCGGTGCGCTCGAGGACTTCGAGGATGGAGCGCGTGATGCGCCGCTCGCGCTCGATCGGCTGATAGGGATCGGTGTTGGTGCCGAGCGCGATGACCTCAGGCGTGTAGCTTCGGCGTGCGAGCTCCTGCTCCAGAAGTGCGGCGGCATTGGCCTTGGCGTAGAGCTTGGTTTCGAAATCGAGACCGGCAGAATGGCCGAGATAACAGTGGGTCGGGCGTGCGTAGCAATAGATGCAGCCGTGCTCGCAGCCACGATAGGGATTGATCGACTGGTCGAACGAGATGTCGGGGCTCTTGTTGCGCGTGATGATGGAGCGCGCCGGTTCCTCATAGACCTCGGTCCGCAGGGCCTCCAGTTCGCCCAGCCCCTCCCAGCCATCGTCGAAGACGGTCCGCCGCTCGCTTTCGAAGCGCCCGGTGTGGTTCGACTGTGCGCCACGGCCGCGGCGGCGCTCGGCCTCGACCAGGCTGCCGGGCGAAGCTTCGGACTTCGCGAGCGGGTTCGCTTTTGGGCGAGGATTAGAGGTGCGCTGTGCCATGCATGGACGCTAGCCAAATCACAAGAACAAATAAAGAACAAAATGCAAGCCCCCGCCCTGGTTCTCTATGCTCCCGGGTCGCAAAAGGTTGTTGGCGGGCTTTCGATCGTGCAAGACAAGTTTCCATGATCTCCGTCGTCATCCCCACGCTCAACGCGCAGCACAGCCTTGCCGGGACGCTGACCTCGCTCGTGCCGGCCGCGGTGGACGGGCTGGTGTGTGAGGTGATCGTCGCCGACGGCGGATCGACCGACCGCACGTTCGATATCGCGGACGGGGCGGGCGCGGAGATCGTCAACGCGCCGGCCGGACGTGGCGCGCAACTCAGGGCGGGTGCCGAGAGGGCCCGGTTTCCGTGGCTCCTGTTCCTCAATGCGGGCACCTATCTCGATGCCGGCTGGGAGCGCGATGCATCCCAGCATATCGACCGGGTGGAAAGCGGGCGGCGCAAGGCTGCGGCCGCGACGTTCCGGTTCGTGCTCGACGATGAAGGCTTCGGCGCCCGGATGGCCGAGCGCATGGCGGCGGTCCGACTGGGGCTTCTCAAGCTTCCTTACGGCGACCAGGGCCTGCTGCTTCCGCGCACGCTCTACGACGACGTCGGCGGGTTCGGCGCGCTGCCGCTGTTGGAAGATGTCGATCTCGCGCGCCGTCTCGGGCGGCGGCGCCTCGCGGTGCTCAATGCGCGCGCGGTGATGGACGGCGAGCGCTATCGCCGGGACCGCTCGCTGGCGCGGACCGCGCGCACGCAGGCCTGCCTCGGGCTTTATCTCGCGGGTGTGCCGGTGAAGGCGATTGCCGCCGTGTTCGGGCGCTCGCGGGAGCCTGTCGGCGAGACGGTTGCCGAGCGCGGCGCCTCGTAGGTAGCGCGATCACGACTTCAGATCGTGTCCATCCAGTGCGGCGCGGACGGCCTGGAGGTCGCGCCAGGCCTGGCGTTTCGCGGCCGGCGTGCGCAGCAGATACGCAGGGTGGAGCGTCGCCATGGTGCGGATGGCGCGCCCGCCGTTCTCGATCTCGTGCCAGCGGCCGCGCAGCCGCATGATGCCGTCCGTCACGCCGAGGACCTGCTTTGCGGCCGCTCCGCCGAGCAGCAGCACCACGTCGGGCGCGACCAGCTCCATCTGGCGTTCGAGGAACGGGCGGCAGACCTCGCTCTCCTGCGGGGTCGGCGTGCGGTTGCCCGGCGGGCGCCAGTAGACGACGTTGGTGATGTGGACGTCCGCCTCTTTCAGCGAGATCGCCGCCAGCATCTTGTCGAGAAGCTGGCCGGCGCGACCGACGAACGGCAGCCCCGCCAGATCCTCGTCGCGCCCGGGCGCCTCGCCGATGATCATGAGGCGGGCCGTCTTGGCGCCGCGATAGAAGCAGAGGTTCTTGGCGGTCGCCTTGAGGCCGCAGCCGTCGAACTGGCGGAGCGTTGCTTCGAGAGCATCGATGTCTGCCGCGCTTCCGGCGGCCTCGCGTGCGGCCCGCTCGGCGGCTTCGGCCGGGGCACCGGCGAAGGGGCGGGAGCCGGCAGCGGCGGCGGGCGCGCGTTGAGGTCGAGGCGCGGCGCGCGGATCCTCGCGCAACGGCGCCCGGCTCTCGTGGGCGGACGATGCCGGATTGGGCGCGGGAGCGCGGGCCGAAGCGGGTGCGCGCCTTTGCTCTTCCTCCCGATCCGGTCCGTCGACGGACAGGCGAAAGCCGGCGCCAGGCGGAACATCGCCGCGGTCCAGCCAGTTCACCGCAGCGTCCGAGACGGCGGCATCGACCCCCATCTCCTGGTACCAGGCGAGCAGCGAGAGAAGTGCGCGGTTGTCGGTATCGGGTCGCATGGGGGCGCACTCTAACGGCGCCGAGGCGCGAATGCATCTTTGCCGTGCGGTCGCGGCGGATTGCTCTCAATGCTTGACGCTGTGGCCGATTGGGACCAAATCGTGAATAACGGCAGTGGCGGAAGCAGGACCAGCAGACATGGCGCGGGATCAAGCTGACCTCCCGGAGCGGGAGGCCATGGAGTTCGATGTTGTGATCGTGGGTGCGGGGCCTGCGGGCCTCGCGGCCGCGATCCGCATCAAACAGCTCGCGACGGAAGCCGAGCGCGACGTGTCCGTGGTGGTGCTCGAAAAGGGGAGCGAGGTCGGCGCGCATATTCTCTCGGGCGCGGTGATCGATCCCATCGGCCTCAATCGCCTGATCCCGGACTGGCGGGAGCGCGGCGCACCGCTGACCACCGAAGTGAAGGAAGACAAGTTCCTGGTCCTCGGCCCGGCGGGCGACATCACGCTGCCGAACTTCCTGATGCCGCCGCTCATGAACAACCACGGCAACTATATCGGGAGCCTCGGATCGGTCGTGCGCTGGCTCGGCGAGCAGGCGGCAGAGCTCGGCGTCGAGGTCTATCCGGGCTTCGCCGCGGCGGAAGTGCTCTATGACGACACTGGTGCCGTGGTCGGCGTCGCCACGGGCGACATGGGCGTCGGCCGCGACGGGGAACCCAAGGACAGCTTCACGCGCGGCATGGAGCTTCGCGGCAAGTACACGCTGTTCGCCGAAGGTGCGCGGGGCTCGCTGACCAAGACGCTGATCAAGACATTCGATCTCGCAAAGGGGCGCGACCCGCAGAAGTACGGCATCGGCCTCAAGGAGCTGTGGGAGGTTGCGCCCGACAAGCACAAGCCGGGCCTCGTGCAGCATTCGTTCGGCTGGCCGCTCGACAGCAGGACGGGCGGCGGCTCGTTCCTCTATCACTACGGCAACAACCTGGTTTCGGTCGGGTTCGTCGTGCATCTGAACTACAAGAACCCGTATCTTTCACCCTATGACGAGTTCCAGCGGTTCAAGACGCATCCCGCGATCCGCGACGTGTTCCAGGGCGGACGGCGCATCGCGTACGGCGCGCGGGCGCTGACGGAGGGCGGCTGGCAGTCGATGCCGAAGCTTGCGTTCCCTGGCGGCGCGCTGCTCGGCTGCTCGGCCGGCTTCATGAACTTGCCGCGCATCAAGGGCAGCCACAACGCCATCCTGTCGGGCATCCACGCGGCGGATGCGGTGTTCGAGGCGCTCGGCGAGGGGCGGGCCTACGATACGCTCGACGGCTATGAGATCGCGGTGCGGAGCGGGGACATCGCCCGCGACTTGCAGCGTGTGCGCAACGTGAAGCCGCTGTGGTCGCGCTTCGGCACAATTGCCGGCGTCGCGATCGGCGGCGTCGAGATGTGGCTTCGCACGCTGTTGTTCGGCTGGTCGCCGCTCGGCACGCTCAGCCACGGAAAGGCGGATCACGAGACGCTCGTCCGGGCCAGCGATGCGAAGCCGATCGCCTATCCGAAGCCGGACGGGGTGCTTACGTTCGATAAATTGACCAGCGTTTCGTTTTCGGCGACCGACCACGAGGAGGACCAGCCCGTCCACCTCAAGCTTGCCGATCCGTCCATCCCCGTGGAGGTCAACCTGCCGAAGTATGCCGAGCCCGCGCAACGATATTGCCCGGCCGGCGTTTACGAGATCGTGCGCAACGAGGCAGGCGACGCGCGGTTCCAGATTAATGCTCAGAACTGCGTGCACTGTAAGACCTGCGATATCAAGGATCCGGCCCAAAATATCACCTGGGTGACCCCTGAAGGCGGTGGCGGGCCGAATTACGCCGAGATGTAGGGGTTGAATGGCGCGGCTGGCGGTGCAGAGGGTGCAAAAATAGCTTCGGATCTTCGCGCAAGCGGAGTCGCCAAGCGGCCGTCAGGTTTGCTACTCTCTCGCCAGAGCCGTGCTGACCTCCCCGAAAAGGATCACATAATGAGAGCTTGCCGTGGCCGGTTGACCGTCCTCGTTCCGCTCCTGACCCTCGGGCTTCTGGCCCCGGCGGGTTCCTCACGGGGCGAAGCGGTCGAGGGGACGGCTCCGCTGCTCTCGTCGAACTCGCTGGTCGGCAGCTATCTGGCGGGGCGCGTCGCACGATCCCAGTTCGATACGCAGGAAGCGTCCGAATTCTACCGGACGGCGCTGGTCCACGATCCCAAGAACGCGGTGCTTCTGGAGCAGGCGTTCCAGATCGAGGCCGGCCGCGGCGACTGGGTGCGTGCGGTCGAGCTTGCCGAGCAACTCGTCGCGCTCCAGGACAATCACCGGCTCGGCCAGCTCGCGCTGGCGCTCAAAGCGTTCAACGACGGCTCGTGGAAGAAGGCGGAAACCCACTTCAAGGCCGCGGGCACCGGTCCGATCGGCGAGCTGACGAGCGCCATGGCACTCGCCTGGGTCGCGCTCGCCAACGGCGATGCGACGGACGCGCTCGCGCGGCTCGATCTGCCGAAGCAGGCCGAATGGGCGCAGTTCTTCCTCCGCACCCACCGCGCGATGATCGCCGATCTCGCCGGGCGGCGCAGCGAGGCGCGCACGGCCTACGACCGGGTGTACGCGCAGGATACGCGCACGCTCCGGACCTCCCTCGCGTATGCGCGCCATCTCGCGCGGACGGGGGACCGCAGGCGGGCGCTCGTCGTCGTGAACGCGCAGATCGAAAGAGGACAAGGCGACGGGCATCCGCTGCTGCGCAGCCTCAAGGCTTCGCTCGAATCGGGACGGACGATCGACCCGATCGTGAAGACGCCGTCAGAGGGTCTGGCGGAGGTGTTCTACGGTCTCGGCGAAGCGCTGATCGGCGAAGGTGCCACGGGAATCGGCGTCATCTATATGCAGATGGCGCTGTTCGTCGAGCCGGAGCATCAATTCGCGCTCGCCGCGCTCGCGAGCGCCTACGAAGCCAACAAGCAGTATTCGGACGCGATCGCCGTCTACGAGCGCATCCCGGCGAGCAGCCCGCTCTCGACCGCGGTGGAGATCCGCAAGGCGTTCAACCTCAACTCGCTCGAAAAGGTGGATGAGGCACGGGCGATCCTGACCAAGCTGCTCGAAGACCCGCCGGCGCCCTCGGAAGAGCCGGCCAAGGCCGACGAGAGCCCCGCTGCAGTACCGGAGGAGATCGCGGCGCTTTCGGAGATTTCGGGTGAGGTTCTGCGCCGCGGCAACCGCGGAGACGCGGTCAAGACGTTGCAGGCGGCGCTCGGCGCGCTTGGACACGATGTCGGTGCGGCGGACGGCACGTTCGGCGAGAGGACTCGCCAGGCGGTCATGGCCTTCCAGAGGGGCGCCGGCCTCAAGGCAGACGGCGTGGCCGGTCCCGGAACGGTGCGGGCGATGCTGTCCGCGGGCACGTCAGCCGACACGGGGTTCGCAGAGAACGGCCAGCTCCCGATCACGGTGTCGGACCGGCTTGAGATCCTGGATGCGCTCGGGAATATCCTGCGCTCGCGCAAGCTCTACGAAGAGGCCATTCCGTATTACGACCAGGCGCTCGCGCTGATCGACAAGCCGGAGCGGCGCCATTGGGTCTACTTCTATGCGCGCGGCACCAGCTACGAGCGCATCAAGGAGTGGCCCAAGGCGGAAGTGGATCTCAAGAAAGCGCTCGAGCTGTTCCCGGACCAGCCGCTGGTGCTCAACTATCTCGGCTATTCCTGGATCGATCAGGGGCGCAACCTCGATCAGGGCATGAAGCTCATCGAGAAGGCCGTCGCGCTCAAGCCGGACGACGGGTACATCGTGGATAGCCTGGGCTGGGCGCACTACAAGCAGGGCAACTACGAGGATGCCGTGCGCTACCTCGAACGTGCCGTCGAACTGCGGCCCGAAGACCCGATCCTCAACGATCATCTCGGCGACGCGCTGTGGCGCGTGGGTCGTGAGCGCGAGGCCCGCTTCCAGTGGGATCAGGCGCTGACGCTCGATCCGGAGCCCGACGATGCGGTGAAGATCCGGCAGAAGCTCGAAGCCGGGCTGACCGATCCGCCGGGGAACGGTCCGGGCAAGCAGGCCGCGAAGTCCGAGAAGCCCGCGCGGAAGTAGTGTCGTTGCGGCCTCTCCGTTTCTCGTGTCTCGTTCCATGACCGTGTTTTGCGAGCTTGCGCCGGCCAAGATCAATCTGACGCTCGAAATCCTGGGGCGTCGGCGCGACGGCTTGCACGAGCTTCGGAGCCTCGTCGTGTTCGCGGACGTGGGCGATACGCTGACGCTCGACGTGGCGCGTGCGCCCGGCGTGACGGTGAGCGGGCCGTTTGCGGGCGGTCTCACTGAGGCCAACATTCTCGATCGCGCGCTGGCGCTCCTCGCGGACCGCGCGGCCCGTCTCAAGCTCGGTGCCGTGCACCTCGAAAAGACGCTGCCGGTCGCGGCCGGGATCGGCGGCGGGTCTGCGGATGCCGGCGCGCTGCTCCGAGCCGTTAGGCGCGCCAGGGGGGACGCAGCGGGAGATATCGACTGGCACGGCATCGCGCAGGAACTCGGCGCCGATGTGCCGGTGTGTTTCGAAGCCCGGTCGCTCTGGATGACGGGTGCCGGCCATGAGCTGTCCGACATCGACGGTGGGGTTCCCGCGCTTCATGCGGTGATCGCGAACCCGATGGCGGTCGTGCCGCCGGACAAGACGGCGCGGGTCTTTCGCGCGCTTTCGGCCGTGCCGCTCGACGAGGGGGCATCCTTCGCACCCGCCTCGCCGGTCTTCGCGGATCGGGACGCGCTCGTCGCGTTCGCCCAGGCCCGCGGCAATCACCTTGCGGTTGCCGCCGAGGCGGTCGTGCCGGAAACGGGCGAGGTTCTGCGTGCGCTCCGCGCCTTGCCGGGCGTTGCGCACGTTGCGGTCTCGGGTGCGGGGCCGACCGCGTTCGGGATTTTCCCGGATGCGGCGACGGCAGACGCGGCGCGCGATCACCTCGCGACGGCGCGGCCTGCGTGGTGGATCGTCTCGGCGAAGCTCGGCTGAACCCGGAGTTGCCGAAGCGCGGTCAGTGGGCGCGGGCGATGCAGAAATCGATGACGTCGCGCAAGGCGCTCTTCTCCGTGCCGTTGGGGAAGATTGCGAGCGCGTCGTGGGCGACGCTGCCGTAAGAGCGGGCGCGTTCGAGCGTATCGGCGATGGCATTGTGCCGCTTCATGAGGCGGATCGCCTCGTCGAGGTCGCTCTCCTCGATCCTGCCTTCCACGATGGTGCGGTTCCAGAAGGCGCGCTCCTGGTCGTTGCCGCGGCGGAAGGAGAGAATAACGGGCAGCGTGATCTTGCCTTCGCGGAAATCGTCGCCGACCGATTTGCCGAGGCGCGCGCTGTCGCCGCCGTAGTCGAGCGCGTCGTCGACGAGCTGGAAGGCAAGGCCGAGGTTGCGGCCGTAGGAGCGCAAGGCGGCTTCCTCGTCCGCCGGACGGTTGGCCAGGGCTGCGCCCACCTCCGCGGCTGCGGAGAACAACGCGGCCGTCTTGGCGTCGATGATCGCGAGATAGGCGTCCTCGGTGGTGGCCGTGTTCTTGGCGGCGGCGAGCTGCATCACTTCGCCTTCGGCGATGGTCGCGGCTGCGTTCGAGAGAATGCGCAGGACCGAGAGCGAGCCCACGTCGACCAGCATGCGGAACGCCTGGCCGAGCAGGAAGTCGCCGACCAGCACGGTGGCCTGGTTGCCCCAGATGAGGCGCGCCGTCTTGTGGCCGCGGCGGGTGTCGCTTTCGTCCACCACGTCGTCGTGAAGCAGCGTGGCGGTGTGCATGAACTCGATGGCGGCTGCCGTCTTGATGTGCCCCTGGCCCGTATAGCCGCACAGCTTCGAGGAGGCGATCGCCAGCATGGGCCGCAAGCGCTTGCCGCCCGAATTCACGAGGTGATGCGTGAGCTTGGGGATCAGATCGACGTCGGACACGGCCTTGTCGAGAATGATCCGGTTGATCGCGTTCATGTCCTCGTTGACGAGCGCGAGAAGCGGAGCCAGCCGTTCTCCGGCTGCACGTGCCTCGTCGAGGGGTACGACAACTCCCACCGGCGACTTCCTTGTTGTTATAGACATTTCCTGCAATTCAATAGCCCATGCTACCGGGCGCACCATAGACACACTTCCCCAGCGGTGCATCGAAAAAGGAACGCGAAAGGCCTGACGCATGTCTGTCACCGACGACGCCTTTTTGGGGGGACGGCTGAATATTCTGCAGCCGCGGCACGGCTATCGCGCGGGGCTCGATGCGGTGATGCTGGCGGCGGCCGTCGAGGCGCGCGGCGCGCCGTTTCGCGTTCTCGATGCCGGGGCCGGCGTCGGCACGGCGGGACTTTGCGTCGCATGGCGGTGTCCGGAGGCGCGCGTCGCGCTCGTCGAGCGCGAACCGGCGCTGGTGCGGCTCGCGGAGGACAATGTCGTGCGCAACGGTCTTCAGGATCGCGTTTCGGTTGCCGAGGCGGATCTCTCGGACGTCACCGCTCCCGCTCTCACACAGTGTGGCCTCACTGAGGGCAGCTTCGATGAGGTGATCGCCAACCCGCCCTATCACGCCGAGGGGGCGGGGACGGCGGCGCGCGACGATCTCAAGGCGGCGGCCCATGCCATGCCGTTGGTTCAGCTCGACGACTGGTGGCGTTTTCTTGCGCGGATGGCGAAACCCGGCGGACGCGCGCTCATGATCCACAAGGCCTCCGCGCTGCCCGACATGATGGAGGCCGCGAAGCGCCGTTTCGGCGGGCTCGTTGCGACGCCGCTTTTTTCCCGCGCCGGAGAACCGGCGCATCGCGTGCTGCTCTCGGGCATCAAGGGGTCGCGGGCCGCATTCCGGCTCGACGCCGGCTTTATCGTGCACGAAGAGGATGGAGCGTTCACACCCGGTGCCCGGGACGTGCTGCGGCTTGGCCGCGCGCTTCGGGTGGCTTATGGGACACTCAACGAAGCCGATGCGCCGTCGTAAGCGGCTGCAGTTTTTTCAACGATCGAAGAAAGGACGCAAGAATGGGGTGGTTCAGCCGCGGCGTCGTGGTTCCCGTGCTCAGGTTCTCCGGTGCCATCGGCATGGCCGCGCCGCTCCGGCCCGGCCTTTCGATCGCGTCGCTGGGCGGCGCCATCGATGCGGCGTTCTCCATGTCGCGTGGTCCGTCGATTGCGGTGGTCATCAACTCGCCGGGCGGCAGCCCCGTGCAATCGAGCCTCCTGTTCCGACGGCTGCGCCAGCTCGCGGACGAGAAGGGCAAGAAGATCTACGTGTTCTGCGAGGATGTGGCGGCATCGGGCGGCTATTATCTCGCGGTCGCGGGCGACGAGATCTACGCCGATGCCTCGTCCATCGTCGGGTCGATCGGGGTGATCTCGGCGAGCTTCGGGCTCGACCGTGCGATCGAGAAGCTCGGCATCTCGCGGCGCGTTTACACGGCGGGCGCCAACAAGGGCGCGCTCGATCCGTTCCAGCCGGAGAACCCGGAGGACATCGCCCGGCTGATGGCCATCCAGCGCAGCGTCCACGACGTGTTCATCGGCATCGTCAAGGACCGCAGGCTCGGCCGGCTCAAGGGCCCGGACGGAGAGCTTTTCTCCGGCGCGTTCTGGTCGGCGCCGGATGCCCTCGAACTCGGCCTGATCGACGGCATCTCAGACGTGCGGACCAAGATGCGCGAGATCCACGGCGAGAGCGTGCGGCTGCGCGTGGTGCCGGTCGAGCGGAGCTGGCTCTCGGGGCGTTTTCGCAAGCTGCCATCGGTGCTGGGCGGATTCGGCGGCGAGAGCCAGGGCCTTGCTTTGGCCGATGATCTGGTGTCGGCTGTCGAGATCCGCGCGCTGTGGTCGCGGTTCGGATTGTAAAACGGAGCTCCCCATGCCCCAGGTCATCGCGCTGGTGGTCGTCGGCGCCGGCCTCTATGCCGGCTACAGGTGGATTTCGCGGCAGCTCGCGGCGCCGCCGCCGAAGACGGACAGCTCCACGCCGAAGGATCTCGGTACGCTCGAATACGACGCCAAGGCGCAGGTCTATCGGCCGCGCGTGAAGTAGAGGATGGCGCGCCCCTACTGAGCGGGTAGGGTGACACCCGTCGGCGAATGCGTATAGTGCGCCGCTTCCACTCATTCGCGACGGCCTCATGTCCAAATCCCAGACGGCATCACAAGACGCTTACGGCCTCCCGCCGCTCCGGCCGAAGGAGAGCTTCCAGGATCTGATCCTCACGCTCCAGCAGTTCTGGGGTGCGCAAGGCTGCGTCGTACTGCAGCCCTACGACATGGAGGTGGGAGCCGGCACGTTCCATCCGGCGACGACGCTGCGCGCGCTCGGGCCCCGGCACTGGAACGCCTGCTACGTGCAGCCTTCGCGCCGTCCCAAGGACGGCCGCTATGGCGAGAACCCGAACCGGCTTCAGCACTACTACCAGTTCCAGGTGATCATGAAGCCGTCGCCCGACGACATCCAGGAGCTCTATCTGAAGAGCCTGGATGCGATCGGCATCGATACCCGCCTCAACGACATCCGCTTCGTCGAGGACGACTGGGAGAGCCCGACGCTCGGCGCCTGGGGGCTCGGCTGGGAAGTGTGGTGCAACGGCATGGAGGTGACGCAGTTCACCTACTTCCAGCAGGTCGGCGGTTTCGACTGCAATCCGGTTGCCGGCGAGATCACCTACGGTCTCGAACGCCTCGCCATGTACGTCCAGGGCGTGGACCGGGTGTTCGATCTCAACTTCAACGGCCGCGAGGACGACAAGAAGCTCTCCTACGGCGATATCTTTCTGCAGGCGGAGCAGGAGTACTCGCGCTTCAACTTCGAGCACGCCGACACCGCGCTCTTGCTCCAGCACTTCCGGGATGCCGAGGCGGAATGCAAGGCGCTGATCGAAGCCGGCCGGGGCGAGGGGCAGCACAATCTGGCGCTGCCTGCCTATGACCAGTGCATAAAAGCCTCACACGTCTTCAATCTGCTCGATGCCCGCGGTGTTATTTCGGTCACGGAGCGGCAAGGCTATATTCTCCGTGTGCGGGAACTCGCCAAGGCGTGCTGCGCCGCGTGGCTCGAGACTGAAGGAGGCCGTTCGTGACCGACACCCATCTTGGCTTGATCGTGACCGCCGTTCCGGCGCTCATCATCGGCCTGATCCTGCTCAGCCGCTATAAGCCGGTGCTGTGGATGTACATCGGCGCCGTGGCCATCGGGCTCGGCTATCTCACCGTGCAAGGCACGATGGACGACATCGGCCGCGAGACGCGGGCCTACCTGCCGGCGGAGAAAACGTCGGAGCCGCTCGTCGCGCCGGAACCCGCTCCTGCCGTGGCGCCCGAGCCGACTCCGCCCGCTCCCGTGCCTGTCCCATCGCCGGCGCCCGCGCCCGAGGCTGCGCCTCAGCCATCTCCCGCTCCGGCACCGGATACGTCTCCCGATACGCCGCCGGCAACGCCGCCGTCGCCCTGACGGCAGCGAAACGCTCGGGGTTTCCTATGGTTTTGGCCGAGGGCACGTTCTCAGCGTGCCCTCGGCGTGTTTGAGCGGTTGCCCGGCCCCGGCCTGCCCCCTATTTGTCTTGCGGCCGCGCACCCCCATTCGAAAGGCATTTCTCCATGGCTGAACTTCTGCTCGAGCTCTTTTCGGAGGAGATCCCGGCGCGGATGCAGCAGCGGGCGGCGGAGGATCTCAGGCGCCTCGTGAGCGAAGGGCTCAAGGCCGCCGGGCTCGCGGTGGGGGACGCGCACGCGTTTGCGACGCCGCGCCGGCTCGCGCTCGTCATCGAGGACGTGCCCGCGCAGGCGCCCGACGTCAGCGAGGAGCGGAAGGGGCCGCGTGTCGGCGCGCCAGAGAAGGCGCTCGAAGGGTTTCTGAAATCCGCCGGGCTCAACACCATCGACGAAGCCGAGGTCGTCAAGGACGAGAAGAAGGGCGACTACTACGTGGCGCGCATCGAGCGGCCGGGCCGGGCCGCTGCCGCGATCACGGCTGACGTCGTCGCGCAGGTGCTCGCGAAGTTTCCGTGGCCGAAATCCATGCGCTGGGGCTCGGGCACGTTTCAGTGGGTGCGGCCGCTCAAGTCGATCCTCTGTCTGCTCGACGGCATGATCGTGCCGCTCGAAGCGGCCGGGCTTCTGGCGTCGAACACGACGCGCGGGCATCGTTTCCATGGCAACGAGACGTTCCAGGTGCTCGACTTCGAGGACTATGTGAACAAGCTGGCCGGCCACGCGGTGATGCTCAACGCGGAGGAACGCGCGGACGAGATCCGCGAGCAGGCGGAGCAGCTCGCGCATGGCGCGGGGCTCGAACTCATCGCGGACGAAGCGCTTCTCGCCGAAAACGCCGGCCTCACCGAATGGCCGGTGGCGCTGATGGGGAGCTTCGACGAGAGCTTTCTCGCCGTGCCGCCCGAGTGCCTCACCACATCGATGAAAAATCATCAGAAGTGTTTCTCGCTGCGCGATCCCAAGACGAAGGCGCTTGCGAACCGCTTCATCCTGGTTTCGAACCTTACGGCTCCGGACGGCGGCGCCGAGATCGTCGCCGGCAACGAGAAGGTCATCCGCGCGCGGCTGTCTGATGCCAAGTTCTTCTGGGACCAGGATCTCAAGCGGCCGCTCGACGAGATGGCGCTCGAGCTCGACGGCATTACGTTCCACGAGAAGCTCGGTTCGCAGAAGGCGCGCGTCGAACGCGTCAAGGAGCTGGCGTTCCAGATCGCCGGCGCGGTGGATGCCGATCCGCAGGATGCGCGGCGGGCGGCCGAGATCGCGAAGGCGGATCTCGTCTCCGGCATGGTGGGCGAGTTCCCCGAGCTGCAGGGCCTCATGGGCCGCTACTACGCCGAGAAGGCCGGCGCGAAGCCGGAGATCGCACGGGCCATCGAGCTGCACTACAAGCCGAAGGGGCCGACGGATGTCGTGGCCAAGGCCGAGAACGGCGATGCGGTCGCGATCGCGGTGGCGCTCGCCGACAAGCTCGACACGCTGGTCGGCTTCTGGGCCATCGACGAGAAGCCGACCGGATCGGGCGATCCCTACCAGCTTCGCCGTGCGGCGCTCGGCGTGATCCGGATCGTGGTCGAGAACGATCTGCGCGTGCCCTTGTTGCGCACGTTCGATGCCGCCTACGCCGAGCTCAGGGGAGCCATCTCAGAGCGCGGCAACCTTTTCCTGTTTTCGAAGGTCGCAAACGGCGAGACGCAGGACGAAGCCTTGCGCTCGACGTGGGCCGACATGGGCGAGGATGCCGGGTGGACCAGCGTCTCCGTCTGGTCGGTCGAGACGCCGGACGCCTATCTCAAGGACAGGGAGAAGGAGATCCCGCACGCGGCCCTGGTCGGAATCTACAGCGTGCCGTCTCTCGTCAACGCCGATCTCCTCTCCTTCTTCGCGGACCGTCTCAAGGTCTACCTGAAGGACAAGGGCGCGCGGCACGATTTGATCGACGCCGTGTTCTCGCTCGGCGGGCAGGACGACATCGCGCTGATCGTGCGGCGCGTTGAAGCTCTGTCCGAGTTCCTCGCGACCGACGACGGGGCGAACCTGCTCGCGGGCGTGAAACGGGCCTCCAACATTCTCGCCATCGAGGAGAAGAAGGACAAGCGGAGCTACGCGGGGCCGTACGATCTCAAGATCCTCACGGAGAACGAGGAGCTGGCGCTGGCTGCCGCCATCGAGAGCGTGAAGCAGGACACCGTGGCCGCGCTCAACGTCGAGAATTTCAAGGGCGCCATGAACGCGCTCGCCGAGTTGCGCGCACCCGTCGATGCCTTCTTCGATACGGTGACGGTTAACGATGCCGATCCCGCACTGCGGGAGAACCGGTTGCGGCTGCTCTCCGAGATTCGCGCGGCCACGCTAACCGTTGCAGACTTCTCGAAAATTTCCGGTTGAGCGGACCCCCGCCAACGGGTGAGACCGATGAGTCCCGCTTCGGGCTGGTAGGGCCCGAAGCGATCACGGTCTGAGTTAAGTAATTCCACGTACATTCAAACCCCGGCGATTCGCGTACCATTCCGGCTTGTGCGCTCCTCGTTTCTCATGGGGTTCGGAATGGAAACGGCTACGCTGCAAAACAGGTTCAGCCTGACCAAGGACGGCAAATACCACGACGCCACGTTCAGCGTCGAAGGCGATACCGTGTCCGTGCTGTACTGGGCGCGTCAGGGCGTCGTTCGGCTGATCGGGAAGGCCGAAGGCTCCGCGCCCGAGCAGACCGCGCGTAAGCTGCTGCGTCAGCTCATCTGATGAGTTACGGGCGGCGTCATCGCCGCCTTCTTCCAAACTGCGCGACGGACGACCTCACAAAATCAGACACGGCAGGGTCCGGGGGATCGTTCCCCCGGCCATAGTCGTCGTGCCGTGTCGTCTCTGGTATCTCGTCAGGTGGTCGCGGTCTGCGCTTCCGCTTCTTCGTAGGCGGCGGTGGCCGCGAGCCAGGCGTCCTCCGCTTCCGCAAGCCGCTTTGCCGTCTGGCCGCGCTCCAGCGTGATCCGGCTCGCCTTGGCGTTGTCTGCGTAGAGGTCGGGTGAGGCGAGCTGCTCGTCGAGCTTCGCGAGGTCGGACGTCAGGCGCTCGACGGTTTTTTCCGCGGCCTGCATGGCCTTCTTCAAGGGCGCCAGCCCCGCGCGGCGGTCGGCTGCGGCTTTGCGCTGCTCGGCGCGGCTCGCGCGTTGATCGGAGCCGTCCGCGTCCTCGGGATCGGAGACACGTTCGCTCTTGGGGCCGCGCGCCTGCAAAAGCTCCGTGCGGTAGCTCTCCATGTCGCCGTCGTAGGTGCGCACCGTGCCGTTTGCGACGAGCCACAGCCGGTCGGCGGTCGCTTCCACCAGATGGCGGTCATGGCTGATCAGGATGACGGCGCCTTCGTATTCGGCGAGCGCGTGGATGAGCGCTTCACGGCTGTCCACGTCGAGGTGGTTGGTCGGCTCGTCGAGAATCAGAAGATGCGGCGCGTGAAAGGCCGTCAGCGCGAGCAGCAAGCGCGCCTTCTCGCCGCCCGAGAGGTTGGTGCATCTGGTGTCGGCCTTGTCGGCGCCGAAGCCGAACGTGCCGAGCTTGGCGCGACGCTGCGCTTCTGTCGCCTCGGGCATCAGCTTCACGATGTAGTCGAAGGGGGTCGCTGCCGGATTGAGCTCGTCGAGCTGATGCTGCGCGAAGTAGCCGACGCTGACGCGGCCCGCGCCGAACACGTCGCCCGTGAGCGGGGCGAGCTTGCCGGCGATGAGCTTGGCGAAGGTGGACTTGCCGTTGCCGTTGGCGCCCAGCAATGCGATGCGGTCGTCCTGGTCGATGCGGAGATCGAGACCGGTCAGGATCGGCTTTGCCGGATCGTAACCCGCGGCCGCCTTCTCGATACGCATCAGCGGGCTTGCGAGCGGCTTTTCCGGGCTCGGCAGCAGGAACGGCGCGACGCGGTCTTCGACCTGCGAGGC
>ERZ869909.1349-NODE-1349-length-20143-cov-3.974285_pt1 | contig 20143 bp, 21 predicted proteins | sample MGYA00520892_ERZ869909 | MGnify/ENA primary metagenome ERZ869909 (study PRJEB32215, sample SAMEA104723947) | bioreactor metagenome | biome: bioreactor; feature: anaerobic bioreactor; material: water | place: China | collected 2015-03-12 ... | reverse complement strand
TCCAGCTGGCGCATCGCCTCGCGGGCGCGGAGCACGAAGGCCTTGCGCTCGTTGGCGGGATCAGCCGAGTTGACGTTCAGATAGAGCGACAGCACGGGCGGTTCGAAAGGGGCGATCTGGTCGCGAAGAAGCTGGATTGTTTCCTTGCCGATCATCGTGTAACCTCCTGGCTGATTCCAAGCCTATGCTGGCTGAACCCGCCTCACTGTGTGCCGGTTCCGGTCAGGTCGACGGTGATGTCCCCTGGTTCCAGGTTACGGAAGGCCTTTGGCGTCTGCTTCGCGTAGCCGAGGAAGAAAATGCCCGTCACCGTCGTGCCTTCCGGGGCAGCGTCGTGGCCTAGCAGAGGCCAGAAGCCCTCGTGGTCCCATACGGAAGCGGTGCTCCACTTGCTGCCGATTCCCTCGGACCACAGGTGGATCATGAAGTTCTGCGCGGCGGCGGCGGTCGCCGCATAGTCCTCGCGCAGGCGGACCTCGTCGCTGTCGGCGGGCGAGGTGCCGGTCAGGATCATCACCATCGATGCGTTCAGCCAGTCGCGCCGCTTGGCCTCGACGACTTCAGGTTTCGAGCCCTTCCGCGACAGGAGGTCGGAGTGGATGTCTGCGAGCCTTGCCACCCGGTCCTCGCCCAGGAGGTAGAACCTCCAGGGCTCGGTGCGGCGATGGTTGGGAGCCCAGCGGGCTGATTCGATGGCGGCGTGCACGCTCGCGACGGGGACGGGTCTGTCAGGATCGATGAAGGGTTGCGACACCGAACGGCGGGTGCGCAGTATCTCGGGGATGCTCTGCATGCTCCAAGCGTATCAGCAGGGCGAGCAAGACCGCGTCAGCGGGCACCGTTGCTGCGCGCCGTGACGCGCCAGACGGTCAGGCCACCGCTCGCGACCGGCTGCTCGTCCCTGACCGTGAAACGGGGGTCCTGTCGCAGCAGGGCAGGGTCGCGCATCAGGAGCGCCAGGTCCCAGGGGCTGGGGCTCCGGGCCACGGCATCCAGGAACTTCTTCGTGGTGCGCGTGGCACTCTCACGGTCGCCAAGGCGCACTCCCCACGGCAGGTTCGAGATGATAAGCCCGCCTCCGAGCTCTCCGTAGTCCAGCCGAGTGGCATCTGCATCATGGAGGGTGGCAGGCAGCCCTTCGAGGTTCGCCCGTGCACTGGCGAGCACGCCCGCGTCCGTGTCGAAACCGAGCAGCTCGGGCGACTCGGCGCGGGTGGAAGATTCCTGACGCATGACATCGCGCCAGCGCCCCGGCCTGAACCAGGCTGCATGCTCGAAGGCGAAGGAACGCCCGCGTCCCGGCGGCTGCGCACCGGCAACGTCTGCCAGCTCGAGCAGCATCACGCCGCTGCCGCAGAAAGGATCCACCACGGTCCTGTGCTCCCCGCTGACGTATGCGTCCAGCGCAAGCGCGGCGGCGATCGTCTCGCGTACCGGCGCCTGGCCCACCAGCGTCCTGAAGCCGCGCCGGTGCAGGTGCTCCCCGCTGGTGTTGAAACTCAGGGTGCAGCGGTCGTCCTGCAGGCGCAGGTGGAACTGCAGCGGAGAATCATCGTCCGGGACCGGCGCCAGGCCGAACTCGCGCATGCGCCGGGCGACTGCCTGCGTCGCCGTCTTGAGGACCTCATCGCCGGCCTGGAGCCTGGAGTTCCGCGACGTGACGTGCAGCCGGTAGTTCTTGCTGAAGCCAAGCTGAACCTCCCAGGGGAAGCGGCGCAGGTGGTCGAAGAGCGCCTCCCTGTTCGCGGCGTGAAACTCGTCCAGCCGCAGAAGCACGCGGCTGGCAGTGCGCAGGATCAGGTTCGCCCGCATCATGTCGGCGTTGTCAAGGCGAAGCAGTGCGCCGGCGCGCTCCGTCACGGTGGGCGCGAACCCGGCCAGCTCCAGTTCGCGGTTGAGGGTCGGGCCGAGCCCGGGTGCGCATTGTACGAAGCAGTCCCGGGGCTCGAGCAGCCAGCGCTTCACGCGGCGCTCGAGGGCGGTTTCGGTAAGTCTCACGGTGTCTCCCACAGCTGAGGCACTATAACTGCATGCCCGCGCCGGGGCACGGTAGCCGCTACATGCGGACAGCAGTTATAGTGTGCAAATACATTCTGTTTGGAAGCGGTGCCGATGCGGGCGCCAACGCACTCTTGTCAGGGGTTACTCATATGACTGAAAAGCTCGTTCCGCTGGAAGCGCGGGGGATAAGCCGTGATTTCGACGGTGTTCGCGTCCTGCACGACGTCAGCATAGAGTTCCTGCCCGGAGAAGTTCACGCCATCATCGGCGAGAACGGAGCGGGCAAGTCGACCCTGATGAAGATCCTGTCCGGCTACCTCGCACCGACGGCCGGAGAAGTGTTTGTGGACGGCCGGCCTGCCAGGTTCGCGGACAGCGCCGCCGCCGAGGAACGCGGCGTGATCCTCATCCACCAGGAGATGAACCTGGCCGATGACCTCAGCGTCAGCGCGAACATCTTCCTCGGCAGCGAGCTCAGGCGGGGCCCGCTGCTCGATGACAGGGCAATGGAACGCCGGGCCGGCGAGCTGCTCGCCGAGCTCAGGACGAAGGTCAGTCCGAAAGCCCGTGTCGGCAGCCTCACCGTCAGCGACCGGCAGATGGTCGAGATCGCCAAGGCCATGTGGCGCAACGCGCGCGTCCTGATCATGGACGAGCCGACTGACGTGCTGACGAACCGCGAGACCGACATCCTCTTCGGACTCATCCGGCGTTTGAAGTCCAGCGGCGTCACCGTCATCTTCATCTCGCACAAACTGCCCGAGGTGAAGGAGATCGCCGACAGGGTCACTGTGCTGCGTGACGGAAGGCTGATCGCGACCCAGGCGATCACCGACCTGGACGAGGACGCCATGGCTACCCTGATGGTGGGCCGCGAGCTGAGTGAGATGTATCCACCCAAGCGTCTCGTCCCGGATGCGGAGGTGGTCCTGCAGGTCGAGGACTTCACCGTGCCCGGTTGGGTCGAGAACGTGTCGTTCAGCCTCCACCGCGGAGAGATCCTCGGACTGGCGGGCCTGGTCGGCTCCGGCCGCACCGAACTGTTCGAGGGCCTGCTCGGACTGAGACCTGCACGCGGCACGGTCCGGCTGCACGGCAAGGCAGTACGGTTCCGCACGCCGCGCGACGCTGCCCGGCAGGGCATCGCGTACGTGAGCGAGGACCGCAAGGGAAAGGGGCTGCTGGTCGACATGCGGATGAAGCCGAACATGTCACTGCTCGCGCTCGAACGCATCGCCCGGCCCTTCCTCAGCGACAGGGTCGAGCAGAAGATCCTGGAACAGGGCTCCAGCGACTTCGACATCCGGACCGCGAACAGGAACGCCGTCGTAAGCACCCTGTCCGGCGGCAACCAGCAGAAGGTGGTGCTTGCCAAGACCATGCAGATTGATCCGGAGGTGATCATCCTTGACGAACCCACGCGCGGGATCGACATCGGCACTAAACGTGAGATTTACTTCCTGGCCGAGCGGCTCGCGGCACAGGGCAAGGCCATCGTGCTGATCTCCTCTGAGCTGCCCGAGATCATCGGCCTCGCACACCGCGTGGTCGTGATGCAGTCGGGCGAGGTCACCGGTATCCTGCCGGCAGACCGACTGACCGAAGACGAGGTCGTCCGCTACGCCACCGGGCTCAGGCGCGACACGGAACAACCGCAGCGGGAAGCGCCCGCAGCGGGAGGCGCCCCGTGACGGTCGCGGCAGTCCGGCGCCGCCTGCCCAACCTGCGGGCGCTTGCGCCGCTCCTCGGGCTGGTTCTCCTGGTCATTCTTGGCGCGAACCTCAACGACAACTTCCTGACAACGAACAACATCAACAACGTCCTCACGCGCAGCTCGTTCATCGGCATCATCGCCGTCGGCATGACGTTCGTGATCATCTCGGGTGGGATCGACCTGTCGGTCGGTTCGATGGCCGCGTTCATCAGCGGGATGATGATCTTGATCATGAACGCGGTGATGGAACCGCTCGGCGCGACCTGGACCGTTGTCCTTGTGGGCATCGGCGCCTCGCTCGTCCTCGGACTGGCAGCGGGCCTGATCAACGGGCTGTTGATAACGAGAGGCAAGATCGAAGCCTTCATCGTCACGCTCGGGACGCTCGGCATATACCGTTCGCTCGTCACGTTCCTCGCCAACGGCGGCACGATCAGCCTCGCCCTGCCGCTCAGGAGCGTGTACCGCCCCGTCTACTACGGCACTTTCCTCAGCGTTCCCTGGCCGATCTGGGTGTTCGCGCTCGTGGCCATCCTGGGCAGCATCGTCCTGCACAAGACCCGGTATGGCCGCTACATCTATGCGATCGGTTCGAACGAGACGGTCGCGCGCTACTCCGCCATTCCTGTCGACTGGGTGAAGACCTGGTCGTACGTCATCCTCGGGCTCTGCGTCAGCCTCGCCACGATCATCTACGTGCCGCGCCTCGGCTCGGCCTCGGGCGCAACCGGACTCCTCTGGGAGCTGGAGGCGATCGCCGCGGTGATCATCGGAGGCACCAGCCTGCGCGGTGGCAACGGGCATATCTGGGGCACGATAGTCGGTGCGGTACTGCTCAGCACCATCGGCAACGTCCTCAACCTCACCTCGATCATCAGCGAATACCTCAATGGCGCCGTCCAGGGCCTGATCATCATCCTCGCGGTACTGCTTCAACGCGGGAGCCGCAAGTGAGAAGGGAGGTGATCCGGAAGAGACGACGCATCTTCCCCTGAGCCAGCCCGCCACGCACTCAGCAGAACCAACCGATAACCTTGGAGGTAACACAGAATGAAAAGAATCATCGCAGCTTTCGCAGTCCTCGCCCTGGCCGGCGCAGCCTTCGCCCAGACCTACACCATGGGCGTATCCATCCCGACCGCGACCCACGGCTTCATGGGGGGCCTCAACTGGTGGGCCAACGAGGCTGCCGCGCGCATCGAGGCGACCTATCCCGACGTGCGCGTCGTCATCATCGCTTCAGGCAACGTCACTGAGCAGGCCAACGCCCTTCAGGATCTTGTCGCCATCCACGACATCGACGCACTTGTCGTCCTGCCGTTCGAGTCCGATCCGATCACCGGACCCGTCGCCGAGGTGAAGGACACAGGAGTGTTCGTGACCGTGGTCGACCGCGGCCTGATCGACGAGAGCATCCAGGACCTTTACGTCTCGGGTGACAACGAGGCCTTCGGCAACGTCGCCGGCCGCTACTTCGCGGACAACCTCGAGAGCGGCTCGAACATCCTCATCATCCGGGGCATCCCCACCGTCATCGACAACCTGCGCGTGGACGCGTTCAACGCCCAGCTTGAAGGCACTGGCATCAATGTGCTGGACAGCCGCTACGGGAACTGGAACCGCGACGACGCGTACGAGGTAACGCAGGACATGCTCACCGCTTACCCGAACGTCGACGCCATCTGGGCCGCAGACGACGACATGGCGGAGGGCGTCGAGGCCGCCGTGCTTGAGGCTGGCCGCGAAGGTGACCTGTGGATCCTCGGTGGCGCCGGCAAGAAGGAGTTCGTCGCCCGTGTCCGTGATGGCGACGCGCTCTTCCCGGCGAACGTGAGCTATCCGCCTGCGCAGATCGCCACAGCCATGGAACTGACCGCTCTCGGCCTGGTTTCGTCCACCCCGATCGTCGGGGAGTTCCTGCTCGAGTCCGTGCTCATCACGCCGGACAACGCCGCGGAGTTCTACTTCCCGGACAGCCCCTTCTAAGGGTCACCAGACCCGACAGCCTTCATGCTTGCTGGGACGGGCTGCCGCAACGGCGTCCGTCCCTCTTGAGTTTCTGCAGGAGGAATCAATGCCCGATTTCACCCCAAGTCCCGAGGACAGGTTCACATTCGGACTCTGGACCGTAGGCAACCCGGGTCGCGACCCGTTCGGCGAACCAACCCGCGCGCCGGTCGATCCGAACTACTCACTGGAGAAGCTAAGCCGACTCGGCGCATATGGAGTCAGCCTGCACGATGATGACCTGGTGCCCCGGGGCTCGACGGAAGCCGAGCGTGATGCGATAGTCGCGCGCTTCCGGCGGACGCTTGACGACACGGGTCTCAGGGTGGCGATGGCCACGACCAACCTGTTCACCGATCCCGTGTTCAAGGACGGGGCGTTCACCAGCGCGGACGCGCGGGTGCGGGCGGCCGCCGTGCGCAAGGTCATGCGCGCGATGGATCTGGGGGCAGAGCTCGGTGCGGGCGTCTTCGTCTTCTGGGGTGGCCGTGAGGGCGCCGAGGTTGACGCCGCAGGCAAGCTGCTGGATGCCCTGGCCTGGATGCGTGACAGCCTCGACTGGCTGGCTGCCTACAGCGAGGACCAGGGCTACGGCTTCAGGTTCGCGCTGGAGCCGAAGCCCAACGAGCCGCGCGGCGACGCGTACCTGCCGACCGTCGGTGCTGCGCTGGGCTTCATCCAGACGCTCGAACGCCCCGAGCTTTTCGGGGTTAACCCTGAGTTCGCTCACGAGACGATGGCCGGACTGAACTTCGTTCATGCGGTTGCCCAGGCGATCGATGCCCGCAAGCTGTTCCACATCGACCTGAACGACCAGAAGATGAGCCGCTTCGACCAGGACCTGCGCTTCGGGGCAGAGAACCTCAAGACGGCCTTCCTGCTCGTGAAGCTGCTCGAGGAGAGCGGATACGACGGTCCGCGGCACTTCGACGCGCACGCGCTGCGCACCGAGGACGAGGCCGGAGTATGGGAGTTCGCCAGCGGCTGCATGCGCACCTACCTCATCCTCAAGCAGAAGGCCGAGCGCTTCGCGGCCGATCCGGAGATAAGGGCGGCTCTGGACGCATACCGGGTGGAGGACGCAGGGTCGAGCGAACTGCTCGCCGGCTACACTCGCGAGCGCGCCGGCAGGCTGGCCGGGCTCGAGCCTGATCACGCCTCGCTTGCCGCTCGTGGTCCCGGGCTCGAGCGGCTCGACCAGCTCACTGTCGAACTGCTGCTGGGGGTCCGCTGAGGGTGGCGGTCACGCTCGGGCTCGACCTTGGTACCAGCTCGGCCCGCGGCGTCGTCCTGGATCCGGACCTGCGGGTCAGGGCGACGGCGGAGCGGCAGTACCCGCTGCTGTCGGACAGGCCCGGCTGGTCCGAACAGGATCCGGCGCACTGGTGGGCGGCGGTGTGCGCGCTGCTTCAGGAGCTGACCGGGCAGCTGGCCGGGGAGGAGGTGCTCGGCATCGCCTTCAGCGGTCAGATGCATGGGCTCGTGCCGCTGGCCTCAGACGGCGGGGTCCTGCGGAACGCGATCCTCTGGAACGATCAGCGCACCGGCCGCGAGGCCCGGATCATCAGCGATGCGGTCGGTGACAGGGAGCTGATCCGGCGCACCGGCAACCCGGCGATCACCGGTTTCCAGCTGCCCAAGATCCTCTGGCTGCGCGAGCATGAGCCGGAGCGGTTCAGGAGGCTGAGCCTTGCCCTTCTTCCCAAGGACTGGCTCACGCTGAAACTGACCGGGGAGGCCGCGACCGAACCGAGCGACGCGAGCGGCTGTGGTTGCCTGAACCTGGAAGGCGGCGACTGGGACGATGCCGTCCTTGCCGCGGTCGGTCTGGACCGCAGCATCCTTCCGCCGGTCAGGCCGACAGGCAGCGTGGTCGGACGCGTCACGAAGGCTGCTGCCGCTGAAACCGGGCTCCAGGCGGGCGTCCCGGTACTGGCGGGGGCAGGGGACAACGCCGCTGCCAACCTGGCGCTTGGACTGGGGACGCACCGTCCCGGGCTCGGCAGCCTCAGCCTCGGGACCTCCGGCGTGATCTTCGCACCGCTCGACGCCCCGGAACCGGATCCGGAGGGCAGGGTGCACCTGTTCGGCCATGCCGACGGGCGCTACTGCCTGCTGGGAGTCACGCTCGCGGCCGGGGGAAGCCTGGCCTGGTTCAGGCGGGTGATGATGAACTCAGCCAGCTTCGAGCGCATCACCGAACTCGCCGAAGGCACGCGGCCGGGCGCGGGAGGCGTCACCTTTCACCCTTACCTGAGCGGGGAGCGCAGCCCGCTCCTGGACCCTGACCTGCGGGGCAGTTTCAGCGGACTCTCGCTCGCCACGGGGCCGGGGGAACTGGCCCGGGCCGTGCTCGAAGGAGTGGCCTTCAGCCTGCTCGACGTGGCCGACGTCATGCGCCGGTCGACGCGGCTCACCGGCCTGCTCGCGCTTGGTGGCGGCGCGGCCTCGGACTTCTGGCTGCAGATGTTCGCAGACGTGCTGAAGGTAGAGATCATGCGTCCCACAGGCGCACGGGACGCGGCCTGGGGGGCGGCCCTGCTTGCCCAGCACGGTGTCGGCGCGCGCGAGGGCTCCGGGCATGAACCGGGAACCGGGACAGTCTTCCGGCCGGGCCCCGCCGATTACCGGGCTGCTCGCGAACGCTACCTACTCAGCCGGCCCGCCTCCCTGCCATGAACGCCTCGACGCTCGCCTGGTCCGGATATGACGGGATCGCCCCGGCAGTGCGCGTGCTGAGGGCCGCCACCGCGGCGGCCGTGCTGACCGCCTCCAGCAGCCTGTCGAAGCTGTCCAGCAGCGACCGGTCGCGGGCGATCTGGTGCAGGACGGCACCCGCCAGCGCGTCACCCGCGCCTGTCGTGTCGGCCGCTTCAACCGGCCACGCCCTGACGTGGCCGTGCCGTCCGCGCTGGAGCACGTGTACGCCCTCGGCGCCCGCACTGAGCAGCAGGAGGCGGACGCCAGGCTTGAGCAGGTCATGCGCAGCCTCCGGGTCCGCCGAACCGGCCAGGAACTCCAGCTCGGCCTCGCTGAGCTTGATGATGTTGGCTGGCGCCAGGGCTTCCGTGATCCGGCTGCGCGCCTCGCTCGCGGAGCTCCAGAGCGGAGCCCGGTAGTTGACGTCGAAACTCACCAGGGCGCCGTGCGCGGAGGCGCGCCTGGCCGCCTCAAGGGTGGCGTGCCGGGAGCTTTCGTGCGTGAGGCTGTTGCTGCAGTAGTGCAGCACTGCTGCGGCCGCCAGTTGCTCCTCGCGCAGGTCACGTGCCGCCAGGCGGGTGTCGGCCGTGTCGTTGCGGTAGAAGGAGAAGTCGCGGTCGCCGACCGCATCGACAGAAACGAAGGCCAGGGTGGTCTGCGCGCCACCGTCCAGCACGGTCCCGCTCGTGTCGATGCCGACCTCGCCCAGCGTGTCCCGCAGCCAGCGGCCGAACGAATCGTTCCCGACACGGCCGACGAACGCACTGTCGCCACCAAGCCGGGCGACCACGGCTGCGACGTTGGCGGGTGCGCCGCCGGCAGCCTTGCGCAGGGTGGAGGCGTCGTACAGCGAGGTGTCCTTCTCGCCCGGTACGAAGTCGATAAGCAGTTCGCCTACTGCAAGCACCAGGGTTTTCATGCCTGATTGTACTTCCCGAAAAGTGTCAGCCCGGCTTCAGCGGCGCGCTGACCGTGCAAGTACAATTGGCGCGTCTTTGACACCGGTCCGCTGTGACCGGCTTGGCTCGGGGGAGCCGGGCTGCGGGGGAGTTGAACAGTGATGGATTACGAGAAGGAATGGGCGGACAGTTACCTGACGCCCGAACAGCAGGACGCGTTGGACGACGTCCGCGAGGACGAATATGTGGCCGTGGGCACGCAGGTCAACGCGATGGCTGGCCTCAGCCTCGCCGAGAAGGAGTACGCGGCATCCCACTTTCGGCACCTGGCTTCCGAGCTGAGCCGTTTCGTTGCCGAGGGCATGGCGCCCGAGGCCGAGCCGGGCCAGCGGCTGGCGGCACTTCACGCAGAGTTCCTGGAGACGCTGAACATATGGAGCGATGACTCGGCAGACGCTGCGGGCCAGCTCTGGCAGTCCACGCCCGAGGCGGAGGAAGCGGATGTTGACGTGCTCAGACCCTTCCCGTGGGGCGAGGAAGAGGCGCGCTTCCTGCAGCTGGCGATGGAGGAATACGTCAGGAACCAGCCGCAGCCGCCCGCTGGTCATTCACCCTGAACACGGCGATGTCCGCAGGGCTTTCTGCCCATAACCTGCCCTTGACAGCACTATAATCACCTGTGCATTCCGGATGGAGTGGCCGGTGGATCGGCCGGGAGGAGAACAGGTGATGGAAATCGGCAGTTACGGCTTTGTGCGTGCCCGTATCGCAGTGGCGTTGGCGTTGTTGGGGGTTCTCTTCGCAGGGACAGTGCATGCGCAGGGCATCTCGCGGGAACAGCGACTCCGCATGCTGGAGTCGGTCGTGCAGGTGCGCTCCTTCGACACCGGGAGCGGCCTGTGGATGCACGGTGGTTCCGGCACGATCGTCAGCCCTGACGGTTACGTCCTCACCAATTACCACGTCATCGGCGACCTGGATCTTCGCGAACACTTCGAGTGGTCGGGAATCTTCATGACCAGCATCAGCGCCCCCGATCTGCCTCCGCAGCTGAACTACTGGGCGCGCTACGTGGTGGGTGATCCCGCGCTCGACCTCGCCGTGCTGCGGATCGTCGAGTACGCCGACGAGTCGCCGGTCGAGGCCGGCAAGCAGTTCCCCGCGATGCCGGTGGGGGACAGCAACACGCTCCTCCTCGGTGACACGCTCACGGTCGTCGGTTACCCGAGCATCTCCGGGTCCACAATCACGTTCACGCAGGGCATCATGAGCGGCTGGCTCGGCGAGGACACGCTGTCCGGCGGCAAGCAGTGGATCAAGACGGATGCGAAGATCGCGCGGGGCAACTCGGGTGGCGCGGCGTTCAACCAGGCCGGTGAACTGGTGGGAATCCCGACGCTCGGCATCCACACGCTCGACGGTCAGCTGTATGAGGAACAGGTCATGATCCGGCCGGTGGCGCTCGCGTGGGCGCTGCTTGGTCCGCACGTGCCGAACGTGCTGAGGAACACCGCTGTTGCCGCCAGTCAGCTTCCGCCGGCCAGCACGGCCAGCCCGGGCGGGCAGCCCAGCGGCCGGATCGGCGGCATCGTGCTGGGCGGAAGCGTTACGGGTACAGCCGGAGCCGTACCCGAGTCTGACAGCCTCGTGTATCACACCTACACCATGGACGTACCACCCGGTACCGCGGGAATCGTTCTGACCCTGAACGCCTCGGCCCCGATCGGCCTGGCCGGGAAGTTCGGAGCCGAGATACTCACGTACGAGGACACGGACTTCATCGCGACGCTCGAGTCATCCAGCCAGCGGATGGAGCTGGAGGCGCCTCCGGCCGGTGAGCTCTGGATCGACGTCGTGCATCGGGAGCGCGGCGGCCCGGTCGAGTACACGCTGTCGGCGCTCAGCATGCAGGCGGCGGTTTCTGAGCCCGAAGTGCCGGCGCAGGAAGCGCCGCCGGCAGCGCCAGGCCAGTCGGGCCAGGCCAGCCAGGCCGTTCCGATCGGCCCGGGATCCCCTTCGGCGCCTGAACAGGTGCAGCCGGATGAGGACCAGCAGCCCGTCGTGCCGGATGCCGTCAGCTACCCGGCCCCGACGCAGTTCGGCACGGTCGGCGCCCTGCAGCCGGGCATCGAACGGACGGGGAACCTGCAGCAGTCGCCAGGCATGTCCGAATCCACGTATCACACCTACACGGTCGATGTCCCGGCCGGCACTGCAGAGCTCACGATCGAGCTTGCGCCGGTCTCCGTCCTGGACCTTGCTGTGAAGCAGGGGTCGGAGATCATCAGCTACGCCAACCATGCGGATGGCGGCGACTGGCACTACGCAGCGATCGCCGAGGACGGCGTGGATCCGGTGATAGTGGTGCAAGGTCCTGCGCCGGGGCTCTGGTACATCGATGTGATCAACTGGGAGAACGCAACGGTGGACGGGCGCTACAGTCTGGTCGCCAGGTTGAGGTAGCGCGCTGGCTTGCGCTCGTGGGTCGCGACCGGCTATAGTCAGTAACTTGGCGGCCTGTTCCGCGCGGCAGCGGGTCAGGAGCACAGAGCGCCATGGCGTTTCTGTCCTGCTGACTCACGGAGGTAGATTGGTATGTTCGCAGTTATCAAGACCGGTGGCAAGCAGTACCGGGTCCAGCAGGGAGACACGCTTGACGTCGAGCTCGTACAGGCTGAGCCTGGCGACGTCGTCGAGCTGCCCGTGCTGATGCTCGGGGGCGACACGGTCAGGTTCGGAGATCCGGTTGTGGCTGGCGCAGCCGTCAGGGCCGAGGTTGTCGAACACGGCCGCCACCGCAAGATCCACGTTTACAAGTTCAAGGCCAAGAGCAACTACCGGCGTCATAACGGCCACCGGCAGCCCTTCACGCGCGTACGCATCACTGAGATCGTCGCCTGAAGCCTGCCTGATATAAGGAGACTGACATGGCACACAAGAAAGGCGCAGGAAGCTCCAAGAACGGTCGCGACAGCCAGTCCAAGAGGCTTGGCGTCAAGCGGTTCGACGGACAGCTCGTCAGCGCAGGCAGCATCCTCGTGCGTCAACGCGGCGCGAAGTTCAAGCCCGGCCGCAACGTCGATGCCGGACGCGATTTCACACTGTTCGCCCTTAAGGACGGCCTCGTCCGCTTCCATAACAAGGGAGCGAAGGGCCGCTTCATCAGCATCGAGCTGCCGGAGCAGCAGGCGATCGCGGCTGATTGATCACAGTCAAATGAAGAATTACGCCATGGCGCGATCCACAGCTGATCGCGCTGTGACGTTTCAGTCTGCCCTGAGCCTTGAGCTTCAAGGCAGTGGCAGGCAGGAGTAACGTGGCGTTCAGGGACATAATCGACATCCGCGTGCAGGCGGGCAGGGGGGGCGACGGCGGCATGTCGTTCCTGCGGCTCAAGTACGTTCCCCGCGGTGGACCCGATGGTGGTCGCGGGGGCGATGGGGGCAGCGTCTGGCTGGAGGCGATCGAGGACTCGACCAGCCTGCAGCAGCTGCTGCCACGCCACCTGTACCGCGGGGGAACCGGGCAGCAGGGCGAGGGACGCAAGCGGGCCGGCCGCGGAGGCGAGGACATCACGCTCAAGGTGCCGGTGGGCACGATCGCTAAGGACATGGACACGGGCGAGACCGTTGCCGACCTGATCGAGGTGGGCCAGCGGGTTCTGGTCGCCCAGGGAGGCAGCGGCGGCAGGGGCAACTCATCGTTCGCAACCTCTACCAGGCGTGTACCCCGCTTCGCGGAGTACGGCACCGAGGGCGAATCGCGGCGCCTCAGGCTCGAGTTGCGTACTATCGCCGATGTTGGCCTTGTCGGCCTGCCCAATGCGGGCAAGTCGAGCCTGCTGGCCGCACTTTCGAACGCAAAGCCGGAGATCGCCTCGTACCCGTTCACGACCCTGTCACCGAACCTCGGTGTCGTCACCCGCGGGGTAGACGAGCGGCTCACGCTCGCAGACATTCCCGGCATCATCGAGGACGCCCATCTGGGCAAGGGGCTCGGACTCGACTTCCTGCGCCACATCTCGCGTACCAGGCTGCTCACTTTCGTCCTGGACATCGCGGAGGAGCCGGCACCGACCATGCAGCTTCTGCTCGAGGAGCTGAAACAGTACGATCCGGACCTGCTCGAACTGCCTGCCCTGATCGTCCTGAACAAGACCGACCTGGCGGCGCCAGACGAGGTTGCTGCCCATGAAGCCGAACTCACCGGCGTCGGCCTGCCGGTGATCCCGGTGTCTGCCCTCGAGGGCAACGGACTCGACGCCGTGCGGGACACGCTGTTCCAGTTGCTGCCCGAGCGGCCGGTACTGCAGGCTGCGAAGGCCGAGCCGAAGGTGGTCAGGGCCGGCATCACTGTGAACGCAGCCGCGGACGGCAGCGGCTGGATAGCTTCCGGTCCGGACCTGGAGGCAGTAGTCGTACGGTTCGACGCAGCGAACCGCGAGGCCGTCGCCTACATGCATCACCATTTCCGGGGCCTCGGGCTCGACCGTCTGCTGAAGCGGGCAGGGGCCAGGGACGGTGACGATGTCTGGATCGGTGACGTCGCATTCGAGTACTTTGACGAGACGGGAGAGACGCTGCGGGAAGAAGCCCGTGAGCGCGAAGGGGAAGAGCCGACCGGGCTGGAGGCAGACTTCAGTGATGAGAATGACCACGCCGAACCAGACCAGGATGCTTGAGCGACCGCGCTCCGGCATCACCACTGCAGTGCCCACCGATGCCTGCTCAAGGCCGTCGGTGGCTCCCTACTGCGAACGGGTACGTGCCCTGGTTTCGACCGAGCGCTTCGCACACATCAGAAGGGTCGCCAGGCTCGCCTCACAGATAGCGCGGGCGCACGCATTCAGCGAGGCCGAGTTGCGCGCCACCCAGCTGGCGGCTGTCCTGCATGACGTGGCGCGTGAACTTCCCGCCTCGCGCATGTTCGAGCTTGCGCCGCCGGAGTTCGAGATCGAGAGGCAGTACCCGCTCACGCTTCATGGCCGTGCGAGCAGGCGCATCGCAGAACTCTGGGGCGTGACGGATGCGGCTGTCCTCGATGCGATCGAGGGGCACGTCTTCGGCGTCAAGCCGGATGACCGGGTCGGAATGGCACTGTACGTGGCCGACATCTCGGAACCCGGACGGGGGGTCAATGCCCATATCAGGGAACTCGCCATGACGGACCTTCCGGGAGCGTATCGGCTGGCGGTGCGCACCAAGGTGGAGTACCTCCAGGCGATCGGCAAGCCGGTCCATCCGATGACGCTGGGAGTTTATGCGGCGCTGGCCAATGATAGCTAGTTCACGGTTCCTGCAGCTGCTCGGGTTGGCGATTGCTTTCGCGGGGATCGCGGGCTTCTGGTGGCCGCGGGAGCCCGAACGAACGCAGCTGACCGTTTCACAGGCGAACCTGCTCAACCCCCGCGGCGAGGAGTTCACGGCAACCTTCGTTGTGGCGGGCCGGGATTTCGATGCCACCAGCTTTGCCAGCGCCTGCCAGTGGATCGGCGGAGAGTGCATCCGTAACCGCACTGGCACCTTCACCCCCAGCAACCGGACGGACACGATCCTGTTCGTGAGCATCATCGGCGACTCGATCAGCGTCGTCGCCATTCCCAGGGACCTCTACCTGGTCGACTGGCAGACCAAGATCAACGCGATGCTGCTGTACCGGCAGGCCGATGGCCTCAGGGAGGCCGTGGCAGAGGTGCTGGGCGTGCCGGTTGACTACTACGCCATAATCGACGTCGATATATTCGAAGGACTGGTGAACGCCCTGGATGGCGTTGACATCAACGTTCCATACAGGATGTACTACCGCGACAGCGCCGCAGGGCTGCTGATCGACCTGGAGCCCGGACCGCAGAGGCTGGACGGGTCCCAGACCGCGGGGTTCGTCAGGTTCCGCGACACACCCCGGGGCGACATCGGCCGGATCGACAACGTCAAGCTGGTTGCTTACGCGCTGCTCGAAAGGATCAAGCAGCTTAACGTCAGGGCCGTCGGCGCGGTCCCGCAACTGCTGGAGGCGGTGTTCGATGATGTCGAGACCAACGCCAGCCTCGGGCTGATCACCCGGCTTCTGCCAAGGCTGGGCTCACTCACGCTGGACAATGTTGCTACCCTGCCGGTGACGGGCGAGTATCGCGTCGAAGGAGTCGGCGCGGTCGTCGGCTACGATCCGCGGGAGATCGAGCTGTTCCTGGCTGACCTGTTCGGCGGCGCCGCCCGTGAGTTCGCGGGACCCCCCGACGAGCCACTGCTCATCACGAACCGCAGCGGCAGTCCCGGACTCGCGGAGTGGTACGCGGACAGGCTCCTGGCGCTGGGCGTGCCCGAGGAACAGCTGCTGCTGCGTGAGGAAACACCGGATCCCGCGCCGACCCGCGTGGCAGCCGTCGAGTCATCGTGGCTCAACGCGGACTTCTATACCGGGCTGATGGGAATCGGCAAGCAGCAGGTCGACAACATGCCCAGCTTCGACGGGCGAAGGGTCGGTCTTGAACTGGTCCTGGGCGAAGGAGCCGCATACGCGGCCGGCTGGCACCCGTCTTCGGGGCAGCAGACAGTGATCCCTGAATGGGGGACCAAGGAGGCATTTTGAACGACGACGCGACACTCTTGGAACAGGTTCAGCTGATTGTCGACACGCTGGATGACCGCAGGGCGAAGGACATAAACGTCCTTGACCTCTCCGGGGTATCGGAATCACTCGACTACTTCGTCATCGCCACGGGCGAGTCCACACTGCAGCTCAGGGCACTCGAGGAGTCCGTGCGCGAACGCCTCAAGTCCGAGGGCTTCCAGGTGCGCGCGATCGAGGGACCCTCGGACCGCTGGATCCTGCTCGATTACGGTGCGATCATCCTGCACGTGATGAGCCGGGAGGCCCGTGAGTTCTACGATCTCGAGGGCCTCTGGGCCGATGCGACCACTCTCGACATCACACCCCGCTGATCGGTCGGGCACGCGGGCGGGCGAATGGGCCGAGCTGGAGGCCCGCCGGCACCTGGAAGCCGCGGGCCTGACGTTCAGAGCGGCCAACTACCGCGCTAAGCGCGGCGAGATCGATCTGATAATGGTCGAAGGGGGCACGCTCGTCTTCGTCGAGGTCAGGCAGCGGGCACGCTCCGATTTCGGCACGGCGGCCGAATCGATCGACGCCCACAAGCTCGCCCGCATCATGCGGACCGCGCTGCTTTACATGCAACGGCACCCGGACGGGGATGATGCCGAGTGCCGCTTCGATGCCGTGCTGGTGACCGGGACCGAGAACGCCTTCAGGCTGGAGCACCTGCGCGACATAGTTGGGTGAGCAGGAAAGTGCAACAATGGCCGCGATGCGGGTAAAGATCTGCGGCATGACTCGGGCTGAAGACGTCCGCCAGGCGGAGGCGGCCGGGGCGGACGCCATCGGTATCATCTTCGTCCCCGGCTCGAAGCGATTCGTCTCGCCCGAGCGCGCCAGCGAGGTGCTCAGTGCGGCTGGCCCGTTCATGCTCAGGGTGGGGGTGTTCCGGGACGAGCCCGTCGGGAGGATGCTCGAACTCGTCCGGATGCTGCGCCTGGATGCGGTCCAGCTGCACGGCAACGAAACCGCCGAGGTCGCCCAGAGCCTGCGCCCGCACGTGCGGGTCATCCGTGCCGTCAGTTTCAGTTCGTCCCTCAGGGCCAGCCAGCTGTCATCCACTGGTGCCGATGCCGTACTCGTTGACGGTGCGGTACCCGGTTCAGGTGAACCGTTCGACTGGCAGGCGGCATCCTTCCTGGCCGGGACGCCCGGCCTGATGCTGGCAGGCGGGCTCACACCGCTGAACGTCGGCGAGGCAGTAGCGGCGCTCTCACCCTACGCGGTGGACGTCGCCTCCGGTGTGGAGTCGGCACCCGGCATCAAGGATCCTTCGCTGATGGCGGCGTTCGTGCAGGGCGCCCGGGCGGGGCGGGCAGCGGCGTGAACCGTGTCCCCGTGCAGGCTCCCGAATTATCCACACTTATCCACAGGCTGCCTCGTGGCTGTGGAGAACTCCCTGAATCGCGCCGTGAACGGGCCTGCGGAGTCAAATCGCGTCCAGGACGGCATTTCTCTCGAAAACTGCCTCTTCGGCCCCTACCAAATGGCCCACGATCATGTCAAGCCCGGCTGGTTATCCACAGGTCAGGCGGACTTGTCAACAACTGTTTCATAACAGCCTCATCCGGGCTTTTCGCTGATACCGGCGTGACGGACGCATGCTTAGAAGGAGGGACATGATGAAGACCGTAAGCGTAGCCAGCAAGCGTCGATTCTCACTCTTGGGAGTCGAGACGGCCAGGCTGGTGGATGAAGCCGATTTGAGCGTGGAACTGCTCTGTTTCGAGGCCGGACAGGGCATCGGGGAGCAGAGTTATGACGGTACCAGTATTTATCAGGTACTGGAGGGAGAAGCAGTAATACGGGATGATACGGATCGTGAGAGGTGCGGCCCGGGCCGTGTCACCACCGTTCCTGCAGGTACCCCGCATACCGTCTCCAACGCCGGAGGAGGCTTGCTGGTCGTGGTGCGCACCACCGCCAGGTAGCGCGTGGCGTTTCTCGCACCTGCCTTCCTCTGGCTCCTGGCAGCAGTCCCGCTCGTCATCCTGCTCCATTTCCTGAGGCAGAGGAGGCGCACGGCCGAGGTTTCGGCCCTGTTCCTCTGGCAGCAGGCAACGCAGCCGACCGTGGAGCGCAGGCGCTTCTCGCTCTGGTGGCTGCTGCTGCTGCAGATACTCGCCGTCATGCTGACCGCCTTCGTGCTCGCGCGCCCGGTGCTGGTCGGCGCAGGCGTGCCGGACCGCGTGGCAGTCATCGACGCTTCTGCGAGCATGGCAGCACAGGACAGCGAGGGAGTACGCATGGTCAGGGCTGTCGCGATCGCTGCCGGACTCGCTTCGGAAGGCGGCCGGGTCGCCCTGGTGCGCGCCGGCAGCGACGCCTCCGTCCTTCACGGCCTGACGGCTGATACGGCGGCAGTCTCGGCAGCGCTTGCCAGCCTGGAGGCGGCAGATGCAGGGAGCGATATCGAGCGGGCCATTCAGCTCGCCTCCGACCTGGCTCCAGGCGCTGAGGTGCATGTGATAACTGACCAGGCCCCGCCCTCAGGCAGCGCACACACCTGGCACAACGTCGCCGGTGACGGCCGCAACTTAGGGATAGTCACCTTCGACCTCGGGCTGCAGCAGGCCTTCGTCGCCGTGGCGTCGACGTACCCGGGTCCCCAGCAGGTGCCGGTCCGGCTCTTCCGTGACGGCGAGCCGGCGGGCAGTGCCGACCTGCTCGTTCCGGCAGGAGGCAGGGCAGGAACGACCTTCCCGCTGACCGCACAGGGCGGCGTCTTTGAGGTCCGGCTGACCCCACCGGAGGACGACGCCCTCCAGCTCGACGATGTGGCCTTCCAGGGAACGCGCGACCTGCGCGTCTGGTTCCCGGGCGACTCGACGCCGCTGCTCCGCGCGCTCGAGGCGGTACCGGGCGTGCAGCTCGTGCCCGCCGCGGCTGGCGCCGACGTCAGGGTGACCGAAGAAACGGAACCTGGCGCGGCCGGCGGCAACCGGCTCCTGTACCCGCCACGCAGCGCGGCACCGGACTACCAGGAGGTCCGCGACTGGGACGCCGGAGACCCGCTGCTCCGCTTCGTCGACCTGCGGGGCAGCGTGGTGGGAGTGAGCGTCAACCTGCCGCTCGACGAGGACGGCTGGCGCGTGCTCGCGCGCAGCGGGGACCTGCGGCCCGTGATCCGCTCCCGTGAGGATGCCGGCGACCTGACCGTCCAGCTGGCGTTCAACCCTTCCCAGACCGACCTCGTGTACCGGCCCGCCTTCCCGACGCTCATAGCCAACATCATGGCCTCGTACCGTGGCACGGATTCGCTCGTGCTGGGCCAGTCCCTGCCGGCCGGCTCGCTCTTCGGCGGCCAGGCCGTCTCCCGGGTCACCGGGCCGGGACTGTTCGAGCTGCCCACGGGTCCGGCAACCGCCAGCCTGCTGTCGCTTCAGGAGACCATCCTGCCGGGGCCTCCCCCGGCAGACGCGGTTGACGCCGCGGCCGGGTCCGCTGCCGACGCGCTCGCCACCGACCGGCCACTGGACTGGCTGTTGCTGCTGCTCGTTCCCATGCTCCTGGCGGCAGAGTGGATCGTCTGGGCGCGTCACGCTGCACGCTGAGGGCACCGGCGCCTGTTACAGTTGAAACCATGAGACTGAAGGGCATCCTCATCACGGCAGTCGTCCTGTTGGGCGCGACCTTCGCGGCAGTGAACTGGCAGGCCCTGCTGGCGATCCAGCACGTCAACCTGCTCTTCGGCACCTATGAAGCCCCGCTGGGACTCATCCTGCTTTTCGCAGCGATCCTGCTGAGCCTCGTGTTCTTCCTCGTATCCCTCTTCGACCGCGCCGTGCAGCTCCGGCAGATCACGGTGCAGGAGAACACGATCGCCAGCCTCCGGGCAAGGCTTGACCGGCGCCGCCTGGAGGAGCTCGGGGAGCTGTCCGAGACCATCAGGACCAGCCTTGAGAGCGTCGGGCAACAGGTCAGGTCCGAGAACTCCCGCCTCGAGGTGAGCCTGCGCGAGGACCTTTCCTCGTTCGAGACCCGAACGCGCGACCGGCTGGACGAACTGGGAGACCAGGCGCTGCGGCTCGGACGCGAGCTGGAGGCCCCGGACAGAAGCCCCGAGAGCGAGGCCTGATGCGTCGTGCCCTGCTGGCGCTCATCCTTCTCGCAGGCGTCGCCGGGGCGAGGTCAGCCGAGTTCACCGCTGAGCTCGTGCCTGACATGGTGCCAGGCGAGGAGTCCGTCGCGCGTTTCACCCTTCAGCTGG
>ERZ869909.1348-NODE-1348-length-20158-cov-6.178826_pt1 | contig 20158 bp, 17 predicted proteins | sample MGYA00520892_ERZ869909 | MGnify/ENA primary metagenome ERZ869909 (study PRJEB32215, sample SAMEA104723947) | bioreactor metagenome | biome: bioreactor; feature: anaerobic bioreactor; material: water | place: China | collected 2015-03-12 ... | reverse complement strand
GGGATCCACACCGCCAGCCGCCTGGGCATAGGCCGGAGAAATGAACATGTTTGGACAGGTCCTTGTCGGATCGTCTAGGCGAAACGCGGACGGGCCCCCGGAGACATCCCCGCAAGCCTGTCCGCCCGAGATCGGCCGCGACTATAGTGACCGCTGCCCGCATTGCAAGCATGTCGCCCGTGCCGTCCGAGGCTCGGCAAGACGGGCCTCGCCCCCAATGCACGGGTCGCGTTATAGAAGGCCGGCCGCCCTGGCGGAACCCCGAAGGGTCGCCTGGACGTGCCCCCGATCTCAAGACGCAGGTGTCGATCAAGACACGGAAAATCAAGGCCCTGCCCGATGACGCGCGAAGATTCAGACCTCACCAGCCACCTCGGCCGCATCGCGGCCGCCCTGGAACGGATGGCGCCCCCGGCGTTTCGGCCCCAGCGCTTCGACGCGGCGGATGCGTTCGTCTGGCAGGCAAGCGCGCTCGGCTTTCAGCCCGTCCCGCACGTGAACCGGGTGCCCCTCGCCCTCCTCAAGGGCATCGACCACGCCGCGACCCAACTGCTCGACAACACGCGCCGCTTCGCGGCCGGCCTCCCCGCGAACAACGCGCTCCTCTGGGGTGCGCGCGGCATGGGCAAGTCCAGCCTCGTGAAGGCGGCCCACGCGGAGGTGCTCGCGAGCCTCCCCGACGGCGCATCCCGTCTGAAGCTGATTGAGATCCATCGCGAGGACATCGCGACCCTGCCGGCCGCACTCGCCGCCATGCGCGACGCGCCGCACCGCTTCATCGTATTTTGCGACGATCTCTCGTTCGACTATGACGACACGAGCTACAAATCGCTCAAGGCAGTGCTCGAAGGCGGCATCGAAGGGCGCCCGGCGAACGTTCTCTTCTACGCCACCTCGAACCGCCGCCACCTGATGCCGCGCGATATGGTGGACAACGAAAGCTCGACGGCGATCAACCCCTCCGAGGCCGTCGAGGAGAAGGTGTCTCTGTCCGACCGCTTCGGCCTTTGGCTCGGGTTCCACAACGCGTCACAGGACGACTATCTCGCGATGGTCCGCGCCTACGCCGCGCACTTCGGCCTCGATCTCGACGACGCCACCTTACGGCGCGACGCGCTCGAATGGAGCATCACGCGCGGCGCCCGCTCCGGCCGCGTGGCCTGGCAGTTCACGCAAGACCTCGCCGGCCGCCTCGGCAAGCCACTGGCGATCTGAACGACAGGGCGGACGTAAGCGCATCCTGGCCCGAAGGGCCCGGCCCGGGAGCGTCTTGGCGGAGCCAAGCTTCGCTTGGACGAGCGCCCGCGCGGCTTAAGCCGCGCGATACGGCGCGTGAGCGAAACTAGATTCTTTCCATGAACGGCGTCGGATCGACAGGCTTCTGGCCCTGCCTCAACTCGAAGTGAAGTTGCGGCTGGTCCACCTGCCCTGTGCGTCCCACCTTCGCGATCACCTGCCCGCGGTTGATGCGGTCGCCGCGCTTGACGAGGATCTCGTCGGCATGCGCGTAGGCCGTCACCCAGCCGTTGTCATGGCGGATCAGAACGAGATTGCCATAACCCTTGAGCTCGTCGCCCGCGTACGCCACCACGCCGCTTTCAGCCGCGTGAACGTCGGTGCCCATCGGGGCGGAGAGGTTCACGCCGTCGTTGTGCGTGCCGTCGGGACGCGGTCCGAAGCCGCCGACCACCTTGCCCACGACCGGCCAGCGAAGCTTGCTCGATCCGGCGACAGACCCGGAACCCTGCGAGGCCGCAGGCGACACGGCATCGCTCGCCGAGCCTGGCGTTTCCAAACGCGCGACGCGCTGCTCACCGCTCCCTGCAGGAGCGCTCGCCGCGGGCGGGCTCGATCCGTTGAGCAGCGTCGGCTGCTGTGCGGTCGCTCCCGGCGGCATCGCGCGCTGATCGCCAAGACGCACGGTCCCGGAAGGATTGCGGGCCTCTTGCACGGGGCGATGCTCCTCAGTCTGCACGGGACGCGTTTCGATGGTGGTGCGCGGCATCGGCTGTTGCGCGGGCGGCGGCTGATAGGCCGGAGGCGGCTGGTAAGCCGGCGGCACCTCGGCCACCTGGGTCTGCTCTTCCGCCTCGCCCGGCAGCCTCAACACGGTGCCCGGCATCACGCGGCGCGAATCCTGAATGCCGTTGTAGCGCTCGAGATCGGCGAGGCTGATGCCGTTGCGCCGCGCGATGGCGTAGAGCGAATCGCCCGGCTGCACGGTGTAGGTGCCGTTCCAATCGGACGGAGCCTGAGCCGCAGGCGCGACCGCTGCAACGCGCGGCGAGTCGTAGCTGGGCTGGTGCTGCACCGGCGCGCTCGCGCCGGACGGCAGAACGAGACGCTGCCCCGGCTGCAGGTTGGACGACGTGAGCCCGTTCGCGCGCATCAGCTCGTTGACGGACACGCCATGGCGGCGCGAGAGCGCATAGAGCGTATCGCCCGAGCGCACCATGATCGTGTCGCCGCTTCCCTGGCTCTCGTAGGACGCAACGGGCGCGACATCGCGCGATCCGCCGTAACCCGACGAGCCCGAGGATGTATAGGACGGCGACTGATAGCGGTCGTTGCCGTAGCCCTGCTGGCTCGGATGCTGCGCGGGCTGTTGCCCGTAGCCCGAGCCGCGGCCGGCATAAGGATCGGAGTTCTGAGGCGAGAGGGCGCTGGTGGTGAACTGGCCGTCGGGCGGGGGCAGATCGGAGCGCGACACCTGTGTGGTGCGCTGCGCGGGCCGGTCGTAAGCCGCCGTCCCGAACTCGGACGACGCGGAGCGCCCACTCATCCCGACGGACGGTGCGTAGCCGGATTGCGCTCGCGCGCCTTCAGGATTGCCGAGATCGAAGCGTGAAATATCCGCGCTGCACCCCGCCAACACGGCAGCAGCGGCAACGGCGAGCACGGCACCCGCGCCGGACACGCCGAAGGATTGATGACATTTACGCAAAGACTTTAACATGCCACACACCCTAAATACCCACTTCAGGTAACCCTTAACTCGTTAAGGGGTCCTTAACGCGCACTCAGCATCGCGCTGCGATTCGCGTGGGGCATGGGACGGCTGACAGCCGGCTCTGTCCGGACAATCCGGCCCCTGAGCCTTATCAGTAGGCGTGGATTGTGCTGCGATGACGGAAAAATATCGGCGACTTGACGACCATGTATTGGCCTAAGTTGCAGCGTCAGCCCGCATCCTTGAGACGACCGCTCCCATCGAGCGTCAGCGTCTCGCCGAGCACTTCGCGCGTCGCCTCGTGCGTCAGGTTGAGATAGAGCGGCGTCACCGAGATGAAGCCGTCGGCGATCGCGCGGAGATCCGTTCCCGCCGCGGGATCGGACCGGCGATGCGAGAAGCCGACCCAGAAGTAGGGCGCGCCCCACGTGTCGCTCCGCTCCTCGATCTTGAGCCCGCCCTGGTCGCGGCGGCCCTGCCGCGTCGCGGCGATGCCGGCGACATCGCCCGGCGCGAGATCGGGATAGTTCACGTTCATCAGCGTGCCCGCCGGCCATTCGCTCGCAAGCAACTGCTCCACGAGCCGCGCGCCGTGGGTGAGCGGTGTCTTCCAGTGCTGCTTGCCCTCGGGGTCGAAGCCGATGGTGAGGCTCATGGCGATGGAGCGGATGCCGAGCAGCGTCCCCTCCATCGCGCCCGCGATGGTGCCCGAATAGGTCACGTCCTCGGCGAGGTTCGCGCCGTGATTGACGCCCGACAGCACGAGATCCGGCGCCCGGTCCTTGAGCACGTGCTTGACGCCCATGATCACGCAATCGGCCGGCGTACCGCGCACGGCGAAGGCCCGCTCCCCCACCTCGCGATAGCGCAACGGCACTTGCAGGGTCAGCGCGTGCGACGCTCCGCTCTGGTTCGTCTCAGGTGCGACGATCCATACGTCGTCGGACAACTGACGCGCGATCTGGTGCAGCACGGAAAGCCCGTGCGCGCCCGCTCCATCGTCGTTGGTGACCAGAATGCGCATGTCGTCGCCTACGCTCGTGCCTCTCCTAATGCGACACGCAGTCTAGCACGCCCGTCAAGAGCGCCGGAAACGGCGCCTAGCCCACCGGCCGCTCGATCCGCGTGATGCCGCCCATATAGGGCCGCAGCACCTCGGGAATTATGACGGACCCGTCGGCCTGCTGGTAATTTTCCAGCACCGCGACGAGCGTTCGCCCCACCGCGAGGCCGGAGCCGTTCAGCGTGTGGACGAAGCGCACCTCTTTGCTCGCCTTGTCGCGATAGCGCGCGTTCATGCGCCGGGCCTGGAAATCGCCGCACACCGAGCAGGACGAGATTTCCCGATAGGCGTCCTGTCCCGGCAGCCACACCTCGATATCGTAGGTCCGCTGCGAGGCGAAGCCCATGTCGCCCGTGCAGAGCATCACCGTACGATAGGCGAGCCCGAGCTTCTTCAGCACCTCTTCCGCGCACGCCGTCATGCGCTCGTGCTCGTCGAGGCTCTGCTCGGGCGTGGTGATGGAGACGAGCTCCACTTTCGAGAATTGGTGCTGACGGATCATGCCGCGCGTGTCGCGGCCGGCCGCACCCGCTTCCGAGCGGAAGCACGGCGTCCACGCGGTGAGCCGCATCGGCAGCGCCTCCTCGTCGAGAATCTGCTCGCGCACGATGTTGGTGAGCGAGACTTCGGCAGTGGGGATGAGCCAATAGCCGTTCTCGGTCTTGAACAGATCCTCCGCGAACTTCGGCAGATTGCCCGTGCCGAACGCCGCATCGTCGCGCACCAGCAGCGGCGGGTTCGTCTCCGAGTAGCCGAACGTCTCGGTCTGAAGGTCGAGCATGAAGCTCGCGAGCGCACGCTCGAGCCGGGCCAGCGCGCCCTTGAGATAGACGAAGCGTGCGCCCGAAACCTTGCCCGCAGTCTCGAAATCCATCAGCCCCAGCGCTTCGCCGATCTCGAAATGCTGCTTCGGCGTGAAGTCGAGCTTGGGCGGCGCACCGACCCGGCGCACCTCGACGTTGTCCGTTTCGTCCGCACCGACCGGTACGTCCTCGCGCGGCGTGTTCGGAATGACGGAGAGCGCCTCCTCGAGCGCGTGGATGAGCTGCCGCTCCTCCTCCTCGCCCGACTGGATGACCTCTTTAAGCTCGGCGACTTCCGCCATCAGCCTGCTGGCCAGCGCCTCGTCCTTCGCGCCCTTCGCCTTACCGATCTCCTTGGACGCGGCGTTACGCCGGCTCTGGGCCTCCTGGAGCGTCGTGAGATGCCGGCGGCGCGCCTCGTCGAGCTCCAGGAGCTTGGCGCTCGCCGGCTCCAGGCCGCGGGCCTTCAGACCCTCATCGAAGGCGCTGGCATTCTCTCGAATCCACTTGATGTCGAACACGTGGCCCGTCCTTGGCGTCGTTTGTTGGCGAGGTCCCCGAGAGCTATAGGGCGCGAGGCGGCCAAGGTCCAGGTGGCCGCCGAGACGCGTCTCACGAGGGGGGGTGTCTTACGTCGTCTTGGCGGCCGCTTCGGCGGCCTCCTTGGCCGCCTGCTGCTTCTCGACCCATGCGACGGAGACGATGGCGAGTTCGTAGAGCAGCGTTGTGGGCAGCGCCATGATGATCATGCTGATCGCGTCCGGCGGCGTCATCACGGCTGCCACCGCGAAGATGCCGACGATGGCGAAACGGCGCCCGTTGCGAAGCATGGCGGACGTCACGATCCCGACCCGCGCGAGCAGCGTCAGCACCACCGGGAGCTGGAAGCAGATGCCGAAGCCGAAAATCAGCGTCATGATCAGCGACAGGTATTCGGATACCTTGGGCATCAGCTCGATCGTGGCCGCCCCGTCGCTCGCCGACTGCGCGAGCCCCATCGAGAAGCGGATCAGGATCGGCATCGCGATGAAGTAGACGACCATCGCCCCGAGCACGAAGAAGATGGGCGTCGCGAACAGGTAGGGCCGGAAAGCCGCGCGCTCGTTCTTGTAGAGCCCTGGCGCGACGAACTTGTAGATCTGCGTCGCCACGACCGGAAACGACAGGAACGCCGCGCCGAAGAGGGCGAGTTTCAGGTGCGTGAAGATCTGCTCGAGGAAGTGCGTCGCGATGAGACGGACCTGGTGCTCGCCCGAGACCCATACATAGGGCCATACCAGCACGTCGTAGATGGTGCGCGCGATCGTGAAGCAGAGCAGGAACATCGCGAAGAACGCCGCCACCGAATAGACCAGCCGCTGGCGCAGCTCGATGAGATGATCGAGCAGCGGCGCTTTCGAAGCTTCGATGTCGTCCTGACCGGAACGGGGCGCACTGTCCTGCATCAGCCGGACCCCTTCGCCGTATCTGCCGGCCGCTCGGCAGCCACGCGTTCATCGACAGCAGGCGCGGAGGGCACCCCAAACTCGCGCTCGGGGATCACCGCATCGGGCTGGCCCTCCGTCGGAGGGTCGAGGGCCGGAGTATCATCAGCCGTGATTTCGGCCTTCGCCTTCGTCTCCGCCTCGGCAACGCTCTCCGGCTTCGGCTGCACGGCGTGGTTGGCGTTGAGGTCCACGCGCATCGCAGCCTTTGCACTATCGACGGAGCTCGTCGCATCGTCGAGCGTCTTTTTCACGCCATCGCCGATATCGCGCATTTCTTTTTGGATGGTATCCATCTCGGCCTCACGCATGGCCTGCTCGAACACGGCTTTAAACTCGTTGGCGTGCTTGCGGATAACACCGAGATGTCGGCCAAGCGTGGAAAGAAAGCGCGGAAGCTCCTTCGGCCCCACGAGCAAAAGCGTCACGACGCCGAGGATAAGGAGCTCGCTCCAACTGACTTCGAACATCTGATCGTCCAACCCGGAAAAAGCGAGCGCGGACCAAGCTCACACCCATGCCGCCCGGCGACACTAAATTGCTCACGGCGATGACACGAGCCGGATCCTGCGAACGGAACCCGCCTCAGCCCGCCTTCGACCTGTCGCGTTCGGCGGTCTCCTGGGCGGCGTTGTCGATCACCTTGGGATCGGGCGGAGGCGCCGACGCCTCTTCCTCGGCCAAGCCCTTCTTGAAGCTCTTGATGCCGCGCGCCACGTCGCCCATCAGGTCCGAAATCTTATTGCGGCCGAACAGGAGAACGACGACGAGCAGAAGGATCAAGAGATGGGTCGCACTCAACCCCATGGGATTACCTCCTCTAGTATCTTTTTCGACTTTCGTCGCGGTGTCGAAAGACACTAGCCCTTTGTTTTGTCGTGCCTCTTATCCGAAAACAATTGCCGGTGCCGGAAGCACTTCGCGGCGCAAGAGACACACGTTTCGGCGGGCACTATTGCAGAATTGCCCCCCTCTCGCAAGCGCGCCTCGAACCCCGGATGTAGCCATCAATTATTTGATATTCAAGCGTCTTTACCGTTCGATGACGGAAAGAGCAGAACCTCGCCCGGATCGATGTGAAGCCGCACCTCGCTTCCCCTTGCGACATCATGGCCAACGCGCGTCCGCACGTTGAGCGGCGCTTCGAAGCCTTCGACCACCACCTCGAGCCGCACGGCATCCCCCAGGAACCGCGCGTCGCGAACACGTCCCGCGAGGCCCCGAGGCTCGCCGCCTCCATTCGCCTCCGCTGCGGCGAGACCGACCGACCGCTCCCGAATGCAGAGCGTGGCCCGCACGCCGTCGGCGAACCCAGGCGCCGCCACGACCCCGAATGGCGTCGCAACCTGGCCCGCCGCGGCCTTCACCTCGATCTCGTTGATCTCGGAGAAGAGCCGCGCGACGAACAGCTCCGCCGGGCGATGATAAAGATCCTCGGCCCGCCCCACCTGCACCAGCCGCCCCGCCCGCATGACCGCGATCCGGTCGCCGAGGCGCATCGCCTCTTCCGGATGGTGCGTCACGATCATCGTCGTGGCGCGGGTCTCTCGCAGCAGCGCCAGCGTCTCCCCCTGGATGGACTCGCGCAGTTGGACGTCGAGACCGGAGAACGGCTCGTCCATCAGCATCACGGCCGGCCGCGGAACGATGGCGCGGGCCAGCGCGACCCGCTGCTGCTGGCCGCCCGAGAGAATATGCGGATACTGCTCTGCGTACCGCTCGAGCCCGACGCGCGCGAGCACGGTGAGCGCCTCGCGCCGCGCCTCCGCCCGCGGCAGCGCCTTGAGCCCGAACGCGACATTCTCGATGATCGTGAGATGCGGAAAGAGCGCGAAATCCTGGAACATCAGGCCGACGCCGCGGTCCTCGGGCTGCACGAACCGTTCGGCCCCCGCAACCTCGCGCGCGTTGATCAGAACGCGCCCACTGTCAGGTCGCTCGATCCCCGCCGCGACGCGCAAGAGCGTGGTCTTGCCGCACCCCGAAGGTCCGAGCAGACACACCACCTCGCCGGGCGCGATGTCGAGGGAAAGCCCATCGAGCGCGGCCTGCTCCCCGTAGCGCTTCGAGACATTCTCGAACCGGAGGTCCGCCGCGAACGTCGCGCCCGCCCGGACGCGCCCGCCGTCCGCGAGCACGTTCGAAACCGCGTTTTTCGAGGATCTATTGAAAAGCCAATTCGCCACGCGCCACCTGATCCGGCCTCGTCGGAAGCCCGCGACCGAGGGAGAGGCGTGGCTTTAAGTGGACGAGTCTAGTCCGGTTTAGCGTCGCTGTCGTCGCCGGGCAAGTCGCGATCCTCCTCGGTCTCGCCCGCATCGTCCACGTCGTCGGTCGCGGCATCGTCCGCCTCGGGCGCTTCGGCCTCCTCGTCGGACGCCTCGTCCTCCGCCGCGCTCTCATCCTCGCCCGCCTCCTCGAGCGGCAGCTCGTCCGGCATCAGCGCTGCAACGGACGTAGGATCGGGGATGGCGAAGCCCGGCGGCAGATGCCCGTCGAGCAGACCCTGCGCCTTGAGATCGGCAAGCCCCGGGAGATCCTTCACGCTGTCGAGACCGAAGTGCGCGAGGAAGCTGTCGGTCGTGCCGTAGGTCAGCGGCTTGCCCGGCGCACGGCGCCGCCCGCGTGGACGGATCCAGCCCGCCTCCATCAGGATGTCGAGCGTGCCGGCCGATGTCGTCACTCCGCGGATCTCTTCGATCTCGGCCCGTGTCACCGGTTGATGGTACGCGACGATGGAGAGCGTTTCGAGCGCCGCCCGCGAAAGACGCCGCTCCTCGACCGCATAGCGTTCGAGCAGGTATCCGAGATCCTCGGCCGTGCGCAGCACCCACTTGCCCGCCACACGCACGAGGTTCACGCCGCGCGGCGCATACGCCGCATTGATCTCGGCGAGCACGTCGACAATCCCGCTGCCATGGCGCAGATGTCCCGCGAGCCACGCATCATCGAGCGGCACGGGAGACGCGAACAGCAGCGCCTCGACGATCCGCACGTCCTCGATATGAACCTCGCCCTCGGCCGAGGGCGGAGCGAGCGGAGCCTCCCCGCCCTCCAGCTCTTCGCCCAGCGCCCGCGCAAGCTCGATCGCCTCCTGCGCCTCGGGCGCATTCAAGGTTCCTTCGCTCGTCACCAGTCTCAGCCTCGGCGGAGCCATGTCGCCTTACCTTTCCCGTTTGCCATCGGAGCCCGTACCCGTCTGCCCGACCACACACGATGTCTCTTCGATCCGGCTACGGCGCCGCGCCGCCATGCCTCTGGTCCAGCCGCTCCCAGGCGGCGCCCGCTTCACACTTGCGCATGTAGATCGGCTCGAAGGGGGCCTCCTGGCGAAGCTCGATCAAGCCTTCGCGCGCCATTTCGAGCGTTGCGCCGAACGAGCTCGCAAGCGCCGTCTTGTCCTCGTCCTCGGCCAGCGTCTGCGGCGTGAGGTAGCTCTTGAGACACAGTTCGAGCTGGACCCAGTCTCCGCTGCTGACCGTCTCCCCGACCAGCGTTTCGAGCTGGCGCCGCGCCTTCTCGATCGACCACACGCGGCGCGCCTTGACCACGTGCACGACCTTGGCGGTGCGCCGCCGAAGCTCCGAGTAGGCTTTGAGAAGATCGTAGATCTCGGCCGTCCAACGGACGTCCGTGACCTTCGAGCGCTCCTCCGGCATTCCGCGCTGGAACACGTCCTGCCCCAGGCGCTTACGCGTCATCAAGTCGGCGATGGCGCGCCGCATCGCTTCGAGCCGCATCAGCCGGAATGCCAGCCGCTGCGCCATTTCCTCGGCCGATGGCGTCTCGTCGTTCGTCGGCTCGCGCGGCAGGATCATGCGCGACTTGAGAAACGTGAGCCACGCCGCCATCACGAGATAGTCGGCCGCGATCTCGAGCTTGAGGCGTTGAGCTTCCGCGATATAGGCGAGATACTGATCGACGAGGGCCAGGATCGAGATCTGCGAGATGTCGATCTTGTGCGTGCGCGCGAGCGCGAGCAGGAGGTCAAGCGGACCCTCGAAGCCCGCGACGTCCACGATGAGCGCTTCCGACGCGGCGGGCTGAAGCTCGCCCTCGGGGCTCTCCCACCCCGGCGCTTCGTCCATCTGTCCCGCGTCGTCGATCATCGTGGTCCTGACATCATGCTTCAGCGGAGGCCCGGCAGGGCCAACGCGCACAACGGAAAACGCGCGCTGCCTGAATCCCGAGCGGACATTACACTGATTCAGGAGCCCGTCCTGTTGTTCCCAAGGCTCGCGCAAGCTCTCGCTGGGCGCGCTCCGAATCGTAAGGTTCCGAACCGCCAAAGATTTCGACCGCCGCGCGGAATCGCCTCAGCCCGTCTCCGGCAAGCGGAGGAACCGCCGCGGCCACGGCCTCCATCTCGGCGAAATCCCCGCTGCAGTGGAGCGCCAGATCCGATCCCGCCGCCAGCACAGCCTCGGCCCGCGCGGACATGGGGCCCGACAGCGCCTTCATGCTGAGGTCGTCGCTCATCAGAAGCCCATCGAACCCGATGGCGCCGCGGATCACCTCCTGCGTCACCCGGCGCGAGGTGCTGGCCGGCGCATCCCCATCGACGGCCGTGAACACGACATGCGCCGTCATCGCCGCCGGCATGTCGGCCAGCGCCTTGAACGGCGCGAAGTCCGTAGCGTCGAGCACGTCGCGCGGCGCATCCACGACAGGCAACGCGAGGTGGCTATCGGCCGTCGCGCGGCCATGGCCGGGGATATGCTTGACGACAGGCAGCACGCCGCCCGCCATGAGCCCTTCCGCCACGGCGCGCCCGAGCCGAGCGACCTGACCGGGCGTGCGCCCATAGGCACGGTCGCCAATGATGTCGTGCGCACCGGGCACTGGCACGTCGAGAACGGGCGCGCAGTTGGTGTTGATGCCAAGATCCTTCAGGTCGTCCGCCAGCAATCGCGCGGAGAGAAACGCCGCGTCCCGAGCCGAATCCTCATCCTCGCAATAGAGGCAGGCGTAAGCATCCGCAGGCGGCAACGCACGCCCGAGCGGCGGACGCAGGCGCTGCACCCGTCCGCCCTCCTGGTCGATCAGCACCAGGAAATCGTCGCCCTGGCCGGACGCCTCCCGCGCTTCGCCGACGAGACGGCGGATCTGCTCAGGCCCGACACAGTTCCGCGCAAACAGGATGAGCCCCGCGGGCGCGGCCTCCCGCAGGAAGCGCGCCTCACGGTCGCTAAGCGTTTCGCCCTCAAGGCCGGTGATGAAAGCGAGCGTCATGACAAGGGACCTTCGTGTTGAGAGCGGCCAAGCGCTTCGCGCACGGGCTGCCGCCCGCATCCGCTTGGGGGACAGGTGTCCCCCAAACCCCTCCTTTTGTGACTTTTCTCAGGAGTTGCGTCCGATCACAACAGTATCAACCCGGCGCGAAGCGCCCGGGAGCGTCTTGGCGAAGCCAAGCTCCGCTTGGACGCGACCCGCGGCAAGTGCCGCGGCTATCCACAAACCACAACGCCTCTTATTCGAAGCTTCCCGCAGCTTGAGTCAGCAAAAATCAGTACGCCGTGATCCAGCAGCCGTTGTAGCCTTGCGCCTTGAGCTGGTTGCAGACCGAGTTCGCCGAATCCCGCGAGCCGGGCGGCCCGACCAGAAGGCGGTGATAGGTGCCCTTGGCCCCGAGATTGGCCTCCTGGATGTCCGGCGTCTTGCTGCTGAGGATGGCGCCATACTTCTGCTGCATGTCCGCGAACTGCGTGAGCGCGTCGATGCGGCTGCTCGCAGACACCGGAACCGAGGCCAGCACAGCTACATAGCCTGCCCCCGTCGAGCGCGGCGCACTCGGCGCGGGTGAAGGATCGGCCGCGGCCATCTTCTTGGGCGCGTCGGCCTTGGGAGCGGCCGGAGCTTTCGCAGCAGGCGTCACGCTCTTCTGAGACGCTGCTGGCGCCTTGCTGTTGGAGCCCGTCACCATTTCGACCTGAGGCGGCGCGGCCGCGCTCCGATCCGGCGACGCCGGCCGGCCGGCCTGCGCCTGCCCCGGTGAGGGCGCCACACCGCCCGGACCCGGGGGCCCGCCGAGACCGTCGATCACGGTCAGGCCCGGAACCGCGACGATGGCCTGCGTCTCGCGCTCGCTGGAGGGCGGCTGAATTTGACCGTCGCGACCAACCGAAACGACCGGCACCTTGCGCACGCCTGCGGGATCGGCCGTGGCCGATCCTTCGCCCAGTCGGCCCATGATCTTGCTGTCCGCATGATCGAACCGCTTGCCGCCCGGTTCCGACGGCTTGACCTTGGACGGGCCCTCGGCCCCCTTGACCAGCGGCGGCGGCTCCCCGCTGCCGGAGTCGAATAGCCCCGAAACGCCGTATACCAAGCCTCCGCCGAGCAACACCGTACACGCCACCAGCGCCGCGGCTTTCTTCCAGCCCGCGCGCCGAGGCTCGTCCTCGTACAGGGCGTCGTCCTCGGCATAGCTCTGATCGAACGTGCCCTGCTGTCCCTGGTAGTGGCCGTAGGCCAGCTCGCCCTGTGGGTCTGCGTAGGCCTCCTCGCCCCATTGAGCGTGCTGGCCGTGGGACGCGGCATCGCCATAGCCGCCGTGACCCTGATAATCGTTGGCGTCGAGCGCGAGGCTGTGCCCGCCGTGCGCGCGGACGTCGTCGAGCTCCGCGCCCCACTGATCCGCATACGGCTGCGGCTGATGGTGCGCGTCGGCTCGACCGAACGGACCGCCCGACTGCGGCGGAGCAGAATACCCGGCATAAGCCGACGGTGATGCACCGGACGCGGGCGAAGGCTGCGCATACCCCTGCCCGGGCGCGCCACCGTAGCCATGCGTCTGGGCCGACGCCGCACTCCCGAAGGCCGGCGCATACCCGCCCGCCGGGCCCTGCGGAGCGTAGCTCTCGCCCGGAGGCGCAAAGGGATCGTAGGAGGCGTGATGCGCGGACGACGGGTGCGCGCTCGGCGCCTGCGGAGCCGGCGCCTGACGCGGAGCGGCGTAACCCGACGGCTGCGGCGACGCGTAGCCTGCAAGCCCGTAAGGATCGGCCGAAACTCCCGCCCCCTGCGGCGGCTGCGTCGCGCCATAGCCATCGGGCCTCAGGGCCGCAAAGGGGTCCTGCACCGCACCGGCATCCTGATCGGAATAGCCGAGATCAGGATACCCCGGCTGCTGCCCCGGGCGATGATGAAGCGGAGCGGACGGCTGCTGCGGCTGCCGGAACGCCGCAGGTTGCGGCCATCCCGTAAGCTCGGGCTCGGCATGCGGCGGATGCTGCCTATGGCCCGGCTGTCCATGACCGAAATGGGGTTGATGCGGCTGCGCCGAACCGGTTGGACGTCCCTGTGCGGACGGCGCCGGGGCATGTGGCAAAGGATTGTTGTACCGTGTCATCGCTCGGAACCCCCGTCGCACATCCCCGAACACCCGATCCTGCGGCGCTTTCGATCCCGAGACGTCATCTCAACGTCCTCCGGGCGTCCCGCCACGAGAGTCCAGGCAATGGCACCGCAGTCTTCGCGCCTCATAAGCGAGGCGCGAAACCGCCGGCTTCTCGCCGCGCCTGATGCCCACGGAACCGAGTGCGCCAAGATCGAGCCTTCGAATCAAGACTCTAACGCATCGCCTCTGGTGCTCCGACCCCGAGCACTGCAAGGCCTGAGGATAACACGAGCTGCAACGACGCAACGAGCGCACACCGGGCTGCGGTTAAAGCGCGATCATCCTGCTGGATAACGCGCAATTGTGGCAAATCATTGCCTCGCGTCCAATGCGAATGAAAAGCTGAAGCCAAATCATAGAGATAGAACGCAAGCCGATGGGGCTCGTGGGCGCGCGCGGCGCCCGCGATCAGGCTCGGATAATGCGCACACCGACGAATGAGATCGAGCTCCCCCGGATCGGTCAGCAACGTGAGATCGGCGCTCGCGATCCCCTCGCGCGTCGTATCGAGCCCGGAGAACATCTCGCGCGCATTCCGCAGCACCGACGCGGCCCGCGCGTGCGCGTACTGGACGTAGAAGACGGGATTGTCTTTCGATTGCTCGGTGACTTTCGCGAAGTCGAAATCGAGCTGCTCGAGCTCTTTCCGGTAGAGCATCATGAAGCGCACGGCATCCGAGCCCACCTCGTCCACCACATCGCGTAGCGTCACGAACGTTCCCGCCCGCTTCGACATCTTGTAGGGCTCGCCATTCTTGAACAGCTTGACGAGGTTGACGACCTTGATGTCGAGGTCGGCGTTACCGCCCGTCGTGTGCCAGTGCTTGAGCTTGCCCTTCGCGTCGCGCTCGACCGTACCATCCGTCAACGCCGCAACCGTCGCCAGCATCCGCGGGATGTAGCCGATGTGATCGGCACCGAACACGTTGATCATGTGACGGTAGCCGCGCTTGAGCTTGTCGTAGTGATACGCCACATCGCCGGCGAAATACGTATAGCTGCCGTCCGCCTTCATCAGCGCCCGGTCCGCTTCGTCGCCATAGGCCGTGGAGCGGAACAGCGTCTGCTCGCGATCCTCCCACTCCTCGTCGTCGTGGCCCTTGGGCTTTTCGAGGCGGCCTTCATAAATGAGCCCCCGCGCGCGAAGATCGGCGATCGCGGCCGAAACCTTGTCGGCTTCGCCCCTCGTGAGGGACGCTTCCGAGAAGAATACGTCATGCTTGATGTTGAGCGCTGCGAGATCGTCCTTGATCATCGGCATGATCCGGTCGATCGCGAACGTCCGCACGAGCGGCAGCCACCGCTCCTCGGGAGTATTGAGCAGCGAAGGGCCATGCTCGGCCGCGAGCGCTTCGCCCACGGGCTTCAGGTAGTCGCCCGGATAGAGACCCTCGGGGATCTCGCCGATCTCCTCGCCCAGCGCCTCGCGATACCTGAGGAAGACCGAGCGCGCGAGCACGTCCACCTGCCCGCCCGCGTCGTTGATGTAATACTCGCGCGTCACGTCGTAGCCCGCGAACGCGAGCAGGTTGGCGAGTGCGTCACCGAACACCGCGCCGCGGCAATGGCCGACGTGCATCGGGCCCGTGGGGTTGGCCGACACGTACTCGACGTTCGTGCGCGCGCCCCCACCGACATCGGACGCGCCATAGCGCGTGCCGCGCGAAAGGATGGCCCGCACCACGCCGTGCCAGAAATCGGCGCGGAGCCGGAGATTGAGGAAGCCCGGCCCCGCCACCTCGGCCGAGACGATGTCCGCGTCGTTCTGCAGCTCCGCGGCAAGCGCGTCGGCAATGTCGCGCGGCTTCTTGCCGGCGGCCTTCGCGAGCACCATCGCCGCGTTGCAGGCGAGGTCGCCATGGGCTGGATCGCGCGGCTGCTCGACCGCGACGTTGCTGAAATCCAGCCCCTGCGGCAGCACTTTCTTTTTTTGAAGCCCTGCGAGCGCGTCGAGAACCTTGGCCTCGACTTCCGCGAACACGTCCATGGAATAGCGTCCTCGAACCCGACGGCAGCCGCGCGATCTTGAGATGGTCGCGCGCCCCGACAGCCGTCTTTCTGCTTGCAAACGATCGGCCCGGCTAACGCAATTCCGGCGCGGCGTCAAACAGGCGGGCATGCTCGGCAATGGCATAGCGGTCGGTCATCCCCGCCACGAAATCCGCAATGACACGCGCCCGCGCGCGGTCGGGGAGCCCGCTCTGAGCGGCGCGCCAGGCATCCGGCAGCGCGCTTTCGTCGGCAAGATAGCGGACGAACAGCCGCGCCACCACGGCCTCGGCCTCCTCCATCACGTCCATCACGCGCCGGCTCCGGTAGACCCGCTCCATCAGGAACGCCTTGAGCAGCTTGAGGTCGCGGGCCATGCCCTCGGAGAACGCCACCGTCGCCCGCGGCGCGGCCATGAGATCGCGCGGCGATCCCGGAGCGAGCGCGGCGAACCGCCGGCGGCTCTCCTGCACCACGTCGTGGATCAGGCACGTGATCATGCGCCGCGTCACCTCGTAGGTGAGCCGGCTCGCATCCACCGCCGAGGCTCCGTCCTGGGGAAGCGATCTCACGATCTCGCCCACGAACGGAACGTCGGCGAGATCGGGGAGCGTGAGCAGGTGCGCGCGGAGCCCGTCGTCGATGTCGTGACTCACATAGGCGACGTCGTCCGCAAGCGCCGCCACCTGCGCCTCACCCGACGCCCAGCTCTCCGCCTCGAGGCTCTGCCACCCCGCCTCGAGACGGCGCGCCACCTTCAGCACCGGATCGGCCTCGTCCGTCAGAGGTCCATTGTGCTTGGCGAGGCCTTCCAGCGTCTCCCACGTGAGATTGAGACCGTCGAAATCGAGATACTTGCGTTCGAGGGCCGTCACGACGCGCAGGCTCTGCGCATTGTGATCGAACCCGCCGAACGCCTCCATGATCCTATCGAGCGCGCGCTCGCCCGCGTGCCCGAACGGCGGATGCCCGAGGTCGTGCGCGAGCGCCAGCGCCTCCGCGAGATCCTCGTCGAGGCGAAGCTGGCGCGAGATCGTCCGCGCGATCTGCGCCACTTCGAGGCTGTGCGTCAGCCGCGTGCGATAGTGATCGCCCTCGTGGAAGACGAACACCTGCGTCTTGTGGATCAGGCGGCGAAAGGCCGTGGAATGCAGGATGCGATCGCGATCCCGCTGAAAGGGGCTGCGCGTCGGGCAATCGGGCTCGGGAACCCGCCGCCCGCGGGAAGGCACGGCGCTGGCCGCATAGCGCGCGGGCGCGCGCTGACCGGGCGTCAGCAAAGCCCCGAACTCGGCCCCATCCGTCTCGTCCAATCCCATCGAGTCGCTCATGTCCTGAGACCTGGACCGTGATCGCTTCGGCCCCTATCGGTCCGAAGCGTGAATCATCGCTCCACCAAAGACCTAGAGCGCAATCCCAATTCAATCAAAACAGATCGCGCTCTAGGCTCTGCGAGCCGCCCGCCGCAAGCCATTTGACTTGGATCAAGCGATCCCTATCTTCCTCTCGTGACGCGAGGCACCCTGGAACCGGCTGGACAAGCCGCACCAGGCCTCCTGAGGACCGCTGGAATGACAGATACCGCCACCTTTCCCGTGACCCTGACCGCGAGCGCCGCCCGCCGCATCGCCGAAATCGTGGCCGGAGAGCCCGCGGGCACCATGCTGCGCGTGTCCGTGGAAGGCGGTGGATGCTCGGGCTTCCAGTACCAGTTCGACCTCGTGGAAGGCGCCTCGGGAGACGACGCGATTATCGAGCGCGACGGCGCCAAGGTCTTGATCGATCCGGTGTCCATGGCCTACCTTGCCGGCTCCGAAATCGATTTCGTCGACGACCTGATCGGCGCGGCCTTCAAGATCCAGAACCCCAACGCGACCGCCTCCTGCGGCTGCGGCACCAGCTTCTCCCTCTAGCCGATGCACCCGCCGCACCCCCTCACCCGCGCAGCGGTGCTGAGCGACCTCTCCCCGATGGAGAGAGGTCGCCTTCCGAGCAGTGCGAGGAAGGCGGGTGAGGGGACCCGTCCCTCATGCTGATCACCACCTGGAACATCAACGGTATCCGGGCGCGCATCGAGGGCGCCGTCGCCTACGTGCGCGAAGCCAAGCCCGACGTGTTGTGTCTGCAGGAAATCAAGTGTCAGGACGAGGGCTTCCCGCGCGAAGCCTTCGCCGATCTCGGCTACACGATCGAGACGCACGGCCAGAAAGGCTTCAACGGCGTGGCGCTGCTCTCGCTCCACCCGCTCGAGGACGTGACACGCGGCTTGCCCGGCGACGAGGGCGACGTGCAGTCGCGCTTCATCGAAGCGACCATCACGGCCGGCACGCTGTCGGTGCGCGTGGCCTCTCTCTACCTGCCGAACGGCAATCCCCTCGGCACCGAGAAGTTCGCCTACAAGCTCGCCTGGATGGCGCGGCTCGAGGCGCACGCCCGCGCCCTGCTCGCAACCGAGATGCCCGTCGTTCTCGCAGGCGACTACAACGTCATCCCCGAACCGGCCGACGCGCGCCGCCCCGAAGCCTGGACCCGCGACGCGCTCTTCCAGCCGGAAAGCCGCGGCGCCTTCCGCGCGATCGAGAACCTCGGCTATCTCGACGCCGTCCGCGCCTGCCATCCCGAGCCCGGCATCTACACGTTCTGGGATTACCAGGCCGGTGCCTGGCAGAAGGACGACGGCATCCGCATCGACCATCACCTCTTGTCGCCCCAGGCCGTGGATCGGCTGACGGGAGCCGGCATCGACCGCTTCACGCGGAGCTGGGAAAAACCGTCCGATCACGTGCCGGTGTGGGTCGCGCTCTCGTAAAGTGCTTCCGAAAAAGTGGAAACCGGTCATGGCGGAGCCATGCAGCCCGAAGTGTCCGATAAGAAGCACGACTAAGCAAAAATTTAGAGCCGGTCCGCGACCCCACCCAAACCGGCACGGCTCTAAATCTGCGGCCGCCGGTGCCCCAAACGAAAACGCGCGCCACAAACCGCGACGCGCGTTTCACGTTTGATGATCGACAGTCGTCTCAGCGCACCTGGCCGGGCACCGTCACATCGCGCAGCCGCGCTCCGTCACCGCCGGTCGAGCCATAGCTGAACGTCGGCTGCTGAGGTGCCTCAGGCGGCGGAAGCCGGTCGGTCGTCACCGTGGTCTCGACCAGGCTCGGACGGCGCGGCGAGAGGAAGTCGACCGTTTCGCCGTTCTTGCACGTGCGGATCGGCGCGGCGGTGAGTTGCGCCAAGCCGCTATGGTCGCGGAGCTGCGCCGGCTTGCGCCCGTAGCGGTTGCCCCACTGCGCGACGATGCCCGTCGCCTGGCTGCGCGTTCCTTCGGCCGCCCCGCAGAAGATGTTCTGGTAGATGTCCTCGATCCACATCGCGTCCTGCGGCGGGGCGTTGCGAACGGCGACCGCGATCAGCGCCAGCGCGCGGGCAGGGTCGGCATCGACATGCTTTCCGCGCCAGAGCAGATCGGCAAAGAACGCCTGCGCGCCCGCATGACCGTTCTGGCTCAGGATGGAGAGCCAGTGCCGCCCGAGCGGAACGTTCGCCTCCACGCCCTCGCCCGTAAGCTGCAGCTTCGCGAGCTCGAACTGCGCGTCCTCGTCGTTGTAGGTCGTCGAGGCGTTGTTGAGGTAGAACACGGCGCGCGCCGGATCGGGCGCGAGCCCGACCTCGGGCAAACCCTTGAGCCAATATCCGGCGAGCGCAGTCAACGCCTTGCCGATGTAGGGCGCACGCGGATCGAGATCCGGATCCGCGTCGAGATGATCGTCGACGATCTTCTCGAACAACGCATACGCCTTCGCGTGATCGGTATAGGCGCCCGAGTTGTCCTGGTAGATCTTGGCCAGATAATAGGTCGCCATGAAATCGTCCGAGGCCGCCGCGTACTTGAGCGCCGGAACCGCAATTTCGTAATAGCCGCCCTGATAGGCGCTGACGCCCTGCCGGAGCGCCTCGCGTGGCGAGCTGAACGACGTCGACTGCGCGTGCGCCGCCAACGACCCGCATGCCATCACGATCAAACCGAGTAGAAGCCTAGATGTCCGCATAGCAGTGAACTTCCGCCTTCCCGCCTGCGTGGGTGACGGCGCCATACCTGGCCGGCCCCACCTGATCCGCAAATTTTCTTATAGCCCCGCTCTGGTAAGCGTTCGGCGGGGCTTTCCATGTCTGGCGGCGGCGCTCGAGCTCGGCCGCGTCGACCTCGAGGTCGAGCGTGCCGGTCACGGCATCCATCGCAATGATATCGCCGTCCTGAATGAGCCCGATGGGCCCGCCCACGGCGGCTTCCGGTCCGACGTGGCCGACGCAGAATCCGCGCGTCGCGCCCGAGAAACGTCCGTCGGTGATGAGCGCGACCTTGTCGCCCGCGCCCTGGCCATAGAGGGCCGCGGTCGTCGCCAGCATTTCGCGCATGCCGGGGCCGCCCTTGGGGCCCTCGTAGCGGATCACCAGCACCTCGCCTTCCTTGTA
>ERZ869909.1347-NODE-1347-length-20163-cov-4.537439_pt1 | contig 20163 bp, 19 predicted proteins | sample MGYA00520892_ERZ869909 | MGnify/ENA primary metagenome ERZ869909 (study PRJEB32215, sample SAMEA104723947) | bioreactor metagenome | biome: bioreactor; feature: anaerobic bioreactor; material: water | place: China | collected 2015-03-12 ... | reverse complement strand
CCGCATCGAGGTCGACTACCGCGGCGAGAGCCGCCCCGAGGGCCTCGTCGGCAAGCTGCTCTCCCCCTCCGGCGGCCTCGTCGAGCACACCGACCGCTTCATCGCCCCCAACCTGCTCCAGGTCGAGTACCGCATCGGCGACGAGAACCACATCCTCGTCACCGCCGCCGCCTGCCCGATCGAGGACCACCGCACGGCCCTCTTCGCCGTCGTCAGCTACCGCACCCGACTCCCGGGCGCCCTCCTCGAGCCCGTCGCCGTCCCCCTGGCCATGCGCATCTTCAACCAGGACGTCGGCGTGCTTCAGGCCCAGACCGACACCGTGACCCGGTTCGGCGAGGAGCGCTTCCAGTCCACCGAGCTCGACGCCGTGGGCCCCGGCATGCTGGCAATCCTCCGCCGCCTCGAGCGCGCCGAACGCCCCGACCACAACCCCGACGCCGCAACCGACGCGGCGCCCGAGCCCACGACCCGCGCCTTCGTCATCGAGGTCTGAGCTCCCGCCCCGCCCGTCAGCAGCCCTTCCGTCAGCAGCCCTTCCGTCAGCGGCCCTTCCGTCAGCGGCCCACCTCGACCCAGAACCAGCCGCGCAGCTCCCCGGCCGCGTAGCCCGTCGCCTGGTCGTCCGGGTACCGCGCCGCCAGCACCGCGTCGACGCCCGGCGCCCGGTCCGCCTCGCCGCCATGGCACGCGAGGCACGGCGGCATCGTGCGGATCGGGAACACGGCGTGCAGCCCGTCGTCGCCCTGCGGCAGCAGCACCGGCTCCGCCGGGCGCGCGGCGATGACCTCGACCGCCCACGCCGGCGCGACGTTCGCGACGTTGCGGTTGCGGTCCGACGTCCGACCGATGCGCACGCCCAGCTCCTCCGCGACGGCGGCCGTGATGGGCCCCGCCTCCCCGTGGCAGACCTCGACGGCGGCGGCGTGGCCGTCCTCGTTCACGACCTCGAGCACCCGCCCCAGCAGCCGCTGCCCCAGGGCGTCACGGGCGGCGGTCGCCCGCTCGAGGGGCGTCATGCCATCTGTCTGATGGGCGGCGCTCCCCGGCTGGTCTGCTGGCGCCTGCGCCCCGCGCTGCTCCTGCGGCTCCGTCTGCTCGTCCGCCGTCGTCTCCTGCTGCGGTGCCGGATCGGAGGCAGACGGCTGGGCGTCTCCGGAGCTCCCGCGCGGCGAGCAGGCGCCGGTCACCAGGATGAGCGCGGTCACCATGGGCAGCGCGGTCATCCGGAGGAGCGCGGTCCCCGGGAGGAGCGCGCCCAACACGGGTATCCTGCGGGCGCTGGTGCCAGCGTGTCTGGTTGCGGTCGGGTGGTGCGCGGTGGTCATCGTCGGCTCCGTGTTCAGGAGGTGCGCGCGGCGGCGCGCTGGAACGGTTCCGCTAGCGTCGGGTCCAGCAGACGAGGCGGTTGTTCGCGGGCATGGTCGCGAGGTGGGTGCGGACCAGGCCCAGGGAGCTGGCCAGCTCGTCCAGCGAGTCGAGCACGCGCAGGCCCATGCGCGGGTCGCGCTCCTGGAGCAGCTGCTCGAACGCCGCGTTGCTGGCCTCGAGCTCGCGGCCGCGCTCACGGAACGGACCGTAGACGATCAGGCGCCCGCCGGGTGGCAGGCGTGAGGCCGCGAGGCGCAGCAGCGCCGGGCCACCCTCGGGGGGCATGATGTGCAGGGTGTTCGCGGAGTAGATGACCGTGGGCTCGCCGGGGAGGTGGCGCGCGGTGAGCACGTCGAGCTCCGCAGGCGGCTGCAGGTTGGGCGACGGCTGCGCGGCGACCCGCGCGGCGACGCTGGGGACGTTCTCCGCGAGGTCGCTGGGGAACCAGAGCACGTCCGCGAAGCGCCGAGCGAAGAAGCTGACGTGCTGTCCCGTGCCCGAGCCGATCTCGAGCACGCGGTCACCGGGCACGAGCAGCCGCTCCAGCTGGTCGGCGATCGGTTCGCGGTTGCGCTCGGCGGCCGGCGAGTGGGCGAGGTTGAACTCGGGAGGTGTGCTGGACATCTGCGCTCGCTGGCTGGGATGCTGGGCGACGAAAGCGCGGGGACCGAAGCGCGGGGGACAGAAGCGCCGGACTCGCGGTCGCTGGTGCGGTGACACCCGCATCACCGCTGGCTTCCGTCACCGATCAGAGTAGCAGCCGCATGCCGGGCACGTCGAGCAGCTCCCGGTAGAGCGCCTGCGTGTGCTCCGCGCTGCTGAAGGTCGCCGACACGCTGACGCAGACGTGGTTGCCGGCGGAGGACAGGCGCTGCTCGACGACGAGCGTCGCGACATCCGTGACGATGCGGCGGGCGGCCAGGTCGACGGCGTCGACGAAGGCCTGCTCGTGGGGGCCGAACGCCTTGATCATGTAGGTGGCCGGGAACTCGTGGGCGGACTCGAGGGCCTCGACGGAGGGGATGTTGTTCTTCATGGTCCGGTGAATGTGCTAGGTGCGGACGTCGTTGAGAAGGGCAATCGGAGCACGGCGTGCCCGTCGCGTCCAGCGCAGACACGCGCGGACGCAGACACGCACGGACGCAGACACGCACGGACGCAGGCGCGGTCGAGCGCAGACAGGGGGTGGTGGAGTGAACGAGTTCTCGGGGTATTCGGCAGTCGAGCTGGCGGCGCTTGTCCGCGCGAAGGACGTGAGCTCTCGCGAGCTTGTCGAGGCGCACATCGCGTCGCTGGAGCGGGTGAACCCGAAGCTGAACGCGGTGGTCGCGACGCGGTTCGACGCGGCGCGAGCGGAGGCGGAGGCGGCTGACCGTGCCCTGGCCGCGGGTGAGGCCACCGGCCCGTTCCATGGGGTGCCGTGCACGATCAAGGAGGCGTTCGCGCTGGAGGGCATGCCCAACGCGTCCGGGCTGGTGGCGCGGCGGGACTACCGGAGCCCGGACGACGCGACGACGGTGCGCCGGATTCGCGACGCGGGTGCGATCCCGCTCGGGGTGACCAACACCTCCGAGCTGTGCATGTGGATGGAGTCGAACAACCGGCTCTACGGGCGCACGAACAACCCGTACGACCCGTCGCGCACGGTCGGTGGCAGCTCGGGTGGGGAAGGCGCGATGGTGGGCGCGGGCGTCTCGCCGTTTGGCCTGGGCTCCGACGTGGGCGGCTCGATCCGGATGCCGGCGTTCTTCAACGGGGTGTTCGGCCACAAGCCCACGGGGACGCTGATCCCGAACAGCGGCCAGTTCCCGACGACCGAGGGCATCGCGCTGCGCTACCTGACGACGGGCCCGCTCACGCGGCGTGCCGGCGACCTGTGGCCGCTGGTGCAGCTGCTGGCCGGCCCGGACGGGCTGGACACGGCGTGCAGCCACGCGCCGCTCGGCGACCCGCGCGCGGTGTCGCTCAAGGGGATGAAGGTGCTGTCCGTCGAGACGAACCACATCCGCAAGCCGTCGGCGGATCTCGTCGACGCGCAGCGGCGCGCGGCGCGTGCGCTGGAGGCGCGCGGGGCGCACGTCGAGGTGGTGGAGATCCCCGAGTTCCGGCACTCGATCGACTACTGGTCCGCGATGCTGGGCTCATCCGAGGGACCGGGCTTCGCGGAGATGCTGGGCACGCCTCGGTTCGTGGACGTCGCAGGCCAGTTCGCGCGCTACGCGGTAGGTCGCTCGCCGCACACGTTGCCGGCGCTGATGCTGGCGGCGCTGGAGAAGCCGATGGGCGGCGGGCGCAAGCGCGCGGAGCAGCTGATCGCCCGCGGCGAGCGGTTCCGGGACGATCTGGCGGCGCGGCTGGGCGACAACGGGGTGATGCTGTTCCCGTCGCACAGCCTGCCGGCGCCGCGGCACGGGCTGCCGCAGCTGAGGCTGATCGACTGGGTGTACACGGCGATCTTCAACGTGCTCGAGTTCCCGGTGACGCAGGTGCCGCTGGGGCTCAACGCCGCCGGGCTCCCGCTGGGGGTGCAGGTGGTGGGGAACCACTTCCGGGACCACGTCACCGTGGCGGTCGCGCAGGCGCTGGAGGAGGACCTGGGCGGCTGGGTCCCGCCGGCCGGGCTGCGGGCGTGAAGCGGGCGGGGCCCGTCAAGCGCTGCGGGCGCGCGCCCTCCGTCACGTCAGGTGGTCTGGCGCTGCTCGCGTCCGCGAGCAGCTGGGTGCTCATCGCCGCGGCGTTCACCGTCGCGGCGTGCGCGCTCGCCATGCCGCTGCTGGCGTTCGCCAGCCCGACCGGGCTGGCAGACACCGACGGCTTCGTGCGCGAGGGCTCGGCGATGCTCCAGACGATGGAGCTGACGCTCGAGACCGCGGCGCGCGACGCCGGGTACACGGACCGGCACCTGCACTTCTGGGTCAGCGTCCCGGCCGGCGCGTTTGGCGCCCACCTCGCGACGCTGGCCTTCCCCGAGCGCGGGCCCGTCTGGATGCCGCTGGTGCTGGGCACGGGCGTGGGGCTGGTGCCCGGGCTCATCAAGGAGCTGATGGACATGCAGCAGCCGGACAACTACTTTTCGTGGACGGACCTCGGGTACGACGCCCTGGGTTCGTTGACCGGGGCCTTGCTGGTCTGGGGCATCCACCGGCTCGTGGAGCGACGGCAGCGGGCCCGACAGGGGTGGGACTGAGCTCAGGGGGAGCATGACGTTCTCGACCGTGGTGTCGCGCATCGCGCACGCGTCGTTCCGCCAGGCGCCCAGCCTCATGCCGGCGGGCGACTGGTGGGACACGCTGGCTGCAGATTTCCACAAGAAGGACGAGCACTTCGCGCTTCGACCTGCGGACCGTCTCCGCGTCTCGGCGACCGCCGCCAGCGACGTCGTGATCCGAACGGCCGGCGCCGCCGCCGTCGCCGCCCTCGCCATCCCGATCGGCTACCACCCGCGACGACTGCAGCAGGCGTACCAGGAGCGACGGTTCTACGAGCAGTTCGCCGACCGCGGCGACGTCCACCGCTTCTTCCGTCGGCCGCCGCGCGGCGTGAAGGTCGAGCGCCGGATCCAGCCGGTCGACGCGTTCGGCTCCCACGGCGTCGTCGAGCGCCTGCGCTTCGACAGCCCCTTCGAGCCGGTCAACCCGGCCATGCGCGAGCGCTGGAAGGGCTACACCCGCAACAACGTCGCGCGCGCCAAGTGGGTGCGCCACGCGGACGGGCCTCGGCCCACCGTGATGTTCGTCCACGGCTTCTTCGCGGACCCCTACTGGCTCAACGAGCTGTTCTTCGCGATCCCGGCGTTCTTCTACGCCGGGTGCGACGTGCTGCTGTACACGCTGCCGTTCCACGGGCGGAGGCAGGAGCTGCTGTCGCCGTTCAGCGGGCACGGGTTCTTCGCCGGCGGTGTCTCCGGCATCAACGAGGCCTTCGCGCAGGCGGTGCACGACTTCCGGATCTTCCTCGACTTCCTGCTCGATGACGTCGGCGTCGAGCGCGCCGGCGTCACCGGCATCAGCCTGGGTGGGTACACGTCTGCCCTGCTCGCGTCGGTCGAGGACAGGCTCGCGTTCGCGGCGCCCAACGTGCCGGTCGCCAGCCTGCCGGACCTCGTCATGGAGTGGGCGCCCATGTCGTGGGTGATCCGCTCGGCGATGAAGGTGGCCGGCGTGTCGATCCACGACCTCAGGCACATGATGGCCGCCCACAGCCCGCTCACCTGGCAGCCGGTGCTGCCCCGTGAGCGGCTGATGGTGATCGGCGGCGTCGGCGATCGGCTCGCGCCCCCCAAGCACTCGCGGCTGCTGTGGGACCACTGGGGGCGATGCCGGATCCACTGGTTCCCCGGGAGCCACATCCTGCACCTCGACCAGGGGGAGTACATCAGCGAGATGTTCTCGTTCCTGCACGACATCGACTTCCTGTGCTGACGCTGGCCGCGACGGAATTGGCAGGCGGTCTCGGGCCGGCGTCCAGCCTCGCCCGAGCCGGTGCTCAGCCGGCCACGTCGAGCCGTGATATCGTGGCGCGGACAAGCTGCCCGAGCTCCTCGTCGTCAGGCGGTGGCAGCGTGAGCGGCGCCTGCGTCGACTCGTAGAGCTCTGCAGGAAGTCGCGTCAGCGAGGTCTCCCCGCGGTGGACGGTGAGCGCCTCGGCGACCCCGAAGAACGTCGACAGGCGCAGCCCGAGGGCCACACAGATCTGCTCGATGCGCCGGACCGTAGGGATCTTCACGCCGCGCTCGACCTCGCTCAGGTACGCCCGGTCAAGGCAGGCGGCGAGCGCGAGCTCCTCCTGGGTGAACCCGCGCTCGTGGCGCAGCAGTCTGATGGCGTGGCCGAGCATCGGCCGAACGTACGAGGCGCCCTGCACCAGCGTCTTCGGGCAATAGCCTACAAGGTGCAGGCACCGGAGTCGCTCAGTGCACGCACCGGTTGACGTCTGCCAGCGACTCGCCCCGCAGCACACAGGACCCGGTCCGACCGTTGACGCGACGGCCCTCGAAGCTCTCCATGCACGCCCGGAGGGTGTCGTTGCGCATGGCCTCGTCCTCGCTGCCCACCTCGGCGAGCGTGACGTCCGCGATGTGCGCGCAGATCTGCTCGACAGACGGGCCACCGCCGCAGCCGGCGGCTCCCAGCGTCGCGAGGGCAACGACGGCGCGGAGGACGACGGAGCGGAGGACAACGACGCGCGAGCGCTGCAGCCATCCGGCTGGTGGCATGTCGAGGCCGGCGGCGGGGTTCCGCGACGAGGGGGTGTGGGCGCGCATGGGCTGTCGTCTCCTGATCGTCGGACGGCGTTCTCGAGCGCCGACCATGGGGGTCCGACACGCCGCGGTCAAGCACCGCGTCGGTCGACCGGCGACCACGCCACGCCCGCCATGGCACAGGACGACAGGTTCTGGCCAGCGCGACGACGCTGCGGCGGCTGCGCACGCCTCGTCACGACACCGGCGGCCGGCTTCTCAGGTGGGCGCGGGCCCGGCAGCGCGGGCCCGGCGGCGCGCGTCAGGCCGGGCGGGTGAACGGCGAGGCGAGCTCGGACTGCTCGGCGGCGTCGTCAGCGGCCGGGATGGCGGCCCCCTCACCGGGCTTCGCGACCGCGATCCACGCGGCGAGCAGGCCCAGCGCCGGCAGCAGCAGCCACATCGGGCGAGCGAGCGCCGGCGCGCGGTAGGGGATGACCAGCATCGCGCCCATCACCAGCCAGATCACGAGCTTGAGGATCACCCACGTCGGCAGCATCCCGCTCACCTCGCCCAGCCGGGCCAGCATCCCGAACCCGCCCAGCAGGACGATGAACAGCGCCACGCCGTGGCTGATCGCCACCAGCTTGCGCGCGCTGTTGCTCTCCTTCGTCCCGCCGTTGATCGCGTGGAGGAACAGACCACCCAGCGACGAGAAGAGCAGGAACAACCCGAAGTAGTGGAGGAGCTTGTAGATGCTGTAGCTGATCATGGTCAGGTGACTCTGGCCTCAGGGACGTCGAACGCGACGGGCGCCTCCTGGCGCCCGGGTCGCAGCGCCGGGACCTAGCACGTTCGTGTCCGCGGTGGCGAGCCCGGGGAGCGCGGCTGCGACCTCAGGTCGCACCACCGGGCCGTGGAGGACAGCGCGCGCGAGGTTGCGGAAGCCGGCGTCGCCGGCGGTGAGCAGCTCGAACAGGCCGCCGCCCCGGTGCTCGCGCGCGAACCTGCGTGTGATGTCGTCGAGGTCCAGGCCGTCCGCGTGCCAGGCGTGAATGGTCGCCGCCAGCTCCTCGAGCCAGCCAAGCTTCGCGCGCAGCGACGCCTGCCCACCCTGCAGGCGCGGGTGGTGCCCACACAGCAGGCGGTCCACAGGGAGGTCGGCGAGCGCGCGCGCCGTCTCGAGCGTCGCGGAGAAGTCCTCGTCTGCCCGGAAGACGCGGACGCGCTCGTGGATGAACGCGTCGCCGCTCAGCAGGGTGCGTGACTCGGGTGCCCAGAAGACGACCTGGTCGACGGCGTGACCGGGCGCGGCCAGCACCTCGACAGCCCACGGGCCCACGCGCTCGGAGGCGGCCAGCGGCGCCAGCGACGCCGGGCGCGAGGCGCCCCAGACGAGGTGCTGGTAGAACGGGATCGGCAACCGCCGGCTCACGAGCGCGCGGGTGAGCGCGGAGGCGTGAACGGGGATGCCGGCCGCGAGCAGCGACGCGGCGCCGCCGGCGTGATCCTCATGGTGGTGGGTGAGCAGCGCGCGCGTCACCCCGCGGGCGCGGCACAACGCGACGAGCTCGTCCGCGGTGTCCGCGAGACCCGTGTCCACGAGCGTGTCGCCGACGATCCAGGCGTTGGTCGTCATCAGCGCGCGGCCCAGGATCGGCCGCGCCATCGTGACCTGGACGACGTCCCCGTGATCCGTCACGTGCAGGGACGGCCGCGTCGGGAAGGGAAAACGTCGCCAGAGCGGATCCAGTCTGTGGTAGATCGGCTTCGCCCTTGTTGCCTGTTGCTGTTGGGGTCGCATGGTGGAGCTTCCTGGATTCCTGACCGATCCGGCGTTCTGGCGCTACGCGAGCATCCCGCTCGTCGCGGCGCTGGTCGGGTGGTTCACCAACTGGATCGCGATTCAGCTGACGTTCTATCCGGTCCGGTTCATCGGCATCCCGCCGTGGCTGGGGTGGCAGGGCATCATCCCGCGCAAGGCAGAGAAGATGGCGAGCATCAGCGTCGACTCGACGCTGGCGCGCCTGAGCTCCATGAGCGACGTGCTGGAGCAGGTCGAGCCCGAGGTCATCACCCGGCACGTCGTGCGCAGCATCGAGCCGTGGGTCGAGTGGTACACCAAGGACGTCCTGTTCGAGCTGTACCCGCGCCTGTGGAAGCTGATCCCCGAGCCGGTCAAGCAGCGCATCTACCAGCAGGTCAAGGACAACCTGAACCGGGTCGTCGACGCGCTGATGGAAGACATGCGCGCGGACATCGAGGAGCTCTTCGACCTCAAGCAGATGGTGATCGACAAGCTCGCGCAGGACCGCCGGCTGCTCAACCGCATCTTCCTCGAGTGCGGCGAGAAGGAGTTCCGGTTCATCATCAACTCCGGGCTGCTGTTCGGGTTCCTGTTCGGCCTGATCCAGATGGCGGTCTGGGCGGTGTACCCGGCGTCGTGGATCCTGCCGGCGTTCGGGACGCTGGTGGGCGTGGCGACCAACTGGATCGCGCTGACGATCATCTTCCGGCCCGTGAACCCGATCCGCGTGGGCCCGTGGACGGTCCAGGGGCTGTTCCTCAAGCGGCAGCACGAGGCGGCCGCCGCGTGGTGCCGCATCGTGACGGAGGAGGTCATCACGATCGAGAACATCGTCGACGCGATGCTCAACGGCCCGCGCAGCGCGAACGTGCGCCAGCTGGTGTCGCGCCACGTGCTCACGCTCGTCGACGAGGCGGCCGGGTCAGCCCAGCTGGCGTTCGAGGTCGCCGTCGGTGAGCGCAAGCTCGAGGCGATGCGACGGGCGGTCCAGTCGCGCGCCATCGCCGTCTCCCGCGGCGCGTTCACCGACCGGGCGTTCAACGCGGAGCGACAGAAGATCGTCGAGCAGATGCTCTACGACCGGATGATCACGATGAGCCCGGGCGAGTTCCAGGACATGCTGCGCCCGGCCTTCCAGGAAGACGAGGCGAAGCTCGTCGCCGCCGGCGGCGTGCTCGGTCTGCTCGCCGGCGCCGCGCAGCTGGTGTTCGTCTTCGCGCAGTACACGCTCTGAGCGAGGGGCGTCAGGCGCCCTGCGCGCGGCGCGCCTCCGGGCCGGCCTTGATGCCCCGCGAGATGAGCACGATCCCGGCGATGAGCATCGGCAGCGTCAGCAGCTGCCCCATCGTCGCGCCCAGGAACAGGAAGCCCAGGTGGTCGTCCGGCTCGCGGAAGAACTCCATGCTGAACCTGGCGACCGCGTACCCCGTCAGGAACGTCCCGGCGACGACACCCGGCCCGGTCGACCGCTGGAAGCGCGCCCGGACCACGTTCACGAGGATCAGCAGCAGCAGCCCCTCCGTCAGCGCCTCGTAGAGCTGGGACGGGTGGCGCGGCTCCGGACCGCCGGACGGGAACACCATCGCCCACGGCACGTCCGACGTCCGCCCCCACAGCTCGCCGTTGATGAAGTTCGCCACCCGGCCGGCCAGCAGCCCAAGCGGCGCCGCCGCCGTGATCTCGTCCGCGAACTGCAGGAACGGGATCCCGCGGCGACGACAGAACAGCAGCGTCGCCACCAGCACCCCGATCGCGCCGCCATGGAACGACATCCCGCCCTCCCACATCGCCAGGATGCGGTGCGGCGACTGCCAGATCATCTCCGGGTAGTAGAACAGCACCAGCCCCAGGCGCGCCCCCAGCAGCAGACCCACCGTACACCACACCAGGAAGTCGTACGCGTCGTCCGCCGTGTACGGCACGTGCTCCTGATCCGCGCGGCGACGCATCAGGTACATCCCGCCCAGCAGCCCCACCAGGTACGCCAGCGAGTACCAACGGATCGCGACCGGGCCCAGCTGCAACGCCACCGGATCGATGTCCGGGTACGCCATCACGCCCACCAGCCCACAGAGACTCATCACGTCCACAGCCAACTCCTCGAGACCACGCCGGGAACGCGCCCCCGGCGGACGAAGGCACCCTGCCCCATCCCGCACACCGACGTCCACACCTCACTGCCGCCACGCCCGACCGGTACCCCCGAAATCCCCGCCCCACGACAACGATCGGTTGGAACCGGGGCCACTCCCTGCTACGAACCGCACCCATCATGTCGCCACAGCCTGACGTCCGCGAACGGGGCGCAGAACGGCGCCTCCACCCGCAGAACCCGACGGTACCCATGCAGATCGAAGACGGAAAGGTCGTCCTGATCAACTACACCCTCCGCCACACGGACGCAGACGGCGAGATCCTCGACTCGTCCGACGGCGGCGAGCCCCTCGCCTACCTGCACGGCGCGCAGAACATCGTCCCCGGTCTCGAGGCCGCGCTGACCGGCCTCGCCAAGGGCGCCGAGAAGCAGGTCACCGTCACGCCCGAAGAAGGCTACGGTGAGCGCGACGAGCACGCCATCCAGCAGGTCCCGCGCGGGGCGTTCCCGGCCGGCGCGCCCGTCGAGGTCGGCATGCAGTTCGTCGCCGAGACCCCGGACGGCCAGCCGATCCCGGTGACCATCGCCGCCGTCGACGGCGACACCGTCACGGTCGACGCCAACCACCCGCTCGCCGGCACGACCCTGCACTTCTCGATCTCGATCGTCGACGTCCGCGACGCGACCGCCGAGGAGAAGCTCCACGGCCACGCGCACGGCCCGGGCGGCGCACACCACCACTGAGCCGCGCCGCCAGGCGCGTTCGCGCGAGCCGGAGCGCTCGCCCGTCCGCCCCCGCCCGTCCGCGCCGCCCGGCACCCGGAACGAGCCCTCAGCGCGCGAGCACGCGCGCCAGCTCCAGCAGCTCCGTGTCCAGCGGGCGCGCGCGCCCCTGCACGTCGTCGAGCGGCGTCGTCGTGAGCTGCCCGCCCTTCATGCCCACCAGCGCGCCGTGCGTCCCGTTCGCCAGCAGCCGCGCGGCCTCCGCGCCCAGCCGCGCGCCCAGGAGCCGATCCTGCACGGACGGGATGCCGCCGCGCTGCACGTGCCCCAGCGTCGTCGCCCGCACGTCGAACCCCAGGCGCTGCCGGTTGTCGCGGAAGTGCCGCATCAGGCACTCGGCGTTGTGGCGGGCGCCCTCCGCGACCACAATCAGCGCGTGGGTCTTGTTGCGCTTGTACGCTGACGCGATGGCGTCCGCGAACCAGTCCGGGTCGTGGTCGACCTCCGGGATGGCCACCGCCTCCGCGCCACCGGCGAGCGCCGTCATCATCGCGAGGTAGCCGCAGTCGCGCCCCATGACCTCGACGAGGAAGGCGCGGTTGTGGGACGACGCGGTGGTGCGGATGCGGTCGATGGCCTCGACGGCGATGTTGAGCGCCGTGTCGACACCGATCGTGATGTCACTGCCGTAGAGGTCGTTGTCGATCGTCGAGGCGACCCCCATCACCGGGACGCCCAGCTGCTCGAGGGCCCAGGATCCGGTCTGGGAGCCGTTGCCGCCAATCACGACGAGCGCGTCGATGCCCTGCGCCGCGAGGTTGTCGAGCGCCTTGCGCTGGCCGGCCTCCTCGCGGAACTCCGGGCAGCGCGCGCTGCCCAGCATCGTGCCGCCGTGCTGGAGGATGCCGCCGACGTCGCGCGCGCGCAGCGGTCGGAACATGCCCTCGACGAGCCCGCGGTAGCCCTGACGGATCCCGACGACCTCGCAGCCCTGGTCGATCCCCATCCGGACCACGGCGCGGATCGCCGCGTTCATCCCGGCGGCGTCGCCGCCGCTGGTCAGCACCCCGATACGTCGTGGCTTCATCCGAGTCCGATCTCCCGCAGGCGCTGCTCCAGGTAGGCGCCTGCCGTGATGGCGGGGAACCGCTGCTCGCCGCCGGTCGCCGCGACGCACTCCGCGAGCGGCGTCAGGTCGACCTCCGGGCGGGGGTGCACGAAGAACGGCATCGAGAACCGGCGCGCGCGGCTGTTGTCCGGGTTGACGACCCGGTGCGTGGTGCTGCGCAGCTGTCCGTTGGTCACCTGCTGCATCATGTCACCAGCGTCGACGATGATCTGGCCGGCGAGCGAGTGCACCGCGCGCCACGAGCCGTCGCGCTGCAGCAGCTCCAGGCCGGCCGCGGTCGACTCGGGCAGCAGCGTGATCAGGTTGATGTCCTCGTGCGCCGCAGCCCGGATCGACGCCGGATCCGCGTCCTCGGGCACCGGCGGGTAGTGGATGACGCGGAGCACGCTCTGCCCGTCCACCGCCATGTCGGCGAACGTGCGCTGCGTGACGCCCACGTGGAGCGCGCAGGCCTCGAGCAGCGCCCCGGCGCACGCGTCGAGCTGCCGGTAGAGCTCCGCCATCACCGGCCGATACTCCGGGACGTGCTCGTCCGGCCAGACGTTCGCCGGGTACGCAGAGCCGCCCATCGGGTGGTCCTCCGGCAGCTGCCGCCCGACGTGCCAGAACTCCTTGAGATCCGGCGCCGGCGAGTCCTTCGCGTGCTCCCGCCCGAACGCCGTGTACCCGCGCTGCCCCTTGAGGCCGGCCAGCTCGTAGCGCAGCTTCACCTCCTCCGGCAGCAGGAAGAACTGCTCCGCCACGCGGTAGGCCTGCTCGACGAGCGCCATGTCGACGCTGTGGTCGACCACGGAGAAGAACCCGATATCCTCGAGCGCCTCGCCGACCGTTCGTGTGAAGCGCTCCCGCTCCTTCGTCGTGCCCCGGTACCACTGGTCCCGCAGGCTCACCACGGGGATCGTATGCTCGGTCATCAGCTCTCCCTCATCACGTCGCGCGGGCCCGGTCCGGCCTGGGGGGAGCGGCGCGCCGAGGCCATGCCCAGCCTCCCGTGTCCCGCGCCCGGTCGCCCGTGCCCCATAACCACTGTCAGGTGCGCGGCCCTGTGGGCCTGAGCGTGTCGACCAGGTCAGGTCGCCACGTGCGCTCACTCCACCATGCGCTGTACCGACTCCCGGCGCAACCGTCCATGGTAGCCCAGCCGCACCAGCGCCGGCAGCACGAGGATCGTCGACACGAGCATCGCGAGCACCGTCACGGCGATCAGCTCCCCAAAGCGGCGGATCGGCACGAACTGGCTCGTCAGCATCACCCCGAACCCGACCACCAGCGCCGCGCACGTCATGACGATCGCCTTGCCCGTACCCCGCGCCGCGCGCACCAGCGACTCCTCGACGTCCTCGTCCACGGCGAGCTCCTCGCGGAACCGGGCCAGGTAGTGGATCGTGCCGTCGACGGCCATGCCGATCGAGATCGAGAAGATGATCGCCGTCGACGTGTTCAGCGGCACCCCCCGCACCGCCATGTAGCCCAGCGTCACCAGCAGCGGCAGCACGTTCGGCGGCACGCTCAGCAGCCCGAGCCGAGGGCTCCGCAGCAGCACCAGCAGGAACACGAAGATGATGACGAACGCCGTCGCCAGGCTACCCAGCAGATCCCCGATCACCGCGTCGAGGCCGCGTGACCCCACGTACGCGTCGCCCGTCAGACGAATCGACACACCCTCCACGCCGCTGAACGCCCGGTCCAGCTCCAGCTCGAGCGCGTCGATGAACAGGTTGGTGCGGCGCGCCCCCATGTCCTCGACCGTGATCGTCAGCCTCCCACGCCGCGCCTCGTCGAGCAGGTACCCCGCCAGCGGATCCCGCGGCGCCTGCGCCATCAGCCGCGCGAGCCCGCGCAGCTCAGCCGCGTCATCAAGCGGCTCGTCCCGCGCCTCCGGCCCTGCCACCATCGCGCGCGCCTCCCGCAGGAAGTCCGCGTAGCCCAGGCTCGACAGCACACCCGGCTGCGTCAGGGCCCACAGCCGCACCTCCTCCAGCCGCGCGATGACGTCCGGATCATACAGCCGATCCGCCTCCTCGCTCGTCAGGTAGACCTCCAGCGGCCGCAGCCCACCCAGCTCCCGCTCGATGAGCCGCGTGACCCGGTACACCTCCTCGCGCGGGTTCACCTGGTCGAGCACCGCGCTGTCCACGTGCACGCGGGTCCCGCCGAACACCGCCAGCGCGGCGACGCAGGTCGCCCCCGCGATCACGGCCCAGCGGTGCCGCATCGACGCCCGCGTGATCCGCTCGATGGCGCCCTCGAACGGCCCATCACCGCCGCCGGCGCGCGTCCCCCCGGCCCCGGCATCACGCAGCGACCGAGGCGGCCGCACCATGCTCAGCGACGCCGGGATCAGCAGGATCGTGATGACGTACGCCACCATGATGCCGACCGCCGCCGTCCACCCGAACCGCTTGAGGATATCCGTACGCGACACCGCCAGCGACGCGAAGCCCACCGCCGTCGTGAACGACGTCAGGAAACACGCGACCGCCATCGTCGCCAGCGCACGCCCCGCCGCGGCAGATCGATCCAGCCCCCACGACAGCTCGTCCCGGTACCGGTTGATGATGTGGATCGCGTTGCTGATCCCGATGATGATCACCAGCGTCGGGATGATGTTGTTGAGGATGTTGAACGGCTCCCCCACCATCGCCATCCCGCCCACGAGGATCACCGCGCTCATGCCCACCGCCGCCGTCGGCAGCGCCAGCGCCGGCAACCAGCGGAACGCGAACAGCAGGATCAGCAGCGAGACCCCCAGCGACAGCGGCAGCAGCACCGTCTGGTCCGCGCGCATCGAACGCACGACCCACGTCCGCACCCACGGCAGGCCGCCGTACGAGACCACGTGCCCGTCGGGCACCTGCACCAGCGAGACCACCTCGTGGATCCGGTCCGCGGCCGCAGACATCTGGTCGTTCTGCGTGATGTCCTCGCGCAGGAACACGGCCAGCGCCGCGACGGTGCCGTCGTCGGACAGCAGGCGACCGCGCACCAGCGTCGAGCCGCCGGCCAGCTCACGGAGGCGCTCGACCTGCGCGGCGGTCACGTCCGCAGCCCCGATCACGGGCGCGAGGCGCGCCATGGCGTCGCGGGCGCCGTCCGACTGCGTGGAGGTCTCGCCAGGACCACCACCCGGCTGGCGGGCGGCGCCTCCGGGAGCGGCACCGGGCTCCGGGTCGCTCGCATCGCCCGACTCCCCTGCGTCCTGTTCCCCTGCACGGAGACCGCCCTGCTCCTGTTCCCCTGCACGGAGGCCGCCCTGCTCCTGTTCCCCTGCGTCCCGTTCCCCTGCACGGGTGTCGCCCGCGAGGTTGTCATCGAGCGCCGCGGCGAGCGTCGCGTCCGGGTCGCCCGGCCTTCCGGCGAGCGGTCCCAGCAGCATGTCGTAGAGCTCGAAGAGCGCGTCCGTGACCGTGAGCTCCGCGCCGGCCTCGGGCGCCGCCTCAGGAGGCCGCGGATCCGGGAGGGAGACGATGGATTCGACACGCGCGACCTCCTCGAGCGCGCCGAGCGCGCGGCTCGCGAGGAACAGCCAGCGTACGCCGGCCGGGGTGAGGACGTCCGCGCCGTTCCCCTCGAGCAGCACGAGCACGACGTTGTCGGTGTTGCCGAAGGTGTCGCGGAACTCCGCGGCGACCAGCTCCTGGTCACCGAAGGTCGCGAAGAGGTCAGACGGCGTGAAGTCGCTGGTGAGCCGCGGGATGAACGCGCCGACCGCGACGGTCAGCGCGACGCACGCGCTGATGACCCACCAGCGCCGGCGGATCGTGGCCACCGCCAGGCGGAACAGCAGCTGACTATCCATGCGCATCGACCTCGGGGCGGCACCGTGAGCGGGGGAATCCGGGCTTACCGTCGCCGGCCGCGGGGGTCAATCCGGGCGCTGCACGCTCGACCAGCGCTGGAACCTGTTGCAGCGGGTGGGGGGTTGGTTGTGCTGGACGTGGGGCACGACGGTTCGCTATGCGCGCCGTGCTGATTCCCCCTGACGTCCCACGGCTGGCCCCATGGTCATCGACCTGCAGAACATCACGAAGCTCTACAAGCTGGCCTTCCAGCCGGAGCGATTCCACTGGCGCCGCGCCGCGTTCGTGGGTGCCTTGACTCCGGTGTTCGCTGGCGTCTGGGCGGCGGACGCGCTCGCCCGGACGCTCGACGAGAAGCTGCACCCGGAGATCCTGGAGCAGGACATCGGCCAGCCGATCTTCATCATGGCGAGCCCGCGCAGCGGCACGACGCTGCTGCACCGCCTGATGAGCCTCGACGACCAGTTCACGTCGTTCCGCCTCTGGCAGACGATGTTCCCCGCGATGAGCCTGTACACCCTCGTCGACATGATGACGAAGGCGGACGAGCTCGTGGGCTCGCCGTTCGACAAGGTCCAGAAGGCGTTCGCACGCTGGGCCTTTGGCGGCTGGGAGGGGATCCACAAGACACGCTTCGACGAGGCAGAGGAGGACGAGGCCTCGTTCGTCCTCGCCGGCTCCACGCCGTCACTGTGGATGGTCGTCCCGTTCGTGCGCGACACCCCGGAGTTCGGCGACCTCGACACCTCGCCGATCCGCGACCGCTTCGTCGCGTACTTCCGCGGCACGCTGCAGCGGCACCTGCACCACGCCCAGCGCAACGGCGAGCGCAAGACCCTGCTCGCGAAGAACGTGCTGCTCGCCCACCGCCTGGGTGTCGTCCAGGAGGCGGCGCCGGAGGCGCGGTTCGTGAACATCGTGCGGCACCCGTACCGGACGATGGCTTCGTTCATGAGCTTCTTCACGACGCCGTGGCGCTTCCACAGCCCGGACGTGCCCATCGACGGCCCGGAGGCGCGCGCGTTCGCCGAGCTCATGATGGACTACGCGCTGTCGATCCACCGTTTCATGCAGACCCTGCCTGACGACCGCGGCATCACGATCTACTACGCGGACCTGATCCGGGACCCCGAGACGGAGATCATGAAGATCTACGACCGGTTCGGCCTCGAAGCATCCGAGCGGTTCCGGGCTCGGCTCCACGACGTGCTCAGCGAGGAGCGCCACTATGCGAGCGGCCACGCCTACACGCTCGAGCAGTACGGCCTGACCGAGGACCTCGTGTACGAGCGGCTCCGTGAGATCTTCGACGCCCACGGCCTCGCGCGTCACCCGAGCGAGGCAGAGGGCATCTGACGCGTCACCGCTGGCGTGCTCCGGGGCGACGGCGCCCCGCCCGCCGTCAGCCGGGCCGCTGCCCTGCCACCGCGCGCGATCAGTCGACCATGCGCCCGTCGACGATACGCAGCGCTCGATCGCAGCGCGCGGCCAGGCCTGGATCGTGCGTCACGATGACGAAGGCGGTCCCCAGCTCCCGGTGGATATCGCGGAGCAGCTGGAAGACCTGATCCGCGCTGCCGGTGTCGAGGTTCCCGGTGGGTTCGTCCGCGAGCACGATCGCCGGTCTTCTCGCGAGCGCGCGTGCGACGGCGATGCGCTGCTGCTGGCCGCCGGACAACGACCGCACCGGCGTGTCCCGACGCGAAGCGAGGCCAACCCGGTCCAGGAGCTCCAGGGCGTGGCGCTCCGTCTCCGCGTCGCGGCGACCGGTCGCCAGCCAGCTGGGCAACACGATGTTCTCCAGCGCGGTAAACGCCGGCAGCAGGTGGTGGAACTGGAAGATGAAGCCGATCGTCTCTCCGCGCACCCGCGTCCGCTCCCGGTCCGACATCCGCGTCGTCTCGACACCCGAGACGCTGACCCGCCCCGTCGTGGGCTGGTCGAGCAGCCCCATGATGTTGAGCAGCGTGCTCTTTCCCGACCCCGATGGCCCCATCAGGGAGCAGAAGTCTCCCTCGTGGATCTCGAGGGAGATCCCGTGCAACACGCGGGTGACGACGACGTCGCCAAAGGTCCGCGTGATGTCGTCGAGCTCGAGGATCGCGCTCATGATCCCCCCTTGATGGCGTCGACGGGGTTGAGCCGGGAGGCGCTGCGGGCCGGCACCCACGCGGCCAGCAGGCCGGTCACCGTCGCGAGCAGCGACGCCGCGAGCGCCTGCTGCGGCGTGACGGTCACCGCGAACAGCGGCGCGCCGGTCTCGTCGCGCACCACCTGAACGAACACCTGCACGAGCACCGCGCCCAGCGCCACGCCCACCACCGAGCCCACCAGGCCCACGAGCGCGCCCTGCCACAGGAAGATGCGCATCACCGTGCTGCGCCGCGTGCCCGTCGCCCGCAGCACGCCGATCTCACCGCGCCGCTGGACCACGCTCACGACGAGCACGCTGGCGATGCCCAGCGCGACCGCCAGCGCCACGAACGCGTTGATGACGATCCCCGAGCTCGCCTGAGCGCGGATCGCGGAGAGCAGCTCCGGGTTGCGCTCCTGCCACGAGCTCACGTCCGCGTCGACATCACGCCGCAACGACGCGGCGACCGCGCCAGCCAGCCCGGGCTCCCGCAGCAGCACATCCACGCGTGTCGTGTTGTCCCCCAGCCCACCCAGGCTCTGCGCACGCCGCACGGACACGAACACCCACGCGTCGTCTGCCGCGGCGACCCCGAACCGGGCCACGCCAACGACGCGGAACACCCCGTCCGCGCCCACCGGGCCCACGACGCGCAGCGTGTCGCCGACGCCCACGCCCAGCGACTCCGCCAGCCCGGCGCCGATCAGCGCCTGGTCGCCCGTCAGATCCACGCGTCCGTCCACCAGCCGCTCCTCGAAGCGCACGACCAGCTCGTGGCGCTCGCTCTCGACGCCCTGCAGCAGGATCGGCTCGCGCAGGCCACCGCGCATCGCGAACGCCGACGTCGCCGCGACCGGTGACGCCGCCCGAACGTCCGGGCGCGCGTCGAGCCGCCGGACCAGCGGCTCGACATCACGAAGCAGCACGGGGCGCACGAAGCCCGGATCGACGTGGCGCGACAGCACGACCCCGTCGTCGGGACGAACCGTCGACGGGACGTCACGCCGCCCCTCGATCACGACGTGCGCCTGGGTGCTGAGCGTCCGGTCGACGAGCGACGCCTCCAGCCCGGCGAGCAGCGCCGTCAGGAAGAGCACCACGGCGACACCCAGCGCAGCCCCGGAGAAGATGAGCAGCGTCTGCGAGCGCCCCTCGCGGAGCAGCCGCAGCGCGACGACCAGCTCCGCCGGCATCACGGTGACGTCTCCTCGCCGCGCCCCGCCGCAGCCGGTACCGCAGCCACCCGTACCCGTTGACCAGCGCGCAGCCCGGCGACGTCTCCGACGATGACGTCGCCGTCCCGCAGACCCCCCTCCACGGCGATCCCCACGTCCCCGCGCCACACCGGGTCCAGCGCGACCGCACGCGCGCGGCGCCCCTCGACCCGCAGCGCCCAAACCCCGTCTGCGTCCTCGACGAACGCCCCGGCCGGCACGATCACCCGCTCCGGCAACAGCCCCAGCTCCACCTCGACGTCGATCGTCAGGTTCGGGTGCAGCAACCCCGAGCCCGGCGTCAGGCGCAGGCGGACGTCGATTGTCCCACGCTCTGCATCCACGGCGGGCAGGATCCGGTCGACCGTCAGCTGCTCACGCACCCCGGGGACGGCTGGCGTCATCGCCCACGCCGTCTGCCCCACACGCAGGCGGGCCAGCTCCCGCTCGTCCGGCTGCAGGCGCACCTCGACGACGTCGTCCGGCGCGAGCACCAGCAGCGTCCGGCCAGCCGACACGATGTGGTCCACCTCGACGTCCCGGCTCAGGATCAGCCCGCTCGCCGGCGCCACGATGCGGGTCCTCGCCAGGGCGCGGGCCGCGCGCGCCAGCTCCGCCTCTGCCGCCTCGACCTGGGCCTGTGCGGACAGCACGTCGCTGCCGGCGCGGCCGCTGGCGCGCAGCGTCGCCTCTGCCCGGCGCACGGCGGCC
>ERZ869909.1346-NODE-1346-length-20166-cov-7.547265_pt1 | contig 20166 bp, 25 predicted proteins | sample MGYA00520892_ERZ869909 | MGnify/ENA primary metagenome ERZ869909 (study PRJEB32215, sample SAMEA104723947) | bioreactor metagenome | biome: bioreactor; feature: anaerobic bioreactor; material: water | place: China | collected 2015-03-12 ... | reverse complement strand
GGAAGAGCTCTCCGAAGAGCCGTCCGCCGTTCTTCGCAAGAGCGAAGAGCGCAAGCGCCGCGACCGCCAGTAGGAGACCTGATCCATGGCTAGCGATATCCCCACAATCGGCGCGCCTGTGCGCCGCCCGTTTGCCCGCCGCCGCAAGGTCTGCCCGTTCTCGGGCGAGGGCGCCCCGGTCATCGACTACAAGGACGTGAAGCTGCTTCAGCGCTACATGTCCGAACGTGGCAAGATTGTCCCCTCGCGCATCACGGCGGTTTCCGCCCGCAAGCAGCGTGAGCTGGCCCGCGCCATCAAGCGCGCGCGCTATATGGGCCTTCTGCCCTACGCAGTCGAGTAGGAGAGAGCCCTATGAAAGTCGTTCTTCTTGAGCGCGTGGAAAAGCTCGGCACCATTGGCGATGTCGTCAATGTGCGCCCCGGCTTTGCCCGCAACTTCCTCCTGCCGCAGCACAAGGCGCTGCGCGCAACGGAGGCCAACATGGCCCGCTTCGAACGTGAGCGGGAAATACTCGAAAAGCGTAACGCGGAGCGTGCCGCCGAAGCCCGCGGCCAGGGCGAGCACCTGGATGGCGCCAGCTTTGTGCTGATCCGCCAGGCATCGGAATCCGGCCAGCTTTACGGATCGGTCTCCAGCCGTGACGTGGCGGATGCGGCGTCTACCGGCAGCCTGACCATCACCCGTGGCATGGTTGACCTCAATACGCCGATCAAGACGCTGGGCGTGCACACCGTGCGCGTGGTCCTGCACCCGGAAGTGGCGGTGGAGATCACCATCAACGTGGCGCGTACGCCTGAAGAGGCCGAGCGTCAGGCCAAGGGTGAAGACGTCATCGCCTCTGCCGCCGAAGAAGACCGCGCCCTTGCCGACGCGCAAGCGGCCGAGCTCTTTGAAGCCTCTGCCGAAGGCGCTGAAGAGCGTGGTGGCGACCGCGAGGACTAGTCCTCACAGCGGCCAGCCATAATGGCTTATGATCAGGGGCGGCTCCGGCAACGGGCCGCCCTTTTTCATGACCCCGGGAGCGAGGCAATGAAGATACGCGATTATCGCGCCGACGATGCCGACGCTCTTGTCGCGGTGTTCCAGAGTGCCGTTCTGGAAGGCAGTGCGCCGCATTATACACCTGAGCAGCGCGCGGCCTGGGCCGCACGCATATCGCAAGGCTCTGTCCTGCATGACCGGCTGAAGGACCAGACCTGCCTTGTCGCGTCAGATGACAACGGCACGCTCGGCTTTGTCGCCCTGCAGGCCAATGGGCATCTCGACATGCTGTTCGTGCGCCCTGACCAGCGACGCAATGGCACGGCTGATGCGCTGCACGATGCGCTGCTGTCGCGGGCGGCCGCAGACGGCCATGCGGGCCTGTCTGTCTACGCCAGCCACCTCGCGCGCCGCTTTCTTGCCCGGCGCGGCTGGCAGTATGTGCGCACCGAAACGGTGAACCTGCACGGCGTGACGCTGGAGCATCACTACATGACGCTCCAGCCTGGTCACCCGGCCTAGTTCAGCCGCGTTCGGCGCGCATCCGCTCAATGCGCAACTCCAGCCGCCGGATTTCGGTCGTCAGACGGTTTTCCATCATCACCGGCACCAGCGACAATTTCAGGATCACCGCTGCCAGCAACAAGGTCGACGCTGACAGGCCCCAGCGCACGATGTCAGCCAGCGCCTCTGAGCCGAATGCCATCCACGCCATCCATGCTCCGGCAAAAAACATCGCTGTCTGCGCGGCCATGATGATCCAGTTCACCCAGGCACGCGGGCCCGAAAACAGCCCGAAGGCGAGGTTGAAAAACCCCGGCTCCTTGCCCAGCACCTCGCGCAGTGCGCGGTCTTCATCGTCCAGCGTCTGTTCGATCAGGCGGTCCACATCACTCATTTCATGCCTCCTTCGAGACTGTCGCGCAGCTTGCGGCGCGCATGCATAAGGCGGGTCTTTACCGTGCCCGCCGGCACGTCGAGAGCAATGGCGGTCTCGGCCACGCTCAATCCTTGCAGATGAAACAGCGCGATCGCCGCGCGCTGGTCCGGCGGCAGGGCCCCCATGGCCCGTTTCAGCCGCGTCACCTCGTTGCCTTCGTGGCGGTCTTCTGCGGCGACCTCCTGTGGTTCGGCCATCACGGCGCGCGCAAGGCGCCGGTCTGACTGACGCCGCGCGATCAGGCGGGCGCAGCGCCGCGTGGTGATGCGGTACGCCCAGGCCGCAAAGGCATGGTCGTCGCGCAAGGCAGGCAGGCCGCGCAATATCTCCACCCAGGCTTCCTGCACCGCCTCCTCTGCCACATCCCTGTCGCCGGTCAGGCGCCAGGCATGGGCAGCGAGCAACGGATACCAGCGCGTTGCCAGCTGGCGCATCGCATCCCTGCCTCCGGCCCGCGCAGCGGCGGCCAGAAAGGCGTCCAGGGCATAGTCGGCGGGCTGGCGCATCGGGCTTCCTGTCACACGTTCAGGATAAAGGTGCGCAGCAATGCGGGGCCGGTTCAATTGGCATGAAGTTTTCCACAGCGCTGGTGATTCGTTCCACATGGCACAACGGCCCCAAGGCTCGCCCTGCCCGGCCGTATCCGCTATCACCATCCCCATGACCGCAGAAACCGCTGATATGAGCCTTGCCGGAGACGGCGGGGACGGAACCAGCCCGCCGCACAATATCGAGGCGGAGCAGGCCTTTCTGGGCGGGCTTCTGTTCGACAACGAGATTTTCAACCGGGTGTCGGACTGGCTGCTGCCGGAGCATTTCTACGATCCCTTCCATGGCAGGCTCTACGCCAAGGCGCGCGAGCTGATCGGCAGTGGCGCGCTGGCCGATGCGGTGGTGATGAAGAACCGCCTGGCCGATGATGACGGGCTGAAGCAGCTCGGCGGACCGGTCTATCTCGTCGATCTGATGCGCGAAGCACCCGACAGCGTCAGCGCGCCGGAATACGCAAGACTGGTCTACGAGCTGGCCCTGCGCCGCGAGCTGATCAAGATCGGCGAGACGATCTCGGCCAATGCCCGCGACACCAGCGAGCAGGGCAATGCCAACAGCCTCATCGAGAATGCCGAGCGCGAACTGTTCAGCCTCGCCGAAAAGGGCACGGCCCAGAAAAGCTTCCAGCCCTTCTCGGCAGCCCTGGCCCAGTCGCTGGAGGTGGCTGCGGCAGCCTACAAGCGCGGCGGCAAGCTGTCGGGTATCCCGTCTGGCCTGAAGACGCTGGACGAGAAGCTGGGGGGGCTGCACCGGTCCGACCTCATCATCCTCGCCGGCCGCCCCTCCATGGGCAAGACGGCCCTTGCCACCAATATTGCCTTCGCCGTTGCGCGCGCGGCGGAGTTCGAGGAAGGCCCGGACGGCAAGCGCCGCGTCATCAAGGGCAAGGGCGGTGTCGTCGGCTTCTTCTCGCTTGAGATGAGCTCCGAACAGCTCGCGACCCGTCTGATTGCCGACTATACCGGCATCCCCGGCTATCTGATCCGGCAGGGCCGCATCGACCAGAACCAGTTCGGCGAGATCAATGACGGGGTTCGCGAGATCTCCGAAATTCCGCTTTATATCGATGATACGGGCGGCATCTCCATTGGTGCGCTGGCGGCACGCGCGCGGCGCCTGAAGCGAACCGTCGGGCTTGATCTTCTTGTCATCGACTACCTCCAGCTGATCACGGGAGGGTCGCGCCGTAGCGAAAGCCGGGTGCAGGAGGTTTCCGAGATCACCATGGCGCTGAAATCGCTCGCCAAGGAGCTGGATATCCCCGTCATCGCCCTGTCCCAGCTCTCACGTCAGGTGGAACAGCGCGAAGACAAGAAGCCCCAGCTTTCCGATCTTCGCGAGTCCGGCTCTATCGAGCAGGATTCCGACGTTGTGATGTTCGTCTACCGCGAGGCCTATTATCTTGAGCGCGCGGAGCCTAAAGAAGGCACCGAGGAGCATCTTCGCTGGGAAGATGAAATGCGCGAGATACGCAATCGCGCCGAAGTGATCATTGGCAAGCAGCGCCACGGCCCGATTGGCGCGGTGAAGGTGGCGTTTGACCCTGAGCGGACCAAGTTCTCCGACCTTGAAGACTCCGGACGCTATTCCAGCCTTGAATAGCGCCGGCGAGCCGGCACGGCTGGTTATCGATCTCGCAGCGCTGCGCCACAATTACCGCGTCCTGACATCGCTGGCCCCGGGGGCTCGCTGCGCGGCAGTGGTCAAGGCCGACGCCTACGGGATCGATGCCGGCGCCATAGCGGGTACACTGCAAGCCGCCGGTTGCGCCGATTTCTTCACGGCCACGCCGGACGAGGGTGCGCAGGTTCGCGCCGTACTGGGCGGGGCTGCCAATATCTATGTCCTGAATGGCTATCAGCCGGGCCAGCACGGCCACATCGCGCTCCATCAGCTCATTCCGGTGATTGGATCCATCGACAGCCTGCACGCCTTCCGCAAAGAGGGCGGGGGACGGTTCGCGCTGCACGTCGATACCGGCATGAACCGCCTGGGTCTCTCGGTCGGCGAAGCGCTGTCGCTGCCGCCAGGAGACGATGACGGGCTTTGCCTGATCATGAGCCATCTGGCGTGCTCGGACATCCCCGGCCACCCCCTCAATGCCCGCCAGCTGGAGCGTTTCCGGTCGGTGCTCTCGCGCTATGAGGGCATTCCGGCGAGCCTTGCCAATACCGGCGGCATCCTGCTGGGAGAGGACTATCATTTCGACCTGGTGCGGCCCGGTGTCGGGCTCTACGGCATCAATCCCGCCACCGAGCGAACCGATCCCTTCCGGACGGTTCTCCATGTCGACGCGCCGGTATTGCAGGTCCGCCACGTTCCGGCCGGCGAGACGATCGGTTATGGCGCGCGCTATACCGCAAAGGAACCGCGCACGATTGCCATTGCCGGATTTGGCTATGCAGACGGCCTGCCCCGCGCTGCCTGGCAGCATGGCTTTGCCCGGATCGGGGATACGCCGCTGCCGGTGGCTGGCATGGTCTCCATGGACCTCACGGCGCTGGATATCACCGGTCACGAGGCGCTGGTACGCGACGCAGGACGTGTTCAATTCTATGGGAGCGATATCGGCCCTGTCGCTGGCGCGGCCGGCACGATTGGTTATGAATTGCTGGTCCGGCTCGGGGGACGGCTGAAGCGCGAGTACACAGACCGATGATGGTATTCAATCCCGTCAGAGCCCTGGGGCGCGGCGTGCTGTCGCTTCTGCGCTCGCTGGGTGCGATGACGCTCTTCGCCAGCTTCACGCTCCGAGCCCTTATCGGTCCGTTCTTTGCCGGCCAGTTTGTGCAGCAACTCGGGCGGATCGGCTTCCTGTCACTTCCGGTAGTGGGCCTGACGGCCCTGTTCACCGGCGCGGCGCTGGCGCTGAACATCTATGTGGGCGGCGAGCGCTTCAACGCCGAGAGCTTCGTACCCAACATCGTCGCGCTGGGTATCGTACGTGAACTCGGGCCGGTCATCGCCGCCCTGATGCTGGCCGGCCGGGTGTCATCGGGCATTGCTGCAGAAATCGGCGCGATGCGCGCAACCGAGCAGATCGACGCGCTGCATACGCTTACCATCGACCCCATGCGCTATCTCGTCGTGCCGCGCGTGCTGGCCGGCGTGGTGGTGATGCCGCTGCTGGTGCTGGTGGCTGATGTCATCGGGATTTTCGGCGGCTTTCTGGTGGGCGTCACCACGCTCGAGTTCGATCCGACCGTCTATGTGCGCAACTCCGCAGACATACTCGAGCGCTGGGATGTGGTCTCCGGCCTGATCAAGGCCGCGGTGTTTGGTTTCCTGCTGACGCTGATGGGCTGCTATCACGGCTATCATGCACAGGGCGGGGCGCAAGGTGTCGGCCGGGCAGCGACGCATGCGGTCGTATCAGCGGCGATGCTGATCTTCGCCGCCAACTTCATTCTCACCTCCATGTTCGTGTAAGGGGGAAGGATGACAACGCCTGTGAAAATCGCCTGGAAGAGCGTCACCAAGCGTTTTGGCAGCCGCACGGTACTCGACGGATTGTCGCTGGATGCCCATGAGGGCAGGTCACTCGTTGTCATCGGCGGATCGGGCACCGGCAAGTCGGTGATGCTCAAAACGGCGCTGGGCCTGATCGCCCCCGACAGCGGCCACGTCGAGATCGACGGCGAGCGCGTGCGGCCCGGCGACCCTTCCGATCCCGGTCTTGGCCAGATCGGGATGCTGTTCCAGTCGGGAGCGCTGTTTGACTCTCTCACGGTCTGGGAAAACGTCGCCTTCAAACTCCTCAAGGCTCACAAGATGAAGCGCGCCGAGGCCCGTCAGAAGGCGGTCGAGGCACTGGCGCAGGTTGATCTCGAACCCGATGTGGCCAGCCGGGCTCCGCGGGAACTTTCCGGCGGCATGCTGAAACGCGCCTCGCTGGCGCGTGCGATCGTCACACGGCCTGCCATCCTGTTCTTCGACGAGCCGACCACCGGGCTGGATCCGGTTACCGCAGACGTCATCAACCGGCTGATCGTGCGGCAGGTCCGATCACTGGGCGCCACGGCCGTCACGATTACCCACGACATGGCGTCCATGCGCATGATCGCCGACGAGGTCGCCATGATCGAGAACGGCACCATTCTGTGGCGGGGACCGCTGGAGGGGGTGGAGTCGTGCGACAATCCCGCCGTGTGCCGGTTTGTGCGCGGCGAAAGCGGGAACAGCTAGACAGCAGGCTGCGCGTCCCCGGGCACAGGCTCGCTCGCCGCTATCACCGGCGCGGCGGAATGAGCCGCATAAATGCGCGCCGATATCCACCACAAAGCGATAGCGGAGACGAGATGCACCGGCACGCCAAGTGCCTTCCATTGCAGATAACCCAGAGCATCGGCTGGGACGGTATGTATCGCACTGTCGATGTCTGCACCGGGATGCACACGATCAACGACTTTCAAGATGAACGATCCGACCACCCAGATCGACCACCAGAGGCCGAACACCCATGGCACGGCCGGGTCCAGACCGGCATGAGTGCGAAGCGCGCGCCAGACCTGCATGACGCCTTCGAGCGGCTTCCACAGATTCGCGAACGGCACGGCGTACCACCACCACATGCCGTGAGCGGAGACGGTCGCATGTTCCGGTTCCAACTGTCTGGCGAGGGTCATGGCGCGAAAATAGAAAAATCCGTAGCTCACCGCCGAAAGAAGAAATCCGCCGAAAAACAGCACCACCGCGCTCATGGTGGCGGCGTCAATCATCGCGCCGATCTGTTCGGAGTCCGCGATATCGCGCCCCTCGATCAGCAACGCGTCGATAAACCATGCGAGCGCGAAGTAAGATCCCGACATCAGGACTGTCCCGCACCCGAAGATCACAATCCCGATACGCAGCGCGATCCATGCGCGCCGCGGCGCTGTGGTATCAATGTCCGGCATGCTTCGGCCCATCCCCCGTCTGGTCGCGTTCAGGTTGACCGGAAACGCAGCAATTGCAACGCCTACCGCCACCCCGAATCGCTTCTTTTGCGCTAACCTCGCCCGACGCCACCGGAGACCTGACTTGGCCCGTTCCGACACCGTCTATGTCTGCCAGTCCTGCGGGGCGGTCCACGCCAAATGGGCCGGACGCTGCGATGATTGCGGCTCCTGGAACACCTTGCAGGAAGAAACCCAGTCCGCGCCGCTGGGCACGCAGGCCAGCGCGGCCAAGCGCAGTGCAGGCCGCCGGGCGCGCCTGGAACTCGTTGACCTGGGCAGCGCCACCGATGATCCGCCCCGCTTTGAAACCGGCATTGCCGAGTTCGATCGCGTGGCAGGCGGCGGGCTGGTGCCCGGCTCCGCCGTACTGGTGGGCGGCGACCCCGGTATCGGCAAATCGACATTGCTGCTGCAGGCGGCCGCGCGGCTTGCGCGCGCCGGACATCGCGCCGTCTACATCTCGGGCGAGGAAGCCGCCGACCAGGTGCGCCGCCGGGCCCGCAGGCTGGCGCTTGCCGATGCGCCGGTGGAACTCGCCGCGGAGACGTCGCTGGAGAGCATTCTGGACGGTCTGAAAGCCGATCCCCCCGCCATTGCCATACTCGATTCCATCCAGACGCTGTGGTCGGACCAGCTGGCCGCCGCCCCCGGCACGGTGGCGCAGGTGCGCGCCTGCGCGCAGGAACTGGTGCGTTTTGCCAAGAAGCGCGGCACGGCCGTCATTCTGGTCGGCCACGTCACCAAGGACGGCCAGATCGCAGGACCGCGTGTCGTCGAGCACATGGTCGATGCCGTTCTGTATTTCGAAGGCGAACGCTCCCACCAGTTCCGCATCCTGCGCGCCGTCAAGAACCGCTTCGGACCGACCGACGAGATCGGCGTCTTTGAAATGAGCGATGCGGGGCTTGGCGAGGTTGCCAATCCCTCCGCCCTCTTCCTTGATGGCCGGGGCAGTGCAGCACCGGGGGCAGCCGTTTTTGCCGGCATGGAGGGCACGCGCCCCGTCCTCACCGAGATTCAGGCCCTCGTGGCGCCTGCTGCCTTCGGCACACCACGCCGGGCGGTCGTAGGCTGGGATTCAGGACGCCTTGCCATGGTGCTTGCCGTGCTGGAGGCGCGCTGCGGCCTCGGGTTTGGCGGCAAGGACGTGTATCTGAATGTCGCAGGCGGCCTGAAGATCGCGGAACCGGCGGCCGATCTGGCCGTCGCAGCCGCCCTGGTGTCCTCCGCATTCGATATAGCCCTGCCCGCTGACGGCGTGGTGTTTGGCGAGATAGCCCTGTCCGGTGACGTACGCACCGTCGGCCGCGCCGAAGCACGCCTGAAGGAAGCGGCGAAACTGGGCTTCTCCCGCGCCATCGTGCCGGCAGGCGTGGAAGGCGCCGGTCTGGAGGTGACGGGGATCGATACAGTGCATACACTGGTCTCCCGGCTTGATCCGGGACCGCAATAGGGGGATTGCGATGGAAGCCGGTCTTGCAGGATTTGACCTGTTCGCGCTGCTGGTGCTGTTTGCCTCGGGCATTCTTGCGCTCACGCGGGGATTTGTACGCGAGGCGCTGACGATTGCTGCCTTTGTCGCAGCAGCGCTGGCCGCGCTCTGGAGCCGTCCGGTCTTTGCCGGCCTGCTCGAAGGCATTGTGGGTTCGCCCCTGATTGCCAATATCATTGCCCTCGGCGGTGTCTTCATTCTGGTCTACCTCGCCGTGAGCTTCGTGACGGCCTCGCTGCAGCCGCGCGCAAAGGCCGGCGAGGACGTGAACGTGATAGACCGGTCGCTGGGCTTCATCTTCGGGCTGGTGCGCGGCCTGGTGCTTCTGGGTCTGTTCGTGCTGGTTTTCAAAAACACGCTGCCCGGCGCACAGCCGGAATGGCTCCGGGGCGCGCGTATCTATCCGCTGGCGAATGCCACCGCGACCCTGCTGCAGCGCCTGGCGCCAGAGGGTTCCTGGGCCGAAGGCGCACGTGAACGTGAAGCGCCAGATGCGACGCCTACTGATGAAGACCTTGACCGCGAGGCTCTGGACAGGCTTATCCGCTCCACAAATCCCGATTAGCTGCTCCTGTCGAGGTTCGGATGTCCGCTTGCCCCCCTTTGCCGACCCTGACCTATGACCCGTTGACCGACCGCCCGCAGGAAGAATGCGGCGTGTTCGGCGTACGCGGGGCAGACCGGGCAGCGGTTCTCGTCGCCTTCGGCCTGCAGGCCCTGCAGCACCGCGGCCAGGAAGCCTGCGGACTGACGAGCTACGATAATGGCCGCTTTCATTCCGAGCGCCATCAGGGGCTGGTGGCCGATCATTTCACCGACCCTGCCACGCTGAACCAGCTCGCCGGCGCGATGGCCATCGGCCATGTCCGCTACTCCACGCAAGGCGCGCCCGTGCTGCGCAATGTCCAGCCGCTCTATGCCGATGTGCGCGGCGGCGGCCTCGCCATCGCCCATAACGGCAATCTGACCAATGCGCGTATCCTGCGCGAGGAACTGGTTCAGGCCGGCGCGATCTTCCAGTCCACATCCGATACCGAGGTCGTGCTGCAGCTGGCAGCGCGCTCGCGCAAGACCAAGGCCGCGGACCGCCTTCTCCAGGCGCTCAAGCAGGTGGAAGGCGCGTTCGCGCTGGTGGCGCTGTCCAACGACAAGATGATCGGCGCGCGCGACCCGTTCGGCATTCGTCCGCTCGTCATGGGTGAGCTGGAAGGCGCCGTCATTCTGGCGAGCGAAACCTGCGCGCTGGACATGATCGGGGCACGCCTGATCCGCGAAATCGAACCGGGCGAAGCCGTGATCATCAGCGATAACGGCATTGAGAGCGTCCGCTATGCCCCTGTCAGACCGCCGCGCCCCTGCGCGTTCGAGTACATTTATTTCGCCCGCCCGGACTCGGTGATTGGCGGACGCTCGGTCTACGAGACGCGCAAGCGCATGGGCCGCAGGCTGGCGGAGGAAACGCCCGCCGATATCGATGTTGTGGTTCCCGTGCCCGATAGCGGCATCGCTGCCGCGCTGGGCTATGCCGAGAAGATCGGCAAGCCCTTCGACCTCGGCATCATCCGCGCGCACTTCGTGGGCCGCACCTTCATCCAGCCGACCCAGGCCAAACGGGATCTGGGTGTGCGGCGCAAGCACGCCGCCAACGCGGCCGTGCTGAAGGGCAAGCGGGTACTGCTGATCGACGATTCCATTGTGCGCGGCACCACCTCCAAGAAAATCGTCCAGCTGGTACGCGAGGCTGGGGCCACCGAAGTGCATTTCCGCTCTGCCTGCCCGCCCATCACCCATCCGGACTTCTACGGCATCGACATGCCGATGCGTGAAGAGCTGATGGCCGCCAGCCACGACCCCGAACGCATGCGCGACATGCTGGAATGCGATTCGCTCGGCTTCCTGTCCGTCGAAGGGCTTTACTGGGCGGTGTGCGACGCTCCGCGCAACCCGGAACACCCCCAGCTTTCCGACCATTACTTCACCGGCGAGTACCCCACCCGGCTTGCTGACCGCGACCGGGCCGTCTCTGCCAAGGACCAGCAACTCTCCCTTCTCGTGGACGCATGACCGACAACAAACCCCTTTCCGGGCGCGTGGCACTTGTCACCGGCGCCTCACGCGGCCTTGGCTACGCCACGGCCAAGGCCCTCGCCGCTGCCGGCGCCCAGGTGATCATTACCGCACGCACGCGCGGCGGGCTCGAGGCGCTGGATGACGAGATCACGGCTGCCGGCGGATCAGCCACCCTGGTGCCCATGGACCTCATGGGTTCCGATACGGTGGAAAAGCTCGCCGAGGCCGTCACCCAGCGCTGGGGGAAGCTCGATATTCTCGTCGCCAATGCCGCAACGCTCGGCAAGCTGATGCCCGCGCACCAGATTCCCTCCAAGGTGTGGAACGAGGTGATGGCGGTCAATCTCATCGCGCCTGCCCGCCTGATCCGCGCGTTCGAGCCGCTCCTGCGAGCATCCGATGCGGGCCGCGCCGTGTTCATCACTACGTCTGAAAGTGCCAAGACACGCGCCTACTGGGCTGCCTATGGCGCCTCGAAAGCTGGCCTGGAAGCCCTGGTCAAAAGCTGGGCCGCCGAGCTTTCCGGCAGCACTGTCCGGGTAAATCTTGTTGATCCCGGTCGCATGCGCACCGCCATGCGTACACGCGCCGTGCCGGGTGAAGACCCGCAGAGCGTGCCACTGCCGGAGACCGTCACGCCTTTGATCGTGGAGCTCTCCTCGGCTGGCGAAACCCGTCACGGCGAAGTGGTGCGGGCGGGGCAGTAACCCGGCACTGCCGTCCCATACACAAATATACCACCAGACCGCGCCCGCCGGATAAGTGCGGTGTGCCGCCGCTTATAGCGTTGTTATGGCGCAGGGTTTGCGCTTGGTCGTCGGGACAGGTGCCGACTTGTCCACTGGCCGGCAGCTGATACGAACGGCAGGTCCGAAAACGCTCAATCCTTGTCATTCCCCGGGGACCGCTACGCGGCCCGAGGATGACAGCGGAGAGATGTCAGCCCTTGTCCGCATAGGGGTTCTTGCCCGCTTTCACGATAAGGCGGATCGGCACGCCGGGAAGCTCGAATGCCTCGCGCAGACCGTTCACCAGATAGCGCTTGTAGCTGTCAGGCAGTTGCCCGGCGCGCGACGCCATCAGCACGAAGGTGGGCGGGCGGGCCTTCGTTTGCGCCATGTATTTGGGACGAATGCGCCGGCCGTCGACGGCAGGAGGCGGATGGCGCGCCACCATTTCTGCCAGCCAGTCATTGAGGTCCCGTGTCTTCACCTTCACCGACCAGTTCTTGTGAAGGGCGGCAACGGCGGGCATGATCTTGTCGAGACCGAAACCGGTCAGAGCGGACACCGGGATCAGGGGTGCGCCGCGCACCTGCGGCAGCAGGCGCTCGAACTTTTCACGCAGCTCGGCAAGGGTTGCGGCCTTGTCCTTGACCAGATCCCATTTGGTGACGAGCACGATCAGGCCCCGGCCCTCGCTTTCGACCCTGTCGGCGATAGTGAGGTCCTGCTTCTCGAACGGCCGCTCGGCATCGATCAGCAAGAGCACGATTTCGGCGAACTTGATCGCGCGCAGCGTGTCAGCCGCGCTCATGCGCTCCAGCCGGTCGTCCACCTTGCCGCGTTTTCGCAGCCCCGCGGTGTCATGCAGGCGCACGCGCTGCCCGTCCCACAGCCAGTCGACCGCAATGGCATCGCGGGTGAGTCCGGCTTCCGGTCCGGTGATCAGGCGTTCCTGGCCGATCAGCGCGTTGATGAGCGTGGACTTGCCGACATTGGGCCGGCCTGCCACGGCGATACGCAACGGTGCGCCCTCTTCCTCCTCGGGTTCGGGTGTGGCTGCATCATCAATGCCTGCCTCGCCGAGGGCCCGGCGAACGGCCTGGTACAGGTCACTCATGCCCTCGCCATGGGCGGCCGATATCGGGATGGGCTCGCCCAGCCCCAGATTCCAGGCATCGAGTATGCCGTCATTGCCGCGCTGGCCTTCGGCCTTGTTAACGAGCAGGATTACCGGCTTGGAGGCGCGGCGCAGAATCTCGCCAAAACGTTCGTCGAGGGCGGTAACCCCCTCGCGGCCGTCGATCAGGAACAGGCAGACATCAGCTTCGGCCAGCGCGATTTCCGTCTGCTGGCGCATGCGCACCTCGATGCCGGTTTCCTTGTCCTCGTAGCCAGCTGTATCGACGAGGCGAAGGTCCAGATCACCGAGCCGTCCGCGCGCCTCGCGCCGGTCGCGCGTGACGCCGGGCCGGTCATCGACCATGGCCAGCGGCTTGCCCGCCAGCCTGTTGAACAGGGTCGATTTGCCGACATTGGGCCTGCCGACTATTGCGAGGCTCGCAATGCGCTCAACCGACATGATCTGTTCCTGTGCGCCCGGATCTAGCGCAGGGCAATGAGACGGCCGTTATCGGTCACGATATACACCGTCTCGTTGGCTATTACCGGCGCAATCAGCACCGGTTCGCCAATATTGCGGCGCTCCTGAACCGATCCGTCAGCGGGATTGATGATGACCATCTGGCCCCGTGACGAAACCGCGAGAAGGCGGTTGCCCGCCAGAACCGGCCCCGCCCATGCGATCCGGTCGCGCCGGCGGCGCTCATTGCGGAAGGCCTCAAGCTGTGTGACCCAGGCCACATTGCCGGTGCGGCGGTCAAAAGCGGCCACCTGGGCGTCGCCCGTGATCACGAAGAGGAAATTGCCCGCCAGCCATGGTGCGTGCAGGGCGCTGGCTGGCTGTGTCCAGCTGCGCTCGCCACTGCGCATGTCAAACGAGGCCATGATGCCGGAATGGCTGGCAGCATAGACGTGGGTGTCACCGATTACCGGCGAGCCGGCAATGTCATTGATGGAGGACATGGGCGTCAGGCCGCCTGCGCGGGTGAGCGCGTCACTCCACAGCACCGAGCCGTTCTGGGCACGCAGGGCAATCACCTCGCCGGAGCTGAACGGGGCCACGACAACATCGCCGAGCACAGCCACGCTGGGCGCCGTCATCAGCCGCGCAGAATCCGCGATTGCACGATGGGTCCACTGCACCGAGCCGGAGCTGGCATCGAAGGCGATCAGCTCGTTTTCATGCGTGATCGAATATACGCGCCCATCGGCCACCGTGGGCGCCGCGATGAAGGGAGCGAGCGCGGTTTCGCGCCAGATCTCGTTGCCGTCCTGGGCGTTCAGCGCGACGATGAAACGACGCCCGGTGTGCACATAGACCCTGCCGGCATCAACCGCGATACCTCCGCCAAAAGCGAAACGGTCCGGGCCGCCGCCTTCGCGGCCGATGAACGGGATTGGCAGCGGCACGCCGCGCGCTTCGACCTCATCACGCGCCTCAAGGCGCACCTGCCAGCGGCGCTGGCCCGTCTCCGCATCCGTGGCGGTGACCCGGCCTGCCCCGTCGACCGTGTACACGGTCCCTTCCAGCACGACCGGGCGGGCATTGATCCGCCGGTCACGATTTGACCCGGCGCCGATATCCGCGCGCCAGAGGCGCTGCAGGCTGCCGCGTGCCTGGGTGTGCTGCATGGAGTGGGTGGGAAATCCGTCCGGCTGGGGCCAGCGGTCATTGACATAGGCCGGCGGCAGCACCACCCGTGTCTCGCCGTCCGTCTCAAGGCTCTCGCTCAGCCCGAGGACGGGCACGCGCTGATCGCGCGGCGGAGCATCGGGGTCGTCGCGATTCATTCCCGAGAACGGGTTGATGCGGGAGAGCTGGTCACCCGCACCACAACCGGCCAGAACAAAACTGCCAGCCAGAACTGCCAGCAGCGCCATACGCAGCGTAGGGGTCATTCAACCGTATCCTCTTGCTCTGACGCGGCGTCCGCGTCTGCCTCGGCGGGCATTGTAGTGTCGTCGGGCGTACCGGCGCCGACGTCTTCCACCACTTCTTCGGGCGCCTCGCGCGTGATGATGGCCAGCGCGTCGCGCGCCCTTGCCCGCATCGCCTCGGAGGCATCTATCGACAGCTGCACGAATTCGTACTGACGGCGCGCTTCGCTCCAGCGCTCATCGCGCAGGGCCGCAGCGCCGAGCAGTTCACGCGCCAGCAAGGAAAATCCGCCGCCGGATGCCACCAGCGGATCCAGCCGGATCGCGAGATCATCACTGGAGAGGGAATCAAATCCGGCCACCGCTGCCTGAAAGCGGGCAAGATCCCGGATCAGCGCGACGGGAGAACGCTGCGCGGCCGCTTCGTAGAGCCGCGCTGCCTCTTCATTGTCGCCCGCCTCGCGGGCCAGGGCTGCCTGATGAAGCAGCGATAGCGTCGCGTATCCGCGCGGCCCCTCTGCGGCCAGCAGTGCGTAGGCTTCGCCTGCACCCGTGGTGTCACCCGCATCCTCAAGCGCACGCGCCGCCGCAAACTGCGCAGAGGCTTCGGCTGCCTGGCTGGCCTGCCAGCCGCGCCAGCCCTGATAGCCTGCAACGCCCACGACCACGGCAATCGCAGCGCCCAGAACCCAGGGGCCCCAGCTGCGCAGCAACTGCATGTAGCGCTCTTTGCGCAGTTCTTCTTCAACTTCGTCGAAAACGTCGACCAAGGTCCGCCTCGCAATTCAAGCCAGTCCATTATCGGGCGGACCCTAGCGGCCCGGCAGGGCCGCCGCAATACGCGCCAGCCGCGTTATGCGCCTGTAATGCGGTAGACCTCGTCCGGTCCGGGGAAACGCCGGGCGCGGACATCGTCTGCATAGGCCTTGACGGCGTCCTCGGTCAGTCCCTTCAGATCCGCGTAGCGCTTGACGAAACGCGGTGTCCAGTCGAACAGGCCCAGCATGTCGGGTGTCACCAGAATTTGCCCGTCACAGGCCGCAGATGCGCCAATACCGATTGTAGGGGCCTGCACTGCCTGCGTGATCGCGTCTGCCAGATCTTCGGCGACTCCTTCGACCACGATCGCGAATGCTCCGGCCGCGTCGGCTGCCCGGGCCTCCTCCAGTGCACGCTCGCGTTCTGCACCGGTACGCCCCTTGGCCTTGAAACCGCCGTCAGCGAGTGCGGCCTGGGGACGCAGACCCACATGGGCCATAACCGGCACGCCCCGCTCGGCCAGAAAGCGGATCGTGTCGGCGATATAGACGCCGCTCTCCAGCTTGACGGCCTGTGCCCCCGTTTCCTGAAGGATGCGCACCGCGTTCGCGAAAGCCTGTTCGGGCGAGGCCTCGTAGCTGCCGAACGGCATGTCCACGACCACCAGCGCGCGCCGGGCACCGCGCATCACCGCCTGACCGTGCAGGATCATCATGTCCAGCGTGACGGGTATGGTGCTGGGAAGACCGTGCACAACCATGCCCACTGAATCGCCCACCAGCAGCACATCACAATGCGGATCAAGCAATCGTGCGGTCGGCGCATCGTATGCCGTCAGGCAGACCAGCGGCTCGGCGCCTTTTCGGGCACGGATATCCGGTACGCCGAGGCGCCGCGTTGCAGCCGGAGTCTGGGCAGACATGGGGTTTCTCCGCGTTTGGCCATGCCTGTAACGCTAACCCAAGTTCGCAAATGCACAAATCAGCGGTCTCAGACGTCCAGACTGCTCTGGCGGAAAAGTACGGCCATTGCAGACACAAGCGCGGCGGCAACAAAGCCCATCGCCAGCGCCTGCACGCCTATTGCATCAACGGTCATCACACCGAATCCGCCCAGCATCACGTCGAGCGCCCCGGCGAGTTCGGGCAGCTGCGTTCCTGCGATCGCCACGCCTGCAAGCCCCGATGCGGCCAGCAAGACCGGCCTCACCGGCGAGGGCGCCGGCAGGGCGTCAATCACCCGGGCCGTGAACCTGTCATCGGGCAGCGGCTCGGCAGCCTGGAATAGGCCGCGCAAATGCTGGTCGAAATCATCGTCCGGGTTGGTCATGCCACTTTCTCCTGACTCTCAAACCAGGCCTTCAGCCGGGCGCGTCCGCGATTGACGTGGGACTTCACGGTACCGATGGCCAGACCGGTGACTTCGGCCGCTTCAGAGTGACTTAAGCCGGACGCGTAACACAGCACGACACAGGCCCGCTCATCTTCACCCAGGCTCGCCAGCGCGCGATCGAGATCCAGGCTGGCTCCAGGCAGAGGCACAGCCTCGTCAATACCGACTCTTTCCGCCGCTGCCTGTTCGAGCACACGCTTGCGGCTTCTGTCGCGGCGCAAGCCCATCAGGAAGCGGCTATAGGCGATCTGGCACAACCACGCCCGGAACCGGTCCTGGCCGCGATAGCTGCCGATCCGCCGCCAGGCCTGCACGAACGCCTCCTGTGCGAGATCGTCGGCATCGGCCGGACGGCCGGTCAGGCGGACCAGCATGCCTCTTACCACCCGCTCGTGGCGGCGGACCAACTCGGCAAAGGCCTGCCGGTCAGCCGCCGCCACAATTCGCGCCACGAGGGCATCGTCAGTGCCGTGCATGGTCACCTTGCCCCCCTGCGGGCGGCGTCAAAGTGATGGCTCGCCGGGGCGGCGCGCCTGCACCAGTCCAAACCCGGCGAGCACCAGACCGATAAATCCCGGTATCGCGGCGATGCCGGCAAATATGTGCACCAGCGAAGGGCCATTGGGGCCTGTCGAAATGGTCTGGTCAAACAGCAGACCCATCACAATGAAGCCGGCCGCAACGGCCACGAGGATCAGCCCGGACTTGAGGTCTGCTGCCCTGCTCTTGGGGCGAGGCGCCCCGAGCGCCTTGATTGCATCGGCATCAAGCGTCTGGCCGTGGCGCAGGGCTTCGCGGACCGTCAAGTGAAGATTATGGCGATTGATTACTGCTGCGCCGACAGCGATCAGCACTATCATGACGCCGGTCATGAAAAAGGCGACCGGAACAAGCACGTCTTCCATCTGAGACACTCCCTTCCAGCACCCGCCTGCCGGGCACTGTCACGGGACTAGATGCCGGGCGCGTACGGATCGGATGCAAACTCGACGACTGCGACGCCAAATAATTGCATGTGGAACCATGCCAGAAGGCCGGCCCCCACCAGCCCGATCACGATCGCTGCGATATCTGCGCCCCAATTGCCCTCGCTGGCGAAGCTTCCACCCCTGATATAGGCCCCCGCAAGCGTCAGCGCCGCCCATACAGCAAACGCGCCGAAAAGGGCCAGGCTGGCGATCTCTCCATTGGCCAGCAGGTGTGCGACCGCCCACAGCAGGACACCAAGGGTCATGGGATGACGCACCGTGGAGCGAATGTGGCCGGGCAGATAGGCCGATACCACCAGCACAAGACCCACCGGCACAAGCACCAGAGCCAGCGTGCGCGTCCATTCCGGCGGCGCCCAGACCGGGGTCGAGGGGTGAGCGAGGATATGACCGTACACGATCAGCGCCAGGCCAATCGCGCTGATCAGCGAGTACACGATCGAATAGAGCCCCTGGCCCATCATGCCGATTAGGGGCGCACGCAGCCCCACAAGGCGCACGGAATGAACACCCAGGAACAGCACCAGCCCGACGATCAGGAATTCCATTGCCCGCTCCGCATCAGCCCTTCCGGGCGAAGAATAATCCTAGGCCGAACCGCGGCGCGCCGCACCGTCTAAAGCGTTTCGCCTGCAAGGTTTGAAACGGATGAGCCTTTCAGGTAACGCCGGGCCTCCCGCGCGGCTGCGCGCGCTGAAGCAAGGCTGAGAAGCGCAAGCCCGCCTGCAGCCGCGAACGATGCCAGCGAGAGCCACGCACCGGCCAGTTCCTGCGCTCGGGTGGTCATGCCCGCATGACCGAAATAGATGGCCCCGGTCGCCGGATTGACCCAGATGCCGAAAGCTGGAACCAGAATGTCGATAATGGCGACCGTGACAAAGGCAACCGCCAGAAGGGCGAGCACCGCGCTGCCCGCCATATTGCCTGCCAGGCTCCAGGCGCCGCGCAGGCCTGCTGCCTGTGTGCGCTCTTCCACGCCAAATTGCAAAGCGTAGGTCTGCGGCGTGCCGAAAGCGGCGAGCGCCGCTTTCAGCCGGCCTGCTTCGGCGCTCGCCGCCAGGTGCGCGCGGGCCTCGCGGACGATGTCCTCACGCTCCTCGGCGGATAGTGCGTGCAATGCTGCTTCCAGCCCTCGAGCGAAAACCTCGATGTCGTGCTGCCCGTTGCTCATCATGCCCTCACGATAAGGTTGAGTTGTGTTTCGAATTCATTCCAGAACGCGGCCATGCCCTCCACCGCCTTCTGGCCACTCTGGGTCAGGGAATAATATTTGCGTGGAGGCGCATTGTCATTGACTTCCCATCTTGCCTGGAGGCGTCCGTCCGACTGCAGGCGGCGCAGCAGCGGATATACGGTTCCTTCCGACAGTCCCACGCTGTCTGCACCCGTCAACCGCGTAACCAGCTCTACACCGTACAGCTCGCCGTCCCGAAGAACGGACAGCACGGCGAACTCGGCCGCGCCCTTGCGCATCTGTGATTTCCAGGAGTCGAGATTCATAGCCTGCCGTACGTTCCAGAAAACGCCCTGCCTCGCCGTCATCTAGCGGGCAATCCACGCCCTTTGCAATCTCTGGCGCAGCGTAAATCGGCCTGACCACTGCCCGCACGCGAAAGGGCTGGTATTTTTAACTTGATGTTTTGTTTTTTTAACATCATGTTCGCATTGAATTACAAGTTTCACCGCTTTGGAGGCGAGAATGAGCGAACGCGAGCAGTTTTCCTGGGTCTGGCTAGGGTCACTGATCCTGTTTTACGGAGGCTATTTCGTCGTGATCTCGATTCTCGAAGCGGCAGGGGGGGTGGACCTGCTGACCCGCCTTGGCCTGCTGACCACTGCCGCCGCCGCGTCCGGGCTGGCGATTGGCGTCAACGCCCTTCTGGCACGCAGCCGCCGGGAACCGGGCGAAGAGACGAGGCCGGACGAGCGCGATCGCGCGATCCGCCGGCACGCCCGGTCGGTTGCCTATGGCGTGTTGCTGACGGGCATGATCCTGGTCGGCTGCCTGATGCCGTTCGGCGCGACCGAGTGGGAGATGGTGCAGGCGGCTATCCTCGCCATCGTGATTGCCGAGCTGACCCATCATGGCGTGGTGGTTGCCAGCTATCGGAGGGGCTGGCGTGTCTGAGCCACGTCTGACCAATCAGGTGAAGACGCTGCGCTTCCTGGCCGGTGAGATGACGCAGTCAGATCTCGGCAGACGCGTCGGCGTCACCCGGCAGACCATTGCTGCCATTGAAGCGGGCAAATATTCGCCAACGCTGGAGACCGCCTACCGGATTGCCGACGTGTTCGGCAAATCCATCGAGGAGGTGTTCCCGTGGGAGCG
>ERZ869909.1345-NODE-1345-length-20173-cov-4.619676_pt1 | contig 20173 bp, 15 predicted proteins | sample MGYA00520892_ERZ869909 | MGnify/ENA primary metagenome ERZ869909 (study PRJEB32215, sample SAMEA104723947) | bioreactor metagenome | biome: bioreactor; feature: anaerobic bioreactor; material: water | place: China | collected 2015-03-12 ... | reverse complement strand
CGCAGAGCGCGCGCTCGCGCGAGCGCGCGCGACCGGCCAGCCGACGCTGCTCCGTGGAGCGCTCCGCGCGCCGGCCTCCCTGAGGGCCGACCACGCCTTCGAGCACATGCTCCGCGCCGCCGTGGAACTCAACGCGCCCTTCACCGCGTGGCGTGGCGCGACCGGCGCCGCCACCTGGCTGGCCCTGGACATCGCCGAGCGGGTCGCCTTCGATGACCCCGGCACGACCCGCCGCTGCGCCGGGGCAGCGCACCAGCTCGACGCCTGGCGCGAGAGGCTCACCGAGCCCGACACCAGCGGCCTGCCCCTGGCCCTCGCGGGCTTCGCCTTCGCCACCGCAGGGACGGCGCGCCCGGAAGGCTCCGCGTGGAGCGGCTGGCCGCAGGCCGCCCTGCAGCTCCCGTCGCTGCTCGTCGCCTGGACCCACGAGCGGGACCCCACCGCCCTCGTCACCCTCAGCGTGAGCCCGCTCGCGGATCTCGACGAGCTGCGCGACGCGCTCGCCGAGCGCGCCCACCGGCTCGAAGCCTGGGCGGACCGCGCCGCCTCGGCGGCCGTCACCACCCGCGCCAGCGACCACCACCGCCAGGGCAACGCCGGTCGCGGCAACGCCGGTCGCGGCAACGCCGGTCGCGGCAACGCCGGTCGCAGCGACGCTGGCCGCAGCGACACCGGCCACGACGACATCGGCCAGGGCGACTCGCGGCCGTGGACCCCGGACGCCAACGGGGACCGCGCTCACGATCGCTGGCGCGACCTCGTCACGCGAGCGCGCGACGGCATCATGCGACGCGAGCTCGACAAGGTCGTCGTCGCGCGCTCTGCCGAGCTCCAGGTCCCGCCAGGCTCCCGGCTGGACCTCGCGGCGTCGCTGCTCGCGCTTCATGCCCGCACCGCCGGGTGCACGCTGTTCTGCGTCCATGACCCGAAGCAGGGCACGTTCTTCGGAGCGACCCCCGAGCTGCTCGCCAGCCTCCACGGCGCGCGCCTGTCCACCATGGCGCTGGCCGGCACGGCGCCCCGCGACCCGGATCCCGCGGCTGACCGCGCGCTCGGCGAGGCGCTGCTGGCCAGCGACAAGGATCGACACGAGCACCAGCTGGTCCGCGACGCCATCCTCGACGCCCTGCGCGGCCTGGGGGGCGCCCCGCTCATCGACCCCAGCCCCGGGCTGCTCTCCCTGAGCAACGTCCACCACCTCTGCTCCCGCGTCGAGCTCGTGCTCGAGCGCCCGCACGCGCTGCTGGACGCCGTCGCCGCGCTGCATCCGACGCCGGCCGTCTCCGGCGCGCCCCACGCCGCAGCCCGCGCGTGGCTCGAGCACCACGAGGACCTCGACCGCGGCTGGTACGCCGGACCGCTCGGCTGGCTGTCGGCGCACGGCGACGGCGAGTTCGTCGTCGCGCTCCGCTCGGCCCTGCTGCGCGACGGCGTCGTCCACGCCTTCGCGGGCGCCGGGATCGTCGCCGCGTCCGACCCCGAGCGCGAGTGGGACGAGACCCGGCACAAGCTCCGCCCGATCATCGAGTCGCTCCGCATCCGGAGGCAGGCACCATGAGCACGGCGCGCCACAACACGGAGGCCGCGACGGCGCTCGTTGCGGCGCTGCACGACGCCGGCATGCGGCACGCGGTCATCTCGCCGGGCTCGAGGAACACCCCGCTGTCGCTGGCCTTCGCCGAGGCAGAGACCGCCGGGCTGCTCTCCCTCGAGGTCGTCCTCGACGAGCGCATCGCCGCGTTCATGGCCCTGGGCATCGCCCGCGCCACCGGGCGACCCGTCGCCGTCAGCTGCACCTCCGGATCGGCCCTCGCCCACCACCACCCGGCCGTCGTCGAGGCAGACCGCGCCGGCATCCCGCTCGTGATCCTCACCGCGGACCGGCCACCCGAGCTCCAGCACCGCGGCGCGGCTCAGACCGTCGACCAGCAGGACCCGTTCGGGCGCCACGTGCGCCTGTCGCTGACCGCGCCGACCCCCTGCGCGGAGGTCCGTCAGCGCAGCTACCGCTCCCTGGCGGTGCTCGCGGTCAGCCGCGCCCTCGGCGAGAACCCCGGCCCGATTCACCTGAACCTGCCCTTCCGCGAGCCACTGTGGGAGCCCGGCATCGCACGCGCGACCCTGCGCGAGGCGCGCCTCGCCACGCCCCCCGTCCGCCTCGCCCAGGCGACCGCGACCCCGGCGGCGCGCGCGATCCGCGAGCTCGCGGAGCTCTCCGGCGAGCCCTGCGGGCTCATCGTCGCCGGCACCATCGATCACGTGCGCATCGCACGCGCCACCCGCAGCGCCCGGCTGCGCACGACGCTCCAGGCGATCACGCGGCGCTGCGGCTGGCCGCTCATCGCGGACGCCGCCTCGCCCTGCAACACCCACGCCATCCCCGGTCTCGTCCAGCACGGCGACGCGATCGCCCGCGCCAGCGACGACCTCGACCGCTTCCGACCCGCCCTCGTCGTCGTGATCGGCGGCTGGCCCACGTCGAAGGCCCTCTGCGCCCGCCTCCACCGCTGGGCAGAGCAGGGCACACGCGTCATCTCCATCCCCGGCCGCCAGACGCTCGAGGACCCCCTCACCTGCGTCGACGACATCGTCCACGGCGACCTCGTCGTGACGCTCGAGCGCTGGCTCGCGGAGCTCGGCGACGTCGAGGCCCGGCGCAGCACCACGCTTCCCACCATGGATCACGAGGGCTGGCACGAGCGCTGGCTCAACGCCGGGATCGCCGCCTCGCGCCAGCTCGACCGCGGCGCCAGCAGCTGGTTCGAGGGCGCGGCCGCCCGGCTGCTGTCGCGCTGCCTGCCCCCGGGCTCCCTCCTGCACCTGGGCTCGTCGCTCGCCATCCGCGACTTCGACCTGTTCGGCGCCGCCCTCGACCCGGACGTCGTCGTCTGCAGCTCGCGCGGCGCCAACGGCATCGACGGCACGATCGCGACCTTCGCCGGCGAGGTCGCCGCCACCGGCAGGCAAGGCGTCGCCCTCATCGGGGACCTCACCTTCCAGCACGACGCAAGCACGCTGCTCCACCTCGCCCGCACCAACCTGCCCCTGACCATCCTCGTCCAGGACAACGGCGGCGGCGGCATCTTCGAGCACCTGCCCATCGCCGCGCACCCCGACGCCTTCGACCGACTGTTCCTGACCCCCCAGCCGGTCACCGCGCTGGACCTCGCGCTGGGCATGGGGCTCGACGCCGTCGAGGTCAGCTCCCTCCCCGAGCTGCGCTCCGCGCTGCTCAACGCCATCCCGGCAGACGGCCTCCACGTCATCGTCGCGAGCTACAGCCGGCGCGCCTCCTTCGAGGCCCGACGCGCAGCCCTCAACGACGCAACCCGCCAGGCCGCGCACGCCATCCGCACCACCAACCCGCTGGAGCCGCCTCCATGACCGAGGGAGCCACCGACACCCGACTCCCGACCGACACCCGGGGCGACACGACCCGGGGCGACACGACCCGGAGCGATGCGGCACGGCGCGACACGACCCGGAGCGATGCGGCACGGCGCGCGGCCCCCGGGAACGGCGCCGGCAACGACGACGCACGTCCAGGGGCGGTCCGCACCTGGCTGCTCGCCACCCGGCCCGCCACCCTGCTCGCCGGCGTCGCCCCCGTCCTGATCGGCGTCGCCTTCGCCGCACACGACGGCGTCTTCGCCCTGCTGCCGGCCCTCGCAGCCCTCGTCGGCTCGATCCTCATCCAGATCGGCACCAACCTCGCCAACGACTACTTCGACTTCCGCAAGGGCGCGGACACCGCTGACCGCCTGGGCCCGGCCCGCGTCACCCAGCGCGGCTGGCTCACGCCCCGCCAGGTCCTCACCGCGACCATCCTGACCTTCGCCCTTGCCTTCGTCGCCGGCCTCTACCTCGTCGCCCACGCCGGCTGGCCGCTGCTCGTCGTCGGGCTCGTGAGCATCGCCTGCGGGATCCTCTACACCGGCGGACCCTGGCCACTCGGCTACCTGGGCCTCGGCGACATCTTCGTGCTCGTGTTCTTCGGGCCGGTCGCCGTGCTGGGGACCTACTACGTCCAGGCCCACACCCTCAGCACCCCGGCGTTCGTGGGCTCCCTGACCGTCGGCCTGCTGTCGACCGCCATCCTGGTCGTCAACAACCTGCGCGACCGCGTCACGGACGTCCACGCCGGCAAGCGCACCCTCGCGGTCCGGTTCGGCCCGGGCTTCGCCCGCGCCGAGTACCTCGTCACGGTGCTCGCCCCCTACGCCATCGTCGCGGCCTCGGTCGCGACCGGCCTGTTCCCCACCACAACGACCCTCGTCGTCGTCACGCTGCCCCTCGCGCTCAAGTCCATCGCCGCGGTCAACCGCCGTGACGGCCAGGCCCTGAACCCGATGCTCGGCGCCACTGCCCGGCTCACCGCGCTGTTCGCCATCGCCCTCTGCGTCGGCCTGCTCTGGCAGCTCGGCTGACCCCACGCACATGCTCACGATACGCCCCTACACCCTGCACTTCCGCACCCCGTGGCGCTACTCGGGCGGCACGCTCGACCGCCGCGACGGGCTGCTCGTCGTGCGCGCCACGCCGTGGGGCGATATCTACAGCGACTGCGCCCCGCTGCCGGGGTTCAGCGCGGAGGCCCTCGACGACTGCCGCCGTGTCTTCCGCGCCCTGGGCGTCCTCGACCTGTCGTTCCTCGATGACCCGGACGCCTTCGACGACGTCGCCGCGGCCGCTCCATGGCCCGCCGCGGTGCGAGCCGCGCTCGAGTGCCTGCATCTTGGATCGCTCTGCGCCCAGGGGAACCCACACCCGCTGTGGGGCTACCCTCCGCTGCCGTCCGTTCCGGTCCAGGCCGTCACCAACTCACCAGACGAAGCCCGGACCCTCGCCTCTCTCGGGTTCCGCACGCTCAAGATCAAGCTGGGCATGCAGCCGATCGCCGATGAGCTCGACCGCCTCCGCGCGATCCGCAACGCCGTGGGCAACGACGTCGTCCTGCGCGGCGACGCCAACGGCGCGTGGGACCTCGAGACCGCCCAGCGCATGCTCCGCGGCCTCGCCGGCCTGGGCCTCGAGCTCGTCGAGGAGCCGGTCCGCGACCCGACGCCCGACCGCCTCGCCGGTCTGCGCGGCGTCGCCCCCATCCTCATCGCCGCCGACGAGTCCGCCCGCGACGAAGCCAGCGTCGCCGCGCTCGTGGCCGCAGGCGCCGTCGACGCCGTCGTCCTCAAGCCCATGCTCACCGGCGGCCCCCTGACCACCCTCCGCATCGCCCGCGCCGTAGACCAGGCAGGCCTCCTCCCGATCATCTCGAGCAGCCTCGAGAGCAACGTCGGCCTGCGCTGCGCCTTCGAGGTCGCGCGACGCCTGCCCGCCGCGACCGCGCATGGCCTCGCCACGGCCCATCTGTTCCACGCCAACGTCGGCGATGAGCTGCCCGTCCGTGACGGGCACATGACCATCGCCAGCGGCGCGCACGACGACGGAGGCTTCGCATGAACGCCGCCCCCGCGCCTGCGCGCAGCGCCGCACCCGCACCCGCAGATCCCACGACCGGCTGGGCCCACCCCCTGCTCGCCACCGCCGCCGCGCGACCGCACCACCCCGCCGTCGAGCTCGTCGGCGAAGCCGACGCAGCCGTCAGCTGGGCTCAGCTCCGCGACCGCGTCGCGACGCTCGCCGCCGCGTGGACAACCTGGCTCGACGAGCGCGGCCACGTCGCCGGGGGTCACCGCGCCGGGGGTCACGACACCGGCGAGGGCGACACCAGCTCAGCCACCCGCGTCGCCCTGCCCATGCCGCGGACCCTCGACGCCATCGCCCACCTCCACGCCCTCATCTGGGCCGGCGTAGAGGTCGCCCCGCTCGCGCCCGACGCAACGGACGCCGAGCGGGCGCGCGACCTCTCGGCGCTGGGCACGGACCGCGACGTACTGCTCGCTGACGCAGCGATCCTCGCCGCCGTGCGCGATGCCGCCCGGGACGCCACGCCCGCCCCAGCCGCCGACTGGTCCTGGCACCGCCCACTCGTCACCGTCCTCACCTCCGGGACCACGGGCGCGCCGCGGCCGGTCGCCGTGCTCGCCGGCCAGCTGCTCTGCTCCTGCCTCGGGAGCGTCAGCCGCCTGGGCCACGACCTCAACGACCGCTGGCTCTGCCCGCTGCCGCTCCACCACGTGGGCGGCCTGAGCGTGCTGCTGCGTGGCTGCATCCTGGGCACGACGGCGCGCATCATGCCGCGCTTCGACGCCGGCGTCGCGGCCAGGGAGCTTGACCGCACCCCACACGACCGAGCGGCGCTCGACCGCGCCCCGCCGACCACCCTCGTCTCCCTCGTCCCCGCGATGCTGCAGGCGATCCTCGACCACCGCGAGCAGCCCGACGCGCCGTTCCCCGGCGCGCTGCGCGCCATCCTGTTGGGCGGGGCGGCGGCCCCGGAGGCGCTCCTCCGGCGGTGTGAGGCGATCAGCGCTCCGGTCGCGTTGACCTGGGGCATGAGCGAGACGGCGTCCCAGGTCGCGACCGGCCTGCCCGGTGAGCTCGGTCTCGCGGCTGGCCTGCCGCTGATGCCGCTGATGCACGCCGACGTCCATGCAGGAGCGCTGCGGCTCCGCGGGCCGCTTGCCGGCGCCGGCGAGCTGGTGACCGGCGACACCGGGGAGGTCCTCGGGCAGCGCGTGCGTGTGACCGGGCGGGCAGACGACGTCCTGATCACCGGGGGCGAGAACCTGCACCCGGGCGAGGTCGAGCGCGTGCTCGAGCGGCTTCCCGGCGTGCGCGCCGCGCTGGTCGTTGGCGTGCCGGACGAGCGCTGGGGGCAGCGCCCCGCCGCGGTGCTCGCCTGGGATCCCGCCCACGGTACGCCGCCCACCCCGCAGGCCCTGCGCGACCTCTGCGCCAGGACCCTCCCCCGCTGGAAGTGCCCTGACCGCGTGATCGCGCAGGACGACCTGCCGCGCACGCCGATGGGCAAGCCCGACCGCGCCGCCGCGCGTGAGCTGCTGACACGACCACCACAGACGACCACCGCCGCACACGCCTCCGTCGCCGACCGGACGGAGCCCCCGACCACGGACGAACCATGAACGAGCTGACCACCCCGCCAGGCGCCGCCGCAGGAGACCGCGTGCTCACGCCGCTCGCGACCGCCTCCGAGCGCAAGGGACTCGGCGACGTCGCGCAGCGGCTGACCGAGCTCCGCGACTGGCTCGCCGATGACCTCCAGGTGCTCGAGCGCGACCTCGCCGGCAGCGTCCGCGAGCAGCGCACCCTGAGCCACAAGGCAGCCGTCCACCTCATCGCCCAGCCCGGCAAGCGCATCCGGCCGCTGGTGACGATCCTGTCGTCCAGGCTCGCGGGGCGCATCCCGGAAGAGGCACGACACCTCGCGGTCGCCTGTGAGCTCGTCCACGCCGCCACGCTGCTGCACGACGACGTGCTCGACATGGGCACCGAGCGGCGCGGCGCGCCCACGGCGCGCATGGTCTACGGCAACTCCGCCAGCGTCCTGGGTGGCGACCACCTGCTGCTCGAGGCGCTGCGGCGCGTGCGGCGGACCGGCCGCCTCGACCTGCTCGACGGCGTCCTCGAGGTCATCGAACAGATGGTCACCGCGGAGGCGCTGCAGCTGGAGCGGCGTGAGCGCTTCGAGCCGCGGCGGGACCTGTACATGGAGGTCGCCGAGGGCAAGACGGCGGTCCTGTTCTCGTGGGGGATGGCGAGCGGCGCGCGGGTCGGCGGGCTCAGCGACGACCAGGCGGACGTGCTCTGGGGCATCGGGCGGGACCTCGGGCTGGCGTTCCAGGCGGTGGACGACTGCCTCGACCTGCAGCCCAACGCGGCGGAGATCGGCAAGGACGTCTTCGCGGACATCCGCGAGGGCAAGCTGACGCTGCCGCTGATCATCGCCTGCGACAAGCAGCCGGCGCTCATCGCGACCCTCGCCGAGGCAGCACACGACGAGGCCCTGCTCGCGAGCCCGGAGCGCGCCGAGGCCCTGCTGGAGCAGGTCCGCCAGACCGGCTGCCTCGACGCGACCCGCGCGGAGGCCCGCGCGTGGAGCGATCGCGCCGTCAGCGCGCTCGCGACGCTGCCCGACTCGGAGGCCCGCGCCGCGCTGGACGCGATCATCCGCACCGCCGTCGAGCGCATCCACTGAGGCAGGAGCCAGGGAAGGGAGCACGGTCGCCGACTCCGCGCCAGCGGCCGCGCCCATCCCTGACCGACCACCACCGCGAGCCGCGCTCGCACCCCCTGAACGAACCACCAGGCTCTCACGAGCACGACCCGGACACGACATGGACACCCCCTCGAACACCCAGGCAGACTCCGGCAGCGGTGAGCTCGCGCCGCGTGGCGGCAGCGGCGAGATGTTCGACCGCATCGCCGCGAACTACGATCGCCTCAACCGGCTGATCAGCTTCGGCCTCGATCGCGGCTGGCGGCGCAAGCTGATCCGCGCCCTGGAGGTGAGCAGCGGCGGGCGTGTCCTCGATGTCGCGACCGGCACCGCGGACGTCGCGATCGACGCGGCGCGCGCCGTCGACGGCCTGCGCGTCACCGGGCTCGACCCGTCGGTGGGCATGCTCGAGGTCGGGCGCCGCAAGCTGCGCGACGGGGGCCTCGATGACCGCATCGACCTGGTCGTCGGCGACGCCCAGGCGATGGCGTTCGAGGACGGGGCGTTCGACGCGGCCTGCATCTCGTTCGGCATCCGCAACGTCCCGGACCGGACGCTGGGCCTCAGCGAGATGCGACGCGTCGTGCGGCCGGGCGGCAAGGTCGTCGTGCTCGAGCTCGGTGAGCCGCGCCGCGGGATCACCGCGCCGTTCGCCCGGTTCCACATCCACCACGTGGTGCCGCGCCTGGGCGCGCTGCTCAGCGGGGACCGCGAGTACCGCTACCTTGCGCAGTCGATCCGCGCCTTCCCCGAGCCGGAAGCCTTCCTCGGGCTGATGCGCGAGGCCGGGCTCATGGACGTGCGCGTCGAGCCGCTGTTCTTCGGGGTCGCGCACCTCTACGTGGGCACCGTCCCCGCCGCCTGACGCGTCCTCGACGCGATCTCGCGCCCTTTTCGCTGATCGCGGCACGGTCCGTGCCGCGCGCTGGCCGATAACGGTCCTCGTGGCAGCGACGCCACGGTGACCACCATTCAGCGGGAGGCGGAGATCATGAGCGGGATCAACGAACAGCAGGGTCGTGGCAGAACGGTCAGCCGACGGACGTCTGGTGTGTCCTCCACCTGTGGAGGCGCAACACGTCCGGAGGTTGTCATGATCAAGGGGCTGGTGGTCAGCGAGCACGCGCGGCTGCGGATGGCGCAGCGTGGCGTCAGCATGCGGGCGGTGGAGCTGGCGGTGACCTGGGGTTCGGTCCGCTGGCAGACCGGCTCACGGGTGCTGGTGGTCGACGACAACGCGGTGGCCGCGGCCGCCCGTCGGGGCGAGGACATCACGGCGGTCCACGGGCTGCACGTCGTGGTGACGGACGGGGTCGTCGTCACGATCTACCGCAACCGGCGCACGCCGCGCACGTTCGCGCGCAAGCACCGGTCGGACAGGCAGCGGCGGCACGAGCCGCGCGCGCGGCGCTGAGCGGCGACGCTCCGGGGCGACCGGGAGCCTGGGCCTTTCCCGGCGTGCAGTCTCGCGGCGTGCGGTCTCGCGGCGTGCGGTCTCGCGGCGTGCGGTGCCCCATGGTCAGCGGCGCGTCAGGGCAGCGGGGGTTGCCGATCCGGCCGGTCGTGATGACGCTCCTCCAGAGCCGACCCGTCCCCCGGGTCGGCGTCTTCATCCCTGGAGGAGCACGTCATGGCACTTCGACTCGGCGACACCGCCCCTGACTTCACCGCGGAATCGACGTCCGGCACCATCCGGTTCCACGAGTACCTCGGGACCAGCTGGGGCGTCCTGTTCAGTCACCCGGCAGACTTCACCCCGGTGTGCACCACGGAGCTGGGCACCGTCGCGGCGCTCAAGCCCGAGTGGGACAAGCGCGACGTCAAGGTCGTCGGGCTCAGCGTGGACCCGCTCGAGGACCACCACGCGTGGGCTGGTGATATCCGCGAGGTGACCGGCCACGGCCTGAACTTCCCGCTGCTGGCGGATCCGGATCGCACCGTCGCGAACCTCTACGACATGATCCACCCCAACGCGGACAACACCGCGACGGTGCGCAGCGTCTTCGTGATCGGTCCCGACCGGAAGGTGAAGCTGATCCTCACCTACCCGGCGTCGACCGGCCGGAACTTCGACGAGCTGCTGCGCGTCATCGACAGCCTCCAGCGCACGGCGAAGCACAAGGTGGCCACGCCGGCGGACTGGAAGCCCGGCCAGGACGTCATCATCGTGCCGTCGCTGAGCGACGACGAGGCCCGCGCCACCTTCGGCGACTTCGAGCCCATCAAGCCCTACCTGCGCAAGATCAGCGACCCGGGCTGACCGGCAGCGGCGGGCACCGGCCCGCCGCCGCAATCGCGCACGACGGCACGTTCCGTGCCGCCAGCGGTGGCACCTTCGCTGCATCAACGCACCACGCGGTGCAACGGCAGCGGAGGAGCTGGCATGCAGAAGAAGAACAGACGTGGACTCCCGACCGTCCCGGCGCTCCTCGCGCTGGTCCTGCTGTGCGGTGGGCTCGCCTCATGCGCGCAGCTCGAGCAGTGGCGCGAGCAGCGCGAGCAGCAGCGCGAGCAGGAGCGCGAGTGGCACGAGAAGCGGGACGAGTGGACCGCCATGGTCGAGCGCGACCCCTGCGCCGCAGGGAGCGAGCTGATCCCGGCAGCCCGCAGGCACTACGGGGAGCGCGACGCGTTCTGGGACCTGTACCATGAGGCAGCGGACCGCTGCGGCGAATCGCAGGGCTCGTGCCTCGCAGCGCAGCTCGTCGCCGCTGCGCCGCCGACGGAACAACGCGCGCAGGCTCACTGGGCACGATTCGTCGACCACCTCGACGCATGCGGAGCGGCTGACCGTCCCGGCTCGATCGAGGCCACGGTGGCACGTACGGCCGTGCTCCTCGCGTCGGACAACGGGTTCGTGTTCGACGAGGGCTCCGCGAGGCACGCGTACCTCTCCGTGACCATCGAACCGGGAGCGTGGACGCCGGAAGGCTCCATCAACCTCACTGTCCATAGTGACCCCGAGGTCGAGATCATGCGCGTCGCCGGCGTGACGCCTCGCAGGTCTGACGCTACTGGAGGTACGAACATCGTCACGCTCGACCGAGGGCAACTGGGACAGTCACTCGGTCGTGGCGAACCCGTGCCGTTGCGCATCGAGACGCGGGTCGCCGGCGTGGGCGGCGTGGGCACCCTTGCGCATCGTATCCCCCGCCCTGGCGTCCGGCTGGCGCTCTCCGGTCCGCTGGCTCCTCCGTCCACGGCGTCGTTCGATGAGCCCCAACCATTCCGGTTCACCTGCAAGGGGCAGGCGCGGGTGACGAACGGATCGATGATCTCCGTGTCGCTTGGCAGTGAGCGCCTCGGGAACACCGTCTGCGGAAGCGGGGACGGGACGCACGAGGTCGTGTGCCCGTTCCGGTTTCGCTACTTCCCCGGAAGCCGCGCCTTCACGGTAACGGCGACGCGGACCGGCTTCGACTCCGCGACGACGACCCAGGTGCTCAGGTGCGATCTCGCCGAGACCTTCTCCAGAGCCGGAGCGTCCACCATGCGTGAGATGGAAGATGCGCTGTGCAACGGACAACGCTGCGCCGCTCCCTCCTACCGCACGGTCGAGGTCGATCCAGGCGTCTTCGAGGGACGAGTCGTCCGGATCTCGGGCTCCGTCCTGGAGGTCAGCCGCCGCGACGGCTACAACGTGGGACGACTCGCGATGGGCAGCTCGTTCAACGACATCTGGATCGAGTGGGAGGACCAGGGCATGAACGTCATGCGCGGCAACCGCCTCACGATGCTGGCGCTGGGCGCAGGGTCCCACACGTATGGCACCGTCGCAGGGTGGCGCCGCACGATCCCGCACTTCCGGCCGCTGGTGGTCACCGCGAACGGCCAGACCGCCATCGTCGACACCGGCAACCCATGGTGACCTCAGCGCCCGGCGCTACCCCGCGTGCTCCCGCACGACCTGCGTGAAGAACGCGCGACCCCGGTAGCCGCTCATCCGGCCCAGCACGCGCCCGCGGCGGAGCAGGATGAAGGTGGGCACGCCGTGCAGCGAGAAGCGCTCCGCCAGGGACGGGTTCGCGTAGGCGTCGCACTGCAGCAGCGTGAACCGCACGTCGTGCAGGTCCGCGAGCAGGTCCGGGAGCGCCGCGACGAACACCTCGCAGTTCGGGCACGACGGCCCATGGAAGTCGACCACGACGAGCTCGTCGCCCGACGACGCCACGGCCGCATCGAACGACGCCGCGTCCACGACACGCGGCGCCACGACGCATCCACCTGCTCGCACATCATCACCCATCGAGACCCTCACCCACGTCGCACGGGCGGCGCCGCCCGCGGGCCACCAGGAACGGGCTTTCGTTGCCCAATCAGACCCTTGAGGTCCACTCCGGGATCCGCCAACCCTCTTCGCACGTCGACGAGGATCTTCCGTTGACGAGCGCTTCCCGGCCGGTGCATCACTCGCCTGACGCATTCAACCCGCGACCCCGGAGCCTCTGTCATGGCATCCATCGTTCACGGCGTGCCTGGCGGGCTCGCTCGTACCCCCCTCGTGATCCTGGCCGGCCTGATCCTGACGGGCGTGTTCATGGGCGCCGGCTGCGACGACGGGGGCGCCGCGCCGGTCACGTGCGACCCGGGCCTCATCGCGTGCGACGGGACCTGCATCGACCCGCTGGTTGACAACGCCTGGTGCGGCGCCACAGGCGCGTGCGGGGAACCTGACGGCTCACCGGGCGCCCAGTGCGCGTCGAACGCCTCATGCGTCGCGGGCAGCTGCGTCGCGCAGCAGGTGTGCCCCGTCGACCGTGTCCCGTGCGCCGGGACCTGCATCGACCCGCTGGTCGACAACGCCTGGTGCGGCGCCACCGGCGCGTGCGGGGAGCCGGACGGCTCGCCAGGCGAGCAGTGCGCGACGAACGCCTCATGCGTCGCGGGCAGCTGCGTCGCGCAGCAGGTGTGCCCCGTCGACCGTGTTTCCTGTGCCGGGGGCTGCGTCGACCCGATGACCGACGACGCCTGGTGCGGCGCCACCGGCGCGTGCGGAGAGCCCGACGGCTCGCCAGGCGTGCAGTGCGACGCCGGAACCTTCTGCGAAGCCGGAAGCTGCGAGGACATCTGCGTCGACGACGAGCGCTTCTGCGACGAAACATGCGTCGACCCGATGACCGACGACGCGCACTGCGGTGACTGCGGCCAGGCTTGCTCGACCGACGCTCCCAACACCCGGGTGTCGTGCGTTGAAGCGTCCTGCGTCGTCTCCTGCGCTGCCGGCTTCGTTGACTGCAACGGAGACCTGGCTGAGCCGGACACCGACGGCTGCGAGGCCGAGGCGGACGCGTGCGTGTTGGCCGTGTTGCCCGTGACGTTCACCGGCGAGCCCTGGACCTTCACCGTGCCCGAGGGCGCTCGGGCGCTGCGTGTCGAGCTGCATGGCGCTCAGGGCGGTACCAGCTACGGACCCAGCGAGAACTACGGGGGCCTCACCCGTGGCACCCTGGCCGTTGAGCCAGGGACCGTGGTCACCGTCTTCGTTGGCGGCCAGCCGGAGGGCATCGCCGCCGGCTACAACGGCGGCGGCGCCGGCGATAGCGGTGGGCAGGGCGGCGGCGGCGCGACCGACCTCCGCCTGGGTGGCACCTCACTCGAAGACCGGGTGCTCGTGGCCGGGGGCGGCGGCGGCGCCGGCTTCTGGGATGACCTGGAGGTCACCGGCGGCGCTGGCGGGGGGCTCACCGGCGGCGACGGCTTCCGGACCTCCTTCGCCCTGAACGCCGGCGGCAAGGGCGCGACCCAGGAGGCGGGGGGCGCTGACGGCACCTGCGTCCAGTTCAACGTGGTCGCTCTCGCCGGCACGTTCGGCCAGGGGGGCTCACCGGCGGGACAGGGCTGCGGCTGTGAAGGGTTCGGCGGTGGCGGCGGCTGGTACGGCGGCGCGGGAAGCGGCAACTGCCGCGGCGGCGGCGGCGGCAGCGGCTACGCAGACCCGGAGCACGTCACCGACGCAGAGCTGCTGACCGGCGGCGCCGCACCAGGGAACGGCTCAGCGACGATCACCATCCTCCCCTGAGCCACGCCACCCGACGCAACCAGCCGACGCAACACCCCGCGTCTGCGCTGGCGGACGGGGCGAGCGAGCGGCGGGGCACGCCGCGCCCAGCGGCCACCTCGACCCCGGTGCCTGCGTCACAGGGAGTCACGGCGAAGCCGTCGACACCCACGAGCCGCTACCCGTGCCCGACGCCTCCGATCCGCTACCCACGGCCCCACGCCGCCGTCGCCGGATCGAACGGGGGCGTCTCGTGGGTGAACCACGTCCAGCGGTTCACGAACCGCGCGGTCCCCAGGAGCGTGTCGACCTCGACCAGCAGCACCGCGTCCTCGTCGTAGCGCGTCGACCCCATCGCCATCACGTGCGGCCCGTACGTCGTCCCGAAGTCGAACCAGCGGTGCCAGTGCCCGGTGATCACCTCGACGATCGTGTCCTGGTACCGACGCACCAGCTCGAGGAACCCGAAGTCTCCCAGCTCGCCCACCTGCAGCAGCAGCGGCGGCTGGTGCGTGACGATGAACGTGGGCAGGCCGTCCTCCAGCAGCGCCTCCATCCACTCCAGCTGCTCCCGACCGTACGACCCGTACAGCGTGTCGAACGCGTCGCTGCGCCGGTCCTGCGTCGCCCCGAGGTAGCAGTTCGCCATGATGAACCGCCACCCCATGAAGTCGAACGACGTGTACGGCTCGATGCCCAGCTTCTCGCGAAACAGCTCGTGCGTGAACGAGCGCTCGATCGAGCGCACCGCGTAGTCGTGGTTGCCCAGCGTCGCGTGCACCGGCATCGACAGCCGCCCCAGCTGCTCCGCGACCTCGTCGATTGCTGTCCGGTTCACGGCGTACGCGTCGAGGTCGGCGAACGGGTAGCGGTGGATGATGTCCCCGCCCAGCAGCACGAAGTCCATCCGGGGCTCGAGCTCCTCGACGAACGTGACCGCGCGCGCGAACCGCTCGTTCGCCGACAGGATGCTCTCCGTGTCGAGCCGGTTGCTCTCCGGGCCCACGTAGTACTCGTCGATCACGTGGCTGTCGGAGAGGATCGCGAACCGGAAGTACCGGCGCTGGCTCAGCTCGTCGCCACAGCCCACAAGCGGCAGCGCCCCCGGCACCAGCAGCGCGCCGGCCGCCGCGGCGGCGCCACGCAGGACAGAGCGCCGCGACACCTGAAATCGAGAACCGTTCATCGCCGTCTCCCCGGAGCACCCGCCCGCCAGCTTCGCCACGCGCCCGAGCCTTTCGCGGGCGCCGGTCTCATCTACCCCGGCCACATCGCGACGGCTTGACGACGGGATGACGTTCCGGCTGCCGGCGACACGACGCCGCAGGTACCGGACGCCCGGTCAGGCGAAGGCGCTCTCGTAGCCCGAGTCGAGCACGAACAGGCACGACGAGCCCGTCTGCTCGCACAGGTCGCGCATGCTCTGGACGTTCGCGCGCGGGCTGAGCCCGAACAGGTTGAGGTCCGCGTGCGGGGCCTCTCCCACGAGCTCCTGGAACCTGCCGGCGCGCACCCAGCTCAGGTCCAGGCCCGGGATCCGCGCGTCACGGTAGATCTGGCGCAGGTGGTGATCCGCCTCCTCGACGTGCGCCGGGTCGGCGACGACGCTCAGCATCCGGAGCTGACCCTTCCACGAGCGGTTGAGCTGGTACGCCAGCAGCAGCGTCAGGTCGATGTTCGCCAGCCGCAGCCCCAGCTCCCAGTTCGGGCTCTGGTCCCGGACCCAGACGTTGACTCGGCGCTCGTGGCCCATCCCCGCGACCGGGTGCGGCATGAGCACCGCGCACCCCATCTCGTAGCGTCGCGCGAGATCCAGCATGCGCTGCAGCTCGTCCTGGCTGTGGCGCGAGGCGTCCACGAACAGGATGTTGGGCCGGAAGAACGAGCCCTGCATGACCGCCATCCCCATCGCGACGCCGTCCGCGACCGACGGCGCCTCCAGCTCCGCGAACGTCGTGAACAGGTCCTCGTGCTGGAACTCGTGCACCACGTCACGCAGCCGCTCCGCGTCGCAGCGCTCCGCCGGGGTCTGCACCGCCAGCACCTGCACCGATCCCTTGGGCCACGCCAGGCTCCGCAGCAGCCGGTAGCGGCCGTCGATGTCCGACGTCCGCGTGATCGGCACGAGGATATCCGGCTTCCACGCCCGCTCGAACCGCTCACGGAAGCGCTGCGTGCGCTTCGCCGCCCAGTCCGCCAGCGCGAGGAAGATCCCGCTGCGCACCGTCTCCCACGGCGTGTCCAGCTGCTGGTTCGCCAGCGTGAAGTAGATGCCCACGACCACCGTCAGCGCGATCAACCCGAAGGTGGGCGCCGTGATGACCATCGCGAAGACGCAGCTCACCGCGCCCAGCAGCGGGACCCACAGCGGGACGCGGAACGTCGGGCGGAACGAGATCAGCGCCAGGCTCTGCTCGATCAGCAGCACGATGTTGAGCGTCGCGTAGGTGATCAGGAAGAACATCGTGATCAGCTGCGCGATCCGGTTCAGGTCGCCGACGAGCAACACCAGCCCCAGCAGCGCCCCGGTCACCAGCGACGCGTTCCGGTACTGGCCGTCAGCCGTCGCCTGCGCGAAGAACGCGCCCCGCGGGATCAGCCTGTGCTGGCCCAGCGCGAACAGGATCTGCGGCGCCGCAAGCATCGACCCCAGCATCGCGGACGTGCAGCACGCGAGCAGCCCCAGCTGCACCAGCATCGGCACCGCCGCGTACTGGATCGACACCAGGTAGTTGCTGCGCAGCTCCTCCGGCGAGGCCACCACCGCGTACCACACCATCGTCACGGCGTAGATCGCCAGGCTCACCGCCCACGCGCCCATCACCCCCACCGGGATCGAGCGCCGCGGCTCCTTGAGCTGACCCGACATCGACACGCCCACCATGATCCCCGACGCCGCCGGGAAGAACACCGCGAACATCAACCAGAACGACCCGTCCTCGAACCGCCCGATCCACGCCGGCGAGTGCAGCTCCTCGACCTCACGCAGCCCCAGCGCCATGCTCACCAGCGCGCCGATCAGCAGCAGCAGCACCACCATCTGGATCCGGTACGCGATCCGCTGGTCGAACGACGTCACCAACATCCCCACCACGTACACCACCAGCACCACCGCCCAGCGCGGATGCTCCGGGAACACGAACGCCCAGCCCTCCGCGAAGCCGTAGATGTACAGCCCCGCGCTCAGCGCCTGCGCCAGGTACAGGGGGATCCCGATCGCGCCGCCGGCCTCCAGCCCCAGCGACTGCGACACCAGCGCGAACGCCCCGCCCGTCCCCAGCCGGATGTTCGTCGTGATCGTCGAGACGCTCAGCGCCGTCGTCCCGGTGATCGTGAACGCCAGCCCCAGGACCGCCAGCGCGCCCAGCAGCCCGGCGTTGCCCACGACCCAGCCCTCGCGCAGGTACAGCATCACGCCGACGATCGTCAGCAACGTCGGCCGGAACACCCCGGCGAAGGTGCCCAGGCGCGCCTGCTCCGCAGGGGCGTCGCCGGTCGCGCGCGCCAGCAGGCGACGGATCGAGGTCGGGGTGCTCATCAGGTCGACTCTGGCGGGCGGTGCCTCACGGGCGTGGACGGAGCGCAGGCGGACGCTCGAGGACCGTCGCGGCCCTCGCGCCCAACGCGGAGTCTAGCCCGGATTCGTCCGTCCGTGCCACCGGGCGCGCGTCGGACCGATGTCGGGTGGCCGCGCGCACGCGCCGCGGACGGAGCGTGGCGGCAGGAGCCGCTGCGTGGCGCCCGGAGGCGCGAGGGCCGCGCGGGTAGCGGCGGTCAACGCCACGCGAACGCCGATCGGAACAGGACGTATTGCTGCACACGAGCCAGCAGACGACGCGCTCGATGCACACGACAGATAACATCCATTGCCACGCAGCAAAGCATCTGCGATAGATGGTCCCGAACACGGTTCCTGGGGAGTGCGGCTCGCGCCGCGCGTCCCGCCCCTCGTGCGCCCGCCGCCGCCGCGGCACTGATCAACGATTCTGATCAGCGACCTGCGCGGGCCACCCACTCTCCGGAGAGAGCTCCGATGACGCACAGGACCTCGACATCGCGCCGACACCAACGGCGCCGCAGGACCGGCGCCGCCGGCCGCCTGGCGCTATCGGCCGCGCTGGCGCTGCTGGCGATGTTTACGGTGACAACAACCGCCACAGCACAGCATGAGGCACCCGCGTTCGCAACGAACGACGACGTTCCGGACCCGGCCCCCCACACCGCGGAGGCGACCGAGGCGACGGGCGAGGCCACGCACCCCCCGACAGCCGAGCCGGGCCAAGGCGCCCTCGACGAGCGTGAGCGGGGTCACGCCGGCGCCGCGGCGGACGCGGCATCGCGGGAGGCGACGCCGATCGACCGGGACGTGCCCTGGCAGCCCGGCCAGCTCGTGCCGCCGGGCTACACCGTGGGCGGCGCCTACCGCCACGACCGCGGGCGCCGCATGGTCATCGCTGGTGGCACCCTGCTGGGCGCGAGCGTCGTCATGGCCACCGTGGGCGCCGCGTACATCACGCGGAGCAGATCGTCGGACGGGCTCAATTTCGACGACGCCATTGGCGGCAGCAACATGATCAGCGGTGGCTCCCTCGCCCTCGTCGGGATCGGCACACTCACAAGGGGACTTCGCCACCAGCGCGTCGCCCGCATGGAGGCGCTCCACTACGGCGATCACCCGCACGTCGCGCGGCTCGACCGCTTCGCCCCGCACAGCGTCCCGGGCGATGACTGGGATCGCTGGCGTGAGCTGCGGCGCCAGGGGACGACGCTGACCGCCGTCGGGGGCACCACGACCGCCGCTGGCTGGATCGTGGCCGTCTCCGCCATCATCGCCGCGTCCCGTGACTGCGATGTGGAAGGGCAGATCCGGCGAGCGGCCTGCGGCGTGGACGGCACCGTCGGAGCGCTCATCGGAGCGTCCGGTGCGCTGCTGGCGGCCGGGATCCCGATGACGATCGTGGGCGCTGATCGCTTGCGGGAGGCCCGGCGGCTCGACGCCGGCGGCTCCGTGAGAACCCTTCATCTGAGCCTGTCGCCCGCAACCAGCGCGGGCGCGTGGGGCTCCCAGGTCCAGGTGGCGTTCTGATGATGCGCACCCACACGATCCTTCTCGCCGGCCTCTGTGCCCTCTCGCTGGGCTGCACGCTGGGCATCGCGACCACCGCAGCGGCGCAGGTCCTGAGCACTGCAGAGCAGCTCCCTGCGCAGCGGACGCCCACCGGAGAGCCCGCGCCTGAGGCTTCCGACCGGACATCCGAGGCCACAGGCACCCAACGAGATGCGGCGACGCTTACCCCACGCGAGCTCGAGCTGCGTGGAGTCCCCGAGGTGCGTCCAGAGCCCACCGGAGAGCCGGGCGACCTGGTCACCCCCCGTGACGGTCGAGCCACCATCGCAGCCGGCACCTCGCTGATGCTCCTGGGTGGCGCGATGCAGCTCGTTGGGCTGGTCCTGGCGCTCGACGTGGACTCGTACACCGACTCGGAGCTCAGCCGCGGTACATGGGCGGGGACGATGACTGTCGCGGCGCTGATCCCGTACACGGCGGGCGGCGTCATGCTGGCGACCGGACACCGCAACCGACGCACTGCGTTGCTTGATCACGCGGCGTTGTTGCCCGCCGCCGCACCCTGGGATCCGGCAGCGGCGGCGGCGGACTTCGAGCGCACCGTGCGCCTTGCGCGAAGACGCCGCGTGATGACCACGGCAGCGGCGGTCGCGTTCCCGACAGGCACGTTGCTCATGCTCAGCGGCTTCGGAATGAGCGAATACGCGTGCACGGTGCCCGGGAGCTGCCTGAGCCGCCGCAGCAGCCGGGGCACTGCGCTGATGGCCATCGGGGTCGCGACGACGGTTGTGGGCGGCGTGATGGTGATCCGCGCCGGCTCGCTGCGTCGCCGGATCGTCGAGACGGAGCAGCGCTACCAGCCGTACCGGTTCACCGTGAGCCCGGCGACCGCGGCCGGCGCCTGGGGCGGCCAGCTCACGGTGCGGTACTAGGCCAACCGACCACAAGGCGGCGCGGCAGCGCGCGGCTC
>ERZ869909.1344-NODE-1344-length-20187-cov-33.914073_pt1 | contig 20187 bp, 16 predicted proteins | sample MGYA00520892_ERZ869909 | MGnify/ENA primary metagenome ERZ869909 (study PRJEB32215, sample SAMEA104723947) | bioreactor metagenome | biome: bioreactor; feature: anaerobic bioreactor; material: water | place: China | collected 2015-03-12 ... | reverse complement strand
ACAACACCGCGATCCTCGTCGACGGTTCGGGCTCGCTCGTTCCCGCCAACTGGGTGGCGTTCGACGTCAACTCGTTCGCAATCCGTGAATCCGGCACCGGCGCCTACGGCCGTACCTGGGGCTCGGTCGGTCTCTGCACCGGCGGCGGCGCCTGGGGCGACTGTAACGGTCTGACGCAGAACGTCGTCCGCTACGACACGCCGACGTTCGGTGGCTTCTCGGCCAGCGCTTCGTGGGGTGAGGACGACATGTGGGACGTCGCTCTCCGTTATGCGGGTGAGTTCGGCGGCTTCAAGTTCGCAGCTGCTGCCGCTTACAACGAGATCACCGGCAACGGCTTCCCGAACACGATCGCTGGAACGGTTGACCGCACGGAATACTTCCAGGTCGGCGCTTACCTTCAGCACGTTCCGACGGGTCTCTTCGTCTACGGCGCCTACGGTCATAACGATCTTCCGGACCTCAACTTCGAATCCGACACGTACTACGTGAAGGCCGGTCTGCGTCAGCGCTGGACCCCGCTCGGTCACACCGTTCTCTACGGTGAGTACCTGAACGTCGAAGAGAGCTCGAACTCGATCCTCGACGGCAATGTGGATGTGTGGGGCCTCGGCATCGTGCAGGAGATCGACAACGCCGCCATGTCGCTCTGGGTCAGCTACCGTCACCTGTCCTACGACGAGGCCAGCGGTATCCCCTACGAGGACTTCCAGTACGTGAAGGCCGGCGCTCTCATCAACTTCTAATCCGAAGTCGAGAGACCGAACCAAACAGGAAGCCGCCCTTCGGGGCGGCTTCTTTGTTTTTGGAACGCTGGCGGCCTCACGCCAAACGGTCTGCTCCGAACCCGCTCCAGCACCTGCCAAGCCCAGTTCCCCTGCATTGCGACCTGCCTCCGGCGATGTCCGATGGCGCGATGGCGGATCACGGCCGGCCAGGCGGTTGCCTCTCCGTTTTGCGGCCCACATCGCAAAGGTCTGTCGCAATGCGCAGAGGTGTTCCAACCGGCTGGACAGCCGTGAGCTCGACCCGCCTCAGCGTGGAAGCGGCTCATCGCAGCAGACGCCGATGACACGCGGAACTCCGTCATCCCGGCAAAGCCTGGGTCCGGATACCTGCGTTTCAAGTTCGTCGGATGGGGTTCGCAACGTCTTGCGCAAAGATGACGGCGACGACGCTGGCGGCGCGAATCTTACTCCGGCCGCACCTTGCAAGCTGCATCACACCCGTAGTCCGAGAGACGGCTTGAGACACTACCGTCGCTTCGCCCCACAACCCGCGCGCAGCAACACGACGCAACGCCGGCATCAGCGCACCGGACACTCTGAACGGCCCAGCCCTAGACCATGATCGCTTCAGGCCCTATCAGCCTGAAGCGTGAATCATCGGTCTCACCAAAGAGATAGAGCGTGATCCCGATTCAATCGAAAATGATCACGCTCTAGCCCGGAACAGACCGTAGCGCGCTCCGCACACCAGAGGAGCGCGGCCACCGCGGGCCGCTACTTCCCGCCCGCCTCGGCCGCCCTCAAATCGCGCTCCCGGCGCAGGCTCGACCGCTTCGTCGCGTACGATGCGATCAACACGCCGATCGTCACGAACCCGATCATCACCGTCGAAATCGCGTTGATCTCCGGCGTCACGCCCAAGCGCACCTGACTGTAGATCCGCATCGGAAGCGTCGTCGCGCCTGGCCCCGTGGTGAAGCTCGCGATCACCAGGTCGTCGAGAGACAGCGTGAAAGCCAGCAGCCACGCCGAGATCACCGACGGCGCGATGATCGGCAGCGTCACCTGCATGAACGTCCGCACCGGCGTCGCGCCGAGGTCCATCGCCGCCTCTTCCACCGACTTGTCGAAATCGTAGAGACGCGCCTGCACGACCACCGCCGCAAAGCACATCGAGAACGTCGCGTGCGCGATGACGACGGTCCAGAACCCGCGCGCGAAACCCACGGCAACGAACAGAAGCAGAAGCGAAAGGCCGGTGATCACCTCCGGCATCACGAGCGGCGCGAAGATCAGCCCGGAAAAGAGCGTGCGCCCCGGGAAGCGCCCCGCCCGAACCAGGACGACCGCCGCGAGCGTGCCGAGAATGACGGCCAGCGTCGATGACACGAACGCCACGCGCAAGGTCACCCATGCCGCCGTCAGCAACTGCTCGTTCTGCAGCATGCTGGCATACCACTTGGTCGACCAGCCGCCCCACACCGTCACCAGCCGCGACTCGTTGAAACTGTAGATCACGAGCAGCAGGATCGGGATGTAGAGAAACGCGAAGCCGAGCGCGATCGACGTTGCGTTGAACCAGGTGAAGCGTCTCATCGGCCTGCCTCCCTCTCCCGCTGTTGCTCCTGGTTGCGCTGGAACAGCACGATGGGCACCACCAGCACCAGCAGCAGCACGACCGCCACCGCCGAGGACACCGGCCAGTCACGGTTCGAGAAGAACTCGGTCCACAGCGTCTTGCCGATCATCAGCGTGTCGGAGCCGCCGAGCAGATCTGGGATCACGAATTCGCCGACGGCTGGAATGAAGACGAGAAACGACCCCGCCAGCACGCCCGGCATGGAGAGCGGAAAGGTAATCTGCCAGAACGATTTCCAGGGCGGCGAGCCGAGATCCGCGGCCGCTTCGAGAAGCGCCGGATTGATTTTTTCGAGGCTCGCATAGAGCGGCAGGATCATGAACGGCAGATAGGAATAGACGATGCCGATGTAGACTGCCGTATCCGTGTGCAGGATGTGGAGCGGCGCGCTGATCAGCCCCAGGTTCATCAGGAAGTGATTGAGCAGCCCCTCCTGCTTCAGGATGCCGATCCAGGCATAAACGCGGATCAGAAACGAGGTCCAGAACGGCAGGATCACGAGCATGAGCAGCATCGGCTGCCACGCCTTGGGCGCGCGCGCCATGCCGTATGCGATGGGAAAGCCAACCGCGAGCGTGATCAATGTCGAGATGAACGCGATCCTGAGCGACGACCCATAAGCGTTCACATAGAGCGCGTCGCTGAAGATGATGCGGTAGTTCTCGAAATCGAGTTGGCTGAAGAAATCCTTGATCCCGGCCCATCCCTCCGAGAGATCGAGCAGCGGCGTGTAAGGCGGGATCGCGATCTCGGTGTCGGAGAGCGAGATCTTAAACACGATGAAGAAGGGAACGAGGAAGAAGAAGAAGAGCCAGAGATAGGGAACGGAGATCAGAAGCCAGCGGCGCATGTCGCCCTCCTATCGCGTGAGCACGACGCCGGCATCGGCCGGCCATTCGAGCCAGACGCGATCTTCCCAACTGATGGGCCGCTCCACGGTGCTCGCCGAGTTGGCGCGCAAAGCCTTCACCATCTCGCCGTTCGAAAGCTCCACGTTGTACTGAGAGATCGATCCGAGATAGCCGATGTCGACGACCTTGCCCTCGACCGCATTGTTGCCGTCCGCCGGCTGGTCGAGCGTGATGCGTATCTTCTCCGGCCTCAGCGACAGCCACACCAGCTGTCCCGGGCTCACGCCCGCAGGCGCCGCGGCCTTGAAGCGGGCACGCCCGCCGCCCCACTCGATCTCGACGAAACCGCCCGCCTGCGACAGAACTTTGCCCTCGAACAGGTTCACGTCGCCGATGAAGTTCGCCACGTAGCGCGAGTTCGGCGCTTCGTAGATGTCGCCCGGCGTCGCCACCTGCACGAACTCGCCATGATCCATGACGGCGATGCGGCTCGACACCGTCATCGCTTCCTCCTGGTCGTGCGTGACGATGATAAACGTCGTCCCCGTCGTCTCCTGGATGTACATGAGCTCGAACTGAGCCTGCTGCCGGAGCCGCTTGTCGAGCGCGCCGAGCGGCTCGTCGAGCAGCACGATGCGCGGCTTCTTCGCGATCGCGCGCGCAAGCGCCACCCGCTGCTGCTGGCCGCCGGAAAGCTGATGCGGCTTGCGCTTCTCGAAGCGGTTGAGCTCGAGCATCGTCATCGCCTCTTCCACCCGGACGGCGATCTGATCCTTGGGCATGCCTTCCTGCTTGAGGCCGAAGCCGATATTCTGCTCCACCGTCATGTGCGGAAAAAGCGCGTACGACTGGAACATCATGTTGACCGGCCGGTCGTAGGGCTGAAGGTCCGTGATGTCCTGGCCCGCCACAAGAATGCGCCCGCTGGTCGGCTTCTCGAAGCCCGCGAGCATCCTGAGCAGCGTCGTCTTTCCGCAGCCCGACGGTCCGAGCAGCGCGAAGAACTCCCGCTCGTATATGTCGAGCGTGCAGTCCTTCACGGCGACGAAATCGCCGAACCGCTTGACCACGTTCTCGAAGCGCACGATCGGCGCCTTCGCCGGATCTTTCCACGGCGCAAAGCCGGATTGCGGCGCGGGTGTGCGGGCCCGCCGCACATGCGGCTCCGACGAAGAAGCCGTCGGCGCGGCCGCCGTGAGAGGATCACTCATGGGTCAACGTCCTCGATGTTGGCCGGCAACCACCGCCGGAACCGTCCGCTCGGGAAAAGAAAAAACGCGCCCGGAAATCTCCGGGCGCGTTCGAGGTTTCTATCGTCCGGTCACGATCCGGGTCCACGCCCGGGTGACCGCCCGTTGCGTCGCCCCCGTGTAGGCGTCCTTCACGAAGAGCTTTCCGAGCGTCTCCTCGTCCGGATAGATCGAGGCGTCGCCCTTGATCTCCTCGTCCACGAACTCGAGCGACGCCAGATTCCCGCTCGCATAGTTCGCGTAGTTGGACGCCTTCGCGATCACCTCGGGCTCCATCATGAAGTTGAGGAACGCGTGGGCTTCTTCCACGTTCGAGGCGTCCGCCGGAATGGCCATCTGGTCGAACCACATCTGCGCGCCTTCCTTCGGCAGCGAGTAGACGACGGTCACGCCGTTGTCTGCTTCGTCCGCACGATCCCGCGCCTGCAGGATGTCGCCGGAATAGCCGACCGCGACGCAGATGTCGCCGTTGGCGAGCGCGTTGATGAATTCGGAGGAATGGAACTTGCGGATGAAGGGGCGGATCTTTTCGAGATGCGCCGCGGCCTTTTCGATGTCGGCCGCTTCGTTGCTGTTGGGGTCGAGGCCGAGATAGTGAAGCGCGGCCGGGATGATATCGTCCGCCGAGTCGAGGAAGTAGATGCCGCAGCTCTCGAACTTCTTGGCGATCTCGGGATCGAACACGAGCTTCCAGGAGTTGACGGGCGCATCCGCCATCCGCTCCTTCACCATCGCCTCGTTGTAGCCGATGCCCGTCGTGCCCCACATGTAGTTGATCGAATAGGCGTTGTCCGGATCGTAGCGCGCCGTGCGCTCCTCGATCAGCGGCCACAGGTTCTTGATGTTCGGCAGCTTCGATTTGTCGAGCGCCTGGAACACGCCGGCCTTCACCTGGCGCGACAGGAACGATCCTGTCGGAACGACCACGTCATAGCCGCTGCCGCCTGCGAGCAGCTTCGTCTCGAGAAGCTCGTTGCTGTCGAAAACGTCGTACGTGACCTTGATGCCGGTCTTCGTCTCGAACTCTTTGATGATGTCGGGATCGATGTAGTCGGACCAGTTGTAGACTCTCACCTGCCCGCTCTGCGCCACCGCCGGGGCCGTGGCGCCGAACGCCATGCAAGCCAGCGAAACAGCCGCGATGATGCGGGTACGTTTCAAATCAATCATACGACCAACTCCAGGAGTTTCCCTCGCCGGACACTCGGCAAACGGGTCTCTCCCGTCTCCGGCCCGACGAAGCCATTGTGATCACAATGAGCGCGCGCTACAAGCATTTAGATGCCGGCACACACACCGTGCCGGGACATCGATCCGCCTACGCCGTGCTGAAATTTGAGGCACGATTGCGCAGCCGGCATCGCGAGAGATGGGCACGACGCCATGTCAAAGAGAGCACGCTCCGCTCCGCCCACTTCGCCGCCCCACAAAAGGACGGCGGTATCTCGCACTGCACCAAAGCTCTCCGAAGCCTCTACAGTCACCACGCACGAAAGCGTTTACCGCGGCCTGCGCGAACGCATCCTGTTCGGCGGCGTCCCGCCCGGCAGCGCCATCACGTTGCGCGGCATCGCCGAGAGCATGGGCGTCAGTCCGATGCCCATTCGCGAGGCAGTCCGCCGCCTCATCGCTGAGCGCGCCCTCAAAATGCAGGACAACCGGCGCGTCCTTGTGCCGCCCATGACGGAGGGGCGCTTCCGCGAGATCGTCTTCGCGCGCCTCGCCCTCGAGCCGGAGTTGGCCTCGCGCGCGATGGACCATATCGGCGAAGCCGATATCACCCGCATCGCGAGCCACGACCGTGCCGTCGACCGCGCCATGGTTGACGGCGACGTGCCCGGCTACATGCAGAGCAACTTCCGCTTCCATTTCGCGATCTACGAGCAGGCCGGCGCCGAAACCCTGCTCGCCCTGGTGGAGAGCATCTGGCTCCAGTTCGGCCCGTTCATGCGCATGGCCTATGGCCGGATCGGAACCTCCACGCTCGAAGACCATCACCAGGCGGCCCTCTCGGCGCTCGGCCGGCGGGATCGGGAGGGGCTGAAGGCCGCCATCGCGGCCGACATCTCTCAGGGCATGGGCTTCATCGGCGACGCGGTCCTGAAACACGCCGAGACGGCGTGAGACCGGTCACAGGTTTTTGAGCTTTTCGGCGTTTCATATAGGATTATCGCGGCGCGGCAGCGCTTGAGTTCGACGATAATTTGTGATCACATTTATCGCCGGACGCCCCGGGATCAGCTCTCGGCGGCGCCGTCGTTGTCGGCGCAGGCTTTCGTACCGCGCCGCAACAACAAGGAACCCTCATGTCACCGGACACCGGAGCGATCGCCGACACGACCCCCGAGACCTTTACGGTCGGCACCACACCCGAGGAACTCTCCGCCTGGCTCCGTTATCACCGGATCGAGGAAGTGGACTGCGCGGTCCCAGACATCGCCGGCGTCGCCCGCGGCAAGACCATGCCGGCCGAAAAATTCGCCCAGCTCGGCGCGGTCCATCTCCCGATCTCGATTTTCCACCAGACCATCACCGGCGACTACGTGGGCTTCGAGGACGGCGAGCAGCAGATCCTGTACGCGGAAAGCGATCTGCGCATGGTGCCGGACCTCGCCACCATTCGCCCCGCCCCGTGGGCATCGAGCCCCACCGCGCAGGTCATCCACGATGCACAGTGGCAGAACGGCGAGCCGGTGGAGATCGCGCCCCGCAACGTTCTCAAACGCATCGTCGATCTCTACGCCCGCGAAGGCTGGAAGCCCGTGGTCGCGCCCGAGCTCGAATTCTACCTCACGAAGCCGAACCCGGACCCCGACTATCCGCTGGAGCCGCCGACCGGCCGCTCGGGCCGCCCCGGCGCGGGACGGCAGTCCTACAGCCTCGGCGCCGTCGACGAGTACGACAAGATCGTGGACGACATCTACGATTTCGCCGAGCGGCAGTATCTCAAGATTGACACCATCATCCAGGAAGGCGGCGCCGCCCAGCTCGAGATCAATCTCGTGCACGGCGACCCTGTCGACCTCGCCGACCAGATCTTCCTCTTCAAGCGCACCATCCGCGAGGCCGCCTTCACGCATAACTGCTACGCCACCTTCATGGCGAAGCCGCTGGCCAACGAGCCCGGCAGCGCCATGCACATCCACCAGAGCGTGGTGGACGTGAAGACCGGCCGCAACGTCTTCACCGACGAAAACGGAATGCCGACCGCGCTCTTCTTCCATTTCCTCGCCGGCCAGCAGACCTACCTGCCGTCCGTGCTGTGCCTGCTCGCGCCTTATGTGAATTCCTACCGGCGTCTCGTGCCCAACGGCGCAGCCCCCATCAACGTCGAGTGGGGCCACGACAACCGCTCGGCCGGTCTTCGCGTGCCCGTCTCGCCGCCCGGCGCGCGTCGCGTGGAGAACCGGCTCGCGGGCGCGGATTCGAACCCCTACGTCGCGCTCGCCGCAAGCCTCGCCTGCGGCTACGTCGGCATGAAGAACGCCCTCAAGCCGCGCGAGCCCGTGATCGGCAACGCCTATCGCAACGACCACCAGCTTCCCCGCGGTCTTCTCGAAAGCCTCACCGCCTTCGAGGATTCGAGCGACCTGCACGAAGTGCTGAACAGGCGCTTCTGCGATGTCTACCTGCAGCTCAAGCGCAGCGAGTTCGAGGAGTTCATGCGCGTGATCAGCCCCTGGGAGCGGGAGCATCTCCTGCTCAGCGTCTGAGGACACGACCGTTGACCCACCCCGCTCATCAGACGCTGACGCGCAAGACGGAGCTGCTCCGGCTTTGCGCCCGCATTGGATTTACGCCCCCGCCGCCGGCCTGAGTGGAACGACCCATCGGATCAAGCAGCCCAGGCCCGCGCTGGAGACCACGACATGAATACCCCGAACGCAGAATGGCGCGATCTCGATGCGCTCCATCATCTTCACCCCTTTACGAACCACGCGGCGTTGCGCGCGGCCGGCGCCCGCGTGATCGTGCGCGCGGATGGCCCCCACATCTGGGACAGCGAAGGCCACCGCATCCTGGACGGCATGGCGGGGCTCTGGACCACCAACGTCGGCTACGGCCGCCGCGAGCTGGCGGATGCCGCGCGCGACCAGATCCTGGAGCTGCCGTTCTACAATACGTTCTTCAAGACGACGCACCCGCCCGTCGTCGCGCTCTCGCAGAAGCTCGCGGAGATCACGCCGCCGCACATCAATCAGGTGTTCTACGGCTCGTCCGGCTCGGAATCGAACGACACCGCCATCCGCCTCATCCGCCATTACTGGGCGCTCAAGGGCGAGCCCAGCCGGCGCATCATCATCTCGCGCAAGAACGCCTATCACGGCTCGACGATCGCGGCTGGCTCCATGGGCGGCATGGGTCACGTGCACCAGCACAGCTATCCCGTCTACGAAGGCTTCCGCCACGTGATGGACCCGTGCTGGTTCGACGAGGGCCGCGATGGGGAAAGCCTGGACGCATTCGGCATTCGTGCCGCCCGCGCCATCGAGGACGAGATCCTGGCCGTGGGACCTGAGAACGTCGCGGCCTTCGCGGGCGAGCCCGTGCAAGGCGCAGGCGGCGTCAAGATCGCGCCCGACACCTACTGGCCCGAGGTCCAGCGCATCGTCGACAAGTACGGCATTCTCCTGCTTGCCGACGAGGTCATCACCGGCTTCGGCCGCCTCGGGACGTGGTTCGCCTCCGACTATTACGGCATCAGGCCGAACCTCATTACGTTCGCCAAGGCCGTGACGTCGGGCTACCTGCCGCTCTCCGGCCTCTTGGTCGACGATGGGCTCGCCGAAGCCCTCATGGCTCACGACGACGATTTCAACCACGGCTACACGTTCTCCGGCCATCCGGTGGCGTGCGCCGTCGCGCTAAAGAACATCGAAATCATGGAACGCGAGCGCCTGCTCCCGCGCGTCACCGACTATGCGGCCCCCGCGCTCCGGCGCATGCTCGAAAAGTTCAAGGATCATCCGCTCGTCGGCGAAGTGCGCTCGGTCGGCATGATGGGCGCCATCGAGCTCGTCGCCGACAAAAAGACACGCCGCCGGTTCCACAACCCCGGCCGCGTCGGCCTCATCTGCCGCGATCATTTCTTCCGCGAAGGTTTCATCATGCGCGCCGTCTTCGACACCATGGTCTGCGCGCCACCGTTGATCTGGTCCGACAGCGAGTTCGAGGAAGCCGAGCGCGTCATCGCCAAGGCGCTCGATCTCACGCTCTCCGACGTCGCCGGAGAGATCGCAGCATGAGCCGCCCGATCGTCATCATCCCCTGCGACACCAAGGTGATCGACGGCCTCGCGTTCGACGCGGTGGGCCGGAAATACGCTTCCGCCGTCGCCGAGGTGGCCGAGTGTCAGCCGCTCCTGGCCCCGCTCGGCCCCAGCATGCTCGACATGGGCGCCCTCCTCGACATCGCCGACGGCATCCTGTTGTCGGGCGCCATCTCGAACGTGCATCCGAGCCTCTACGGCCTCGACGAGCCGCCGCTCAACGACAAGGCGCTCGACCCTGAGCGCGACAGCCTGACATTGCCGCTGGCGCGCGAAGCGCTCCACCGCAAGCTGCCGCTGTTTGCGATCTGCCGCGGCTTCCAGGAGATCAACGTCGCGCTTGGCGGCACGCTCGACCAGTCCGTCCATACGGTGGACGGCCGCAACGACCATCGCGAGCCGTCGAACGTTCCGGTAACGGAACGCTTCGGCCCCTCGCATCCCGTGAAGCTCTCCGGCACGCTGAAGTCGTGGATCGGGGAGGACGAGATCGTCGTCAACTCGCTCCACTGGCAGGGCATTCAACGCCTCGCGCTTCCCCTCACGGCGGAAGCGCACGCGGAGGACGGCCTCATCGAAGCCGTGCGCGGCCCGTCCGAGCATCCGTTCTTCCTCGGCGTGCAATGGCACCCCGAATGGCAGGCGCGGACCAACAAAGCGTCTCTCGAAATCTTCCGTCGCTTCGGCGACGCGGTTCGCAATGTCAACTCGAACGGCCGCGCGACATGACCAACACGCCCCTCACCGTCGGAGAAGCGAAAGAGTTCCTGTCCGCCAATCCGCTCGTTCGCTGGATCGACATCTTCACGTTCGACTTGAACGGCATCCCGCGCGGCAAACGCTACCGCCGCGACGATCTCGTCAAGATCGTCAAGAACGGCCTGATGATGCCGGCCTCCGCCTTCATCATCGATCCGCGCGGAAACTCCATCGGCGAGACCGGCCGCCTCTGGGAAACCGGCGATCCGGATGTCCCAGCCCACATCCTCTCCGGCACGCTCGCGCCCGTGCCCGTCAACGGTTCGACGCACGCGCAGGCCGTGATGCACCTCGAGACCGAGGGCGACATGGATGCCCGTGCCGTGCTCGCCAACCAGGTCGCCCGCTTGAAGGCGCAGGGCCTCACGCCCGTCGCCGCGGTCGAGCTCGAGTTTTACGTCACACTCCCGGGCAAGGATGGCGCCTTCACGCTCGATGCGCCGCCCGGCATGACGACCGATCCCGACGCGGCCGGCACCTACGACTTTTCGGACATGGATACGCTGCAGCCCTTCATCGACGAGATCTATCGCATTGCGGCGGCCCAGGGCCTGCCGATCGACGCGGTGATCCAGGAGAGCGGCCCCGCGCAATTCGAAATCAACCTCAAGCACCGCGACGACGTCGTGCACGCCGCGCTCGACGGCTTGCTCCTGAAGCGCGCCGTCAAGGCCGCGGCCCGCGCGCACAAGCTCAACGCCACCTTCATGGCCAAGCCCCATCACGAATGGTGCGGCTCGGGCATGCACATTCACATGAGCCTGCTCGACAAGGCCGGCGACAATGTTTTCTCAGGCGACCCCATCTCGCCGCTCTGCCGCAACGGCCTCGGCGGCCTCTGCGAAACCATGGCCGACTTCATGCCCATCTGGGCGCAGTACGCCAACTCCTATCGGCGCTACGTGCCGCTGTCGTACGTCGCGACGGCCCCGCAATGGGGCTTCAACAACCGGACGGTGGCGCTTCGCGTGCCCCCGGGAAATGGCGCCGCAACGCGCATCGAGCACCGCGTTGCCGGCGCCGACGCCAATCCCTATCTCGTCATCGCGGGTATCCTCGCGGGGATTTCGCACGGGATCGCGAACAAATCCGAGCCGGGCCAGAACTGCGAGGGCAACGCCGAGGAAATCGAGGCGCCGAGCACGCTGCCGATCGTCTGGGCCAACGCGCTCGATGCGTTCGAGCGCTCCGAGATCGCACGCAACGCCTTCGGCGCAGGCTTCCACGACGTCTTCACGCGCCTGAAGCAGACGGAGCGCGCGAACTTCGAACGCGTCGTGACCGGCCTCGACCACCTTTGGTACGCGCACGTCGCATGACACCCACGCCGCGCGAAAGCCGCGGCCCTGAACGCACCGGCCGCACGATCGTGCCCATACACATTTTCACGGATGACAGCCATGAACGCATCCCCTCCCCGCTATCCCAACAACGCGAGCCTGATCGGCGGCGACTGGGTCACGAGCGCCGACACGTTTGCCGTGATCGATCCGGCCACCGGCACAGAGCTTGCGCGCGTGCCGAACCTCGGCGCGGCCGAGACGAAAGCCGCCATCGACGCGGCCGAGGCTGCCTTCCCCGCCTGGTCGAAGAAGACCGCGAAGGAGCGCGCGGGAATTCTGCGCCGCTGGTTCGAGCTCGTGACGGCGGAAACCGAGCACCTGGCAGCGCTCATGACCGCCGAGCAGGGGAAGCCCCTCGCCGAGTCGCGGGGCGAGGTCGCCTACGGCGCGTCTTTCATCGAGTGGTTCGCGGAAGAAGGAAAACGTGCCTACGGCCGCACCATTCCGACCACGGCGTCCAACAAGCGCTACATCACGATCAAGCAGCCGATCGGAGTCGTCGCCGCCATCGCGCCGTGGAACTTCCCGATCGCGATGATCACGCGCAAGGTGACGCCCGCCCTTGCCGCCGGCTGCACCGTCGTCGTGAAACCCGCCGAGGACACGCCGCTTTGCGCGCTCGCGCTGGCCAAGCTCGCGCTCGACGCCGGCATTCCGCCCGGCGTGCTCAACGTCGTCACGACGAACGACGCCGCGACCGTCGGCAAAGTCCTCTGCGAGGACGCCCGTGTGCGCAAGCTCTCGTTCACCGGCTCCACCGAGGTCGGCCGCATCCTCTACGCGCAGTGCGCGGATACCGTGAAGAAACTCACGCTCGAGCTCGGCGGCAACGCGCCCCTTCTCGTCTTCGACGACGCGGACATCGACCTCGCCGTCGCCGGTGCCATGGCTTCGAAATATCGCAACGCCGGGCAAACCTGCGTGTGCGCGAACCGCATTCTCGTGCAGGCCGGCATCTACGATCGTTTCGCCGAGGCGCTCGCCGCCGAAGTGAAGAAGCTCACCGTCGGCCCGGGACGGGAGCCGGGCGTCGTCGTCGGCCCGCTGATCAACGAGGACGCGGCGAAGAAGGTCGAGAAGCTCGTCAAGGACGCGACGGCCAAGGGCGCCAAGGTCCTCGTCGGCGGCGCGCCGTCCGACGTCGGGTCCCTGTTCTATCAGCCGTCGGTTCTGACCGACGTGACGCCCGAGATGACGATGGTGCACGAGGAGATCTTCGGCCCCGTGGCCGCGCTCGTCCGCTTCGAGACGGACGACGAGGCGATCCGCCTCGCCAACGACACGCCCTTCGGTCTCGCCGCCTATCTCTTCAGCCGAAACATCGCGCGCGCCTGGCGCGTCGCGGAAGCGCTCGAAGCCGGCATGGTCGGCGTCAACGAGGGTCTCTTCTCGAACGAAGTGGCCCCCTTCGGCGGCGTCAAGCAGTCCGGCCTGGGCCGCGAGGGCTCGCAGGAAGGCCTCGAAGAATACCTCGAAACGAAATTCATCTGCCTCGGCGGTCTCTGAGCCCAGACAGCGGAAGATATGCCATGAGCACCAACGCCGAGCTTCACGCACGCCGCCTGGCCGCCGTCCCGCGCGGCATCGGGAACGTCACCCAGATCTATCCGAAGCGCGCGCTCAACGCGGAGATCTGGGACGAGGAAGGAAAGCGCTACATCGACTTCGGCGCGGGCATTGCCGTGGTCAACACCGGCCACCAGCACCCGCGCATCCTGGCGGCCATCGCGGAGCAGATGGCGGCCTTCAGCCACGTCTGCTTCCAGGTGACGCCGCACGAGAACTACGTCGCTCTCGCCGAGCGGCTGAACGCCATCGCACCCGTGTCGGGACCCGCGAAAACCATGCTCGCCTCGACGGGAGCGGAGGCGGTCGAGAACGCCGTCAAGGTCGCGCGCTGCTTCACGGGCCGCCCCGGCATCGTGTCGTTCTCCGGCGGCTTCCACGGCCGCACGCACATGGGCATGGCGCTCACCGGTAAAGCCGTCCCCTACAAGAAGGGCTTCGGACCCTTCCCGGCCGACATCTACAATGTCGCCTTCCCGAACCTCTATCACGGCACCTCGTCCGCCGAGAGCATCCAGGCACTGAAGGCGCTCTTCAAGTATCAGGCGGATCCGTCCACCATCGCCGGCATCGTCATCGAGCCGGTGCAGGGCGAAGGCGGTTTCAACATCGCGCCCTTCGACTTCCTCGCCGAGCTGCGCGCACTGTGCGACGAGCACGGCATCCTCCTCATCGCCGACGAGATCCAGACCGGCTTCGCCCGCACAGGCCGCATGTTCGCGCTCGATCACGCGGCCGTCAAAGCGGACGTCGTCACCCTCGCCAAAGGTCTTGCCGGCGGCATGCCGCTCTCGGCCATCGTCGGCCGCGCCGACATCATGGACGCCTCGCCTCCCGGCGGCCTCGGCGGAACGTACGCCGGCAACCCCGTCGCGGTCGCCGCGGCCCATGCCGTGCTCGACATCATCGCGGACGAAGACCTCTGCACCCGCGCCAACGCCATCGGCGCGATCGTTCAGGATCGTTGCCGCGATCTCGCCACCCGCTCCAACCTCAACTGTATCGGCGACATACGCGGCCTCGGCGCCATGTGCGCCGTCGAGTTCGTCAAGGATCGCACGAGCAACACGCCCTGGCCGGAGCTGACGGCGGAAGTGCTGAAAGCCGGCACCGCACGCGGCCTCATCCTTCTCTCGTGCGGAACCTACGGCAACGTCATCCGCTTCCTGCCGCCCTTGACCGCGAGCGACGCCCTGGTCAAGGAAGGAATGGACATCTTCGAAGCGAGCCTCACCGAGGCCGTCGACAAGCTTCAGTAGCTCAGCTCAAAACTTCGATACGAGACCGCACCATCATGACTGCGCAGCTCAAGACCAACGATCTCGAAGCCTTCTTCATGCCGTTCACCGCCAACCGGCAGTTCAAGCAGGCCCCGCGCCTGCTCGCCTCCGCGAAGGACATGCACTACCGCACCGAGGACGGCCGCAAGGTGCTCGACGGAACGTCAGGCCTCTGGTGCGTGAATGCCGGCCACTGCCGCCCGAAGATCGTCGAAGCCATCCAGAAGCAGGCCGCGGAACTCGACTTCGCCGGCACGTTCCAGATGGGGCACCCGAAGGCGTTCGAAGCGGCCTCCCGCCTCGTCAACATCGCGCCCCAGGGCTTCGACCATGTCTTCTTCACCAACTCCGGCTCCGAATCCGTCGAAACCGCGCTCAAGATCGCGCTCGCCTATCACCGCGCACGCGGGAATGCGTCGAAGACCCGCCTCATCGGCCGCGAGCGCGGCTACCACGGCGTCAACTTCGGCGGCACGGCCGTCGGCGGCATCGCGAACAACCGCAAGATGTTCGGCAACCTGGTCGCGGGCGTCGATCACCTGCGCCACACGCACGACCTCGCGCGCAACGCCTTCTCCAAGGGTGAGCCCGAGCACGGCGCGGAGCTGGCCGACGACCTCGAGCGCCTCGTTGCGCTGCACGACGCCTCCACCATCGCCGCCGTCATCGTCGAGCCCGTCGCCTGCTCGACCGGCGTGCTGATCCCGCCCAAAGGCTACCTGAAGCGCCTCGCCACCATCGCGGCCAGGCACGACATCCTCCTCATCTTCGACGAGGTCATCACCGCCTTCGGCCGTCTCGGCACGCCCTTCGCCGTCGATTACTTCGACGTCTCGCCCGACATCATCACCACCGCCAAGGGCATCACCAACGGCACCGTTCCGATGGGCGGCGTGTTCCTCAAGAGCCACGTCCACGACGCCCTGATGCAGGGCCCCGAGAACGCCATCGACCTCTTCCACGGCTACACCTACTCCGGCCATCCGATCGCGGCCGCCGCCTGCGTCGGCACCCTCGACACCCACCAGGACGAGATGCTGTTCACCCGCGCGTCCAAGCTCGCGGCCTATTGGGAAGAGCGCGTTCACACGCTGCGCGACCTGCCGCACGTCATCGACGTGCGCAACATCGGCCTCATCGGCGCCGTCGAGTTCGCATCCAAGCCCGGCGCACCGGGTGAGCGCGCCTTTAACCGCTTCGTCAAAGCTTTCGAGAAGGGCCTGCTCGTGCGCCAGACCGGCGACATCATCGCGCTGTCGCCCCCGCTCATTATCGAAGAGAGCCAGATCGACGAGCTCATCGACATCTTCACTGCCGTCCTCAAAGACAGCGACTGACACAGCCGAGCACGAAAGCGGAACCATGAAGACCATCGAAAACGCCTATGGCGGCAAGAAAGTCGCGTCCCGCTCGGACCGCGCGGCCACCGTCTACAATCCGGCAACCGGCGAGGCGACAGCGCGCCTTCCGCTCTCCACCGCAGACGAGATCAACGCCGCCGTCGCCGCCGCGAAGTCCGCCGCCGAGAGCTGGGGCAATACCCCGCCGATGAAGCGCATCGCGCCCATGTTCCGCTTCAAGGAGCTGCTGCAGAAGAACGCCGATGCCATCGCCCGCGCCATCTCCGCCGAGCACGGCAAGACGCATCCCGATGCATTGGGAGAGTTGCAGCGCGGAATTGAGGTCGTGGATTTCGCGTGCGGCATCCCGCATCTCTTGAAGGGCGAATACAGCCGCAACATCGGCCCCGACATCGACAGTTGGTCCGATCGCCAGCCGCTCGGCGTCGTCGCCGGCATCACGCCCTTCAACTTCCCCGCCATGGTGCCGATGTGGATGTTCCCCGTCGCCGTCGCCTGCGGCAACACCTTCGTCCTGAAACCCTCGGAACGCGATCCGTCGGCGCCGATGCTGATCTGGGAGCTGTTCCAGGAAGCGGGCTTCCCGGACGGCGTGCTCAACGTCGTCCACGGCGACAAGACGGCCGTCGACGCGCTGCTCGATCACCCCGACATCAAGGCCGTGAGCTTCGTCGGCTCGACGCCGATTGCGGAATACGTCTACACGAAGGGCGCCGCGGCCGGAAAACGCGTGCAGGCGCTCGGCGGCGCCAAGAACCACATGATCGTCATGCCGGACGCCGACATGGACAAGGCCGTCGACGCGCTGATGGGCGCGGGCTACGGCTCGGCCGGCGAGCGCTGCATGGCGATCTCGGTCGCCGTCCCCGTAGGCAAGCGCACGGCCGATCAACTCATCGAAGCCCTCGCGCCCCGCGTGCGCGCGCTGAAAGTCGCCCCCTCCACCGATCCCGAGTCGGAAATGGGCCCCGTCGTCACGGCGGAAGCCAAGCGCCGCATCATCGCTCTCGTCGCGCAAGGCGAGAAGGAAGGCGCCGAGATCGTCGTCGACGGCCGCGGCCTCGTGCTTCAGGGCTACGAGAACGGATACTTTCTCGGCGGCACGCTGTTCGACCGCGTGACGCCCGACATGACGATCTATAAGCAGGAGATCTTCGGCCCCGTGCTCTCCGTCGTGCGCACCGAGAGCTACGACGAAGCAGCTCACCTCGTGAACAGCCACGAGTATGCCAACGGCACCGCCATCTTCACCCGCGACGGCGACACCGCCCGCACCTTCGCCGACCGCATCGAGGTGGGCATGGTCGGCATCAACGTGCCGATCCCGGTGCCGGTCGCCTATCACTCCTTCGGCGGCTGGAAGCGCTCTCTGTTCGGCGATCACGCCGTCTACGGCCCCGAGGGCGTGCGCTTCTACACCCGCATCAAGACGGTGACAGCCCGATGGCCCACCGGCATCCGCGGCGGTGCCGAGTTCAACTTCACCGGCCGGAACTAGGGTCCGTACTCAATATTCGATGGGACATTGATGAGCCAAGACAAGCCAAGGGCCAGGAAAATCGCGTCACGCCGAAGGCGTGCTTCCAGCACGTCGCGAAAGCTTGCAAACCATGGAGGTTTGCCGCGCTTTCGCTCCTGCCGGGTCATGTCGGAGACATGCTTCCAGCATGACACGAAAGTCCTCGCGTCAATGCCCATCCAATATTGAGTACGGACCCTAGAGTGCTTCCGGAAAAGTGGGAACGGCTCTAGAGATCGCGTTCTGATCTCGATCAAGCCCTGCGGCGGCGGCGCATGGCACTCATAGGCGGCAAACGATGGAGCCGCCGATGCGTCGAAAAACGTGGTCCGCCACTCTGTTAGTCATGATCGCGGCCTGTGTCGCGGCACTGCCTGCCGTCGCCCAGCGCCCGCCGCAGGCGACCGGCGATCCGCGCGAGGCCGTGACGCTCAATCCGGTCGAAGCCGAAGACATGCTGGCCGGCATGCGCACCTATCTCGAAACCATTCAGGGCATCGTCGCGGCGATGGCCGAAAACGATATTGACCGCGTCCCTCAGATTGCGGCCAAATCAGGCGCCAAGATGCTCCGCGACGTCAATCCCGTCACAGGCCTCAAGGCCCCGATCGGCTTCAGCATGATGAGCTTCGACACGCACGACAAATTCGACAAGCTCGCCGAGAAGGCGCGCAAGGGAACCTCGCGCACCGAGGTCTTGAACGACCTGCGCGACATCCTCGGCAACTGCATCGCCTGCCACGCGTCGTATCGCTTGGCGCCTTGACGTCCCAGAACGCCCATCCACACCCACACAACGAAAGGGAGATCCGCCCATGGTCAATCGCAGAATGGCGTACATCCTGAGAGATCAAAACCCGCTCATCCTGCAAGCGGGCGAGACCGTCGAAACGGCGTGCAAGGCCATGCGTGAGCGCCACGTCGGCTCCGTCCTCGTGGTGGACGAGCGCGAGCACCTGCTCGGCATCTTCACCGGTCGCGACGCCGTGAAGGTGCTGGCCAAAGGCGGCGACGCGGCAAAGGTGACGCTCGAAAAGGCGATGACGGCGCATCCCGTCACGCTCGCGCCGGATCAAAAGGCCATCGACGCATTGCGCGCCATGAGCGACGGCGGCTTCCGCCACATCCCCGTGGTGGACCGCGGACGCATCGTCGGCGTCGTCTCGCGCGCGGATTTCAAGGGCGTGGAGATCGACCGCCTCGACGAGGAAGAAGGCCTCGCCGAGCGGATCCTCTGAACCGCGCCGATCGAAGCCTTTCGGCACAAGAGAACACGCATGAGAACCACGCTGCGCATCGCAGCCGCGGCCATGGCAAGCGGTCTGCTGCTGGGGCCGGCCCTCGCGGCGGGCCCCGCCTCCACGCCGAAGCCCGACCCCGAGCAGGGCCGCTCGGTTGCAGCGCGCCTGTGCGCGGGATGTCATCTGATCGAGCAGACATCGGCAGGCGCGCTCCCCGCCGACGTGCCGAGCTTCCTGGCCATCGCCAACAAGGACGGCCAGACCATGGAGGCGATCGCGGGACGCATCGTCATCCCGCATCCCCCGATGCCGGCGATCGCGCTGTCGCGGGAGGAGATCCGCAACGTTGTCGCCTACATCATGACGCTGCGAACGGCAGACACGGAAACGCCCTGAGGCCGGACACGCTCGGCTAGACCATGATCGCTTCAGGCCCTATCAGCCTGAAGCGTGAATCATCGGTCTCACCAAAGAGATAGAGCGTGATCCCGATTCAACCGAAAATGATCACGCTCTAAGCAAAACCGCAGGACCGCCCGCCACCTCCGGAGATCCCCGCCTTCCGTATCGCCGGAAGCGACGCTAAGGTCGTGCCGGATCTAGACCGTGATCGCTTCAGGCCCTATCAGCCTGAAGCGTGAATCATTGGTCTCACCAAGGAGATAGAGCGTGATCCCGATTCAATCGAAAATGATCACGCTCTAAAGTCACAACGGATATCGAACATGATGCGCGGCACCGCAATCGCCCGATCGGCCAGCTTTGGCCTCGTTTTCCTTGCGCTTCTTGCAAGCGCCGTTCCCGCCGCAGCGCAAGCGCGCAATTGCGGCGAAGGTCCGGGCGGATTCAACCGCTGGAAAGAAGGGTTCAAGCAGCGCGCCGTTCAATCGGGCGTCTCGGCACGGACCGCGAACTCCGCTCTTTCGGATATCACCTATGACGCCCGCATCATTCGCCTCGACCGCAATCAGAAATCCTTCAAGCTCTCCTTCGAGCAGTTCTACGCCCGCCGCGCCGGCACCGCGCTCGTCAACCGCGCGCGCCAGCGCCTCAAGACGCACCGCGCCGTGCTCGACCGCATCGAACGCGACTTCGGGGTGCCGCGCGAGATCATGATCTCGATCTGGGGCCTGGAGACGAACTTCGGCGCCGACGTATCGGACCGCTATTCGATCATCCGCTCGCTCGCGACACTCGCGTACGATTGCCGCCGCTCGCCGTTCTTCACCGCCCAACTCGTCGACGCGCTGCGCATCGTCGATCAGGGCCACATGACGGCCGCACAGATGCGCGGCGGCTGGGCGGGCGAGATCGGCCAGACGCAGTTCCTGCCCTCGCCCTACATGCAGTACGCCGTGGATTACGACGGCGACGGCCGCCG
>ERZ869909.1343-NODE-1343-length-20188-cov-3.013326_pt1 | contig 20188 bp, 18 predicted proteins | sample MGYA00520892_ERZ869909 | MGnify/ENA primary metagenome ERZ869909 (study PRJEB32215, sample SAMEA104723947) | bioreactor metagenome | biome: bioreactor; feature: anaerobic bioreactor; material: water | place: China | collected 2015-03-12 ... | reverse complement strand
ATCATCGGCATGCTGATCTATCTGGCGATGATGGCCACGGCCTTCATGGGCTATGTGCTGCCCTGGGGTCAGATGTCCTTCTGGGGCGCCACCGTGATTACCGGCCTTTTCGGCGCGATCCCCGGCGTCGGCGAATCGCTGCAGACCTGGCTCCTCGGGGGGCCTGCGGTGGGCAACGCGACGCTCAATCGCTTCTTCTCTCTGCACTACCTGCTGCCGTTCGTTATCCTGGGCTTGGTGATCGTGCATGTCTGGGCGTTCCATACGACGGGCAACAACAACCCCACCGGGGTTGAGGTACGCCGCAACTCGCGTGAAGACGCCGAGAAGGACACCCTGCCCTTCTGGCCTTACTTCGTGATCAAGGACCTCTTCGCGCTCGCCGTGATCCTTCTAATCTTCTGGGCTTTGGTGTCGTTCATGCCCAACTACCTGGGTCATGCCGACAACTACATCGAGGCCAACCCGCTGGTGACCCCGTCGCATATCGTGCCGGAATGGTACTTCCTGCCCTTCTACGCGATCCTGCGAGCCTTCACCTCGGACGTGTGGGTCGTGATGGCGGTGAACTGGCTCAGCTTCGGCATCATCGACGCCACCTTCTTTGGGGTGCTGGCGATGTTCGGCGCGATCTTCGTGATGGCGCTGGTGCCCTGGCTTGACACCTCCTCGGTCCGCTCCGGGCGTTATCGTCCGGCCTTCAAGATGTGGTTCTGGCTCTTCATCGTGAACTTCGTCGTCCTGACCTGGGCGGGGGCGATGCCGGCCGAAGGGATCTACACCACCATCGCGCTGATCGGCACGACCTACTGGTTCGCCTACTTCCTGGTGATCCTCCCGCTTCTGGGCGTGCTGGAGAAGCCGACGACGCCGCCCACCACCATCGAGGAAGACTTCAAGGCGTCGGTCGGCAACGTCTCCGGCAAGAACGGCAAGCGCATCGACCCCGAACCGATCCCGGCCGAGTGAGAAAGGACATGAGCATCATGAGCATCAGAAAGCTTGCCCTCTCGGCTGCCGCGGCCCTTGCACTGGGGGCCGGGCCCGCGCTGGCCGCCGGCGGTGTCGGCGAGATCACCGACTTTTCCTTCTCGTTCGAAGGGCCATTCGGTAGCTATGACCGGGCACAACTGCAGCGCGGCCTTCAGGTTTATACAGAAGTCTGTGCTGCCTGCCATGGCTTGGAGTACGTTCCCTTCCGCACACTGACGCAGGAAACCGGACCCGCGCTCTCGCCCGAGGCAATGCGCGCCTATGCCGGCTCGTTCGAGATCTTCGACCGCGAACTCGACGACTGGCGCTCTGCAGAGGGGCCGGACCATTTTCCGGCATCGCAGATGGAAACCGCCCCTGACCTGAGCCTGATGGCAAAGGCGCGCATCGGTTTCGAGGGTCCCTATGGTCTGGGCATCAACCAGTTCTTCCGCGGAATGGGCGGGCCGGAATACATCGCTTCGTTCCTCCTCGGCTTCGACGGACGGGAAGAGATGCAGGCCGGCACGATGTTCTACTACAACACAGCCTATGACGGCTGGGTGTCGATGGCGCCGGTACTTTGGGACGAGGGCGTCGAATATGCGGATGGCACCACCGCGACTGTAGAACAGCAGGCACAGGACCTTGCCGCCTTCCTCATGTGGGCCGCCGAACCGCATCTGGGCGAGCGCAAGCGCTCGGGCCTGGTGGGCGTGGTGTTCCTGACCCTCCTGGCGTCTCTGCTCTACCTGACCAACAAGCGTCTGTGGGCGCCGGTCAAATCGAGCGCCAAGGGCAAGACACGCGAAGCCTGAGCGCATTCCCTCCACCAACGAAAACGCGCCCCTCGGGGCGCGTTTTGCGTATTGACGGTCAACGAAGCCGCGTAACGATGGAAAACCTGCAACCATTACCGCCCACCACAACCGTCACAAGCGCCGCTTGTCAGTGCGTTGTCCCCACCCCCAATAGCCGCCGACGAAGGTTTCGTTACGCTTAACGGATCCTGATTTACGATTTTTATCAGTGGCTTGCTCAGGCGCACAAATTTGTGCACCCGTAGCAGAGGTGTGCAAGGTGAAGGTCATCCCAGGTGCCCTGTCGCTTCCCCTGCCCTTCCACTCAAGCCCGATCCGGGGGCCCGAAACGCCGTGGCGTCAGTGGCCGCGGTCAATCCAGCTTGCGCAGGCCCAGCATCTTGCGAGCCTGCTGCCAGGTGGCCACCGGCCGCTCATGCTTCTCGCAGATGTCGGCGGTGCGGCGGACGAGCGCCGCGTTCGACGGCGCCAAGTTTGTACGGTCAAGCCGCACATTGTCCTCAAGCCCCGTGCGCGCATGCCCCCCCGCGCCGATGCACCAGTCGTTGAGCAGGATCTGCCCCGCGCCGATTCCCGCGCCACACCAGAGCGCATCGGGGGCCAGCCGTTTCAATGTCGCCACGTAGAAGTCGAAGACCTCGCGATCGACCGGCATGGCGTTCCTCACCCCCATCACGAACTGCACATAGAGAGGTGCCTGCAGCCGGCCGTCCTGCGCCAACTTCGCCGCCTGGAAGATGTGGCTCAGATCGAAGGCCTCGATCTCTGGCTTGATGTCATGTTTCAGCATCTCGGCCGCCAGCCAATCCACCAGATCGGGCGGGTTCTCGTAGACGCGGGTCGGAAAGTTGTTCGACCCCACGGTGAGCGACGCCATGTCGGGCTTAAGCGGCAGCATCCCGCCCCGCGCCGTCCCCGATCCCGAGCGACCGCCGGTCGAAAACTGAATGATCATACCGGGGCAATGTTTCTCCAACTCCTCCTTCAGTCGCGCGAACCGCTCAGGGTCCGAGGATGGCTTGCCCTCGTCATCGCGCACATGGACGTGGACGATCGAGGCTCCCGCCTCGAACGCCTCCTGCGTGCTTTCGATCTGCTCTTCGATCGTGATCGGCACCGCTGGGTTGTCGGCCTTCGTCGGCACCGAGCCGGTGATGGCAACGCAGATGATACAGGGGTCAGATGTGTCAGTAATCGGCATGTCAAAGGTCCAGAAATACGGTTTCGTTCTCGCCTTGCAGGCGGATGTCGAACCGATACTGGCCCGGGCCGGTCTTCTTGGCAACCAGGGTCTGGACGCGCTGTCGCTGCTCGATTCGGTTCAGCAGGGGATCGGTGCTGTTGTCCTCATCCTCGAAATAGAGGCGAGTCTGCAAACCGATGTTGATCCCGCGCGCCACGACCCATAGCGAGATATGGGGAGCTTGCAGCCGACCGTCCGGCAAGCGTACGGCGCCCGGCTTGACGGTCTGCAAGGTGAACTCGCCGGTCTCGCCATCGGCGGCAAAGCGCGCAAAACCCGACACCTTCGGATCTGCGCCCGATTGGCTGGCAAAAAGCCCCTGGGCATCGGGCTGCCAGCTTTCGAGCATCGCATCGCGCACCGCCCAGCCAGTGCCGTCAAAGACCGATCCGGTGATGGTGATGATCTCGCCTTCGGCTCCGTCGGCGATCGGGCTCAGGCCCAGGTCTTCGGGGTAAATACCGTCGAGCCCGGCGAAGGTTGGAATGCAGCCGATGTGAACGTAAGGCCCCGCGGTCTGCGAGGGGGTCTCGTCCAGCCAGTCAAGCCTCTGCACCATGTCACAGGCCCTCTGGTCGATTCTCGAACATCGTTTGACGACGTCCGCGAAGCACGATGTCGAACTTGTAGGCAAGGAAATCGAGCGGCCGTGCTTGCGCCATGTCGAGCGGCGCGACTAACCGGTCCAGCTGCGCGCGCGCCTTGACCGTATGCGCGATGGGGCAGCGGTCGATCAGCGGGTCGGCTTCGAAATACATCTGGGTGATCAGGCGCTGCCCGAAGCTGTGTCCGAAGAGCGAGAAATGGATATGCATGGGGCGCCAGTCGTTGCCCCTATTCGGCCAGGGATAAGCGCCGGGGCGAATAGTCAGGAAGTGATAGCGCCCTTCGTCGTCGGTCAGCGTTCGTCCACACCCCCCGAAATTGGGGTCCAGCGGCGCCAGGTAGCCGTCCTTGACATGCCTATAGCGCCCCCCGGCATTCGCCTGCCAGATCTCCACCAATGTATGCGGCACCGGACGGCCAGCCTGGTCCAGGACACGCCCATGAACGAGGATCCGCTCACCGATGGCAGCCGCCTCGCCTTTCGACCAGTTGAGGATCAAGTTGTTGTCCAGCGGTCCAATCAGCGAATGTTCGAACCGGGGGCCCGTCTCCTCGCTCGGGGACGACTCCATCGACAAAAGGGGCAGGTTGGGCGACCGCGTAACACTGGTCTTGTAGGCGGGATCGTAGGCGACGGGATGCACTGCCCGGTCGCGCGGGATCAGCGGTCCGTCAGCCATCCTCACGCTCCATCTCGGCCAGGACCGTCTTGGCGATCTTGATCGCATGGTTGGCCCGCGGCACGCCCGCATAGACTGCGACATGCTGGAACGCTTCCATCACGTCGCGGGCGCTGGCACCCGTGCGGGCGGTTGCCCGGACATGCATCGCAATCTCCTCGAAGTTGCCTGTCGCGGCCAGAATTGCCAGCGTCAGCATCGAGCGTTCGCGCAGGCTGATCGCGTCAGAGGCCCAGACATTTCCCCAGGCAGCCTCGGTGATCAGAACCTGGAACGGCTTGTCCAGGCCGGTCATCGTCTCGTTGGCGCGGTCGACATGCGCGTCGCCCAGCACCTCGCGGCGAACCTGCACCCCTTTTAGATAGCGATCGGTCATTGCCCCCTCCCTCTCAGTACGGCAGCCCGGTGTAATTGCGTGCCATGGCCGCCTGTGCGCTTTCAAGCGTTTCCAGTTGATGCAGTTCGGCTTCCTGGATCTTCTGGTCGAATTCGGTCTGATCGGGAAAGCAATGGAGGATCGATGTCATCCACCAGGAGAACCGCATCGCCCCCCAGATCCGTTTGAGCGCCCGGTCGGAATACTGATCCAGCGCCGCGCTCTCGCCGCCGAAAGCCGCTATCAGCGCCTCGGAAAGATAGTGCACATCCGACGCTGCCAGGTTCAGACCCTTCGCTCCGGTCGGTGGCACGATATGCGCCGCGTCACCTGCAAGAAACAAACGCCCCCACCGCATCGGCTCGGTAACGAAGCTACGCAACGGCGCAATCGATTTCTCGATCGACGGGCCGATCTCCATTCTCTTTGCAACGCCCGGCGGTAGGCGGCGGCGCAACTCGTCCCAGAAGGCATCGTCCGACCAGTCCTCCGCCTTGTCGGAAAGCGGGACCTGGATGTAATAACGCGAGAGTTGAGCATTGCGCATGGAGGCCAGGGCGAAGCCACGCGGATGGTTGGCGTAGATCAACTCCTCTGCCGCTGGCCGGGTGCGCGACAGCACGCCCAACCAACCAAAGGGATAGACGCGCTCGTATTCGGTGCGGCGCTTCCGCGGGATCGCCTGCCGGCTGGGCCCATGAAACCCGTCGCAGCCTGCGATGTATTCGGCGTCGATCCGATGCTCGGTGCCACCTTTTCGGTAGGTCACATAGGGCGCTTCGGTGTCGAGGTCGTGCAGGGCGACATCTGCCGTCTCATGGACGATCCGGGCGCCGGCGGCATCCTGAGCGAGGTAGAGGTCGCGGGTGATCTCGGTCTGGCCATAGACCGTGACCACCTCATCGATTCGTGCCTTGAAATGGACCCGGAACATTCCGTTCACGGTGGAAAGGATCGTCCCGTCGTGGATGATGCCTTCCCGGTCCAGCCGCTCACTTACACCGGCACGGCGCAACAGCTCGACCGTACCGCGTTCCAGTACACCGGCGCGGATCCGCCCCAAGACATGGTCGCGCGTCTGTCGCTCCAGAACCACTGTGTCAATGCCCGCGCGCATCAGAAGCTGCGACAGGATCAGCCCCGAAGGACCGCCCCCAATGATGGCCACTTGTGTTCTCATGCCCCCTCCCGCGATGATCGGAAACGATACGACATCAAGACAGCTTGTGAATGGATGATCTTCGCAAAGACTGGTATTATCCAAACATGACGCACCCCCCCTCGATCCCCACCTTCGGCCTCTATGGAGAGGGGCGTGGCTTCCCCGACGTGCTGCATTGCGAACGCATCAGGGATCGCGCACGGCTGCACGATTGGCGGATCGCCCCGCACCGCCACCCGGACTTGCACCAGATTGTTCTGATCAGGCAAGGCAGCGCGCGGATGACGGTGGATGGGCGGGCGCGCGATCTGACGTTACCGGTACTTCTGAACATCCCGCCATGGATCGTGCATGGTTTTCATTTCGCAGCGGGAACCGAGGGCTATGTCCTGACGCTGCCCGTCGAGGGCCTGCCCGGGATCCTGGACGATGATGCGCCTCTATCCCCGTCGCTTTCTTCGTGGAGCGCGATCGCCGCCGACCCCACGCTTACCCCCTTGTTCGAGGGCCTTCTATCGGAACAGGACCGCCACGACGCCGCTCGCGCACCCATGCTAAGGGCGATTGCCACCCAGATCCTGTGCTTCGCCGCACGCGGGTTGGCGCATGCCGCGAAGGACACTGCGCCGGCACCCTACGAGGGCCATATGCGGGTATTCGATGCGCTCGTGCAGGCCCATTTGGCCGATGGGTGGCGACTTGCGGATTATGCAGGCTCGCTCGGCGTCACGCCCACGCATCTGAACCGCATTTCGCGCACGCTTTCCGGAATGTCCGCCGGCCGATATGTCGAGGCTCGCCGCGCGCGCGAGGCCCAGAGACTGCTCGCCTATTCCCGCACCCCGATCGCCGAGATCGGCTATGCGCTGGGGTTCGACGACCCGGCCTATTTCTCGCGCGCCTTTCGCAGGCAGACGGGCGAAACACCGTCGGCCTGCCGCCGGCGCCTCGCACGGTCAGACCTGCCGCCGACCGATCCCTTTCGCGCCGCGTGACGCCCGATGCCGCTTCTTCGAGATTGTCGCCCTCGCCTCGGCTGATAGGATCGCCTCCGAATCGAAGGAGACCGCGATGACCGTTTCACGCACAACCTCTGCCCTGGCACTGCGTCAGGGCGGCTACGCTACCGACGCCGTCCCGCAGGTGCCGCCCGCGCTCGATCCGTTTCTGGAGTTACGCGAAGTGACGTTGCCGGCGCTTGGCGAAGGCCAGGTGCTGATCGAGGTGATCCTGGCGCCGGTCAACCCGTCGGACCTGATGTATGTTCAGGGAAGCTACGGCCGCCCCCGCACGGAAGGGAGCCCCGCCGGGTTCGAGGGGCTCGGTCGGGTGATCGAGGGAAAGGGATCCGCGGCGGAAAAGCTGCTTGGGCAGCGGGTGGCGTTCCTGGGCACGGTGAGCGGCAGTTGGGCCGGTCATGCGATCAGCGACGCCGCGCTCTGCATCCCGTTGCGGGACGATCTGCGCGATGAGGACGGCGCGGCGCTGATCGTGAATCCGTTGACCGCCGTGGCGCTTCTGGAATTGGTTCGGGCGAGCGGCGCCAAGTCCTTCGTGCTCAATGCGGCTGGCTCGCAACTCGGGCGCCTGATTCTGGGGCTTGCCCGGGACGAGGGTTTCGAGCCGATCGCGGTCATCCGCCGCCCCGAGGACCGGGAAGCACTGCTGGGTTTAGGCGCGCGCGAAGTGCTCGTCAGCGGCACAGGTGATTTCGGCGAGAAGGCACAGGCCGCCCTCAAATCCCTGAAACCACGCATTCTGCTCGATGCCGTGGGCGATCAGATCGCGGCGGATCTCTTTTTCGCAATGCCCACGCAGGCGCGATGGATCAGTTATGGCAAACTGTCCAGTGAGGCGCCGCGTCTCGGCCAGATCGGGCAGCTCATCTTCATGGACAAGCACATCGAAGGGTTCTGGCTGTCGCGCTGGCTGCCGGGCGTCCCGCCGGCGCGGCGGGCGGAGTTGATCGCGCTGGTTCAGGATCGTTTCGCGTCGCATATCTGGACGACGCGGGTTGCCGCGACGCTGCCGCTGGCTGAAGCCGTCGAGGGAATAGTGGCGGCCTATCAGCCGAGTGCAGGCAAGGTCATGGTGAAACCCTGATCTGGCGTTCGCCGCTCGAACGAACACTCGCGCGGCCGAATGGGCCGCGCTCCGTCTGTCTGCGTGAATGTGTTCCCGCGACGCTTGATTCCGCAACGCGCAAGGCATAGGCAGTGCCCGCATAACCCGGAGCCCACCATGCCTGCCGCCCTGACATCCTCCGCCCCCACAGCTTGCTTGGTTCTTGCCGACGGCACGATTTTCTACGGCCGTGGCTTTGGTGCGGTGGGCGACACGGTGGCGGAACTGGTCTTCAACACCGCGATGACTGGCTATCAAGAGATCATGACGGATCCTTCTTATGCCGGGCAGATCGTGACCTTCACTTTCCCGCATATCGGCAACGTTGGCGTTACCCCGGAGGACGACGAAACCGCCGAACCCTTCGCGGCCGGAATGGTCGTCAAATGGGACCCGACCGAACCGTCGAACTGGCGTGCCGCGGGTGATCTGGCCGACTGGCTGACGCGACGTGGGCGGATTGGGATCGGCGGGATCGACACGCGCCGGCTGACACGCGCCATCCGCCAGCAGGGGGCACCGCATGTCGCCCTCGCGCACGACCCCGAAGGCCGGTTCGACCTTGAAGCGATGGTTGCCAAGGCGCGTGGCTGGCGAGGGCTGGTGGGGCTTGATCTGGCGCGCGATGTCTCGTGCCGGCAGAGCTACCGCTGGGACGAGATGCGGTGGGCCTGGCCCGAAGGATACAAACGCCAAACCGAAGCAAAGCACCGCGTGGTTGCCATCGATTACGGTGCGAAGCGCAACATCCTGCGGTGTCTGGCTTCGGCCGGCTGCGACGTGACGGTCCTTCCTGCAACCGCAACGGCGGAAGACGTGCTGGCGCTCAACCCTGACGGGGTATTCCTGTCGAACGGACCGGGCGACCCGGCTGCAACGGGAAGCTATGCGGTGCCGATGATCAAGGGCGTCCTCGAGCGCGATCTGCCCGTCTTTGGTATCTGCCTGGGCCACCAGATGCTCGCGCTGGCGCTGGGGGCAAAAACCGTCAAGATGAATCACGGGCACCACGGCGCGAACCATCCGGTGAAGGACCTGGAAACCGGCAAGGTCGAGATTACCTCGATGAACCACGGTTTCACGGTCGATGGCCAGACCTTGCCGCAAGGCGTAATCGAGACGCATGTATCGCTTTTCGACGGGTCGAACTGCGGCATCCGGGTTTCCGATCGTCCTGTCTTCTCTGTCCAGTACCATCCCGAGGCCAGCCCGGGCCCGCAGGACAGCTACTACCTGTTCGAGCGTTTCGCCGCGGCAATGTCTGCCCGCAAAGCGGCCTGAACCGGCCTGTGCGCCCGTGCCGTTAACCATGCGTTAAGCTCCAGCGCGACAGCCTGTATGGCGCCCGCTAAGTTTGCGGGCATTCGCGCGTGGAGTAAGAACGCAAATGGGAATCGCTCGCACAGGCAGCGCACCGACCGACGCCTGGCTTCTGCCGAAGGCAAGCGCCTGGCCATCGCCCGGCGCCACTTCCATCAGGGTCGAACCCACGCCACGGCCTCACCTGTCTCCCCCTCAATGGAAACGACCGCTGGGCATGCTGCTGGTCGAATCCGGTGATCTCGGACCTGCCGAACTGATGCGCGCCCTCAAGACCGCCGAAGGGTGCGAGCAGCGTTTGTCCGAGATCCTTCAGCGGCGCGGTCTGGTCTCCGAGGCGGCGATGGCCCGCGCCTGGGCAACGCAATACGCCACAACCGTGCTGGACCCCGATCTGACGCCGCCCGACCCGCGCCTGATCGATCGGTTGCCCGCGCAGGACTGGTTGAAGCGCGGATGCCTTCCCTGGGCGCGGATTGGGGGCGCCACGCTGATTGCAGCCACCCGACCCGACAACTTCGAGGCCGAACGCCAGACCCTCGAGGACCTGCTGGGTCCGCTGGTGTTGGCGGTGGTCAGCGAAGCCGATCTATATCGTGCTATCACACGGCTTCGGCAGGGCGCGCTGAGACACCGCGCAGAAAACTGCGTGGCGGATCGCGAGAGTTGCCGTACTTGGAATACGCGTCGATTTGCTCTTGGCCTCTGGTCGGGACTGGCGGCACTGTCCGCCGCGGCGGCACTTGCACCGCAAGCCACTTTCGCGATTGTCCTGGCGGTAGTCTCTCTTGCGCTTCTGGCCGGGACGCTCCTGAAGATCGCCGCAGCGGCCACACAGTTACGCGCCACCCGCAGCGCGCCCGCCCGCTCTCCCCGACTGGCTGGCGAACGTCCAGTGATCTCAATTCTGGTGCCGCTTTACCGAGAGCGCGACATCGCCCCACGATTGGTCGCCCGACTGGGCGCGCTGACCTGGCCACGTGAGAAACTGGATGTCCTGCTGGTGGTCGAAGAGGACGATCATCTGACCCGCAATGCGCTGCGTCGTGCGCGTCTGCCGGCATGGATGCGCATCATCGTTGCGCCGGAATCGACGCTCAAGACGAAGCCCCGTGCGCTCAACTACGCGCTCGACTTCGCCCGCGGTAGCATTGTCGGTGTCTATGACGCCGAAGATGCGCCGGCGCACGACCAGCTTCACCGGATTGCCGCGCGTTTCGCCGAAAGCGGCCAGGACCTGGCCTGTATCCAGGGCGTGCTGGATTACTACAACCCGCGCACCAACTGGATCGCGCGCTGTTTCACCATCGAATATGCGGCCTGGTTTCGCCTTATGCTTCCTGGCTTCCAGCGCCTGGGGCTCGCGGTGCCATTAGGTGGCACGACCCTCTTTTTCCGCCGCAGTATCCTTGATCGGCTGGGGGCGTGGGACGCCCACAACGTGACCGAGGATGCGGATCTCGGCATCCGCCTAGCCCGGCACGGCTACCGGACCGAACTGCTCGATACGGTCACATTGGAGGAAGCAAACTGCCATATCCGGCCCTGGATCAAGCAGCGCTCTCGCTGGCTGAAGGGTTACGCCATGACCTATGCGGTTCATATGCGCGACCCCGGCCTGTTGCTGCGGCAGTTTGGATGGTGGCGCTTTATGGGGTTTCAAGTGATCTTTCTGGGCACGCTGATCCAGTTCCTTTTTGCCCCGGTCCTCTGGAGTTTCTGGTTGCTGCTACTCGGCATGGGTCATTCACTGGCCGAGGGGCTGCCGATGGCTGCTCTTATTAGCTTGGCGGGCCTGTTCCTGATCGCTGAGATTACCAATCTGACGATCAACCTCTGCGCCCTGCGCGCGCGTGACCATCGCGGGTTGCGGCCGTGGGCACTTTTGCTTCCGGTCTACTTCCCCCTTGCCGTCGTCGCCGCCTGGAAGGCCGTGATCGAGATGGGCGTCAGCCCCTTCTACTGGGACAAGACCGCTCACGGATTGCATGACAGCGCACTACAGCCCGCCCTTGCTCGCAGCTAACACTGCCGCTCAGTCTTCGAGACGTTGACGATCGCCGGACTCCAGCTTCAACCGCGTCTCGAAAGCGCGGGAGATATGGTCCTTCAGCGCCTGCGCCGCAGCCTCGCCATCGCCGCGCGCGATAGCCTCGACAATGGCGTCATGCTCGTCAAGCGCCGCTGCCCCCCGCCCTTCCGCAGCCAACGACGTCGAGGCGAGGAGCGCCATCGACCGATGCACCAGGTCAAGTTGCTGAACCAGGAAACGGTTGTGAGAGGCCAGGTGGATCTGTTTGTGAAACCGCCGATTCGCCCGGCTGAGCGTCCGTGGATCGTTGATCAGTCCGCGGTCGGCGGCCACCATGTCACGCAGGACACGCACCTCTTCGACGGTGGCGTGGCGAGCGGCCAGACGCGCGGCCAATCCCTCCAGTTCCGAGCGGACAACATAGAGTTCGGCCAGTTGGTTGTGGTCGAGCGATGCGACGATCAGTGAGCGCCCATCGCGGGTCAGCAGCGACTGGGTCTCAAGTCGCTGCAACGCCTCGCGGATCGGTGTGCGTGACACGCCGAACCGCTCCGCAAGTTCGGATTCGACTAGGCGGTCACCAGGCTTGTAGACGCCTTCGTCGATTGCGGCGAGGACCATGGAATAGGCATCGGCGGCAGGCGGGCGGGACTCGGGCATCGTCAACTCCATGTCGGGCAGATTACCGCCATGCCGCGCTGCCGCAACCGCTTTCGTCCCCGCGTGTTGCGCAGCCTTGCTAGCGTGCCGCTTTCGCACTAGCTCTCGGGTATGGTTGCCAAAGCCTTCTCGCATGTCCGGACCTGGGTCTTCGATCTGGACAACACGCTTTATCCGCCCGAGGTGCGACTGTTCGATCAGATCGACCAGCGGATGACTGACTATGTGATGCGCATGCTCAAGGTCGACCGGCCCGAGGCCGATCGCCTGCGCAAGCACTACTGGCGCGAATACGGCACAACATTGGCCGGACTGATGACGCATCACGGCGTTGATCCTGACCCCTACCTTGTCGAAGTGCACGAAATCGACTTCTCGATCCTTGCACCCGATCCCGGGTTGAAGGCCGGCATTGCCCGATTGCCGGGCCGGCGGATAGTCTACACGAACGGTTCAGCTCCCTATGCGCATCGCGTGATCGAGGCCCGCGGCCTGTCAGGCCTTTTCGACGCGGTCTACGGAGTCGAGAATGCGGGCTTCCACCCGAAGCCAAGGCGCGAGGCGTTCGATACCGTCTTCACTGCCGACGGCCTTGATCCACTCTGCGCTGCGATGTTCGAAGATGACCCGCGAAACCTGCGCGTGCCCCATGAGCTTGGAATGAGGACTGTGCATGTCGCACCCGAGGCCCTGCCACAGTCCGAGGCGGCGCATATCCATTACCACACCATCGATCTGGGCAGCTTCCTGCACCGCTTGTAGTGCGGGCGCGGCGCGTTGCCGCACTGCAGCAATCTTGGGCTGAATCGGCTCGGCAATAACCTATATCTCCGATCAGGAATTACAGGAGGCCGAAATGAGCGCTCAAACCGATCCCCAGCCTGTACGCCGGCCGAACCGCCGCCAGCGTGAGCCTTGGCTGCGCCGCATCCCCGTCATCGGCGGCATTGCACGCGAACTTGCCGAGGGCGATAGCGACTACCCCTTTTATCTATTGCTGGCGGCAATCAGCGCATGGGCTTGCGCGGTCCTCGTCTGGGGTCTGCCCGCCCTTTACCTGCCAGCAATCCTGATGGTGCCGGCCGTAATGCTCATGCTGATCGCCCTTACCCGCGGCTGACGCGGGCGCGCCCTCGCTGCGGCGAGGAATGCGCTTTATAAGGTCCGGATCGGAGGTGCGTCATGCGCGAATCGGTGGATGTTCTGGTTTCGGGCGGCGGGGTCGCGGGGCTTGCCGCGGCGGCCGCGTTCGGTTCGGCGGGCTATAGTGTCCTTTGCGTGGACCCGGTTCCACCGGTAACCGCCCAAAATGCACCCGACGCCGATCTGCGGACCACCGCATTCCTCCAACCCTCTGTTGCGCTTCTGGAGAGTGCCGGTCTCTGGAACCGATTGGCGCCGCATGCGATGCCCCTGCAGATCATGCGGATCATCGACGCCGGCGGTGACGCAGCCGCCGCGCGCGCCGTCCACGATTTCGACGCCTCCGACATCTCTGAGCGGCCCTTTGGCTGGAACTTGCCTAACTGGCTCCTTCGACGAGAGTTTCTGGCGCGGCTGGATGAACTACCGCAGGCCGAGTTCAGACCTGGGATCGGTGCCGCCCGGTTGTTCACGCGGGAAAGCGAAGCACTTGTCACCCTAAGCGATGGGCGTCGCGTTTCCGCCCGGTTGCTGGTCGCTGCCGACGGCCGCAACTCTCCCATGCGGCAAGCGTTGGGTATCGGAATCCGGACAACGCGTTATGGGCAGAAGGCGTTGGCCTTCACCGTCACGCACCCGAAACCGCACAACATGGTGTCGACCGAAATCCACCGCTCGGGCGGGCCGTTCACACTGGTGCCCCTGCCCGACCGGAACGGACACCACGCCTCTGCCATCGTCTGGATGGAGTCAGGACCGGAGGTTGCGCGGCTTCGCGCCCTGCCGACCGAAGCCTTTGAGGCCGAGATGACCGCACGATCCTGTTCGATCCTCGGGCCGTTGACGCTGGCTTCCGCCCTGACCGTTTGGCCAATCATCAGCCAGATCGCCGATCGTTTCGCCGGTGAGCGCACCGCGTTGATCGCCGAAGCGGCGCATGTCGTCCCGCCCATCGGCGCGCAGGGGTTGAACATGAGCCTTGCCGATCTGCGTGTCCTGTTGGAACTCGCCAATCCCGAGGTACTCGGAAGTCCCGCGATGCTGGAAAGCTACCACCGTCGCCGCTGGCCCGAGGTGCGGATCCGGGTTGCAGGTGTGGATTTACTGAACCGCGCCTCGATGGTCGGCGCGCAGCCCCTGCGCGATGCGCGTGCCGCCGCGCTCAATCTGCTTTATGGCGTCGCGCCCGTTCGGCGGGGACTGATGCAGATGGGCATGGGAATGCGCTAAGATGGCGCGATAGCGTTTCGACCGCGCCTTACAGCGTCATGATCCGGGCTTCAGCGCTGGCATAGTCATAACGGCACCGCACGTCGAACACCTGCTGCCCCCGCGCGATGCGCAGCATCACGTCGCGCGAACTCGGGCGCCCGTCGCTGCCCTGCACTTCGCGCGTGCCCACAACACTCTGCACGTTCATCCCCTGCGACTCGCCTTGGGCGACGCAGGCGGCCTCCGCAGCACTGGCGGAACGCACGATACCGATGTCTTCCCCCGTCAGTGCAGAGGGGGGCGGTGCTACCTGAACCGGAGCTGCCGCGCGGGGCTGCGCGGGACGCAGATCGGGCAAATCGGCGCACCCGGCAAGAACAAGTGCCCCGCCCAGCGTCGCCACGGTGATGAAATGCCGCATTCGTCCCTCCTCGTGTTTTTCAGGCCGCCGCCTCGGGGGCGATAAGTTCCCGCGCCGCGGCGCGGGCGGCGTCGGTTACGGTATCACCCGCCAGCATGCGTGCAATCTCGTCAACGCGCTCCTCGGCGGAAAGTTGCGTCACGCGACTGAAAGTTTCCCCGGCCTCGACGTGTTTCTCGACCCGCCAATGATGCGCCCCGCGCGCAGCAACCTGCGGGCTGTGCGTCACGACCAGAACTTGCCCCCCCGACGCCAGCGCCCGCAAGCGTTTTCCAACTGCATCGGCGGTCGCACCCCCGACACCACGGTCGATCTCGTCGAAAATCAGCGTCCGGTCATTCCCGGCGCGGCTCAGGCAGACCTTCAACGCAAGCAGAAACCGCGACAGTTCTCCGCCTGAGGCGATGCGGTTCAAGGGCCCGGGTGGCGCGCCGGGATTGGTCGCCACTTCGAAAGTGACGGAATCCATTCCCTCGGGGCCAGGCTCGGCCTCGGCCAACACGGTCGAAAAGACCGCGCGCTCCATTTTAAGGGGCGCGAGTTCGGAGGCCATCGCGGCATCGAGAAGTTGCGCAGCCTCCCACCGTGCGGCGCGCAAGGCTTCGGCTTCATTACGGAAAGCGCCTTCGGCCTCGACCTCGTCGCGGGCAAGCGTGGCGGACTGGCTGTCGGATGCATCCAACGCCGCGAGTCGTGCGCGCAAGGTCTCGGCATGCGCACCCAGGTCGTCCGGCAGAACCGCATGTTTTCGAGCGAGCGCCCGAAGCGCAAAAAGCCTCTCTTCCACAGCTTCCAGCGCCATCGGATCAAGGTCGAGGGCGTCGATGCAGCCTTCGACTTCGGCCTGCGCCTCTCCGAGCTCGGTCAACGCCCGGCCAAGCGCGCCAATCGCACCATCAAGCCGGCCTTCGACACCTTCGGCCGCTCCCTCAAGCCAACGAATCCCATCCAGGATCAGCCGTTCGGCACCGTCCTCTCCCAGCGCCTGACGCGCGCGATCGACATCCCCACGCAACCGCTCGGCAGCCTGCATCAGGCGCCGGCGGGTATCTAGTTCAGCCTCTTCGCCCGGTTGCGGATCCAGCTTGTCGAGTTCCGCCACGGCGTGGCGCAGGAAATCCTCTTCCGCGCGCAAAGTGGCGAGTTTCTCGGCCGCATCACGGCGTGCTGCGCGCGCCGCTTGCAACCCGCGCCAAGCAGCTCTTGTGCGCGACAATGCCGGCTCCGCCCCCGCAAAGGCGTCGAGAAGCTGGCGATGGCCGCGGGCGTTGAGCAGGCCCCTGTCATCGTGCTGGCCGTGCAGTTCGATCAGCGTTTCCGAGAGCGTTCGCAGCACCTCCCCCGAGGTGCGGCGGTCATTGATCCAGGCCGTCTTGCGCCCATCAGGAGTGTTGATGCGTCGCAGGATCAACTCATCCCCAGCGTCGATGCCGGCCTCGGTCAGGACAGCACGCCCCGGATGATCTTGCGGCAGGTCAAACACCGCCTCCACTTCGCCCTGCGCGGCCCCGGCGCGAACCAGTTCAGCCCGACCGCGCCAACCCAGAACGAAGCCCAGCGAGTCGAGAAGAATAGACTTTCCTGCCCCGGTTTCTCCGGTGAGCACGTTCAATCCCGGTTGGAACTGCAGTTCCAGCCGATCGATCAACAACATGTCCCTTATTGCGAGGTTGCGGAGCATTGCCCTTCTGCCCTGGCCGTTGCGGCGGCAGTCAGAGCCACTCGCCGCGGATTGCCTGCCGGTAGATCGTCCGCAGCCAGCCCTCGCCACTTGCTTCGGGCGCCAGTCCTGCACGGGTCAGCAGGCGGAAGCTGTCCTCATAGAACGGATTGGCGCGGAAGTTGTGACCCAGAACTGCCGCGGCGGTCTGCGCCTCATCCCGCAGTCCGAGTGCGAGGTAACTTTCGACCAGCCGATGCAGCGCCTCAGGCGTGTGGGTCGTTGTCTGGAAGTCCTCGACCACGACCCGGAAGCGATTGATGGCGGCCGTGTAGTTGCCACGACGAAGGTAGTAGCGTCCGATCTCCATCTCCTTGGCGGCGAGATGGTCGAAAGCCAGATCGAACTTCAGCGTGGCCGAGCGCGCGTATTCAGTGTTCGGATATTCCTCGATCACGCGGCGCAGATGCACCAGTGCCTGGAAGGTCAGCCCCTGGTCGCGGCCGACATCCTCGATCTGGTCGTAAAAGGTCAGCGCGAGGATGTAAGCGGCCCATGCCGCATCGGGGTCGCCAGGATACTGGTCCAGAAAGCGCTGCGCAGTGGCCCGCGCTTCGTCGTAATTCCGGTCGCGGTGCTGAGCATAGGCTTGCATGATGATCGCCCGACGCGCCCAGTCGGTGAAGGGATAGATGCGCTCGACTTCTTGGAAATAACGCAGCGAGGGTCGGGCCCTTGACCCGGTTTCCAGCAGGAACTCCCCGCGGCGATAGATTTCCTCGGCAGAAAAGCCATCGAGCGGCTCATTCGGGCCCGGGCCAGTGCCACAGGCGGCAAGCCCAATCACCAGCGCCGACGTCATCAGCACCGTCCGAACACGGCGCGCCGCGTTCAAGCTGCGTTCTGCCCCCGTCCCTGTCATCACATGCACCCTGCCTGGCATATTCCAGCCCTGCGGCAGACCGTTATCCCGGTCCTTGGCCGCGAGGCTCGCCGTTCTCGTAGCATAGATAAATCCGACACGCAAAACGCCTTTGCAAGCCACTCGGGCAGTGTTGCCTGCAGCTCAGGCAGCGGCGTGAAGGTCGGCATGACCGATGCCGACGCCGGGCAGATGCGGGGCGGTTTCCGCATCGACAAGCACGCGCGCATAGGCAGTGGGGTCCGAAAGCAGCGCCCGTATCAGCCGGCCGGTGAGCGTATGGCCGGCGCGGTGACCGGTGTAGCGGCCAAGGATGGGCGCCCCGGCCACGGCCAGGTCGCCGACTGCGTCGAGCATCTTGTGGCGCACAGGCTCGTCAGGGTGGCGCAGTCCGCCCGGGCTGAGCACCTTCGCGCCCGAGACCACAACGGCGTTCTCGTACGTCCCCCCTAGCGCCAGCCCTTGGGCACGCATCGCGTCCACATCAGATTGACGGCAGAACGTGCGGCTGTCGCTGAGTTCGCGCACGAACGTTCCATTGCGCAGCGGCAAGTCCAGCATCTGGTGGCCGATTGCCCGGTCGGGAAAGTCGATCTCGAACGCGATGGAAAGTTCGTTGGCCGGGTCAAGCCGAGCCCAGGCATCACCCATGCGAACCTCTACCGGACGGCGAACACGAATCGCCGTCAAGTCAGCCGGAAGTTGCCGGATGCCGGCGGCGAGGAAGGCTTCAACGAAGGGGCGGGCAGAGCCGTCGAGGATCGGCACTTCCGGCCCGTCCAGCGTTACCAGCGCGTTGTGCACGCCGCACCCGGCAAGCGCAGCCATCAGATGCTCGATGGTCGAGACAGTGACGCCATGGTCGTTGCCTACCCGCGTGCAGAGATTGGTTTCGATCAGCGCATCGACCGATACTTCGACGCGGCGCGCCGCGCGTGGCAGCGCGATGTCGAGCCTCTCGAAGACGATGCCGGTATCGGCGGCGGCGGGACGGACGCAGAGAGTGACGGTCGCGCCCGAATGCAAGGCGACGCCCGAAAATCTGACCCCGGTTTGTAACGTTGTCTGCACGGCGAACCTGTTTTCTGTGTCGACCCACTGCTCGGGCTGGGCTGGGGATGATCCCCGCGCGGGTCACCCCGCGCCTGCGGGTTGGCTCCCGCGTGGCTTGACGGCTATCTAAGCACGGCCCGGCAGAGGCTCAATTCACGCTTTGCGACAGGTTGAAACACGTCACATTTCAGACACGGAATGCGAAAAAGAAGAAGCCGGCTTGCGCCGGCTTCAGTCAGGCGGTTTGAAGACGGATCAGCTCAATTCGCCTGGCGCCGCAAGAAGGCCGGGATCTCGATCCGTTCCTGCTCGGCGCGCTGCTCGGGATCGTCGTCATAGGCCGTGACCGGCGGCTGGTGGCGGGCGGCCGTCGCTTCGGCGCCGCTCCCCGCCATCTTGTTGATCAGTGCCCCCAGGCCGAAGCGCGAGCCGCGTTCCTGAGGATGCTGCTGCGACGGGGCGGCCTCGGGCGCGCGACGCTGGTATGGCTGGGCCGGCTGGCGGGAGACCGCTTCACGCAGACGCGCCAGGGTTTCGGGTGAGGGTGTGCCGGGCGTGCGCGGATGTTGCGACGCCTCTGCCACGGGCGCGGGCTGTGGGCGCTGCTGCTGTGCAGTCGGACGCGGCGCGTTCTCACGCGCGCGCGCGATGGCAGCATGGTGCGCGTGATGCGGCAGGTCCAGTTCGTCCTGCACCGGCTCGGACGCGTAGTGGTCCTGCGGTTCGGGCGCCATCTCCACCTGCGGGGCAACATGGCGGGCCTGCGGCGCAGGCTGCTGACGCATCGGCTCGGGCTGAGGCTGCGGTGGGCGGTGGTACCCTGCGGAAGGGCGCGGTGCGGCGGTGAACTGCTCGCGCGGGGCATGCTGCGCCGCAGGTGCGGGTTGCGCGGGGGCCGGGGCTGGCGCAGCTTCGACACGTTGCTCCATCCGGGGTTCGGGGCGCGGCTCGGGCCGGGTGTCGACCTCGAACGCTTGTTCGGCCTGCGTCACTGGCACCAACGGCTCGGCAAGCTTGCGGCGCGGCACATCGAGCGTCAGCGCATCAGCCTGCGCCTCGATGCCCGTGGCAACCACCGACACGCGGATCGCGCCGTCCATCTCGGGGTCAAGCGTCGAGCCGACGATGATGTTGGCGTCGGAATCGACCTTGTCGCGGATGATATTGGCGGCTTCGTCCAGCTCGAAAAGCGTCATATCATAGCCGCCGGTGATGTTGATCAGGACGCCCTTGGCGCCATTGAGGCTGATCTCGTCCAGCAGCGGATTGGCGATCGCCTTCTCGGCGGCCTGGCGAGCGCGATCTTCGCCGGTGGCCTCGCCGGTGCCCATCATCGCCTTGCCCATCTCGTCCATCACCGCGCGCACATCGGCGAAGTCCAGGTTGATCATGCCCGGACGGACCATCAGGTCGGTGACACCTTTCACCCCCTGGTACAGCACGTCATCAGCCATTGCGAAGGCTTCGGTGAAGGTCGTCTTCTCGTTCGCCAGCCGGAAGAGGTTCTGGTTGGGGATGATGATCAGCGTATCGACGACCTTCTGCAGCATCTCCACGCCTTCTTCAGCCTGGCGCATGCGCTTGGCCCCCTCGAAGGCGAAGGGCTTGGTAACGACGCCGACGGTCAGCACACCCAGTTCACGCGCGGCCTGCGCGATGATCGGCGCGGCCCCGGTGCCGGTGCCGCCGCCCATGCCCGCCGTGATGAAGCACATATGCGCGCCGGCCAGATGATCGACGATCTCTTCCAGCGTCTCCTCGGCGGCAGAAGCGCCGACCTG
>ERZ869909.1341-NODE-1341-length-20211-cov-4.223950_pt1 | contig 20211 bp, 6 predicted proteins | sample MGYA00520892_ERZ869909 | MGnify/ENA primary metagenome ERZ869909 (study PRJEB32215, sample SAMEA104723947) | bioreactor metagenome | biome: bioreactor; feature: anaerobic bioreactor; material: water | place: China | collected 2015-03-12 ... | reverse complement strand
GCCGCGACTCAGCGGGCGATCATTGCCGTTACGCTCACGATCGCCCTGCGGTCGTGTTGCCGTTGCCGCGACTCAGCGGGCGATCATTGCCGTTACGCTCACGATCGCCCTGCGGTCGTGTTGCCGTTGCCGCGACTCAGCAGGCGATCATTGCCGTTACGCCCACGATCGCCCCCGCCGACGCTACTCCTGCTCTGCGCACTCGCCCGGGGCGCGCAGCGCGACGCCGGCGCCCACGCGGGCGCAGTCGTTGCCGTAGGTCACGCCGTCGCAGCCGCACACCGGGCGGTAGTCCATGGTGCAGGCGCGGTGCTCGATGACGGTGCAGACGCCGGGCGTCGTGGGCTCGCAGTCCGGCGCGGCGCTGCGGTCGCAGCGCTGGCCCTCGCCGCAGTCGGCGTCCGTCTGGCAGGTGTCGCCGGCGGCGGCGTCCCCGCCGGCTGCTTCTTCTGCAGCCGCTTCGTCGCCGCCCGCCTCGTCTGCAGCGGTACCCTCGTCTGCAGCCTGCTCCTCGGGGGTCGCCGGTTGGGTCGTGGACTCGGCGCCGGTCGTCGCGTCCTCGCGGCTCGTGCAGCCGACCGTGAACGCCAGCGCGGCGAGCAGGAGCAGTGCGCCAGCGGCGCGGGTGGTCGTCGTCTTCATCGGGAACTCCTGACGCAATACAGGTCGCCCGCGGCGGGCTTCATGCCGGCCGCGGGCGCTCAGTCTACCTCAGGTTGTGGTCCCGCGTCGCCTGAACGTGGCGCTCGCGCTCCGGGTGTCCGCCTGGCCCCCGGCGCGTGCCGGTCAGGAGGGCTCCTCGACGCGCCCGTCGCCGTAGTCCGCGAACCGGCCCCGTTCCCGGGGGTGCGCCGGCGCGTCGCTCGGCCACGGCCAGCCCCCGAACCGGGTGCGCTGGTAGTCCATCATCGCCTGCCGGATCTCACCCGGCGTGTTCATCACGAACGGCCCCTGTTGCGCGACGGGTTCGTTGATCGGGCGGCCCTCCATGAGCAGCAGCTCCGCGACCGAGTCCCCGTTGACCAGCTCCACCGCTGCGCCCGGCTCCAGCCTCGCGCCCACACGACCCGGGATGTCGAAGCCCGCGATCGTCATGCCGTCACCGACGAAGTAGTAGATGGCCCGCGTGACGGACGGGTCCGCCGGCGGCAGGGTGTAGCGCGCGCCCGGCTCCATGCGCAGGGTCGACAGGCGGACGCGGTTGTCGGGGGTGGCGGCCCAGGAGTCCGGCGGCGGCGCCGGCAGGGTCCCGCTGGCGGGCGTGTCCTCCGGGCGCAGCGGATCGCCGGTGATGGTCACCAGCTCCGTGCTTCGTCCGTCCGCGTCCGTGGCCCGGTGCCGCTCGACCTGGTCGCGCCAGATCATCTTGAAGTGCGGCGCGGCCATCTTCCCGGCGGCCGGCAGGTTGAGCCAGATCTGGAACAGCTCCGTCCGGTTGCCACGGTCGCTGTAGACCAGCGGGAACATCTCCGAGTGCACGATGCCGGCGCCGGCCGTCACCCACTGCACGTCCCCGTCGCCGAACCGCGCGGCGGCGCCCAGCGAGTCGCTGTGGTCGATGAACCCGTGCCGAGCGATCGTGACGGTCTCGAACCCGCGGTGGGGGTGCGCCGGGAAGCCGGGCACGACCGAGCCGTGGTACATGCGCCACGCCTGGTTCGGGTCGAAGTCCATCCCCAGGTTGCGGCCCGTGAGGGGCTCCACGGGCGCCATGCGCTCGTCGCCCGCCGGGTACGCGTCGTCATGGTGCGCGCAGAAGAGGAACGGGTCGTAGGTCTTCCATTGGGGGCCCAGCCGGAAGGCCTCGATGATGGGTCCGGTGCTCATGGTGGTGTCCTCGATGCCATGGTTGCGTGATGGCGGGGAACCTAAGCGCGGGGTCGAGGTGCGCGACGGCCGCCGCGGAGCATACGTCTATTCGTTCGGTGCATGAGCCGGGGAACCGTCTCGCAGCGAGCAGCTCTCACGGTTCTGACGTGCGTCGGGCCGGTGATTCAGGCCGGTGATTCAGGCCGGTGATTCAGGCCGGTGATTCAGGCCGGTGATTCAGGCGAGGCGCTGGTGCAGGGCGCTGGTGCAGGGCGGCGTGCGGGGCCGTCCGGGGGTCAGGGGGCGTCGCCGGTCGCGGACGGCGCCTGCACGGCGCGGACGGCGTCGAGCTCACCCATCAGGTCGCGGAACGCGGACGGCGGGTGGATGACGAGGCCGTGGCGCGCGGCGAGCTCGGTGACGGTCCCGTCGCTGCAGGCGTCCGGGCTTGTCGTCGTGCTGCCGGTGAGCCGCCACGTGGCGCGCATCCGGTTGATGTCCCGCGCGCTGGTGCAGGCCTCGTTGCCGCGGCAGAGGATGATGATCCGCGTCGCGGTGTTGCCGCTGCCCAGGTGTCCGGCGATGTGCATGGCGCGGACGGTGCTCGTCTCGCTGGCGGTGTCCGTGAGGCGGGCAGCGAGGGCGTCGAGCAGCGGGGTGCTGGGCGGGACGCTGCTGGGTGGGCGGGGCCGCTGCGGTGCGCGCGCGCGGTCGCGGCCTGCGTCGTAGGAGAAGCCGGCGTCGTCGACGACTCCGAGCCCGTCGCCGTCGTCGCCGTCGCCGTCGTCGCTGTCGCTTTCCCTGCTGCCGCCACCGGGGTCGGTCGGCGCGGTGTCGTCGTCACCGTCATTCGCGACGTCGCTGTCGGACGTCGGGTCGCTGTCCGGCGAGCCCCATCCGTCGTCGGTTCCCCAGCTGTCGTCGGTTCCCCAGCTGTCGTCGGTTCCCCATCCGTCGTCGGTTCCCCAGCCGTCGTCCGGGCCCCATCCGTCGTCGCCGGCGGGGGCAGCCACGGCGGGGGCGACCACGGCGGGGTTCCCGTCTTCATCCCGGTTGACGGTCGGGATCCGCCAGCGGCCGGAGCGTCGGCTGAACCGCTCTGCCGGGCGCTGGGGCGTGTCCCGGGTGTGCAGCCAGCGCCAGCCCTGGAAGTCGTCGCCGGGTACGAAGCCCAGCCCGGCGCCCAGGGTGCGGTCGACGCGCAGGCGGCCCAGCGAGCCCAGGTCAGGCGTGTTCCCGGTGGGTGTCGTCGCGCCTGGCGTGCCTGCCCCGCCCACGTTCACGCCGGCGCCGGTCCCGCCGCGCACCAGCGCCACCAGCTGGCGCGCCAGCTCCGCGACGGCGCCGTCGTCGGCGACCGGCATGTCCATGACGAGCCGCTCCTGCTCGCTGAGCCTGAGGCCTCCCGCGCTGCGCCGCTCCCACGGCATGCGCAGGCCGGCGAGCCCGCGCTGCGGCGGGTCCTCCGGCGCGGCGCGCAGACCGCTCACGTTCCCCTGCGCGAAGACGAGGGTGTCCATGACGCCGTCGCTGGTGCCGATGTACAGGGTGCTCCAGGCGTCCTGCGCGCAGCTCCAGGAGCTGGGGATCTCGGTCTCGTGGTCGGTGCCCAGCGGGACGACCCGCTGGGTGGTGGTGCTGCTGGACGCGCTGCTGCTGGACGCGCTGCCGGTCGCGGGCGCGACCCCCGCCAGCGGTCCGGGGTCCGTACAGCCGGCGAGGATCATCGCGCTGACGAACGCGGCGACGACGGTGACGGCTGCGTTGACGGTGAGGGTGGCGGTGAGGGGGCGATCGGCGCGCCGCGCCGCGCAAGACACGGCACCGGGAAGGGCGCCGGGAAGGGCGCCAGGCGCGCCGCGACGTGCGCCAGCCCGCGCCACGACCTCCGTCCGCGCGCGGGCAGACGCACGCGCCGCGTTGGCCTCAGGCTTCATGGCGTCGCTCCGGGAAGGGCAGGAAGTGCCAGGGGCCCAGGTGGTCATGGCTGAGCAGCGACAGGTTGCGTGCGTGTCGCAGGTCGACGGCGACGTGGACCGTGCCGCGGCTCGTCGCCGTGATCGACGGTCGGGTGCGGAAGCGGACCATGGCGCCGGCGGCGCTGCCGGCCGGCGCGAGCATGCGCTCCCGCCAGCGCACGACGGCGTCGGGAATGGTGGTCGCGCCGTGCTGGCGCGTGGCGCTGGCCGCTGCGGTGGTCGCGCCGAGCGCGCCGGGCAGGGGGATGGCGCCCAGGACCTCGCGCTTCTTCAGGTTGATGAAGATCCCACCGTGCTGGCTACCGCGCTGGGTGCCGCGCCGGGAGCCGTAGCTGCTGTCACGTCGTCGTTCGCCGTCACCCGGTCCCTCGCCGTCACCCTGTCCCTCGCCGTCACCGTCCGGTGGTCGCACGTCCAGCAGCCGCATCAGGGTCGCGAGCATGCACGACGCGCTCAGCGTGTTCACGGCGGCCTCGTTGATCGCCGCCGCAGGGATGCTCAGCCTGTAGCTGGCTGCAGGCGAGGGCATCGCGAACCCGCCCTGCTGCTCGCCGGAGGCCACGACGCTGGCGCACAGCGCGGCGGCCTCCGCGCGCGCCAGCTCCAGCACGCGCGGGTCGTCGTCAGCCACCCGCTCACCTGTCGCCTCGTGGACCCGCTGCGCCGCCCAGGCGCGCAACAGGTCTGCGAGCGGCCGGAGCGCGGGCTCTGCGTCGTCGATGATCTCCTGCAGGAAGGCGCTCATGTTCGCGAGCTTGTCCTGCACCTGCAGGCCGGGCTGGCCGGCGCGGTCGAGCGCCGTCGCGTGCTCGAAGCCGTGCAGGTCCGCGCGCGACCAGTCCATCGCCCGGACGATGGCCGTGGGGCTGGGGGTACGTCCCGGCGCTGCGCCTGCGGCGCTGTCGCCGTCCCGGCTCGCGCCGTCCTGCTCGCCCGACTCGCTGGCGGGTCTTCCACGGTACAGCGAGGCGAAGCCGTTGAGCATCCGGCGCAGCAGTCCGGGGCGCGCGGGCGGCGCGGCGGGCTCCTCGGGGACCGTGAACCACGCCGCGGTGGCGTCCGAGGCGTCGTCTGCGGCTCCTGCGTCGCCGCCTGCCGTCTGGGCACGGGCGCGGCTGGCGACGTACCGCTGCTCGTGCGCCTTGTGGCGCCGCCGCGCGCTCTCGTGCAGCTCCGTGAGCAGCTCGCGGGACAGGCCCACGTCTGCGGCGCGCGGGGCGCCGCTGGCCGGGGCCCGCCAGCTCAGGCGGGTCCAGATCAGGTCCACGACGCCCTGTGAGGCGGTGACCCAGGCTCGGCCCACGTCTGCGGCGCCGTGTTCGCCCAGCTCGTAGCCGCTGGGGTGCGCTGCGGCGCCGTGCAGGTCGCCGGAGCCGGACTCTGCCGGGAGCCGCTCGTCGAGCCACGTGAGGACCAGCTGCCGGACGTCGCGCTCCCACAGGCTGCGGCTGCGCACGTCGTCCACGGCGCGCGGCGTGTGCAGCGGCGCCGCCTGGTCGTCGTAGCGCCGCATCAGACGCTCGTGGTGGAGCACGCGCTCGATGACGAGCCGAGCGAGGCGCAGGGCGGCCTCGAGGCCATCGCGGGCCAGGGCGGTGACGACGCCGCTGCCGCCCTCCGCGAGGTCGAAGAAGACGAGCTCCGTGCGGGGCGCGCCGCCCGCAGCGCCGTCCCCAGGGGCATTCACCGGGCCGTCCCCAGGGTCGTTCACCGGGCGCTCCATCAGCGACGCGTCCAGCAGCGTGTGGCCGCCGGGGTAGAGCAGCCCGACCGTCATGCGCGCGGCGGCGCCCAGCAGCCGGCGCGCGGCCGCGGCCTGTGCCGGCTCTGCGCCAGCGCCCAGCGACGTCACGTCGATCGCGAGCAGCTCGGTAGGGACCATCGGCTCGTCCTCGAGGGTCCGGGTCACCTGCTCGGGGACCCGCCGCTGACGCAGCTCGTGGTGCTCTGCGCCCACAAGCCGCGTCGCGACATGCCGCCCCCGCAGCAGCGCGGCGCCGTGCACCACGGCGAGCCCCACGGCGCCCAGGTGCAGGGTCTGCGCGCGCAGCGTGTCGTTGGGTCGGGGGCCGTCGTGGTGGCCGGCGCCAGCGTCGCGTGGGGCGCCGGCGTCGAGAGGGGCGCCGTCGTCGGGTCCCGGAACGGCCGCTGCGCCCGCCAGCCTGCTGGACGGTCCACGAGCCGCGCCGGAGGTGTCGCCAGCCTCGCGCGCGTCCGCGCCGCGCGGCGACCAGCTCATCTCCCGCTCGGGGACGCTGAGCACGTCGTCGGGGTAGGGCTCGACGAGGATGTTCCCGCCGCCGCTCCCGCTCCCGTCGCCGCCGTCCCGGGAGACGACGAGGTAGCGCGTGCCCTCGCGGGTCACGATGGCGGCGGGGTGGTAGAGGAACCGGGCGGTCAGCGGGTCTGCCTCGAGGAGCACGCTCGAGGTCGTGGCGTCGATGACCCGCACCAGCCGGTCGACGACGTGGGTGACCTGCACGACGGGCGGCCGCAGCAGCTCGACGCGTCGTCCGTCTGCGATGGCCGACAGCTCGCCCCGCTGCTCGTCGCGGATCGCCCGCGCGCTGGCCTGCACGCGGACGCGCTCCTCGAAGCGCTGGCCGCCGCCCACGAGCTCGACGCTCGTGTCGATGAGCAGCCGGCCGGCCTTCGCCAGCTCGCGCACCCGCTGCAGCGCCTGCGCCCCGAACGCCTGCTGGATCTCTGCCAGCTCCAGCGAGTGCTGCCGCAGCTCCGCGCTCAGGTGGCCCTCGGCGATCGACCAGCCCGGCGGCCGCAGCAGCGCCATGGGCAGCCGATCCATCAGCCGCACCAGCGAGCCGCCCCGCTGCCTGAGGTCGAACGCCATGCGCTCGTCGCCCTCGACCATCCGCACGATGACGATCCGCCGCTGCCCCTGCACGTCTGCCAGGGCGCGTCGGCTGCCGGCCAGCTCCAGGCGTCGCTCCTCGCGCAGGACGTGGGTGTAGCGCCCCTCGACGAAGACCACGATGGCCTCGAGCGGGTCCTCCTTGCGGTGCTGGGGTGCCCGCCGCAGCGGGTGGGTCAGCTCGTCGCGCCGGTCGAACGTCGCGTCTGCTCGGCGGTACGCCCAGGGTACGCCGGCGTCCTCGCAGGCCTCGACCAGCTCCGCGAAGCCAACCGGCTGATCGCGGTCGTCGACGATGTCGCTGACGTGCACGAAGGCCCGCTGCCAGTCGCCGTGCGCCCGGGGCGCGGCGCCGTCTGCGTCGTCGGGGTCGTCGCCACCTGCGCCGGGATCGATGCGTCCCGCCGTCGCCGCGTCGCCGGCCGTGTCGCCGGCCACCGTGTCGCCGGCCACCATGTCGCCGGCCACCGTGACGCCGCTCACTGTGGCGCCGCTCACCGCGCCGCTGCGCTCCCGCTCCCCCAGCCACTCGTCCGTGCGCAGCGTCAGCGGCTTCAGGCGCCACTTCACGATCTGCTCTGCTGCCGCCGTTGCCTCTGCCCCCTCGTCGCCCGACAGCACCAGCAGGTGCGCCGGCCGCGGCTGCTCGATCGACACGCTGCTCGCCGCCACCGTGCGGCTCAGCGCCAGCCTGAGCCGAGCGAACACCAGCTGCGCGTGCACCGCCTGCGCCCCGGACCACGCGTCGACGTCGTCGACGATCACCAGCCCGATCGACTCCACAAGCCGCTGCAGCTCTGTCTGCTGCCGCAGCAGCCCCAGCGCCAGCCACTCGAGGTCACACACCAGCACGTCGGGCAGCGTCCCCTCGACGACGTCCCGCACGAGGTCGTCGCTCGCGTTCCGGACCTGCACGCTCCACCGCAGCGAAGACGGGCGCAGCCGCGCGGTCATCATCCGCGTCATGCGCTCCGCCTCACCGCGGCTCGCGCACACGATCAGCGCGGCCTGGGCGTGGAGCGTGACGTGGTTGACGGCGGCGAGCATCGCGGTCGTGCTCTTGCCGGCGCCGTCCGGCGCGCTCACGAAGAGGCCAAGCCCCTCGGACGCCTGCACGTCCGGATCTCCGGCGTCGAGCTGCAGCGTCGTCTGCACGGCGGGCTTGTCGACGTGGGTCCACGCCCGTGACGCCAGCTCACGCAGCACGGCCTGCTGCGCCGGGCTCAGGTTCAGCTCCGGGGTGTCGTCGCCGCGCCCGGCGAGCAGCTCCCGCCGCACCAGCGGCGACAGCTGCCCCTCGTCGAGCGTCACCTGAGACGCGCGGCGTGTGAGCACGGTCCCTGCGGGCACCAGCGCGACTCCTGGCGTCGCGCGCCGGGCCTGCAGCAGCGCCCACACGGCGTCCCAGCCCGGTCCCGCCGGCGCCGTCGGCGCCTCGTGGACCTCCGCCTCCCCCTCCACCGCGTGCGATCCGCCCTTGAGCACCAGGTGCAGCACCCAGCCCAGCGCCACGCACAGGCTCACGACCGCCGCCATCGGGCTCACCGGCACGTGGTCCCGGACCATCAGCAGGATCGAGAGCAGCGCCAGGAAACCCAACAGACCCGCGGCGACGACCGCCCAGCGTCGCGCGGTCTCGTCGATCGCGACGAGCTGCCGCATCCCCAGCCGCTCGCGCCACCACGTGTGCAGGACCGAGCTCCGCAGATCCGCGTGCTCCGGATCCGCACCCGGCGGCTCGTGTTCGAGCAGCGCCTTCCGGTACCCGAGCCGGACGGCGCGCGCGCTCCACCACCACACCGTCGACCAGAACAGCACGCACAGCAGCAGCTGCAGCTCGCGCAGCTCCGTCATCGTCACGAGCGGCCCGCCGTACGGCCGCCCCCCGAACAGCACCGCGTTCCACGCGTGCTGCGCCGTCCCGCTGCGCGTGATCGTGGCGACCAGCGGCTTGAGCAGCTCCGTCAGCGCGAGCAGCCCCAGGGTGAAGTAGCTGGCGATCAGGAACGACGGGCCAATGGACGGCGCCAGCCACGGCTGCTCCTGCTGGTCTTCGCCCGCCTCGTGGTCGGGCGTGTCCTCCGGGGCGGTCTGGCCGACCGCGCGTCGACGCGTCGCGTCCCCGCCTTCGCCGCCTCCCGCGACGCCAGCTCCACCCGCAGCCCCCGCCACGTGCGACGCCGCCACGTGCGACGCCGCGCGGCGCGCCTGGCGGCCCCGGCGCAGCCACCTCGCCACGGCGCGGAACGGCCACAGCACGAGCAGCAGCGGCCAGAGCACAGCGACCAGCGTCGGCATCGCGCCCAGCTCCAGGCGCAGGAACCCCGTCGGCTCGCCGTCAGGCTGCCGGCGCGCGCGCGCCGCCTCGACGTAGCGCTGCTGCAGCTGCCACGCCATCACGACCTGCGTCACCGTGAGCGCGGCCAGGAAGCCCAGCACCCCGCGGTAGGAGAGCCACGGGCCCGCCTCCAGCACAAGCTGCTCCAGCCAGGAGGTGCTCATGAGCGTCCCTCCCCGCCGTCGCCCGTGGGCCCGGCCCCCGCTCCGCCCGAGGCTCCCGCCCCGCCCGAGGTCCTGGCTCCGCCCGAGGTCCCGGCTCCGCCCGAGGTCCCGGCTCCGCCCGAGGTCCCGGCTCCGCCCGAGGTCCCGGCCCCGCCCGACGTCCCATCAGCCGCGCCCGCCGCCCCGCCGGACAGCGCGGGCAGGTGCACGTGCGAGAACCGGTGCAGCGTCGTGGCCCGGTCGCGCGGCGCCGTGGGCTGCGCGCCGTGGTGGGACAGCGGGAACTGCTCGCCCGCGGCGAGGTCAGCGCGCTCGTGCACCGACAGGAAGCGGTGCAGGTTCTGGAAGCTGCGCTCGCGGATGCCCAGCGCCACCATCAGCAGGTACAGCCCGTTGGGCCGCAGCTCGACGTAGTCCTTCTTCACGCGCTCGAGCATGTGCCGCAGCTCCGGGCGCAGGTTCAGCTCCTCGTGGGCGTCCCGGTCCCCCTGCAGCATCATGCGCAGCTCCTGCTCGAACGAGCCCGGCACCAGCAGGCGCAGCTCGCTGTCGTCGATCCCGTCCTCATCGAGGCCCTCGTAGCCGCGGAACTTCGCGCCGTAGCCCATCGCCCCGAAGTGCTCGCTGACGAACGAGGCGATCGCCCGCTGCGCCGCGCTTCGGAAGACGTGCTCCCGGGTCACGACGGCCTCGTCGACCAGCTCCGCCCACCGCTCGCGGGTGAACAGCTCCAGCGAGTCATCGCCAAACGGCGTCGTCTGGCGCCAGCTCGTGAGCGGGTGCTGCGTGAAGTAGTCCCGCAGCTCCCGGCGCAGCAGGTCGTTGTCCTCGTCACGTCCCCGGTGGATCCGCTCGCGGTACCAGCGGTCGACGTGGTCCGGGGTGACCAGCCAGCGTGTCCGGTCGCCCTGGCCGCCGTCGAACAGCGCCGCCGGGTCGTCGCGATCGAGCCCGTCCTCGCCGTGGCGTACCCGGACGCCCAGCCCCTCGACGAGGCCCTGCAGCCGCTGCCGCCGCGCCTCTGCGGCGTCGCGCACCCGCTCCGCCAGCATGCGGTCGCGCTCCAGGCGCTCCCAGGCACGCAGCGCGTGGCCCTTGCGCGCCAGCGCCCACCGGTGCATCAGCCGAGTCGTGAAGAACGGCCGTACGCTCGTCGCGCTCCCGCCGTTCACCGCCTCCCGGGTCGCCTCCTTGAGGGCGTCGCGCGCCGCCTCGATGCGCGTCAGCGACTTGTCCATCCACCACGCCACGAGCCGGCCGGTCAGCGGGTACAGCAACACGGCCACGAAGAGCTCGGGCAGCCGCGACCAGAGCCACGTCGGGTCGTCGACGTTGACGAGCTCGCCGACGCTGCCCGGCACGGACCCCACGGCCAGGACGACCAGCGGACCCAGCGCCAGGGCCAGCGCCGCGACCGTGGCGAGGCGCGCCGCCTTCATCGGGCCCAGGTCCGGCTTGTCGCTGATCGCGTCGCGCAGCGCCGCCCACGCCGGTCCGATGTGGGCCGACGGATCAGGGACCTTGTGATGCACGACGTGGCGCTCCTCGTGCTGCCGCTCCTGCTCGGCGCCCTCGAGGTACCGCCGGCCGTCCTTGCGCAGCTCGAGCAGCGCGAGCCGCATCGCGTTCGCGCCCTGCTCCGGGCAGACGCGGGTGACGACGTCGTCAGTCGCGCGTGACAGCGCGGTGCGCGCCTGCGCGGCGTGGCTCGCGACGCTGCGGCGCACGTCCGTGACGTAGCGGTCGACGGCGCCGCCGTGGCGGCTCAGATCGCGCCACTCCTCGAGGATGGGCCTGTAGAGCAGCTTGTCGCGCTCCCCCTCGCTGAACGCGCCCAGCAGCAGGTCCTCCGCGTCGTGCTCGGGCCGCACCCGCAGCCGCTCGTCCGCGACCCGGCGCACGAGGCCCCTGCTCAGCGTCTGGCAGCGCCCCGTGATGCCGTCCACGGCCTGGTGCAGCGGGTTCTGCTCGGGGGCGGGCTCGCCGCTCGCGACGTCTGCGCCGGGGCGCAGCTGCCAGGTGTCCTGCTCCAGCTGCGCCGCTGCTGCTGTCTCGCCTGCGGCGCGCGCCCGCGCGACGTGCCGGCCGTCGTCAGGTTCGGCGAACACGCGCAGCAGCCCGCGGGCTGACCGGTTGGCGATCCACGCGCGCGCCCGCTCTGCGGGGAACGACAGCTCGCGGCACGCGAACGTCGACAGCACGTCGCCGTTCCGGTTGCTCAGCAGCTTGTTGAGCGCAGGGTCGTCAGCCGTCACGTTGCGCGCCGTCAGCCAGATGAACGCGCGCAGCTCCTCGACGGCGTCCTCGCGCGTCATCACGGCGCGGTCGGTCACCCGCCCGTTGACGAGCACCTCGAACGTGAGCCGCTCGCTGCCGGGGATGACCTCGACCCAGCGCCGCAGCTCGTGGACCGCGTCGACCACGAGCCGCTCCTGGGCGCGACGCCAGAGCGCGGAGAGCGAGCGTGCGTGTTCGCCCGCGGGGTGGTCCCCGCCCGGGGAGCCGCTCCCGTCAAAAGGATCCGCCGGGTGCGGCATGGACAGCAGCGGCGTGACGGTCAGCGGCCGGGTGTGGCCGTCGAAGCGGCCGTCGTAGATGGGCATGACCGCCCGCAGCAGCTCGCCGTGGATGGCCTGCAGCAGCGCCTTGGTCGTCTGGCGCACGACGCTCTCGCCCAGGTCGCCGACGATGAAGACGCGGATGTAGACCGGCATGTCGCCGGGCGGGCGCGGCAGGCGGCCCAGGCGTGTGGCGGACAGGATCGTGCGGACGCGTCCGTTGATCCATTCGCGGACGCGGGACTCCGCGTCGTGGCCCAGCGGGGAGGCGTCGTCGTGTGGCGGGATGTGGATCTGCGTGTGCAGGACGTGGTCAGCGGGTGGGGGCGCGGGTCGCTCGCCGAGCAGCACGGAGAGGCGGGCGTCGAGCCGCTCGGTCGCGGTGCGGTCATCCGCGCGGGGGCTGCGCACGTCTGCGGGGCTGGGCGTCGTGCGGTCGACGCCGCGGCCGGCGGTGGGCGGTGGGGCCAGCGGGGGCTCGTCGCGCAGCACGTCACGCACGACGTACTCGCCCAGCAGCTCGAGGGATTCGCGGAGGGTGGCGACGCGCGTCTCGTCGAGCTCGCTGCCGGTCGCCCCGCCGGGGGTGACGTGCTGGCGCAGGCGGGTGAGCTGGCCCCAGAGGCGGACGAGGCCGCGGCGGGCGTCGTCGGCGAGCTTGCCCATGCGCTGCTGCACGTGGTCGTACCAGGCGTGCGCGTCGAAGCGGCTCGTGTTGGGGGCCTGGGGCGCGGCGACCTGCCGGAGCCGGCGATCCGTGTCGAAGAAGCCGAACGCCGCCGGGGTGCCCGGCAGCGCGCGGAACACCCGGCGCTCCGCGGAGCGGGCGTTGAAGGTCCAGCCGGGGGTCTGCCAGTCGAGGGACAGCAGGACCCAGGGTTCGATCGGGGTCGGCGTGTCGCTGGGGTGCGGCCGGAACATCGGGTGGGCGTCGATGGTGGTGTGGCCGGTGGCGGCGCCAAAGAGGGCGTGGTCGAAGCGCGCCGCGTGGTCAGCTGCGTGGTCCACCGCTTCGTTCGCCGCGGGGGGACGGGCGTCGCGCCCCGCGCCGGTCGCGGTCTGGTGCGCCACGGGGGAAGGAGCCGCAGAGGGGGCAGGAGAGGGTGCGGAGGGCTGGGCGTCGGCCACCGTGTGCGCGCCGGCCACCGTGGGCGCGCCGGCCACCGTGTGCGCGCCGGGCGCAGCGTCAGCGTGGAGCCAGCGCCACGGCGACGGGTCGCGGCCGTCGCGCCAGGCGCGCAGGCGGCGGAGGGCCTGGAGCAGGATCTGGGGTGAGTTCCCGTCGCGGACCCGCGCGAGCAGCGGCTCGATGAACCGGGCGAGCTCGCCGTTGTCGTCGAGGGTGACGGCGAGCTGCCGCGCGGCGGTGATGGGGTCGTGGCCCATCGGCAGCCAGCGGTAGGTGCGACGCCGGAAGGTGCGGTGGCCGGCGAACAGGCCGCCGCTGGGGCGCTGGTCCGAGGGCCTGGCGGTGTCGCCGCGGCCGCGCTCGTCGTCGAGCGCGCGCTGGACGGCGTCCGGGATGGGCAGGAAGGCGCCCATGGGCTCGACGACAGCGCGCCAGCCGGCGGGGCTGAGGCTGGTGTCGGCGTGCGTGTGCCGGTGGGGCGCGCCGCGGTCAGGCGCGTCGGGTCGAGGTGCCTGGCTGGCGGCCGCCGCTGACTGGGGTGTGGTGGTGTCGTCGGGCGCGTCATCCTCCGCTGGGCCGTCGTCAGGTGCGACCAGCCCGGCGCCCCGCTTGCGTTCGACCGGCGGGGTGCCGTCGTGGCTCAGGCTGATCGGGCCGTCGTCGACGGGCTGGGCGACCTCCCAGACGCCGTCCCGTACCCGGATCAGGCCCAGGGTGCGGAGGATGAGCAGGTTGAGGGCGAGGTCCGGCTCGTCGCCGTCGCCCTCCATCGCCGCGAGGGTGCGTTCCGTGCGCTCGGCGTCGTCCCAGTTGCGGAGCTGCTGGTCGCTGGCCGCGACGTGGAGCAACGACAGGTGCCCGAGGGTGGGGTCGTCCGGGTTGTCGCCGGCGACCCAGGTCCAGCGCTCGGCGAGCTGGTGGAGGACGTGTTGCCCGAAGGAGCCGACCCCGACGACGAGGGTCGCGGTGGGGAAGGCGCCGCGGCCGACCGGGTCGTCGGGCGGCCGCGTGGTGGTGTCCCTGGGCGTGCGGCTCATGGTGCCGGGTGTCCGTGGGCCCCGGAGGGGCCGGTGTTGGCGGTTTCGTCGGGGGGCGCGTGGTCGCAGGGTCGCGGGTTCCCGGGTTCACAGGGTCGCGGGTTCACAGGGTCGCGGGTTCACAGGGTCGCGGGTTCACAGGGTCGCGGGTTCACAGGGTCGCGCTCTGCGGGCTCGGCGCGCTGGTGGGCCGCTGGTGGGCGCCGCCGTGCGCGTCCGGCCTGGGGGTCAGACCTGCCCGGAGCGGCTGTTCACGGGGCCGAACAGGCTCTGGAAGACGTCCGGGACGCCGTCCGCGGTCTCGGGGTTCATGATGACCTCCCAGCGCTGGCGGAAGGTCTCGAGGGCGCGGACGCTGTCGCGGATGGCGTCACGTTCTGCCTGACCGGTGAGGGGGCCGGTGCGGTGGGCGCCGTCGCTGGGGTCGGACTCGGCGACGTGCTCCTCGAGGCTCTCGGAGAGCTCGCGGTGCAGGTCCTCGAGGGCCTCGGCGAGGCGTGACCAGGTCTCCTGGAGGTCGCTCAGGCGTCGCCGCTGGCGGTCGTCGGGTGCGACGCCGTAGCGTTCGCGGCGGCTGTCGTGCTGTTCCTTCCAGGCGATGACCTGTTCGCAGACGCGCTGCAGGAGTGCGGGTGCGATGCCGCGGCTGACGCCGTTGATGATGGCCTGGTACGGCTGGTACTGGATCGGGTTGTTCTGCAGCACGTCCGGGAGGTTGGCGATGGCGTCGCGCAGGTCGCTGCCCAGGCGCTGGTAGCGCCCCTGGGTTGTGTCGTCGTCGCCGGGTGCGGGGGCGCGGGTGGCGCGGGCGCCGCTGATGTTCGGGTCGGGGCGCAGGATCCAGTAGGCCTCGTCGCGCGCGCCGTTGGCGCTCATCTGGGTGATGATGCGCTCGGGGATGGACTCGGCGACCTCGCTGGCGACGAAGAGGGCGGCGAAGCCGATGACCTGGCGTCGCAGGCTCTGGCGCCGGTGGAAGGCGATGGCGGCGTCCGGGTCGAGGTCCTGCAGCGAGTCTTCCCAGTTGCGGTCGATGTGCAGCACCTTGGGGCGCCGGGACATGGTGCGGAACTGGTGGTAGTCTGCCTGCAGGGCCTTCATGCGTCCGAAGACGTAGAGCGGGACGTTGAGGACGGCGCGGTAGAAGACGATCTGGCGTGGTCCGCCGGCGTCGTCCTGGAGCCACTGGATGCCGGGGATGTCGCTGCCGGTGATCATCGCGCCGATGGTGGTGCGGCGCAGGTCATCGGAGATGGAGCCCAGGAAGACGTTGCAGGGGCGGACGCCGCCCTGCTGGTCGAGCGAGCCGTTGTAGTAGCAGAGCAGCTGGGCGCGCTCGTCGACGATGCGGCGGACCTTGTCGCGCAGGTAGTCGCGGTGGACGCTGTCCTCGAGGTCGACGGTGGCGCGCCGCTCCTCGAGGGGCAGGGCCTTGAACTCGCCCAGGACGCGTCGGATGCTGTCGCGTCGGCTGCCGTTGCCGTTCTGCTCCTGGGTGGACAGGTGGAGGGCGCGGTAGCGGACCTCGTCCTCGAGGGCGACGTCGAGGGTGTAGCCGTCGCGTCGCGCGGGGTCGCGGTGGCCGTGTTCGCCGTTGATCTCCGGTTCGATGATGGAGCGGACGTACTCGGCGATGCTGTCGAGCATGCTGCGCAGGTCGCGGGCGCCGTGGCTCACGCTGCCGGCGCGGCGGGTGCGGTCGATGAAGCGGCGTGAGATCAGGTCGTTGAGCTCGGGCGTCTCGATGCTGAACTCGCTGCGGCCGGCGTGGCGGTCCTCGTAGTAGTAGTCCCAGAGGCGGCGGCCGTTCTCCATCTGGAGCGCCTCGCCGTCGAGCACGTACTGGTTGGCCTGCGCGCCGCCGTCCTCGCGCAGCTTGGCGAGGTCCCGTTCGACGTCGCGCTCGACCTGGTCGAAGCCGCCTTCCATCTCGCCGAGCTGCTGTTCGTAGCGGTCGACGCGCTCGCCGAACGCGTGGAGCTCGCGCGCGAAGGCGAACTCGAGGTGCTGGCTGGCCTCTGCGCGGAGGTCGGCGGCGTAGCGGTCGAGCTCGGAGACGTTCTGCTCGACGGCCTCCTGGTTGACGGCGTCGCTGCGCATCATGCGTCGCTGGGTCGTCTCCTGGAAGGACGGCCGCGCGGCCTGGGCGCGCGGCTCGCCGTCGCGCACGCGCCGGCTGGCCCACGCGAAGATGGGGTGGCGTTGCAGCATGATGAAGGCGTAGCGCTGGGCGCGCAGGTCGACGCCGGCGGCCTGGTCGCTGCGGGTCAGGAACTCGAGCTCCTTGAGCTGGTCGAAGGCGGGGAGCGCGGGCTCGCGGGAGCGGGAGAGCCACTCGATGGACTCGGAGAGGATGCGCTCGTGGACCGAACGCAGCTGCTGGGCGACGCCCTGCTCGCCGGTGTTGAGCACGGCCTCGCCGGTGATGAGCCGGTCGGTCTGCTGCTTGAAGTTGCGCAGGTAGCGCTGGCGCGCCGCGGTGAACAGCCCGGCGTCGCTGGCGTCCTCGGGCGGCTCGGTCGGCCATGGCCCGATCGACGCCTCGATGGCGCCCACGATGCTCTCGCGCCACGACAGGGTCGTGTCGTCCGGGCCGGCGCCCAGCTCGGGGATCTCGCCTGGCAGCGACGGGTCCGTGGGCGGCGCGGTGAACGCGGTGCCGTGGCCGTGGCGCCAGATCTTCAGGTATTCCAACCGGTTGATCGTGTCCCGGCGCAGGTGCTCTGCGCGCGCGAGCAGGCGGATGCGCCGCACGTAGAGGTCCTTGCGCGCGGCCTTGAGGTCGTCCGTGTTGAGCTCGTGGAAGTCCCGCGTCGAGACCTCACGGTGCCCGCTGCCGGGGATGGAGATCTCTGCGGTGTTGAACGGCTCGGGGTCACGGCGCAGGTTGTCGAACCACGGCCGCGGCGGGATCTGGCTCACGAAGTTCGTGCGCATGATGTCGAGCGCCGCCGCGCGGGTGCAGTAGTCGATCAGGCCGTCGGTGGGCACCAGCAGCACGGCTGAACCGTACGAGCCGTAGAACGTCGTGAAGCCCTGGACGCCCTTGCGCTCGAAGTCGTGCGGCACGAGGAAGCGCTGGTGCTGCGTGTAGTTGTCGTAGTCGCCGGCCTGCTCCGCGAAGATCCGCGAGAACATCTGCAGGTACAGCCCGTCTGCGGCCGCGTCGACGACGCGGTCGACGGCGAAGCGCTCCGGCCGGTCGATGACGTACACGAAGTCGAACGGCTGCTGGTGCACCGTGCGGCGCGTCTGGTCTGCCGGGTTGTAGTGGAAGGTGATGCCTTCGCGCGGGTACGTCACGGACTCCGGTGCGCCCAGCTTCATCAGGTGCTCGGTCTCCTTGAGCGCGGCGTAGCCGTTCGCGAAGATCCCGTCCTTGTTGCGGCCGGTCTTGTCCTCGAAGACGCTGGAGAGCACCGCCACGGCGTAGACGCGCGGCTTGCCCAGCTGCGAGGCGAGGTCGCGGATGAGGTACGCCAGGGGCAGGTGGCTGCCCGAGCCGGTGCCGCCGGCGACCGAGTAGCACAGCACGATGCGCAGCTCGTTCGAGTCCAGCCGCCGGTGCCCGTGGCTGTGGTCCTTCATCTCCTCGATGAGCCGCCGCAGCCGCGGCACGACGTCGCGGTGGCGCGTCTGGTAGTACAGCCCCAGCCGCGACTCGATGCGAATCTGCCCCGCGCCCGCCGTGTCACCGGCGCGGAACCGGTACCCCTCCGGCACCCACTGCGTGAAGTAGTCGTCCGGCTCGAGGAAGGCCTGGCCGGTCGCCAGCCGCGCGTAGTCCTCCTTCTCGAAGTCCGACAGCAGGAACACCTCGTCCATGTGCTGGCGCGCCTGCTCGAGGTCGTTGATGTTCGTGTCGAAGGCCGCGAACTTCGTCAGGGCGCGGTAGCGCTCGGCGTAGTCCGGGCGCTTGCTCAGGTGCTCGCGCACGCGGCGCACGATGCGCAGGCCACAGCCACCGAGGCCGATGAACAGGGTCGGCGTGACCATGCTGGGCTGGGTCAGGCGCTCGTTGATGACGATCTCGCGTTCCATCGGCTGTCTCCGGGTTGGCCGACGTGGCGGTCGGCGCGGGTGCTGCGTGTCGTGAGGTGCTGCGTGTCGTGAGGTGCTGCGTGTCGTGAGCTGCTGGCGGGCGGGCGGCGCAGCCGGGGTCGGTCACAGGGAGGAGTATCGGGGCGCGTGCGGCACGCATCGTGCCGAGGGGTCCAGTTCGTTGCGGGGAGCGGTCTCGGGTCGGCGCACGAGGGAGGGCGCACGAGGGGCCGGCGCGGTTCAGTCGGTGTTGACCACCACCGCGAGCGGAGCGCCGGCGGGCACACGCTCAGCCTGCTCGGTGACGATGTACTTGCCGCGGATGTCGACGACGCCTGCGGCGTCACGGCTCAGCTCGCGCTGCTCCGGGTCGCTGCGGCGCAGCTCGCGCACCAGCGTGTTGTAGTCGTCCGGGGCGATCGGGATCAGCCCGATCTCCGGCAGCCGCACGCCCAGCACGTTGATCACCCGGCTCTCGCCGGCGCGCAGGTACATGCCGGGTCTGACGCCAGCAGGCACGGCGCCGGCGCGCCGGTTCGACAGCTCGGAGATGCCCAGCTGCGGTTCCGCCTTCATGCCGGTGATGCCTTCGTGGTCGCCGTTCAGGCGCACGGTCTCGAACCAGTGCCGTCCGCGGGCGATCGCGAAGATGTGGCCGCTGCCCAGCGCGGACCACCAGCGCCCGAAGCGGCTCCCCAGGTTGCGCTGGACGGTCCGGGCGTAGCGCCAGTCGGGGTGCTCGTTCATCACGAGCCGATCCGACGCGGACGAGCCGGCGATGACGTTCCGGGCGACCGGCAGCCCCTTGCCGCTCGACGGCAGCAGGTGCACGCAGCGGATCAGGTTGACGATCGCGATGAACAGCGCCAGCGCGAGCAGCCCCAGGATGGTGCGGATGACCCAGGCGCCGTAGCAGGACCACCAGCTGCCGGAGACCACGGTGATCTGCACGTCGTGCGTCGTGGAGGTGCCCACGGGCTGCCCGTCCACGACGCGCGTCAGCTGCAGCGGCACGTACCACGTGCCGGCGCCGCAGCAGCGCCGGGCCTGGGCCCGCAGCACGACAGGGTAGGGCGCGTCCGCGCCCGGGATGACCCGCACGGCGGCTGCGGTCTGGCGGTCGCGCGACCGCCGCAGGCCATCGCGTTGCCGCGCCGCGCCAGGGGGCATCAGGTCGAAGACCAGTCCCATGGGCAACGCGCCGCCGGACGAGTCCGTGCGTGTGATCTCGACGTGGTACTCGGCCTCCGGGCCAGCCTGCGGCCGTGGGCCGCAGGCGAGGTCTGCCGTGTCGCCGCCGGAGGTCAACGTGAGCGACGAGCCGTCCGCGCACCCGTACTCCACGTTGTTGTCCATGGTGTAGCGGAACGTGAGCTCGTCGTTGCTGACGACGTTGCTGACGTCGCCGCGCTCCTCGACGAGCGCGAAGACGACGGTGACGTCGTGCGGGCTGGCGCTGGCCTGCCAGCCGCAGTCCTGACCGGCGACGAGGGCCAGCGCGACGCGGCTGCCGTCCTGCACGGCAGGGAGGACCACGTGCTCGCCGTGCGGCACGACGGTGCCGTCGTTCGTCGTGAGCTCCACGCAGCGCCGCGCGCGGTCATCAGCGCCGGGCGCCGGGTCCATACGGCGGACGTGCACGCTGCGGTTGGAGCCGGCCGCGAAGTTGCCGCGCAGCACCACCGCTGGCAGGCTCTGCCGCGCGCCTGGCGTCATCCGGTAGGGCTCGGATGGCGGCTCCTCGGTCAGGCTGGCGTTGAAGTTGACGCTGACCGCGTTCCAGCTGGCCGTCGGGGCGCGCCGCACGGTCGCGCGCCCGCCGGTGGGCTGGTTCGCCGCGGCGCCCAGGCACTCGCGCGCGAACTCGAACTGCGCCTCGAAGGTCCACGTCCCGGCGCTGGTCGCCGGCAGCGCGAACATGTAGCGCTCGCGTCCGGACGCCTCGTCGCGACGCGGGACCGGGGTCGTGACCGTGGGCGCGGCGCCCTCGCGCTCGTGCCGGATGGTCACGGTCGGCGTGACCGCGCGCCCGAGCGAGCCGTGCCGCAGCAGCTCGCCGCCGCCGCCCACGAGCGTGAGCTCGAGGCAGTGATGCTCGCCTACGGTCAGGCTCCCGCCGCCGGGGACAGCGTTCCGGTGCGCTGCCTGCCCGCCTTGGTTGAGTTCGCAGGTGCCGCGCAGCACGCGCGTGCGCGCGTGCAGCTCCTCGAACTCGGGGATGGCGGTGACGCGCCAGCGTCTGCCGGAGACCGGCAGCCGCTGGCGCCGCTGTGTACCCGCGACG
>ERZ869909.1340-NODE-1340-length-20215-cov-90.506207_pt1 | contig 20215 bp, 10 predicted proteins | sample MGYA00520892_ERZ869909 | MGnify/ENA primary metagenome ERZ869909 (study PRJEB32215, sample SAMEA104723947) | bioreactor metagenome | biome: bioreactor; feature: anaerobic bioreactor; material: water | place: China | collected 2015-03-12 ... | reverse complement strand
GGCGCTGTAGTCACACAAACACGATTTCCGTGTGAACAATATCAATCACTTACGCGATTAACTGTCGAACCTGGGATATCCAGTAGTGTTTCATTCACGCTCCTGTCCAGCCCGGTTTACCGGCAGAGGGCTTTAGTGCGCTGGTTCTATGCCTGAACGGCCCGAGGCCTGCCGGTAAAGAAGCTGAGAGGGATCGGAAATGGCGCGGCACCGGGCTTTCGCGATCCGCTTTGCAGGGATACTTCAGGAAGGTTGCAAGCATGTGCAGTCATTGTGGCAGGGAATGAATACAACCATATGTTGTTCGGCTGCGCGACTGCTCTGCCAGCGGTCATCAGGGCGCAGTTTCGGAGCCATCCGGCTTGCGTTGAGATGCCGGGTTCTACCGAATTTCTTCCTTTTCACCGAAGTTCGAACGTTCCTCAACCGAATTTTCCATAGTAGACTCGAGATGGGTGTGATTCGTATGCGACCGTGTTTCGGGGGGGGCACTTTTGTGCTTAGTGCATGCGTATATTCACCGAACCAAGCCAAGACGTTCATCTCGTTCCTCCGCATCCTGACCGTGGTCGCCAGGCTTCAACCAGATCATGGTTGAGCAAGGCGGCCAAGCTGATGCTTGACCGGCTAATGGCTTTGGTCGCTTTGGTGTTCTTTGCACCGTTTCTGCTGATCATTGCGCTGCTCATCGTTGCGTTCGACGGCCGACCGGTTTTCTTTTCCCAGATGCGTGTCGGGCGGGGTGGGCGGATGTTCCGTTGCTACAAGTTCCGCACGATGAACCGCAATTCGGAACGAATACTTGCCGACCTGCTGGCTGTAGACGCGGCTGCCCGGGAAGAGTGGCGCCAGACGCAGAAGCTGGTGCATGACCCGCGCATAAGCTGTCTGGGTGCGTTTCTACGCAAGACAAGCCTGGATGAACTGCCCCAGTTCTGGAATGTGCTGAAGGGGGATATGTCGATCGTCGGTCCGCGACCGGTCGTCGCGTCCGAGACCTGGCATTATGGTGACAAAATCAAGGAATACACATCCGTTCGCCCTGGAATAACCGGTCTTTGGCAGGTGAGTGGGCGAAGTGATACCACCTATGAACAACGCGTCCTTCTGGATTGCGAATATATCGCCCGACAGAGCGTTTTTCTGGATCTGGCGATCATCATCAAAACAATCTTCGTTGTGCTTCGGCGTGACGGGGCCCGCTAATATCAGGAGTAGCCATTAGCCCAAGAAAAAAGCAACAAGCCCTATCCAGAAAGCAAAGCAACCGAGAATGACCAGCAAGCGAAGAACTGACGCGTCCAGGGCAATGATACGCCTGGCCCATTTTGGGCAGCGGCTTATGCTGGCTTCTGACAAAGCTTCATTCTTTTTTACAAGCCGGTTCATGGCCAAGTTGCACTCTGCTTCCAACACAACACAATCCACTCTACCTGCGCCACGAAACGAAAACAATCACACTGCTTTTAGAACGCATAACCTGGGCAAGAATGTGGCGGATTCCTGCCAATGTCGTGCACCGGTGTTCCGAAAAGAGGAAGCATGGCAATGAAACTGGTGATTGGCATAGCCTCGACCGGTCGACCCGCTATCGTCACCAGGACGGTGATGCGCCTGACGCAGCAGAGTGTCAGGCCGGATCGAATCTTGATCTGCGTCGCAGGCGAAACCGATATCGATGCGCAGAGCCTGGGTTCGCTGGACATTCCGACAGAGATACTTCTTTCCAAACGCGGGTTGACCAGGCAACGCAATACCATTCTTGACCGCCTTCATCCCGATGATCTGCTGATTTTCATTGATGATGATTTTCTCTTGATGCGGGACTATTGCAAGGAGGCGCTTGCACTATTTAATGAAAACCCTGCCATCGTGATGGCGACAGGAAAGGTTCTTGCCGACGGGATTATTGGGCCCGGATTGACCTTCGAACAGGCAGAGTCCTATCTAAGCGAAGCCGGATTGTTCGAACGGCGTGAGTTGCATTCGGTTTATAATTGCTACGGATGCAATATGGTGGTTCGGGCTGCGCCGATCATTGAGCATGGATTGCGGTTTGACGAGCGTTTGCCGTTTTACGGCTGGCTGGAAGATGTCGATTTCTCGCGCCAGTTGGCCGGATATGGCCTTCTGGTCATGTCAACCTCGATGCGAGGGGTGCATCTGGGCACCAAGACCTGGAGGAGTCCGGGTGTCAAACTGGGCTATTCGCAAGTCGCCAACCCGATTTACCTGGCCTCCAAAGGGACGATGGCGGTGCATCGCGCCGCAGTATTGCTGATGCGCAACATGACGATGAACATCATTCGCTCCCTGCGACCTGAGCCCTGGGTCGACCGGCGGGGGAGGCTGCGTGGTAATCTGATTGCATTCAAGGATCTCATTGCCGGGCGGTTGTGTCCGGAACGTGCAGGAGGCGTAGAATGAATCTCGCATCCTCTGTTCCCGATAAGGTCGTGATGATCAGCGATTATGCCACCGAACGCGGAGGTGCGTCGCGGCTGGCCTTGCTCTTGGCGCTTGCCTTGCAGGGCCGAAACGTCCCGGTGAGTGTGTTTTGCGGCGATCACGGCGCGCAAAGCCAGTCGTCCGAAATCGAATTCACCGGCATTAGCGGCACATCTCTTCTTGAACAGGGCAAAGCCAGTGCAATGTTGCGCGGGATCTGGAACCGGTCAGCGCGCGATACCTTGGCGCGCGTTGTCCGTCAGACCGACACGCCGCGAACGATCTACCATGTTCACGGCTTTCTGCAGACACTTTCACCCGCGATCTTTGCTGCGTTGCACCCTGTTCGCAGCCGTGTGGTTATCCATGCTCATGACTACTTTCTTGCATGCCCCAACGGTGCCTTCTTCGACTATCGCAGCGGCACGGAATGCGGGCGAACGCCGATCTCGAACGCGTGCATCCGGCGTCATTGCGACAAGCGGAGTTATCCGCAGAAAGTGTGGCGCCTTGTCCGGCAGGTTGTCCAGAACAGGCTGACCGCAGATTTTCTGACCCAATCGCGGATAATTCTGATCCACGAGCGGATGCTCTCCTATCTGGAAAGGGGCGGTCGTCAGATTGCAAAGGCAACGACAATTCGCAACCCGGCGCAACCCTTTCTTTCCACACCCGCGCAACCGCGCTCCCGGCTGGCGTTCCTCTTTGTTGGGGATATCCACGCCTACAAAGGCGTCTTTGATCTGGCCGAAGCGGCGCGTCAGGCACAAGTGCCGCTTTGGTTCGCAGGGGAAGGCGTAGATCGACCCGGTCTGCAAGATCGCTTCCCGGAGTTTCACTACGCAGGGTGGCAGGACCGTGCAGGGTTGGCGGCACTGGCGCGTCAGGTTCGAGCAGTTGTTGTCCCCACTCTGGGGCCAGAGCCTTTCGGGCTGACGCTTGTCGAGGCATTGGCCTGCGGATTGCCGGTTATCGTTTCCGACCGGGCGTTGCTTGCCCCGGAGATTGAAGCGGCTGGCGCGGGGCTGACGTTTCGCGCAGGCGAGAGTGGCGATCTCGCGCGGGTTCTTTCCCGCGTTGCGATGGATGACAGCCTTGTGGAAAGGATGTCGCGCAATGCCCTGTCGGCTGGAAATCAGTTCGCAAAATCCACGGAAGAATGGTGTGCGGAAATCATGCAGGTTTATTCCGACGTTCTGTGTAGTCGGTTTGCCGCGGTTTCCTTTTCTGACAATCCCGACCCTATTTCCGACTCGATCGAGCCGGAAACAGCGACGGTTTCAGATTCACCCCATTCGCTGGCGCGGCCTCGTTGAAACAATGAAAGATTTGAAACCTGTGTGACCAAGAAATCCAGACTATAGGCCGCCTGAAAGGCGGAGAACGGTGTGCTGATGAGTGTGAGTGTTTCCTGTATCCGACTTTCTTCTGTTTTCAGGCTGATCGCGGTCGCATTGTCGATCCTGATCGCCGCGCCGGTTGTTGCCCAGGACGGATATCTTCTGAAGATCGGCGATGAACTGGAACTCGATATCCTCGATGATTCAGATCCGCCGCAACGGTTTGTCGTAGGAAGCGACGGCGCGGTGCGGTTGCCGCTTCTCGGCGGCCTTGAGGTCGTCAACCTGTCGCTTGAAGAAGCGCGTGAACTGATCCGCGAAACCTATGTAACGCGTCAGATATTCGTCAATCCCATGATCGACCTGTCCATCGCCGCTTATCGGCCCATTTTCGTGACGGGGGATGTTCGCAATCCGGGGTTTTACGAGTTCCGGCTTTTCATCAGTGCCGAACAGGCGCTGGGGCTTGCCGGGGGGCCGGTGGTTCCGGTCAACAATGCCGAAACCCGTGTTCTGGAACGGCGCGCGCTGGAAGGGTCGCTTTCTGCTGTCGAGGCTGATCTGGCGCGGTATGCAACAGAGTTCGCGCGGGTTCGTGCGCAGGTCCAGGGTGGCGACGAGGTGCGTTGGGAAGACCTGCCTGCACCTGTCCGTCCTTTCATCAATCAAGATGCCTTCCTGGCGCTCAAGCCCGTCGAAGACGAGATCATCATTCTGGAGCGGCGAGACCATGAAACACAGACCAGACTGTTGCATGAGGCCATTGCCGAAACCGAGACCGAGCTCGCTTTGCTTCGGGAACGTGAAAGTGCGCAGGTAACAACGGCCGAGAGGGCGCAGGCCGATATTGCCCGCGGCCAGGAACTGGCCGACCGAGGCATCCAGGCGGCGGGTACTCTTTCGCAATTGCACCGGATCTCAGCCGAGGCAGAAGATCTGTTGCTTCAGATCCGAACGCAACAGACGGCGGCCAGACGGCGCCTGGGCGATCTTCAGCGCGAGGCCTCGCGCCTTGAAAGCAATCGTGAACAAAGGCTCCTCTCTGAGGGGCAAAGCCTCTGGAGCGAGATTGCAAAGCTGGAATCAAATCGGCAGTCGATTATCGACCGGCTCGACCTTCTCAGACAATGGATCTCTTCCGCTGCGAATGCGGAACTGGAAGCGCGTGTGGAATACCGTGTGCGCCGGCGCGCGCCCGAGGGGGTCAATACGTTCGATATTGACGGTTTGGCAGAACTTTTACCCGGTGATCTGCTGATTGTGACTGTAAGGCCACCGGATGTTGTTGCGAGGTTGAGTCAATGAGTTCGAACCGTAGGAAAACGTCCAGCGCAGCAACCAAGACGAGCGCTCCGTTGGGTATTTCGATCAACCGTGAAACAGTCACTGACCTGGTTGACTTTGGGTTTATTGTCGATGTCCTGCGGCGCGAGAAATGGCTCGTTGTCGGGTTGATCATAGCTTCACTTGTGCTGGCTTTCCTGCATTTGCAGCGGGTTCCGCCAGTATATACTTCAAGCGCCCAGGTTTTGCTGGATACCCGGCAGGAGCGTGTGTTGAACACCGAACAGGTTGTCTCCAATCTGACGGCGTCCAACTATGTCGTTGCTGGCGAGGTTGAACTAATCCGTTCCAACCTGTTGATGGGTAAGGTTGTCGATGCGCTTGATCTTGTAAACCACCCGGCTTTCGATCCGCGAATACCGCCAGAGCCGGGATTTCCGGAAATGATCGTGAACGGTATTCGTTCTCTGATTACGCGACCAGCCACAGAGGCTGAGCTAATGAGAGAAGATGATATCCGCGCCAGAACGATTTCCAAGCTTCAGGCCGCTGTCACCGTTTCTCAGGTTGGGATATCCTATGCAATCCGCATAACAGCGCGCGCCGATTCCCCGGAACAGGCAGCGCGGATCGCGAATGCGATTGCCGAACAGTATGTTCAGGATCAGCTTGCTGCAAAACGCGATGCAACGATACGCGCAACCGGCTGGCTGGAGGAGCGCGTAGCAGAACTGAGCGACCAGCTGGAAGAGGCAGACGAGGCAGTTGTAGCGTTTCGCACAGCGTTGACAGCAGAACTGGGCGGTGATGCCGAGGCCACCGAGCAACTGCTGGCCGATCTCAACAGTCGCTATATCGCGACAAGGGTTGAGCGCTCGGATGCTGAATTCCGCTACCAGATGGTTCAGGTTCTATATGAAACGGGCGGATACGCAGCTGTTGCCGATATCGTCAGCTCGCCGCTTCTGGAAACGCTGGATCGTGAACGGGCGGAACTGGCACGCCGCCAGGCGGAACTGGCCCGCACGCTGGGTGTTCGCCATCCCCAGATGGTTGGCATGAGCGCCCAAATCGAGGATATCGAGCGCAGCATCGAAGCCGAGTTGCGGCGCCGCATCGAGGCGATCCGCAGCGACATGAACATGGCTGCCAATCGTGTGGACTCTCTTCTGCAAGCGATGGAGACAATTCAGGATCGAATGTCCAGAATTTCTGCTGCGATGGTCACGCTTGATCAGATGGAACGGTCAGCCGCAGCCATCCGTGAGACATACGAAGCCACGATGACCCGATTCATGGAAACCGCCGCACAGACTGAATATCAGCGCGCGGATGCCCAGATAATCAGCATCGCGCGTCCACCAAGCGCCCCCTCTGAACCACGCAAAATGGTCTTCATGGCGATTGCCGGGGTGTTCGGGCTGTCATTCGGGGTGGCAATCGCCTTTATCCGTGAGGCGTTGAACAAATCGGTGCATTCCTCCGAAGCTCTCCGCCAACTTTCGAATCTGCCGGTCATTTCCCTGTTGCCGTATGTTTCACACAAGCGGCGTGATCGGCGCTGGCTCCTGAAGGAAATACGCGATAATCACCAATCGCTGTTCATGGAAGGGATCCGCACGATCCGGGCACGGCTGTTTGACGTGCACACCATCGGGCGGCCAAAGGTGTTGATGGTAACTTCTTCGGTTGCGGGCGAAGGGAAATCGACAGTCAGCGCAACACTTGCATACTCACTGACACGCGCTTCGCTTTCGGTGGTCTTGGTCGACGCCGATCTGCGGCGCTCGGTCAGTGCCAACGAGTTGGGTGCCGATCCTGAAGGCGGGTGCCTTGTTGACTATCTGGAGGGAAAGATCGGTGCGGACAAGGTCGTGCAGCACTTGCCCGAACTTGACATTGATATGGTGATGCCACTGCGTTCAGTACCGAATGCCGCTGACCTGATCGCCTCGAAAGGTTTTGGCACGCTGATACGGTATCTTTCGGCGCGCTATGACGTTGTCATCATTGACACGGCACCCGTCCTTGCAGTGCCTGATGCCCTTGTCATTTCAAGCAAGTCGGATGCGACGCTCATGATGGTGCAAACCAACCGGGCCAGCAACACGATGGTCAAGGCAGCGCTTCAGCGCCTTGATGAAGCGGGGGCTGTTGTCGTCGGCACCGTGCTAAGCCAAGTGCGCCGGAAGGACGCAGTTTCCAGTGAAATCTACGATTATGCAAACTATTGATGGCGATCTTGGCGGCTTGAAGGTGGCGGTCATTCACTATTGGCTGGTCGGCATGCGCGGCGGCGAGAAAGTTCTTGAAGAGATCTTGCGTCTGTTTCCGCAGGCCGATGTCTTCACCCATGTCGCAGATCCGCATAAGATCTCACCGGGCATTGCCCGGCACCGGATCACCCAGACCTTTGTCGGGCGCCTTCCGGGTGCCCGTGGCCATTATCAGAAGTATCTTGGCTTCATGCCGCGTGCGCTCGAAGAACTGGATCTGCGCGGATATGATCTGATCATCTCGTCCGAAAGCGGGCCAGCGAAAGGGGTCATCGCGCCTCCAGGCAGTGTGCATGTCTGCTATGTTCATTCTCCGATGCGCTATATCTGGGACCATTACCCCGATTATGCCGCGCGCCTCGGCTGGGTCGGCCAACTCTACTTTTCCGTGCTGGCCAACAGGTTGCGCCAATGGGATGTGACAACCGCCGCACGGGTCGATTGTTTTGTCGCCAATTCCAGCTTTGTCGCTGGCCGGATCAGGCGTTATTACGGGCGTGACGCCGATGTCGTGCATCCACCTGTTGATCTGGATGCCTATCGCTTGCCGGCAGAAGCGCGCAAGCGCGAGTATTTCCTCTTTGTCTCCGAACTTGTCCGCTACAAACGGGCCGATCTGGTAATCGAGGCTTTCAGGCGGCTGAACAAGCCGCTGATCGTGGTTGGCGATGGCGAAGAACGCAAGGCCCTGGAAAAGCACCTGCCCCCCAATGTGCAGATGCGCGGCCGTGTGCCCTTTGCGGAATTGCCGGGGCTTTATCAGGGTGCGCGTGCATTGATCTTTCCCGCCGAGGAGGATTTCGGCATTGTCCCGGTCGAGGCCATGGCCTGCGGCACACCGGTGGTTGCCTATCGGCGCGGGGGCGCGCTTGACAGCGTTGTCGATGGCAAGACAGGGTTGTTTTTTGACCGGCAAGAACCCGAAAGCCTGATCCAGGCGATAGGCCGTTTCGAGGAACTGGAAGATCGCTTCAACCCAGCATCGATTGCCGGACATGCCGAAAAGTTTTCAGCCGCGCGCTTTCACGCACAGTTCGAGGCGGTTGTGCGTTATGCGCTTGCGGATCAATCCTCTGCCAGAACGAACAGCAGTAGCCGCGAAGGCGTTGCCGTGCCGGTGTGAATCCGGATTTCCGCGCGCTGACCTTGCGTTTCATCGAAGTTGCGGCCACCCGTCTGAAGATTTCGCTCCAGCCGGGGAAAGTTGCTGCTGGCGATGGCCAGGCGCAGGCGGTGCCCTGCGGGAATCTGATAGGCGATATCGCGCATCGGAATGCGCGCCTCGACAGGCAACCACGGCTCCATCAAGGCCGGCTCGGTAAAGCTGTCGCGGTAGCGCAGCCGCAGGGCACCCTCCTGGATCAACAGAGAGCGCCCTTCGGGGCTGACATCGCTGATCCGTGCGATGATGTCGGCATCGGGCGCATCGGAGGAGACATGCAGCACCGCCGAGACCGGCCCGGCAATGCGCAACGGCTGTTCAAGCGGTGCCGAGGTGAATGTCACCACATCTGGCCTGCCCTCGATCATGTCCTGCCAGGCGGGGCCTTCGATGGTGCCGGGATCATTGGTGCAACAGGTCGCGCCGCCGATCGACGGCACCGGATCATCAGGGTCCGAGATGTAGTGAACGATTCCCTCGCTCGGTTCCTCTTCCGGTGTCAGCAAGCGACCAGAATGGGCGTATTCTGTATCGCTTGACAGGGTGAGAGCCATCGGCTGGCTGTATTCTGGCGGCCAGTGGTTCGCTTCAAGCCAGCGGTCAGCGCCGAGCATGTAATAGGTGAAGGGCGGCAGATCAGGCGGTGGCGCATTTTTTAGCCAATGGTCGAAATAGGCAACGAACAACTCGTCATAGTCGCGCGCGGCCTCGGGGCCATAAGGCATGTCGCCCACTTGCCCCCACGCGCCATGAAACTGGCAATGCGTGCCGGGCGCGATGATCAGGTGCTGATCGGGCGCTGTCTGACGCATATGCGACGAAAGCCGAATGCTGGAGCTGATCGCCGTGTCATACCAGGTGTCGATCATCAGACCGGGCGTGGCGAAACGGTCTGTCTGATCGATATAACCCCATGCGCGCATCACGGCGTCATTGGCGAAATTCTCGATCAGCGCCTCGTAATCGGTCGGGTCGTCACGATGCTGTCCAACCAGCGAGATCACGGGAAGGCCCTGCACCGCCGCCGCATAGTCAATATCCGGTCCGCCCATGCGCTCACCGGTCTTGCCGCCCCAACGCGCGAACCAGCCGAAAGCCGATGAAAGATTGAGGATGCCACCTTCGAAAAAGGCGAAATAGCCGTGACTGTTGCCCAGCGAACCAATAGCGCCGCCTGCGCCGATGGGGATCATTGCGGCATGGGCGGGATGGCGCTCTGCGGCGAGAATGATCTGTGTTTCGCCCAGCGCGGAACAGCCAATGGTGCCGACGCGCCCATTCGACCAGGGCTGCGCCGTTATCCAGTCAAGCGTGGCGACGGCGTCCTGCGCGTCGTCGCGATAGGGTTGGAACACGCCTGTCGAGCCGAAGCGCCCGCGCATGTCCTGCACGACAACGGCATAGCCATGGCTCACGAACAACTGCGCATAATGATGGACTTCGCCATATTCGGCCTTGCCATAAGGCAACCGGATCATCAGCGTCGGCAGTTCCGATGACGCGCGGGCCGGGCGGTAGATATCAGTGGCCAGGGACACGCCATCGGATGCGGTTATCATTATGTTTCGATCAACCCGCGCGCTGCCCAGAACCGCGCCTCCCGAATACCGCCACAAGAGGCGTTCAACCCGCTCAGAAAACGGCACGGTGCGCAGAGCGACCACTGCGATGGTGATCACAGCGAGGGCGAGAAGCAAGAGTCTGGGGCCTGTTACCGGGATCTTCACTTTCGGCCTTTGCGGGATTGTGGTTACCTTGCAGGCAGTACGCCCAAGCGGTTATTACTTCATGGAACTATCGGTGGATCTCTGGCTTTGGCCTCTTGATGTTGACGATGCGCGCTTTCATGCGCTTTCGCATCATCTTTCTGCTGATGAGACCCACCGCGCCGCATCCTTCGTATTTGAGCGTGATCGCAGGCGGTTTGTCGCCGGTCGCGGGCGCATGCGCGAGATCCTTGCGGGGCTGATTGCCCAGCCGCCTGCCAGCCTGCTGTTTCGATATGACGCGCAGGGCAAGCCGGGATTGGAAGGCGGGCCGCCGTTCAATCTGAGCCATAGCGCCGGTTGGGCGGCGCTGGCCGTCAGCCCCGGCCCGGCCATCGGCGTCGATATCGAAGCCTGTCGCCCGGTTGAAAGGGCTGTCGCCGATAATTTCTTCTCGCCTCGGGAAGTGGCGGCACTGAGCGCGCTTGGCGCTCAGGAATGGCAGAGCGGTTTTTTCCGTTGCTGGACCCGGAAGGAGGCTTTTCTCAAGGCTTGCGGCACGGGGCTGTGGCAACGGCTGGACAGTTTCGATGTCACCCTTTCCCTCGACGAAGAGCCACGGATCACGCGTATAGAGGCTGACGCCGGGAAGGATTCCGGCCAACCTGACGACTGGGCGCTTGCCCATCTGGATCTGGGGCCGGGGTTCACCGGGGCGATCGCGCTTAAGGCCCCGGTCGCCATTCGGGTGATTTATCGAGATCGGCAACCTCCACTCCACCATATTGCTGCCCGGTAAACGGCGCCGCTACTGCGTGGCCGCCTCCCCGCCTTGCACCGGCTTGCGCCTCGCGCCGTTGCGGAAGTCCCGCAATGACGGACGCGACGGGCCGCTGCGGCTGCTGTCGTCGCGGCTTTCCGCATAGGCCGCGAGTTCCCGGATCGAGGGATGCTCCAGCAGATCACGCGCTTCGAGGTTGAGATCGGCATCCAGCATCCGCGAGGCGATTCTGAACACCTTGAGCGAATCCGCGCCGAGGGCGAAGAGCGTGTCAGTAGTGCTGATCATGTCGAGGCCGAGGACATCTTGCCAGATCGCTGAAAGCTGGCGTTCCAGATCGGTTTCGGGGGCGGTTGGGCTGCGTAGCGGCACGACCACCTTCTCGCTGCCGGGCACGGGAAGGGCCTTGCGGTCCAGTTTGCCGTTCATTGTCTGAGGCAAGGCCTCCATCATCATCCAGGCCGTGGGCACCATATAGGCCGGCAGCCGTGCCTGAAGCCGGCGCATCAGATCTGTCGAGGAAGGCGCAGCGCCTGGCTCAGGCACCACATAGCCAACCAGTTGCATGCTGCCGTCATGGCCCGGACGCAGCGCCACGGCGGCCTTTTCAACGCCGGGAAGCTGCCGCATGGCCGTTTCGACATCGCCCAGTTCGATACGGAAACCGCGCAGCTTGATCTGACTGTCGATGCGCCCGAGCACCTCGATGGTGCCATCGGGCAGCCTGCGTGCCAGATCGCCCGTCCTGTAAAGGCGCTGCCGACCGCTCGGCAGGTCAACATCACGAAATGCCGCTTCGGTCAGATCCGGGCGCTGGAAATAGCCGCGTGCAAGCCCGTCGCCGCCGATATTCAGCTCGCCGATAACCCCTTGCGGGACCAGCTGGTCCTCAGGCGAGAGAATATGCAACTGGGTATTGTCGATCGGATGGCCGATGGTGATGCGCGGTGCATCCGGTTCGATCCTGTGTGCGGCGGACCATACCGTGGTTTCTGTCGGGCCATACATGTTCCAAAGTTCCGCCCCGTTTGCACAAAGGCGCGTGGCAAGATCAGCGGGAAGGGGTTCGCCGCCAACCAGCATCTTGATCCCGGCGCGCGGCTTGAAACCGGCTTCCAGAAGCATCTGCCAAAGCGTGGGCGTTGATTGCATCACAGTGATATCCCCCAGCGCCAGACGGTCCACCAGGCGGAATGCATCAAGCACATCGTCACTACGCGCCAGCACTGTGCGCCCTCCGGTCACCAGCGGCAGGAAGATTTCGAGAACTGCAATGTCAAACGAGATTGTTGTCACCGCCAGAATGGAATCCCCGGGTCCGAAACCTGGTTTGCGCGCCATCGAGGTGAGGAAATTGACAACTGCGCGGTGCGGGACCTCGACACCCTTGGGCGTTCCGGTAGAGCCGGAGGTAAAGATCACATAGGCCGCCGCCTCGGTGTCGGTCGGATGACGGATTGGCGAAAACGCAGCCCCCTCTGCGCGTGGTGCCAGTGCCGCCAACCCCATCCCTTCAGCGTAACCCGGAAGTTTTCCATTCTCGGTAATGATCGCCGACGTATTCGCGGCTTCAAGGATCAGTTGAAGTCTGGCATCCGGTTGGCGCGGGTCAAGCGGGACATAGGCATGCCCGGCCTTGAGCACCGCAATGAGCGAAATCACCATTGCCATCGAGCGCTCCAGCGCAACCGCAATGCGCGCGCCGGGTTCTGGCAGAACTGTTTGAATCCGGGCCGCCAGCGCATCGGTCTGGGCGTCCAGCTCAGCGTGGGTCAACGAGCCGTCCGGTGCATCCAGCGCAATAGACTGGGCATTGTCCGCAGCGGCACGGCGCAACAGCTCGTGCAGCGTTTCGGCCGGGAAATCGGCCTTGGTGGCGTTATGGCGACGCTCCAGATCAAGCGCCTGTTCGTTGCTCATCATTGGCAGCATGGCAACCGGCGTGTCCGCATTTTCGGCGATGGCCTGCAAAAGGGCGTCCAGATGGCCGATCCAGCGCGCGATGGTGTCAGCATCAAAGAGGTCGGTGTTGTAATCGACATCAATTCGCAGCCCATCGCGGCTTTCGATCATGTTGAAGAACAGATCAAAGTTGACCCCGGTCTTGGGGTTGGGCGTGACCGCGATCTCCAGACCGTCGATGGCCATGCCTTCGGCCACTTTCTCTAGGTTGAACTGCACCTCGGTCAGCGGCAGCCGGTTGATGGAGCGCTCGATATTCAGCGACTGAACCAGCGCGCCATAGGTTGTGTCCTGATGCTCAAAGGCGGCAAAGACCTGATCACGGACATGGGCCAGATGGGCCGATGCAGGGGTCTTGGGGTCAAAGCTGGCGCGGATTGGCAGGAAGTTCACGCAATGGCCGATCAGGGCCGGGTTCTCAAGCAAGGCCTGTCCGCCGGTCGGAACGCCGATAACAAGATCGCTGGCACCGCTCAACCTGCCCAGAACCATATGCAGACCGGCGAACAGCGTGGTGAACAGGGTGCAGCCGTGCCGTGCTCCGGCGGCGCGGAACTGCTTCATCCGGTCCGGGCCCAACTGGGTGCTGAAGGTCGCACCATTGAAGGTTCTGCGGCTGCCGCGTGGCCGGTCGGTCGGCAGTTCGGGCAAGGTGGGAGGCGTGGCATATTGCGCGCGCCAGTAGGCATCCACAGCCGCCGATGCGGGCTGCGCGGCACGTGTGATGGCGTGCTGGGCAAAGGACGGGGCCGGGGGCAGGTCTGGCGTGCTGCCCGCCGCGAGCGAGGAATAGATCTTGGCGAGGTCGTCCAGCAGAACGTTGTAGGACCAGCCGTCGCAGACGATGTGGTGTGCGTTCAGGACCAGCCAGTGCTCGTCATCTGCGGTTCGGGCCTGGAAAGCCCGGAACGGCGGCCCGTCCACCAGATCGAAAGGTGCGCGTGCCTCCTCATCCACCAGGGCGCGCAGGGCGGCTGCGGAGTCTTCGGAGCCGCGCAGGTCGTGCAGAGGCAGCGAAACCTCATAAGGCTCGGCCACCTCGAAGCTTTCACCATCGCGCGAGAAGAGCAGCCTGAGCGCGTCATGGCGTGCAACCAGGGTGTTCAGGGTGCGCGACAGCACTCCGGCGTCAAGTGTGCCGCGCAGCTGCACGCTCATCCCCTCGTTGAAACTGGTCGAAGCCAGATCGCCAAGTTGCGCTGTCATCCAGATTTCGCGCTGCTCGGCGGTAAGCGGTATTTGCTGCGGAGTGGTCAGGGCGGGCGCGGTTTCGGGCTTGTCGGCGGCGGGCATTGCCACAGCAGGCTCGGGGCGCTGGCCTTCCAGAATGCCGACTTCCTGCAACTGATCGATGACGTTCTCCATCACCTCGCCGATGCGCTGGTAATCCGCTTCGGAATGGGCGGTTGTCATGAAGCCGCAATAGCCCTCCTGCACATGCACCCCGGCCAGCCGCAACATGGGATAGGCGAGTGCTGCTGAAGGGGCGTGTTGCATCAGGTTGAACGCATACCAACTGGAATATCCGCTGATCAGGCGGGGCAATCCGCGCCGGTCGAATATGGCATCGAAGCGCGCCAAAAGGGCTTCGGTGCGCGCGGCAACATTGGTCCACAGTTCATCACCCCGGGCATCCATGTGACGAAGCGTTGCATCAACGGCGGCCAGCACCAGCGGATGGCGCACGAATGTGCCGGCAAAGAAGGTTGGCGATGCCTCGGGCTTGGACGCGTCACCATAGGACCATGGCCCGCCATCAAGGGCATTCATGTAACGCGCATCGCCCGCCAGTACCCCGATGGGCATGCCGCCGCCCACAACCTTGCCATAGGTCGCAAGATCCGCACGAATGCCCCACACGCCCTGCATGCCCCGCTTGTGGACACGAAAGCCTGTTACCACCTCGTCAAAGACAAGCGCCGCGCCGCCCTGATCGGCGAGCTTGCGCAATTCCTTGACGAACTCGACCGGGCGATGTTCGGGATGGCGGCTCTGCACAGGCTCGACAATGATTGCCGCGATTTCATCAAGATGCGCGCTGATCCATTCAAGAGAATCCGGACCGCCATAGTTGAGAACCGTCATATTAGTCAGGCCACTGCGGGGAATGCCCGGCGCGATGGGCAGTGCCGCCGGTGGCCCCGCCCGGTTGCGCCCCTTGATCAACACTTCGTCGAACTGGCCGTGGTAATCATTGGCGAAAACCACGATCCGGTCGCGGCCGGTTACGGCGCGCGCAACGCGCATGGCGGCCATCACCGCCTCGGAGCCGGTGTTGCAGAAGGTCACGCGCTCATGGCCGGTGAAACGGGCGAAATGCTCGGCAACGCTGCCTGCCAGATCCGATTGCGGGCCAATGGCAAAGCCTTTGTCCATCTGTCGCTGCAGGGCTTCAAGTACGAAATCCGGCGCGTGACCAAAGGCGGTTTGGCCAAAGCCGCTGACGATATCGATGAACTCATTGCCGTCCACATCCCAGATCCGGGCGCCTTTCGAGCGTTCGGCAACGATCGGAAATACCAGTTCCTTCCATTCCTCGCGAAAGCCCGCAGCGGTGCGCGGATCGGCAAGCGTGTTGCGATAGCGTGCCGTGCGCTCCTTCGATCCGGGGTGCTTGGCGCTATAGCGTTCCGCAAGATCCTGGGCGAAGCGGCGCTGGGTATCGCTTAATGCACCCGCATTGCCGGACACGCCGCGTCCGATCGTGTAGCGCACGGGGCCATCCTCGCCTGCGACGCTTTCCAACTGCACGGATTGCCCGGAAGGCGTTTCTGCCGCCGTGGTCGGTGCCTGAGGCACCAGCGCGGGGGCGGGCGGTGCGGAAGCTGGTGCCGATACCGTTTCAGGCTCCGGCGCTGCCAACATGGTTCCGGCACCGGCCATCAGGCGAAGCTGTTCGGAGAACAGCGATTGCATGGTGCTGATCTGGTGCTGAACAATACCCTCCAGCCCCGGCGCCACCACGGCACTGCTGCGCATTGGCTCTGTTCCTGCCGAAACCGGCACTGGCACAGCAGCCGGGTGAATCTGCGCTGGCTGGGGGGCGGGGTTTGAAACGGCCGCGGATACCTGTGCGGCAGGTTGCGCCGGTTTGGCGGTTTCAGGAGGAAGCGCGTTGTCCAGGTGCTCGGCCAGCGCGGCTGTTGTGGGATGGTCCGAAAGCAACTGCCGGAAGGTGATCTGAACGCCGTAATCCTTGTTCAGCCGTTGGCTGACCTGACCAAGAAACAATGAGTCGAAACCGAGTTCCAGAAATGAGGCATCGGCATCGCCGACGCCCACATCCTCGCCAGACAGCTCTGACAATAGCGCGCACAACTCGGCCACAAGCCGGGGCTTGCGCTGTTCAGGAGACGTTTGCGATTCGGAACAAGCTGTCTGGGGCATGGTTTCGATACTCGTTGAAAGAGGAGGTTCTGCTGATGTCGCGCCTGCCGAGAGGGACAGCGACGACGTTGACGCCGCAGGCGCCTGGCGGCGCAGCGGCGGCGGCGCTTCGACCCAATGGCGGCGGCGCTCGAAAGGATAGGTTGGGGCGCTGATGCGCCGGGCGTCGGAATGGCGCCATTGCGACCAGTCAAGCGCCACACCGGCAGCCCAAAGGCTTCCGGCCGAGTCAGCCATGGCGACAGTATCCTTGGCGGAACGGGTGTGATCCGGCAACGACCTGTAAATGCCGCCATGGCTTCCTCGCGGCAGGGTCTGACCGGCGAATGCCGAAAGGGTGCTGCCAGCCCCCACTTCCAGCAATACCGGCACCTGCCCTTCAGTGACGGCCCGAAGGCCCGCCACGAAGTTCACTGTGGCGCGCGCCTGGGCTGCCCAATAGCCGGGGTCGCACGCTTCAGTATCAGTAATCCAGGTGCCGCTGACGCAAGACACATACCGAATGCGTGGCTTGCTCAGCGTGAACGCGCGGACCTCTTCTTGCAGCGGCGCGGTCACCGGATCCATCATGCGTGAATGGAACGCATGCGAGGTATGCAGGCGGGAATTCGGAATGCCTGCCTTCTCAAGCTTCTGTTCCATCGCCGCAACAGCATCGAAGCTTCCTGCCAGCACGCATAGCCTTGGGGCATTGCGCGCGGCGATTTCTACGCTGCCATCAAGCAGGTTTTCGATATCGGCCAGATCGGCCCTGACCGATAGCATCGCCCCTTCTGGCTGGTCCTGCATCAGCCGTCCGCGGGCGGCGATGATGCTAAGGCCCGCTTCGAAATCCATCACTCCGGCGATGGTGGCCGCAGCGAACTCCCCGACAGAATGGCCGATCATTGCTGCCGGTTGGATGCCGCGCGCGATCCATAGCTGCGCGGTTGCCACCTGGGTGAGGTAAAGCGCCGGCTGTGTCAGGCGCGTTTCGCGCAGGGCGCGGGCAGCCTGTTCGTCGGACACGTCACCGAAGCAGAGAAGCGTGTTGATGTCGAGGCCAAGAAGCGGTTGCAGAATAGCCGCACCCCGATCAATCCATTCCCGAAACACGGGCTCTGCTGCGTAGAGATCGCTTCCCATACCCGGATATTGCGAACCCTGACCGGGGAACATGAACACCACCGGCGGCGGGTCTTCGGGCGCGGGGCGTGGCTTTGCAAGTGGGCGACGAAGCTGCGTAACAGCGTCGTCGGAATCCATGCAAGCAACCGCGTAGCGATAGGGAAAGGCATGCCGCCCTTCTTGCAAGGTAAAGGCCAGGTCACCCAGAACGGGCCTATCGCTTTCCAGATAGTTTGCCAGCTGCGCCCGCATTGTGTCGAGCGCTTCGGGGCTTCGTGCCGCCACTGGCAAGATATGGGGGCCCGGTGCGGCCTGTGTTTCAGGCCGGGCGGGGGATTCTTCCATCACCAGATGAACATTCGTCCCGCCGACACCGAACGAGCTGACACCGGCACGGCGCGGACCACTGCCCGAGGGCCAGGCCATGAGTTCGGTGGGAACGTGGAAGGGGCTGGCAGCAAAATCGAACTTGGGGTTGGCCGCACGGAAGTTCGCAACTGGCGGGATCTGGCGGTGGTGGAGCATCAGCGCGGTCTTGATCACACTGATGACACCGGCGGCGGCGTCGAGATGGCCGATGTTCCCCTTCACCGAGCCGACAGCAACCGAGCCTGTTTCGCACCCGTTGCCAAACACCTGTGCCAGCCCCGAAAGCTCTATAGGATCGCCAAGTGGCGTGGCGGTGCCGTGACACTCGATATAGCTGATGGATGCTGGATCTACCCCTGCCGCATTCTGGGCCGCGCGAATGGCGCCGGCCTGACCGTTCATCGATGGCGCGGTATAGGCAATCTTGTCCGATCCGTCGTTGTTGATGCCAACACCGCGGATGACCGCGATAACCTTGTCCCTGTCGCGCAATGCGGCCTTCAGCGGCTTGAGCAAGACAACCCCGGCACCATGGCCAAAGACTGTGCCGTTCGCCTCGGCGTCGAAAGGCCGACAGGTGCCATCAGGGGATACCATACCCCCTTCAAGCGCCATGTATCCGCGGCGCTGCGGGAAGGTTATCGACACCCCGCCCGCCAGCACCATGTCGCTCGCACCCGCCAGCAAGCTTTCGCAGGCCTGCGCGATAGCCGTCAACGAGGTTGAACAAGCAGTCTGAACGGTAAGCGCCGGGCCTTTGAGATCCAGCTTGAACGATACCCGGGTCGCCAGGCTGTCCACCCACGAGCCGGTCAGTTCGGCATAGTTCCCGACCTGAAAGTTCGAGGTGAAATCTTCCAGCTTTGCCCGGTCGGAAAAGATATTGTTGAGCGCGTAGGTGTTTGCCGCTTGCCCGGCAAAAACGCCGACCCGGCCAGGTGTTGCCAGTGGATCATAACCGGCATCCTCAAGAGCTTCATAGCAGATTTCAAGGAACAAGCGGTGCTGTGGATCCATGACCGCAGCTTCACGTGGTAGAAAACCGAAGAACCTGGCATCAAACTGGTCCACCCCTTCCAGAAACGGACGCACCGGAACGTAGTTGGGGTCATGCCTTTCGCTGTCGGTGAAAGCATCTTCAAGTTCATCTTCGGAAAAGCGCCGGATCAGGTTCTTGCCTGCGCAAAGCGATTTCCAGAAATCGTTGAGCGAGGTGGAACCCGGAAGGCGCCCCGCCATGCCGATAATGGCGATGGCGTTATCGGGAAATTCTTCGGTTAATGCCGTCACATCCGAGTTGGTGGTTTCCTGCGCGTGCGCTGCACCGGATTTCGGCAAATGTGGCATCTGCCCGGCGATGCGGCGTGCAAGGTCATGCAGGCGCGGCGTTTCCAGAAGCGTTGTAACATCGATCCGCACGCCAAGGAGCTCCGACAACCGGATCTGCGTGGGCAGCAACTGAATGGAGGTGCCACCAAGTTCGAAAAAGGTCACGTTGCCGGTCGGGATGGGACAACCGAGCACGTCCGCCCAGACCGTTGCGATCTGCTCGCGAATGGCGCGGGCATCTGGTTGCTTCTGTTCCGAAGGCAGCATGATCATGGAACCTTTGTCAGCCTGGGTTGGACGAAATGGTGCAGCCGCTGGTTCCTGTGTCTCGTCGAGAGCCAGGGGAGGCTGGTCAGAGAGGGTTTCGAGGGTAATCTCGACCGTCTCGCACAGGGTTGGCGACCCGGTCATCATACGGCTGCAGAAAACGCGCGGGGAACCGGGCCTCGCCAGTATCTCGCGCACAACAAATGCGTTGGGCGCTTGCCCGATCACATCGATGGCACGCAAGTTGCGCGCAATTTTGGTGCCGCCGAGGGCGAGGGCATCGAGATGACTTTCGTCAAGCAACGCGACACTGACATCGCCGTCAGCCAGTTTCTCTTCCAGGGCTTTGACATCGTCGACAGGAACAACCAGGGATGCACCGTTCAGCAAGATGCGCCAAATCTGGATGGCCATGACTGCGCGGGGCTGCGCAGGCAGGAGAAGCACCTGATCAGCAGGCCGGATCTCAAGCAATACCCGAGCGTGTCGGGCGCATTTCAGGATGTCCAGATGCGAATGGAGGAAAGCACCTTCCGGGTCATTCCTGCTAAGATCCGGCAAGAGAAACGCTGCATCATTCGCGTGGACTTCCGGGAAGTCACAAGGACCCGGATCAGGCGCATCCAACAGGTCTCTGATGGAAATGCGCTCTGATAGATCCGCTTCATTGGCATCAGGGGTGCCATCGACCAGAACCATCTTGAGCCGAGAGATTATCCCCCCGAAGTTCGACACATCGGAGCGTGATTTGAGCGGATTTCGTATATCGGCCTTCGATATTTCAATGGGTTAGCTGG
>ERZ869909.1339-NODE-1339-length-20218-cov-10.991957_pt1 | contig 20218 bp, 16 predicted proteins | sample MGYA00520892_ERZ869909 | MGnify/ENA primary metagenome ERZ869909 (study PRJEB32215, sample SAMEA104723947) | bioreactor metagenome | biome: bioreactor; feature: anaerobic bioreactor; material: water | place: China | collected 2015-03-12 ... | reverse complement strand
CCGCACCGCCTGGCGAACCTGGCGTTCGTGATCAGCATGGACGTGCAGCTGCTGATCGGCCTCGCGCTGTACGTGGTAAGCCCGTTGGTGCAGTCGGCCATGCGCGACATGGGGACCGCGATGGGCGTGCACGAGTTGCGGTTCTTCGCCGTCGAACACATCTCCGTCATGCTGGTGGCCGTGGTGCTGGCGCACGTGGGAAGCGTCGCGGTGCGGCGCGCCCGCGACGACCATGCCCGGCACGGTCGCGCGCTGCTGTGGTTCGGCCTGTCGACGGCGGCCGTGCTCTTCTCGATCCCCTGGTGGCGACCGCTGTTCCCGGGCGCGTGAGCGCAGGGGCCAGGCGGACGCGCGACGCGGGGGATGGACCCCGCGCGGGAGACCCGGTGACCGAACTCGGAAGCGGGTGGCACGATGGGAGGAGACCACCGACACCACCACGTACGTGCCTGCCGCCAGTTGCCGGCGGTCTGCCACCGCGCTCCGGGGGACGCCCGCGGTAGGGTCGTGTCGTGATCGATGGTCGGCGGTACACGAGTTGGGCCGACGTTCCCGCGGGCCTGCGGCCCGAGAACGACCTGCGTTTCGCGGGTCTCGAACCCGCGGGCGAGGCGGTCGCCTGGCTGGTGCTCGACGGCCGCGAGATCGCCCTGTTCCGCGAGGCGGACGCCACGCCACGCGCGCGTACGCCGCCGCCGGCGCGCGGTTCGATCGACCCGGCGCGCTCCTCGCACCTGGCGCCGGGCAGCGCCGGGAGTCGCGCCGCCGGAACCCGTCGCGACGTGGCCGCGCTGCCCGCACTCGGGAGCCTGCATCGGGCCGTCGTCCGCAGCGACGCGGACGACACACGCGCTTCGGCCGTCGCATGGATCCGCCGTCTGCTGCTCGATGACTTCGTCGTCGTCGACACGGAGACGACCGGATTGGGCTACGCGGACGAGGTGATCGAACTGGGGGTGGTGGGTCCCGACGGGCAGCCGTGGTTGTCGACGCTGGTCCGGCCGCGGTCGGGGCGGGTCCCTCCCGGCGCCACCGCGGTGCACGGTCTGACGATGGCGGACCTCGCCGGGGCCCCCACGTTCCCCGAGGTGTACGAACAGTTGCGCGTGCTCGCGGGCGGCCGCCGCGTGATCGCCTGGAACGCCCCCTTCGACGAGCGCATGGTGCGCCAGTCGGCGAGCGCCTGGGGGCTTCGCGAGCGGCTGCGCGGGTTCGAGTGCGCCATGCGCGCGTACGCGTTGGCGCGCGGATTGAGGCACGGACGCGCCAAGCTCGAGCGTGCGGGTCTGGAGACGGGCCTCCTGACGGCGCAACGCCAGGCGCACCGCTCGACGGACGACGCGCGCCTGGCGCTGCAGGTGCTCATGCGCGTCGGAAGCGGGCGCTGAAGGGCGCGAGCGAGGACGCGGCGACGTTCAGGTCGGCCGCAGCGTGTCACGCCTCCGGGTGAGGCGGTCGACCATGCCACGCTTCAACGTCACGCCGGTACCTGGGCCGTCGGGGACTCGCTGGACGCCCTCGGCGGCATCCAGGAGTGGCTCGACGAGGTCCTCGTCCCAGTAGCGGCTGGCGCTGGAGGTATCGCCGGGCAGCACGAACCCCTCGAGGCTGGACAGGTGCAGGTTGTGCGCGCGCCCGACGCCCGACTCCAGCATCCCGCCACACCACACCGGCGCGCCGAACGCGACGGCCACGTCGTGCAGGCGCTTGGCCTGCACGTAGCCACGGACGCGCCCGACCTTGACGTTGATGATGCGCCCGGCGCCGATCTGCAGTCCCTTGCGGGCGTCCTCGGCCGAGTGGATGGACTCGTCGAGGCAGATCGGGGTCCGCAGCTGGCGCTGCAGCGTCGCATGGTCGACCAGGTCGTCGTACGCCAGCGGCTGCTCGACGTACGCGAGGTCGAAGTCGTCGAGGCGGCGCAGCGTCGGGGCGTCGACGAGACGGTAGGCGCTGTTGGCGTCGACGGTGAGGTCGACGTCGGGCAGGGCCTCGCGAACCGCTCGAACCGGCGCCAGGTCCCACCCCGGCTTGATCTTGAGCTTGACGCGCCGGTACCCCTCGGCGACGTGCACCGCGGCCAGCTCCGCGGTTGCCTCGGCACTCGCCTGGATACCCAGCGACACACCCACGGGTACCTCGGTGCGAACGCCACCCAGCAGCCGCCACAGCGGCAGCTCGAGCGCGCGCGCCCACAAATCCCAGAAGGCCATCTCGACGGAGGCGACCGCCATGTTGTGCCCGCGCACGTGATCGAGCGCGTGCAGCAGCTGTGCGGGGGTGGCGAAGTCGCGCCCTAGCACCGACGGCGCGACGAAGTCCCGCAGCACCGCCCACGCGGTGTCGTTGGTCTCGTAGCTGTAACCCGGGAACTCGCCGGCCACGCACTCGGCCACGCCTTCCCCACCCTCCCCACGAACCATGACCAGCAGGATTCGGCGGTCCTGCTCGACCCCGAAGCTGGTCTCGAAGCGGAAGCGTAGCCGCAGGTCGATCTCGCGGAGCTCGATCTCGTCGATGCGCATGCGACCATGATGGCCCACCGAGGGCAAGCCGGTAGCCTACGGGCGTGGGGAACGGGACACGCTACATCGCGCACGTCGACCTCGACGCCTTCTACGCTTCGGTCGAGCAGCGCGACCGGCGGGAGCTGCGCGGCCGACCGGTCGCGGTGGGTGGCGGCGGGGAGCGCGGCGTGGTGATGACGGCGTCGTACGAGGCGCGCGCGTTCGGCGTCGGCTCCGCCATGCCGACGACGATGGCGCGCCGCCGATGCCCGGAGCTGGTCGTGGTGCCACCCCGTTTCGACGCCTACCAGGCGGCGTCGCGGGCGGTGCGCGCAGTCTTCGACCGCGTCAGCGACCTGGTCGAGCCGCTCGCGCTCGACGAGGCGTACCTGGACCTGACCCACCCGACCGGTGCGCCGACCGGCGGCCCTACGCCGCCTGCGCCGACCGACGTCGACGGCGCGGCAGACATCGCGGCATCGATCTTGGGCGCGATCCGCGACGAGGTGGGGCTGACGGCCTCCGCGGGGGTGGCGACGGGCAAGTTCCTGGCCAAGGTGGCGTCCGCCGAACGCAAGCCCTCGGGCCTGACCGTGATCCGGCCGGCCGCGGCGCAGGCGTTCCTGGACGCGCTGCCGATCGAACGCTTCTTCGGGGTGGGTCCGAAGACCGCGGCGCGGCTGCGAGCGCTGGGCATCGCCCGTGGCGCCGACCTGCGCGCCCACGAGGTCGATGAGCTGCAGGCCCTGTTGGGCAAGCAGGGTGGCTTCCTGCACCGGGTCGTGCGCGGCGACGACCCACGACCCGTGGTGCCCGACCGCGCGCGCAAGTCGATCGGTGCGGAGCGCACCTTCGCGCGCGACATGCGCGATGCCAACGAGCTCGCGCCCGAGCTCGCGAAGGCATGCGCCACCGTCGGACGGCGTCTGGTGCACGCGGCGTTGGCCGCCCGCACCGTGACCGTGAAGGTGCGTTACGCAGACTTCCGCATCGTCACGCGCGGCATCACGCCCCCGAACCCGGTCGCCGACGCCGCCGAGCTCTGGACGGTTGCCGAGCGCCTGGCGTTCACGGTGGCTCGGCCCGCGGGCGCCGTCCGTCTCATCGGGGTCTCGGCCTCCGGCCTCATCCCCCTCGCGGCGCGGGTGACGCAGGGGGACCTGTTCGGCGACCCGGCGAAGGCGCCCTGAGCGCCACGCCATGGGCCCGTCGCGGCATCAGCGCTCGGGCTCGAAGTCCAGCGCGTCGAGCCGATCCTGGTCGATGAGGCTGGCGTCCCCGGCCAGCGACTCCACGTGGTGCCGCAGCTCGTGGGTGAGCGTCTCCCACGCCTCTGCCTCCCAGTCGAAGGTCGGGTCGCCGTCACCAACCTCGACGAAGCTGCCGTAGTAGATCGCGACGTGCCGGCCGAGGCCGTCGCCGCCGCCGAGGAAGACCTCGCTTCCGGGATCGAGGTACTCCCCGAGGCGCCACACGTCGACGAAACCCTCCTCCGGTCGCGCCTCCTCCAACACGTGCACCCCCTGCAGCCCACGCAGGAACTCCTCGGGGATCTCGTCGACCATGCCCTCGACCATCGCGCGGAAGGCGCCGTAGGGCATGCCGGCACGCCGTCGTCCGCGCCGCTCTCGCCTGGCCACGCGATCGCTCAATCCGCCGCGGCCCGCGCCGCGGCCCACCGGCGTTCGTCCGTCAAATCCAACCGCAACGGCGTCAGCGACACGAAACCGTGCTCGATCGCCCAACGATCGGTACCCTCCTCGACGCGTTCGCGGGGTTCCTCGGTGAACCAGTAGTGGGTGCGCCCCAAGGGATCGCGGTCGGCGATCACGAACCCGTCGTAGTGCCGCACCGACATCTTGGTCCACCGCAGCGCCAGCGGTCGTTCGGGGAGGTTGACGTTGACGAGCGGCAGGTCGTCGTGCGCCACCATCAACTCGATGACCTGGCGCAGGAAGGGCTCGAACACGCCGTAATCGACCTCACCCTCGCTGGCCGGCGCGCTGAAGGCCACCGCGGGGATGCCCAAGAAGCTTGCCTGTTTGGCGGCCGCGACCGTTCCGGAGTGCCAGATGTTGTGGCCGATGTTGAGGCCGAGGTTGATGCCGGTGAGGACGAGGTCGACCTTGTCCCAGTGGTGGGCGCCGAGCGCCACGCAGTCGGCCGGCGTCCCGTCGACCTTGAACGCCTCCAGGCCATCGATCCGCACCTTCGCGTAGTGCAGAGGACGACGCACGGTGATGGCGTGGCTCATCGCCGACTGCTCGACGTCGGGGGCCACGACACGGACGTCGCCGTAGGCCTGGGCGACGCGGGCCAGGGCGTGCAGGCCCGGGCTGTACACGCCGTCGTCGTTGCTGACCAGGATGCGCATGGTGCAGCGATGGTACCGCGGTCCGCGTCATGGCTCGGTGGCGCGACGCGCGGGCCCCGCGGCCAACCGCGCGGGTACCCGGGTGGGGTATCATCGTACGATGTCGTTCGCCGCCGTATACCCCCCAACTGGTCGGGCCGGGCCGTGGGCGCGCTGACCCTCGGACCATGGGTCCTCTCGCTCGACCGCGCCTACGCGGCGCTGGGCTTCTTCGTGCTCGTCGCCGCTGCGGAGTTGTGGGCACGGCGAAGCGGCCGCCCGGAGATCGCCGACTGGGCCTGGCGCGCCGCCATCGCGGCGTTCGCCGGGGCCCGGTTGGGGTTCGTTCTCCAGCATCCCGGCGACTACCTCGGCGCCCCGTGGACGGCGCTCGCCGTCTGGCAGGGTGGGTTCGCCGCGTGGTGGGGCGTCGTCGCGGCCGCCGCCGTTACGGCGTGGGACGTGCGGCGTCACCCAACGCTGCGCCGCGTCGCGCCGGCGATCGGGTTCGCCGCGGTCGTGGCCTGGTGGCTCCCCGCCGCTCTGCTGACCCCCGCGCCGTCGTCGTACGGGGTCGTGGTGCCGGACCTGCAGCTGCAGACGATCGATGGCGCCGTCGCGCCCCTGGCCGTGGACGGAGTCGCGACCATCGTCAACGTCTGGGCGACGTGGTGCCCCCCGTGCCGGCGTGAGTTGCCGCTCCTGGTCGCCGCTGCGCGGGGCACGCCCGACGTGCGTGTCGTACTCGTGAACCAGCGGGAGTCGCCGGAGACCGTGCGAACGTTCATGGCGGCGCAGGGCTTGCCGACCGACGGGGTTCTCCTCGACCGCAGCGGGGCCGTAGGGTCGCTGCTCGACGTGGCCGGGCTGCCGACCACGTTCGCGTTCGGTGCCGATGGCACCCTCGCCGACGTGCACGTCGGCGAGCTGTCGGCAGCTGCGCTGCGGTCGCTCATCGGCCGGGTTCGCTGAAGCCCCGACGCGCGACCGGCCACCCCCCGCGCGCCGCGACCGCGGCGCTCAGCCCTTGCCCTCGAGCCAGTTCTGCCCCAACGCCGCGTCCACCTTGAGCGGCACGCGCAGCGGCAGTGCACCCTGCATCTCCTCCACCGTGGCCCGCCGCACGACGTCGGCGTGCGCCTTCGGCGTCTCCAACACCAGTTCGTCGTGCACCTGGATCAGCATGCGGGCACCGCTGGCCTCGCGGTCCAGGCGATCGCCGAGCCGCACCATGGCCAGCTTGATCAGGTCCGCCGCCGACCCCTGGATCACGGTGTTGATCGCCAGCCGTTCGCCCAAGGCGCGCTCGGCGCCGTTGCGCGAGCGCACCTGCGGAATCGGCCGACGCCTGCCCAGGATCGTGCGCACGAACCCCTGGTCGCGCGCCTCGTCGACGCAGCGGCGCAGGAAGCGATCGAGGCCCACGTAGGTCGCCTTGTAGGCGGTGATGAACGCCTGCGCCTCGCCGGCCGGGATGCGCAGCGTTCGCGCCAGTCCGTAGGCGGTCTGGCCGTAGACGATGCCGAAGTTCACGGTCTTGGCCACCCGCCGCTGCGCACCGTCCACCTCCTCCAACGGAACGCCGAAGATCTGGGCCGCGACGACGGCGTGGATGTCGCGCCCCGCACGGAAGGCCTCCACGAGCGCGTCGTCCTCGCTGAAGTGCGCGAGCATGCGCAGTTCGACCTGCGAGTAGTCGGCCGAGAGCAGCAGGTGATCGTCGTCGCACGCGACGAAGGCGCGTCGGATCTCGCGGCCGGCATCCGTGCGGATCGGGATGTTCTGGATGTTGGGGTCGGACGACGACAGCCGTCCGGTGGCGGCGCCGGTCTGGTGGAACGAGGCGTGGAGACGACCCGTCGTACGCGACACGTACCCCGGTAGCGGGTCGACGTACGTGCCGAGCAGCTTGGTGAGCTCGCGGTACGCCAACAGCAGCTCCGGCAACGGGTGCCCGGTCTCGGCGGCGAGCGTGTCGAGCACCTCGGCGTCGGTGCTGGCACCCGTCTTCGTCTTCTTCACCACGCGGAAACCGAGGCGACCGAACAAGACCTCGCCGAGTTGCTTCGGGCTGTCGAGGTTGAACTCGCATCCGGCCGCCTGCAGGGCCGCGGTCTTGAGCTCCTCGATGCGCTCACCGATGCGTTCGCGGTACTCGGCGAGGCGGCCGACGTCGATCGTCACGCCGGCCCGTTCCATCGCCGCCAGGACCCGCACCAGCGGCATCTCGACGTCCTCGTACAGGCGCACGAGCGCCTCGTCGGTCGCGTCGAGCGCCGGTCGCAGGCGTTCGTACAGGCGCCAGGTGACGTCGGCGTCCTCGGCGGCGTACGGCGCCAGCTGCTCGAGCGGCACGTCGAGCATGCTGCGCTGCTCCTTGCCCTTGCCGATGAGGTCCGTGATGGGAACCGTCGCGTGGCCCAGCACGTCGCGGGCCAGATCGTCGAGCGCGTTGCCGCGCCGCTCCGGGTTGAGCAACGCTGACGCGATCAGGGTGTCGAACAGCGGCCCCTGGACCGTGATGCCCTCGCGCTCGAGCACGCTGAGGTCGAACTTGAGGTGGTGTCCGACCTTGAGAACGGTGTCATCCTCCAAGATCGGCCGCAAGGCCTCGCGGACGGTGGCCGGGTCGAGGACCCGATCGACATGCGAGCGGACGGGCACGTACCACGCGGGGCCGTCCCCGATGGCGAACGCGTATCCGACCAGGTCGTCGTCGACGACGCTCAATCCGGTGGTCTCGGTGTCGAGCGCGATGGCCGTCGCCGATCGAAGACAGGCGACGAGCTCCTCCAGCGCGGCCGCGTCGTCCACCCGGCGGTACTCGCGCGCCGTCGGTGCGCTCGCCTCCGGCGGCGCTCCGGCGATGCCATCGTCGTCGGGGACGGTGTCGAGCAGGCCGCGGAAGCCGAGCGTCTCGAACAGGTCGCGCACCTGCGATTTGCGCACGCGGGGGGTGGCGCAGGCTGCGAGGTCGAACGCGAGCGGTACGTCGCGCCGCAGCGTCACGAGGCGGCGGGTCAGCGCGAGCCCGGCCGCGCCAGCGAGGAGGTTCTCGCGCAGCCTGGGCGTCTGCTCCTCGGCGTGGGCCACGACGGCGTCCGCCGTGCCGTACCGCTCGATCAGCTTGGCGGCGGTCTTCACGCCGACGCCCGCGATGCCGGGCACGTTGTCCGTGGGGTCCCCGACCAGCGTCTGGATCTCGACCGCCTGTTCGGGGCGGTACCCCTTCTGCTCCCACAGCTCGTCCGGGCCCATGAGGGAGCCGGTCGTCGGGTCCCAGAGGCGAACGGTTGGCGTGAGGATCTGGTGGAGGTCCTTGTCCTTGCTCACGATGCGCAGCTCGACGTCGGCGCCCATGTCGCCCAGGCGCTGCGCGATGGTGGCGATGACGTCGTCGGCCTCCTGCCCGTCGACCATGAAGACGGGGATCCCCATCGCGGCCACGACCTCGAACACGCGCTGGAACTGGGGCGCGAGGTCGTCGGGCGCCGCCTCCCGTTGCGCCTTGTAGGCGGCGTAATCCGCCGCCCGATCGGTGGTGGCGTCGGCGACATCGAAGGCGATCGCCAGGTAGTCGGGTCGCTCCTTGTGGATCAGGTTCAGCAGGAGTTGGGTGAAGACGTGGACCGCCTTCACCGGCTCGCCCGAGGGGCTGGTGAGGGGCCGGAACGGCGCGTAGTAGGCGCGGAACACCTGAGCGTGGCCGTCGAGCAAGTAGAAGGTCTTCACGACTCGGCCAGCCTAGCGCAGGCGGGCACACGGCGGTCGGAGTCCGCTCGCCCACCACCGAGCGATGCGGCCTCGCCTACACTGCGGACGTGAGCATGCTCTCCCCCGGTCGCGCCGGCGTACGCCGGGCCGCCGTCCTGCTCGTGGCGGTCGGCCTCGCGTTGCTGGCCGTCGGATGCCGGCCGCCGGCCGAGCGCGCGGATCCGAACCGGCCGGTCGAGGTCGTTCTGCTGACGACGCCGGCGCGCGTCGGCCCCGCCGCGATCGAGGTGCGGCTGACGGTGGACGGCGCCGCGGCGACCGGCGCCGCCGTGAGCGTGGTCGGTGACATGACGCATGCGGGCATGGCGCCAGTCGTGGCTCCGGTGGTGTCGGAGTTGGCCCCGGGTGTCTACCGCACGCAGGACTTCGCCTTCGACATGGTCGGGGACTGGGAGATCACGGCCGACGTGCGTTACGCCGATGGTGTCACCCGCAAGGGTGTCCTGCGCGTGCGCGTCGAACGTTGACGTCGCATCCAGGTGGGTGCGGGTGGGGTAGCCACGCCCACGGCGGGCGGGGATTCGCCCCGCGCTTCTGCGCCGCCCACGGTCCGACCGGCCGCACCTGCGTCAGGGTAGGCCATCGCGTAGGGCGTGTGGTCATGGATTCGCCGATGCGCGTGTCCTCGTTCGCCACGGCCGCTTCCGCCGCAGGCGACGCGCGTCAGGAGGGCCGCTCCGGCACGGGGCCCGAGAACGGATCGAGTCGCCGCTGCAACGCCGCGAACGCCTCGGGCACGATCTCGTAGAAGACCCATCGACCCTGGCGTTCGGCGCGCACCAACCCCGCGTCGACGAGCACCTTCATGTGGTGCGAGATCGTGGGTTGCGTGAGCTGCAGCACCCGCTCGAAGTCGCACCCGCAGACGCCGCGATCGCGGCTGCACTCGCTGCGTTCGGGGGCGAGCAGGAACTGCAGCGCCTGCCAGCGCACGGGGTCGGCGACGGCCTTGAGGAGGGTCATCGTGTCCGGACCGGATGACTCCATACCGGACGGTACCGCGCCCTCGGCGTCCCACATGTCCCCCGGCGGCACTTGGCGGCGCGCGGAGCGTTCGCTCGCGGGATCCGACGGTGACGGCGCACACGCAACCACGCCGCTCCATCCCGGGAATGCCGTAATATTGAGGGTATGGCGCGCCTCTCCTACCGCGGCCGCGGCGCCGCCGTCGACCCGGTTCAGCGCTTCACCGGGCGGGAGCTGCAGCTCGACGGCGACGAGCTCGACCACCGCGCCGCCGGCGGTGAGGGCGACCCCGCGCCGACGCAGGTGTTCCACGACGCCTCGCGCACCGTCATCAGCCGGAACGACTCCCCCGACATCCCCTTCGACGCCAGCCTCAACCCCTACCGCGGTTGCGAGCACGGCTGCAGCTACTGCCTGGCGCCCGAGACTCGCATCACGCTCGTCGACGGAAGCGCCCGACCTCTGCGCGACGTCGCGATCGGCGACCAGATCCTCGGTACCGCCCCGGGCACCCGTCACCGGCGCCTCGTCGCCACGGACGTGCGCGACGTCTGGCACAGCGTCAGGCGCGCCTACAGGGTCACGCTCACGGACGGCACGGTCCTCGTCGCCAGTGGTGACCACCGACTGCTGACGCAGCGCGGTTGGAAGCACGTCACGGGCACGCAACCGGGGCCGCGGCGAAGGCCGCACCTGACGACCCGAGACGTCGTGATGGGCGTCGGGGGGTACCGCGCCCTGGCGGAGCGCCCAGCGTCGCCGGCGGACCACGACTACCGACGCGGCTACCTCACGGGCACGGCCGCGAGCGACGGCGCGAACGCGATCGATGGCGGCGGCCGGCGCCCCAAGGTCGTCGTCCAGCACGAGCTCCGTCTGACCCCCTCCGGCGCGGAGGCAGCGGACCACGTCCGAAGCCACATCGAGTTCGCGCCCGATCCACCACTCGCCTGGTGCCAGGGGTTCGCCGCCGGCCTGTTCGACGCTGGCGGAAGGGTCGACGGAACCGCCGTGCGGTTCTACGAACCCGACCCCGGCATCGTCGGGCAGCTGGAGCAGAGCCTCGACCGGCTCGGCATGCCGTTCGTCACGGAACCCGCCCGGACCGGTGCACGCCGGCCCGTCCACGTCGTGCGCCTGACGGGCGGCCCGACCACGACCCTACGGTTCCTCGACGCGACTCGCCCCGCGATCGGCCACCCGGGAGGGATCGCAGGCGCCACGCTCAGGCGGATCGGGGCCCCGGTTCGCGTCGCCCGCATCGAGGACCTGGGCCGCGACATCGAGATGATCGACCTGACGACCGGGACCGGCGACTTCCTGGCCGAGGGCATCGTCAGCCACAACTGCTACGCCCGCCCGAGCCACGAGTACCTCGGCCTCTCCGCCGGCCTCGACTTCGAGCGGCGGATCTTCGCCAAACCCGACGCCCCCGAGCTGCTCGCCGCCGAGCTCGCCAAACCCTCGTGGACGCCGCAGCACCTGGCCCTCTCCGGCGTCACCGACCCTTACCAGCCCATCGAGCGCCGCTTGCGCATCACCCGTGGCTGCCTCGAGGTCTTGGCGGCCCACCGGCAACCCGTCGGCGTCATCACCAAGAACGCCCTCGTGGCGCGCGACCTCGACGTCCTGTCGGAGCTGGCGCGCTACGGCGCCGCTCGCGTCTCCGTCTCGATCACGACGCTCGACGAGGACCTGCGCCGGCGCCTCGAGCCGCGCACCAGCACGGCGATCGCCCGCCTAGGCGCCATTCGCGCGCTCGCCGATGCCGGCGTGCCGGTCGCCGTCGTCGTCGCACCCGTCATCCCCGGCCTGAACGACCACGAGATCCCGGCGATCCTCGCCGCCGCCGCCGATCACGGCGCCCAGGGCGCCATCTGGACGCTGCTCCGGCTCCCGGGCGCGGTCGAGCCGATCTTCGTGGACTGGCTGCGTGAGAAGGCGCCGCTGCGCGCCGAGCGCGTGCTCTCCCGGTTGCGCGAGGCGCGCGGTGGACGCCTGAACGACCCGCGCTTCGGCCACCGTATGCGCGGCGCGGGCACCTACGTCGCGCAACTGCGGCGGGTGTTCGAGGTCCATCGCCGGCGCGCCGGCCTCGATCGGGAATGGCCGCCGCTGGCGACGGAGCACTTCCGCGTGCCGGGACGCACCGTGCAGGGGCGGCTCTTCTGAGGTGGCCCACGGGCGCGCGGCGTAGGCTGGGAGCGTCGTGAACGCCCCCGGCCCCACGCTGTTCCAGCGCCTCGACGACCAGCCGCTCGCCGCCCGCATGCGGCCGCGGACGCTCGACGAGTACGTCGGCCAGGACCACATCCTCGGCCCAGGACGCCTCTTGCGGCGCGCGATCGCCGCCGATCAGCTGAGCTCCGTCATCCTCTACGGGCCGCCCGGCACCGGCAAGACGACGCTCGCGCGGGTGATCGCCAACTCGACCCGGGCCCGCTTCACGTCGTTGAACGCCGTGCTCGGCGGCGTCAAGGACATCCGGGAGGCGGTCGCCGAGGCGCAGGAGCAGCAGCGCGCCGGCCGCCGCACGATCCTCTTCGTCGACGAGGTGCACCGCTTCAACAAGGCCCAGCAAGACGCGCTGCTGCCGTGGGTGGAGAACGGTACCGTGATCCTGATCGGCGCCACCACGGAGAACCCGTACTTCGAGGTCAACAAGGCACTCGTCTCCCGTTCGCGTGTGTTCCAGCTCAAGCCACTGACGGACGACGACCTGCGTACCGTCGCCGCGCACGCCTTGGCGGACGTCGAACGCGGCTACGGTGCGCTGCGCGTGCACCTCGAGGCGGACGCCCTGAGCCACCTCGTGGGCGTCGCGAACGGCGATGCTCGCTCGCTCCTCAACGCGTTGGAGTTGGCCGTCGAAACTACGTCTCCGGGCGATGACGGCGTCATCGTCATCACACGCGCGGTCGCGGAGGAGTCGATCCAACAGCGCGCGGTGCTCTACGACAAGGAGGGGGACGCGCATTTCGACACGATCAGCGCGTTCATCAAGAGCGTCCGCGGTTCGGATGCGGACGCCGCCCTCTACTGGCTGGCGAAGATGGTGTACGCAGGCGAGGATCCCCGGTTCATCCTGCGGCGCCTGTTGATCCTGGCCAGCGAGGACGTCGGTCTCGCCGACCCGCAGGCGCTCGGCGTGATCGCGGCCGCCGCCCAGGCGTACGACTACGTAGGCCTGCCCGAGGGCCGCTACCACCTGGCGCAGGCGACCCTCTACCTCGCGACGGCGCCCAAGTCGAACTCGGCGATGGGCTTCTTCGACGCGCTCGACGCCGTCGGCAAGGAGCGCGAGGGCGAGGTGCCCAACCACCTGCGCGACGGCAACCGCGACGCGGAGGGCTTCGGCCACGGCGTGGGCTACGCCTACCCGCACGCCTACCGCGACCACTGGGTCGCCCAGCAGTACCTGCCCGACGCCCTGCAGGCGAAGGTCTTCTACCAACCGAGCGACCAGGGCGCGGAGGCGCGCGTGCGCGACGAGGTCGCTCGCAGACGCGAGGCGCAGCTCGCCGCGATGCTCGAGGAGGAGTCGCGCGCGCCGGTCGAGGTGCTGACGACCTCGCCGACCGACCGCGCCCGCGACCGCTGGCTGCAGCGCACCGTCTCCGGCGCCGGCGTGCGGCTGGCGCGGGTGCGCGACGCGCTGTTCGAGGTGGCGCGGGTGCAGCGGCACCACGTGCTGCTAGACGTCGCCGCCGGCAGTGGCCTGCTCGTGTGGGAAGGCGTGCGGCGCACGCCGGAGGGCCAGGTGTGGGCGGCCACCGACGACCCCACCCACGCCGCGGCGCTGCGGCAGCAGGGAGCCCGGCTCGACGAGCTCGAACGGCCCGTGGTGCTGGAGGTGGGGGTCGGCGACGTCGCGGCCGCCGTGACCGCCCGCGACCCCGCCGTGCGCTTCGACCGCGTACTGGGGCGGGGTGCGCTGGCCGATGCCGCGGACGCCGAGCTGCGGCTGGCCTCGCTCGCCGGGTTGCTCACGCCCGACGGCGCGCTCCTGCTCGCGGAGACCGACGCCGCGCGCGCCCAGCGCCTCGCGGCCCTGGTCGAATGGTCCGACGCCGAGGCGCTCGGGGCGCGGGTCCGGGCGTGCGAGGAGGCGCTGTACGCCGGCGCGCGGGCCTGGGACGAGGCGCGCTGGGGCGCCGTGGCGGGCGCCGCCGGCCTGGCCCTGACGTCGCACGTCGACGTCGTGATCCACGGCGACCAGCGGCTACCGGCGGAGGCCGTGGCGCGCTGGTTCGGGGATGCAGGATCGCCGGGTGCGTACGCCCGCGCGCTGGCGAGCGCCCTGGACGCGCACGAGATCGACGAGGTCGCGCGCCGCTACCGCGCGCGCTTCGCGGGACAGGTCGTGCCGTGGCGGACGATGGTGTCGATCGCCCGGATCGAGGCGCCCGGCCGCTGAGGCGCCCGCGGCCGTGGTGCCGGGCCGCGACCGCGAACCGTGGCCCAGCGCCCGATTCCGGATCCCCTAATCATGTGTAGGCTGGCGGCGGGGCGCGCCCCGCCCCAAGAATGCGAGGAACGATGACCACCGCCGCCATGCCCACCACCGACCGCGTGCCCGTCAGCGACGAGCGCCTCCGCGGGCTGCGCCGCTTCAACGCCATCATGGGCGTGCTGCACCTGATTCAGGGCGTGTTCATGATCGCGGTGAGCAACGCCACCACCTACCCGATCTTCACCAACTTCCTCGGCGCCCAGTTCGTCGACGGCGCCCTGCGGCTCACCCCGAACCCACAGCTGTTCTACGAGCTCCCCTTCGGTCCGGCGGTCGCGAGCTTCCTGCTGATCTCGGCGGTCGCGCACGGCTACCTGGCCACCTTCGGCTTCGAGCGCTACGCCCGCGACCTGCGCCGCGGCATGAACCCCGTCCGCTTCTACGAGTACGCCCTGTCGTCGTCGGTGATGATCGTCCTGATCGGCATGCTCACCGGCATCTGGGACCTGGGCGCCATCATCCTGATCTTCGCCCTCAACGGCACCATGAACCTCTTCGGGATCATGATGGAGTACCACAACTACTACACCAAGAAGGTCGACTGGACGGCGTTCATCTACGGCAGCGTCGCCGGTATCGTCCCCTGGATCGTGATCTTCTGGTACTTCTACGGCGCCGTCAACTCGGGCGACCAGGGCCCTCCCGGATTCGTCTACGCGATCATCCCCACGCTGTTCGTGTTCTTCAACATCTTCGCCGTCAACATGGTGCTGCAGTACAAGAAGGTCGGCCCCTGGCGCGACTACGTCTACGGCGAGCGCGCGTACATCGTCCTGAGCCTGGCCGCCAAGTCGGTGCTGTGCTGGATGATCTGGACGGGCACGCTGGCGCCCGTCTAGCGCGCCGCCAACCGGCCGAGTCCCTGGCCGACCGCCCCTGGCCCCCTGCGGCGCACACCGGCCGGACGCCGCGCCACCGCGTCGTCCTCAGGCCGGCGACCACCGACCGAAGTCGCGCAGGTGCCGCAACGCATCCAGCGTGAGCATGCTGGCCCACGCGACACGGCTCGCCGACCAGGCGTCCCCGTCGGCGCCACCGCCCCACGTCCAGTTCGGCCACCAGGCGCCGTCGTCGGCCTGGCTGGCGACCAGGTGGTCGAGTTGCGCGGCGACGGGTTCGGCGAGCGACCCCGCCAACGCCGCGTCCGGGTGCGGCGCCAACGCCAGCGGCCGCAGCCCGTACCCGGCCCAGTCCTCCGGTGTGCGGCCCACCGACGCCACCGCCACCGGCGCGACCAGCTCGAGCAGCCGCCGGCGCAGGCCGGGTGAGAGGTGGGGCGCATCGAGCAGGTGGGCGACGCCGATGAGGTCGTGCATCTCGAGCCCGGCAGCGGCGCGGCCCGCGACGTCGCGCACGACATCCTCGGCCAGGGTGTCGAGCCAACCCTCGTCGGCCGCGGGACCGAGCGCGTACAGCATGGCGATCAGGTCTGCCTTCGGGTTGAGTGAGAAGCCGTGGAAGCGCTCCGCGAGCCCATCCTCGGCCCACCACGGTGCGTGGGGCGCGTCGGCGGTCGCCTCCGGCACGATGCGCCACACGCGGGTGGCGGGGTCGAGGGTCTCCTGCAGGTAACGCACGGCGCCGGCCACCAACGGATGGTCGGCCGTGGCATCGGCCTCGGCCAGGCGGTGCAACGCGACGCTGGTCGCCAGCGCACCGCTGGCACCCGTGAGCGCGTCGGGTTCGAGGCCGTGCCCGAAGCCGCCATCGGGGTTCGCGAAGCGCGCTAGCTCGTCGAACACCGGCCACGCGGGCGCTCCCTCGAACTCGTGCTCGAACACGCGGCGCTCGAGCGGGCGCGCGCGCTCGCGGAGGAACGCCCGTGCGCGCTGGAAGGCGTCGTCGGACAACGTGACCATGCCCCTACCCTACGCGACCGGGCGCGCCCGCGTGCCGCCGCCGCCGGCTCTCCTCACGCCTCGGGTAGCGGCCGCAAGCGCCATCGGTGGCCGGACGGCGCTACGAGGGCCTTGGCGCCATCGCGCTCGTCCGCGGCCAAGGCCTCGTACCGCTCGCGCGTGAGGCGCGCACGGATCTCCACCAGGCCGTGGTCGCGCCGTGCGTCGGTCGCACCGGCGCCGCGCCGCAGGCCGACGTGATGGTGGTAGCCGTCGGCGGCCAGGAAGGTCCCCCAGGGCCCGAAACTCACGATCTCCTGCAAGCCGAACGCGTCGCGGTACCAACGTGCGTCGCCCGCCGGGTCGGCGGCGTACAGGTGGACGTGACCGAGATCCGTGCCCGCCGGCAAGTCCGGCTGGCGCTGCGGACGATCGCCGAGTTCGGCGAGCAGGTCGCTCAGGTCGAGCGGGTCGGTGCCGATCGCCAACGCGCCGCCCGGGTACTGCCATCGTTCGCGCGGTCGGTCCCAGGTGAACTCGAGCCCGTGGCCGTCGGCGTCGGGCAGGTAGAGCGCCTCGCTGACGAGGTGGTCGGCGAAGCCTTCGACCGGCGTGCGGTCGCTGGCGAGGCGGTGCAGGGTGGCGGCCAGGTCGCGGCGCTCCGGGACGCGGAACGCGAGGTGGTACGCCCCGCGCCCCGGCGCGACCGGGGCGACCGGGTCTGCGACGAGCCGGAGCAGGACCGGTGCCCGAGCCGGATCCGCGGCTGCTGGGACGAGGTCCGCGTGGTCCGCCCCCGAAGAACGGGCGGCGAAACCCAGACGCTCGTAGAAGGCGACGCTGCGTGGCAGGTCGTGCACCCTCCAGGTCGCCGCGTCGAGGATGAAGGTGGGGCCCATGCGGCAGGCTACGCCGCCGGGATGGTGCCGGGGCGGGCCGTGGCGACGACGCGCTTCGGTGGCGTCCGCGCCGACACGCGCGGTGCACGATGGCCGGTACACTGTCGCTCGCGCATGGAGCCCTCCCCTCCCCTATCGCCGGTCGTGGAGCTGCGTTCGCTGACGAAGCGCTACCTGCAGCCGGCCCACCTGGCGGTCGAGGGCCTCAGCCTCGATGTGGCCGCGGGCGAGATCGTGTGCTTGCTGGGGCCCTCGGGCTGCGGCAAGACCACCCTGCTGCGGCTGATCGCCGGTTTCGAGGTCCCCGACGAGGGCACGGTGGGCATCGGCGGCCGCGCGGTGGCGGGCCCCGACGTGTGGGTGCCGCCGGACCGCCGCCGGATCGGGTTCGTGTTCCAGGACTACGCCCTCTTCCCTCACCTGACGGTGTTGCAGAACGTGGCCTTCGGTCTGCGGGGAGACGACCGCGCGGCGCGGGAGCGCCGCGCCGCGGAGGTCCTCGACCTGGTGGGCCTCACGATCTTCGCCAGCCGCTACCCGCACCAACTCTCGGGCGGGCAACAGCAACGGGTCGCGTTGGCGCGGGCCTTGGCGCCGGCACCGACGGTGATTCTGCTCGACGAGCCGTTCAGCAACCTCGACGCCGCCCTGCGCGGGACCACCCGCGACGAGGTTCGTCAGATCCTCAAACGCACCGGCACCACCGCGGTGCTGGTCACGCACGATCAGGAAGAGGCGCTCACGTTCGCCGACCGCATCGCCGTCATGCGCTCGGGCCGACTCGAGCAGGAGGGCGCGCCGGAGGCCGTCTACGCGCGACCGCGCACGGCGTTCGTGGCGAGCTTCCTGGGCCGCACGAACCTGTTGCGGGGCGAGGGCCTGGGACACGTGGCACGTACGCCGCTGGGCGAGCTGACGCTGTCGCGCCCGACCCGTGGCCAGGTCATGGTGTCGGTGCGTCCCGAGTCGCTCTCCTTCCGGCCGGGTGGGCACGGTGTGCCGGTGCGCGTACTGCAACGGGAGTTCAAGGGTCACGACCTCACCTACACCTGCCAACTGCTGCAGGGGGACACGCTGCGGCTGGTGGTGCAGACGGGGCCGGAATGCCCCGTGCGGGTGGGTGACACGGTCCCGTTGGCGGTGCATGGGGCGGCGGTCCCGCTGGAGGCGAGCCCCGGCCCGCGCGGCCGCGCCTGATCCGACCCCGAACCGTGGACGCGCGTGCTTGACACGGGCATGCGGCCGGACCTATCGTGAGCGTTACCCTGAGCATCTCAGGGTTATCCGAGGAGGTCCGATGCCCCGCCCGCCCCTCAAGCAGTTGCGCATCCTCGACGCCCTGCGCGAGGCCCAGGCGCGCGACGGTCGGCTGCCCGAACTCACCGAACTCGCCCGCCGCTTCGGCATCCGCTATCCCACGCTGCGCGAGCACCTCGACGGCCTCGTGCGGAAAGGGCATCTGCGACTCACGCCCCGCGGGCCGGGCCGCCCGCCCGAGGTGGTGCTGCTGGGGAGCTCGCGCGGCGTCCCCCTCTACGGCGAGATCGTCGCCGGTCTGCCCGTCGGCGAGGTCCCCGAGGCGGAGGGTTTCTTGGCCCTGCGCGGCCGTGATGGCCATTTCGCGCTGCGCGTGCGCGGCGACTCCATGGCCGATCGCATCGAGGAGGGCGACGTGGTGCTGCTGCAACGGCGCACACCGGAGCGCCAGGGCGAGATCTGCGCCGTGCGCGTCGGCGACGACGAGAGCACCCTGAAGTACCTGAGTTGGATGGGCCCGACGCGCCATCCGACCCGTTACCGGCTGCGGCCGCACAACCCCGCCTACCCCACGCTCGAGGTGGCCCCCGGCGACCTGCGCGTCGACGGCGTCTATCGCGGGCTACTGCGCGGCGACGTGCTGCGCGACCTGCTTCTCGAAGGGGGGGGTGCCACCGGCCCCTGACGGCTCGCGGGCCCGCCGGGCCCCACGCACGACGAAGGCGCATCCCCGAGCCGGCAAGCAGGGAGGACGCGCCCTCGATCCGCCCCGAGACGCGGACTCGGCCGTGCATGGCACGGTCGGGCACCCTCGCCCCTGGTGCTGGGGGCATCGTAGCACCCGAAGGACGCACGATGGACACGCGCTCCCAGGCCGCCGGAACGCTCCCCGCGGCTGCTCCGACCCTTCACCCCGCCGGTGGGCCGTCGTCTCCCCCCTCCCCCACCGGTGCCCCTCGCGTGGTCGCCGTCGTCGTCGAGCCGTTCGCGCTGTGGCTGGCCGAGCGGCGGACACCGGAACTCGCGCGCGCCCCACTGGTGGTGTGCGAGGAGGGCCGCGTACGGCACGCCAACCCCGCCGCTCGCCGCCACGGCATCGACCTCGGCATGCGGTTGGCCGGGGCGCGCATGCGTGCGCCCGCCCTGGTGGTGACGCCTGGCGAAGAGCCCGACCTGGCGGACGGCTGGCGCGGGTTGGTCCGCGAGCTGCTCGGCTGGACCCCCTGGCTCGAAGCTGGTCGGCGTGGACGCGCCTTCCTGCGGATCGGGGCGCGCGAGGCCGAGACGTTGGCGGTCCGCCTGCGCGCGCGCGTGGGCGTGGCCGACGACGTCGAGATGGCGGAGTTGGCCGCGCTTGGGGCGCGACCGGGCCGCGCGCGGACCGTGCCTCCCGGTGGCGGGGCTGCCTTCTTGGCGCGCCTGCCCCTGCGTTTCCTGCGCGGCGTCGGGCTCGGCGAGGCCGACCTCATCCGCCTCCAGTGGCTGGGGATCGCTACCGCCAGTGATCTGGCCACCTGGAGCGCGGCCCAGTTGCGCGCTTACCTCGGCGAGCCGCAGGCCGCCGCGCTCCTCCCCTACCTCCACGGGCCGCGCCGCGCCCGGCTCGCGAACGCCCGCCTCCCGCAGGTCCTGCGCCGGTCGCTCGCCTTCGAACGACCCCTGTTCGAACCGGCCGACCTCGAGCCCGCCCTCGACGACCTGTCGCGCGCGCTCGCCGTCGCGCTGCGGGGCCGCGCGGCACGCCACGTCACCGTAGCCACCGAAGGCGGGGGCGGGCCACGGCGCGCCTCGCGACTCGCCAAGCGTCCGCTGCGGGCGGCCGGTCAGATCCGCCAACAGGCGCTGTTCGCCCTGCGCGACACGGGCGCTGCGGCCCACGGCGTCGAGGGCCTCGCCCTCGAACTCGCGGCCCCCGCGCGACTCGCCGAGGAGGTCGGCCTGTGGGACGCGGCCCGGCAGCGGGCCACCGCCGCCGATCTCCTGCTCGAGCGCTTCCCCCACGCACTGTCCCGAGTCGTCTGGGACGACCCGCACGCACCCGCCGGCGACCTGGCCTGGCATTGGGCGCCCCTGGAGGACGCGGCCGGAGCGCCGCCTGCCACCGCGGCACC
>ERZ869909.1338-NODE-1338-length-20223-cov-4.856845_pt1 | contig 20223 bp, 15 predicted proteins | sample MGYA00520892_ERZ869909 | MGnify/ENA primary metagenome ERZ869909 (study PRJEB32215, sample SAMEA104723947) | bioreactor metagenome | biome: bioreactor; feature: anaerobic bioreactor; material: water | place: China | collected 2015-03-12 ... | reverse complement strand
GGGCAGCCGTCTGTGGGATCAGGAAGGGCGCGAGTACATCGATTTCGCCGGGGGTATCGCGGTGAACTCCCTGGGGCACTGCCACCCGGTGCTGGTCAAGGCGCTCACCGAGCAGGCCAACAAGCTCTGGCATCTTTCCAACGTCTACACCAATGAGCCGGCCCTGGCACTGGCCCGAGCGCTGGTGGAGCGCACCTTTGCCGACAAGGCCTACTTCTGCTCCTCCGGTGGCGAGGCCAACGAGGCGGCACTGAAGCTGGCGCGGCGCTGGGCCCACGACAACGTCGGTGAGCACAAGACCCGCATTGTCTCGTTCTCACAGTCGTTCCACGGCCGCACCTTCTTCACCGTCAGCGTCGGCGGTCAGCCCAAGTACTCCCAGGGTTTCGGCCCGGTGCCGGGCGGCATCGTTCATGGCGAATTCAATAATCTGGATAGCGTGCGTGACCTGATCGATGACGACACCTGTGCGGTGATGGTCGAGCCGATGCAGGGCGAGGGCGGCATCGTGCCGGCTACCCAGGAATTCCTGCAGGGCCTGCGGGACCTGTGCGATGCCCACGATGCCCTGCTGATCTTCGACGAGGTGCAGACCGGCGTCGGCCGTACCGGCGCCCTCTACGCCTATATGGAATACGGCGTGACGCCGGATATCCTGACCAGCGCCAAGGGGCTGGGCGGCGGCTTCCCGGTGGGGGCGATGCTGACCACCGATCGTGTTGCCCCGGCGCTGGCCATCGGCACCCATGGCTCCACCTACGGCGGGAATGCGCTGGCCTCCGCGGTTGCCTTGGCCGCGGTCGAGCATATCTCCACGCCAGCCGTGCTCGACGGCGTGAAGCAGCGCCATGACCTGTTCCGCGAGCATCTGGAGGCGATCAACCGTCGGCATGGGGTCTTCAAGGAGATCCGCGGCAAGGGGTTGCTGGTAGGTGCCGAGATGGCTCCCGAGTACGAAGGCCGGGCCAAGGACATCCTGCCGCTGGCCATCGAGGAGGGATTGATGGCGCTGATCGCTGGCCCCAACGTGCTGCGCATGGCGCCGTCGCTGGTCATTCCCGAAGCCGATATCAGCGAGGGTATGGCGCGCCTCGAGCGGGCCGTGGCGCGACTGGTGGCGGCCAAGTGAAGGCCGGCCAGCCGATGCAAGATGCCGCCAACCGACCCGGAGACCCTGCCATGATGGTCGTACGCCCCGTTCGGCCGGCCGACCTGCCGGCGCTGGAGCGGCTGGCAGGCTCCGCCACGCCGAGTCTGACCAACCTGCCGGCTCACCGCGACCGGCTCGAAGAGCGCATTGCCCGCTCGCGGCACTCCTTCAGCCGTGAGGTGGATTTCCCCGGGGACGAGCTCTACACCTTTGTCCTCGAGGACCTGGAGCGCAGCGAGGTAGTGGGCACCGCCACCATTCGCGCCGAGGCCGGGGCCCGGGAGGCCTACTATACCTATCGCCAGGAGACCCTGATCCACGCATCGCAGCAGCTCAACGTGCGCCGTGAGGTGCAGACCCTGGCGCTCTCCCATGAGGTCTCCGAGACCACCCAGCTCTGTGCCCTGTCGATCGAGCCCCGCTACCGAGGCACCAGCGCGGAAAGCCTGCTGCGCCGGGCCAGGCTGATGTTCATCGCCCAGTACCCCGAGCGCTTCGCCGAGGTGCTGGCGATGGCCTTTCCCGGTTACCTGGACGAGCAGGGCGAATCGCCGTTCTGGAACAGCGTGGGGCGCCACTTCTTCGTGCGTGACTACCACGACATCAACTATCTGGCGGGGGTGCGCTCCAAGAGCTTCATTGCCGAGGTGATGCCCCAGTTCCCGCTCTATCTGGCTCTGCTGACGCCCCAGGCCCGCGCGGCGATCGGGCGCGAACACCCGGACCATGAAACCGCCATGGCCGAGATGCTGGCCGAAGGCTTCCTGCGCTCGCGCCATGTGGACATCTTCGATGCCGGCCCGGTCATCAAGGGCGAGCGCGACCGCCTGGCCAGCTTTCGCCGTGCCGCCTGGCATCCGGTGCGCATACGCCCGGCCCATGTGCTGCCGGATGCGGAGCCAGCCATGATCGCCAATCAGCGGTTGGCCGACTTCCGCTGCGTGGTGGCGCGCTATGCGCTGTCGCCCACCGGCCAGCTGATGCTCTCGACCGAGCACGCCGAGCTGCTGGGCGTGGAGGAGGGGCGTGCGGTACTGGTGGCGCCGCTGGCCCTGGCGGCGGACGACGCCGAGCTGGGCTACGACGAAGGAGAGCTGTAATGCGCATTCGAGCGATTGCCGAGTCCGACCTGGACGAACTGCAGGCCCTGGCGCGGGAGACCGGGGTCGGCTTCACGTCGCTGCCCGACAACCGCGAGTTTCTCGCCGAGAAGATCGAGCTGGCCGTGACCGCCTTCGAGCAGCGCACTCCGGCCGACCGACGCAACTACTTCTTCGTGCTGGAGGATGAGACCAGCGGTGAGCTGGCCGGCTGCTGCGCCATCGAAGGGCAGGTGGGACGAGAGGCGCCGTTCTATCACTACCGTCTTGGCACTCTGGCCCACTCCTCGGTGCAGCTCGACCTGCACCGTACCATCGACACCCTCTTCCTCAGCTCCGACCACACCGGCGATGCCGAAGTGGCCTCGCTGTTCCTGCGCCCCCAGTATCGAGGCGAGGATCGGCGCCACCAGCGCAACGGCGCGCTGCTCTCGATGATGCGCTGGCTGTTCATCGCCGAGTTTCGCGACCAGTTCCCCGACAAGGTGCTGGCGGAGATGCGCGGGGTCTTCGACGAGCGTGGCAAGAGCCCCTTCTGGGAGTGCCTGGGTAGCCACTTCTTCCCGCTGGACTTCGACGAGGCGGACCGCCTGACGGGGCTTGGCCAGAAGAGTTTCATCGGCGAGCTGATGCCCAAGTTTCCCATCTACACGCCGTTTCTCTCCGACGAGGCCCGCGCCTGTATCGGTCAGGTGCATCGCCACACCCGCCCCGCGCTCGCCATGCTCAAGAAGGAGGGGCTGCGCTGGGAAGGCTTCATCGACATCTTCGACGGCGGCCCCACCGTGGAGGCCTATATCGACGACGTGCGCGGTGTGCGCAAGTCGCGGCGCTGCCGGGTGGAGGTCCATTCGGGCAGCGAGCCGCCCGCCGCTCGGCCGCGCTGGCTGGCGGCCAGCACCGACATGGCCGCTTTTCGCGCCGCCTGGGTAGCCGGCGGACCCAACGAGGACGACACCATCACCCTGAGCGAGCAGGAGGCGCAGCGGCTCGACGTTGTCGCTGGCGACTCCCTGCGCGTACTGGATACCGAGGAGACATCATGAAAGCCATGCAGCAGCTGTGGATCGATGGCACCTGGCAGGCGGGGGAAGCTACCCGCTTCACCAAGCAGGACCCGGTCTCCGGCGTTACCTTATGGCAGGGAAACGGCGCCAGCGATTCCCAGGTGGCGGCAGCGGTGGCCGCCGCCCGCGGTGCCTTTGCCCCCTGGGCGCGGCTTGCCTTCGAGGAGCGGCTGGCGGTGGTGGAACGCTTTCGCGAAGTGCTGGAGTCGCATCGCGAGGATCTGGCTCGCACCATCGCCTCGGAAACCGGCAAGCCGCTTTGGGAAGCCCGTACCGAAGTGGGTGCCATGATCGGCAAGGTGGCGATCTCGGTGCGTGCCTACCATGAGCGCACCGGCGAGCGCAGCCGGGACCTGGGTGATACGCGCGCGGTACTGCGACATCGCCCCCATGGAGTGATGGCGGTGTTCGGTCCCTACAATTTCCCCGGGCACTTGCCCAATGGCCACATGGTACCGGCGCTGCTGGCCGGCAATACCGTGGTGTTCAAGCCCAGCGAGCAGACCCCGCTGACCGCCGACCTCACCCTGCAGTGCTGGCAGGAGGCGGGGCTGCCCGCCGGCGTGATCAACCTGGTACAGGGCGGCGCGCCGGTGGGGCAGGCGCTCTCGGCACATCCGGGCATCGACGGCCTGCTGTTCACCGGCAGTGCCAAGGTGGGCGGGCTGCTCAACCGTCAGTTCGCCGATCGATTCGACAAGATCCTGGCGCTGGAGCTGGGGGGCAACAACCCGCTGGTGGTCAAGGACGTGCACGACCAGGACGCCGTGGTGCTGACCATCCTGCAGTCGGCCTTCCTCTCCGGCGGCCAGCGCTGCACCTGCTCGCGCCGGTTGATCGTGCCCGAGGGCCAGGTCGGCGATCACCTTCTCGATGCCCTGGTGGACGCCATCGGCCGGTTGCGCGTGGCAGGCCAGTTCGATGAGCCTGCGCCCTTCTACGGCGGCCTGGTCAGCCCGGCGGCGGCTCAGGGGCTGCTGAAGGCCCAGGACGAGCTGGAGGCCCTGGGCGGGGTGGTGCTGTCGCGCATGGCGTGCCTGAAGGAGGGCACCAGCCTGCTCAGCCCCGCGCTGATCGACGTGACCGGTCTGGAGGTGCCCGACGAAGAACACTTCGGTCCGCTGCTGAAGGTATACCGTTATAGGGACTGGGGCGAAGCGGTCACTATCGCCAATGACACCCGCTACGGCCTCTCCGCCGGCCTGATCGGCGGCGAGCGCGCCGACTGGGACGACTTCCTGCTGCGCATTCGCGCCGGCATCGTCAACTGGAACCGCCAGACCACCGGCGCCTCCGGCGATGCCCCCTTCGGTGGCGTCGGCGATAGCGGCAACCACCGCCCCAGCGCCTACTATGCCGCAGACTACTGCGCCTATCCGGTGGCCTCCATGGAGAGCGACGACCTCCAGCTGCCTGACCAGCTGCCGCCGGGGGTGGTGTTATGAGCGATGCGGTGACGCTGCACGACGAGAGCTACCGGGAAGTCAATTTCGACGGCCTGGTGGGGCCGACCCACAACTATTCGGGGCTGGCCCATGGCAACGTGGCCTCGATGTCCCACGGCGGGCTGGTCTCCAACCCCCGGGAGGCCGCGCTGCAGGGGCTGGGCAAGATGAAGGCGCTGATGGACGCCGGCTACGCCCAGGGCGTGCTGCCGCCCCAGCAGCGGCCGGACCTCGGTGCGCTGCGGGCACTGGGCTTCACCGGAAGCAATTCACAGGTGCTGACCCGTGCCGCCAGTGAGGCGCCCCAGGTGCTGCGGGCGGTCTGTTCGGCGTCGAGCATGTGGACCGCCAATGCCGGTACGGTGACGCCGAGCCTTGATGCGCCGGATGGGCGGGTGCACTTCACCCCGGCCAACCTGCAGTCGAGCTTTCACCGCTACCTGGAGCCGGAGACCACCGGACGCGTGTTGGCGGCGATCTTCCATGACGAGACGCATTTTGCCCATCACTCGGTACTGCCGGCGACCCCTGCCTTCTCCGACGAAGGGGCGGCCAACCATACCCGGCTCTGCGGCGAGCATGGCGAGCCCGGCGTGCACCTCTTCGTCTATGGCCGCCAGGCCTTCGGGGGGCGTGTCGAGCCGCGCAAGTTCCCGGCCCGCCAGACCCTGGAGGCGAGCCAGGCCGTGGCACGCCAGCACGGGCTGCGTGGGGAACAGACGGTCTTCGCCCAGCAGCATCCCGATGCCATCGATGCGGGCGTGTTCCACAACGACGTGATCGCGGTGGGCAACGGGCCGGTGCTGCTCTACCACGAGATGGCCTTCCTCGACGAGCAGGCGACCCTCGACGAGCTGCGCCGCAAGATGGCGACGCCGCTGATTCCGGTGCGGGTGCCGCTGGAGGCGGTGAGCCTGGAGGATGCCGTGGCTTCCTACCTGTTCAATTCCCAGCTGCTGACCAATCCCGATGGCAGCATGACCCTGGTGGTGCCCGGCGAGTGCCAGGAGCGCGAAGCCGTATGGCGCACCATCCAGGATCACCTGCTGGCGGGCAACAATCCCATCGGCGAGGTGTTGGTCAAGGACGTGAAGCAGAGCATGCGCAACGGCGGCGGCCCCGCCTGCCTGCGCCTGCGGGTGGCACTCTCCCAGGCGGAACGGATGGCACTGACCGGTCGCGTGCTGCTCGACGACGGGCTCCATGACGAGCTGAGCGCCTGGGTCGAGCGTCATTACCGCGACCGCCTGGCGCCCGACGACCTGGCCGATCCGCAGCTTGCCGACGAGACCCTCACCGCGCTGGACGAGCTCACCCGTATCCTTGCGATCGGCTCGGTCTACCCGTTCCAGTTGGGTTAGGCTTTTCGGCGAGACCACACTTTCCGCCGAGACGTAAACAGGATAAGGACACCATGCGAGATATCACGATCGTGCGGCTGAATACCGACTCCGACCATGTGGCGACGGTGGCGAGCTGGACCTACGCGGAGTGGGGCCACCTGCACCCCGGGAGCAACCCTGAGTCTCATGGTGAGGCCTTCCGCCGGGAATGCGGCGATGCCGGGGTACCCTCGGTGTTCGTGGCCATGCAGGGCGACCGGCCCGTGGGAACGGCGGCGCTGATGGCCGAGGACATGGACAGCCGCCGCGAACTCACGCCCTGGCTCGCCTCGGTGTTCGTGCTGCCGGAGTGGCGCAGGAGGGGCATCGCCGCCCGGCTGATTCGTCGCGTCGAAGCGGAAGCCATCGCCTGTGGCGTTGGTCAGCTCTATCTTTACACCCCCGATCAGCAGGGACTCTACCGCCGCCTCGGCTGGTGCGACCACGAGCAACTGAGCTATCGGGGCGAAGAGGTCACCATCATGGTGCGCCGGCTCGAGGCATGACGGCCGCCTCACCGCTGGCCCTCTACCGTGAGGCGGTGGAGCGGCAGGGCTTCGTCCCGGATGAGGCGCAGCGGGCCGCCGCAGCTCGGCTCGACGCCTGCCACCGGGCGCTGCACGAGAACGCTGCCTCAGATGAGTGCCAAGCCGTATCCGGTGTCTATCTCTGGGGCCCGGTGGGGCGCGGCAAGACCTGGCTGATGGATGGCTTCCATCGTCACCTGAAGGTGCCCGCCCGGCGCCTGCACTTCCATCATTTCATGCGCTGGGTGCACCAGCGCCAGTTCCAGTTGAGTGGCACCGCCGACCCGCTCGCCGCGTTGGCGCAGGAGCTTGCGTCCGAGGTGCGGGTGCTGTGCCTCGATGAGCTGTTCGTCACCGATATCGCCGATGCCATGCTGCTCGGCCGGCTGCTGGGCGCGCTGTTCGACGAGGGGCTGGTGCTGGTTTGCACGTCGAACCAGGCGCCGGACCGGCTCTATGCCGACGGCTTCAACCGCGACCGCTTCCTGCCCGCCGTGGCGGCCATGACTCGTCACATGGCGGTGGTCGAACTGGACGGCGGACAGGATCACCGGCTGCATCCGGGCAAGCCATGCCAGCGCTACTGGGTGACCGAGCCCGACCGACCCAGCGCCCTGGTGGCGGTCTTCGACCGACTCAGCGTGGGCGAGGCGAAGGGCAGCGAGCCCAGCCTCGATTTCATCGAGCTGGGGCATCGCCGGATAGCGGTGGAGCGTTGCTGCGAGCGGGTGGTGTGGTGCCGCTACACCGAATTGTGCGAACAGCCGCTGGCGGCGCTCGATTTCATCGCCTTGGCCGATGAATTCGATCATGTCCTGCTGAGCGGGGTGCCCCGGCTGAGTGATGCGAGCGCGTCGACCAGCATCGCCCGAGGCACCGAGGATGGCGCCGAGCGTATCGAGGCTGGGGAGAGGGAACTGCCGCCGCTTTCGCGGCGCGATGACGGTGTGCGACGCTTCATCGCCCTGGTCGATGAATGCTACGACCGTCGCGTACCGCTCTATGTGGAAGCCGAGGTACCCATGGAAGAGCTCTATCCCCACGGCTATCTCGCCTTCCCGTTTCGTCGCGCCCTGAGCCGGCTGCAGGAGATGCAGCTGGCACGGTTTGGCACCCGGTAGGAGGGCCCTCGTACTCTCGCCAATGCTCCCGACACCCGCCTCTGCCGCCGTCGTCGTCAGCGGGTGTGGCATCTACGCCCCACGCTTACGCCGCCTCTATGCCCCCAGAGGAGGAGCCATCCGTGGCGCCGATTGGCGAGGCTAGCCAGCACAACGATACTTCCTCGATAACAACAATGGGGCATGACCTATGCACACCACTCCCTGCCGCGGCCTCACGCTGCTGCTCGCAGCCACCCTGTTGGGCGTCTCCAGCGTACCGACACTGGCCTTCGACGACGACCGCCTGACCATCTGGATGGGCGACAACAAGGGCCAGGACGGCATCCGTGAGGTGGCGGCCCAGTTCACCGATGAGACCGGTATCGAGGTCGAGGTGGTCTTTCCCGATAACCTCACCGACCGCTTCCAGCAGGCCGCCGGTAGCGGCCAGGGGCCCGACATCGTGATCTGGGCCCACGACCGGCTGGGCGAATGGGCCCAGAGCGGCCTGCTTGCGCCGGTTTCGCCTGGCGATAGTTTCCGCGCCGGGTATTTCGACTTTACCTGGGACGCCACGCTGTGGAACGGCGACACCTACGGCTATCCGATCTCGGTGGAGTCGCTGGGGCTGATCTACAACAAGGCGCTGATCGACGAGGTGCCGGAGAGCTTTGCCGAGCTGATGGTGTTGGATGCCAAGCTCGCCGAGCAGGGCCACAAGGCGATCCTGTTCGACTACAGCGAGCCTTATTACGGCTGGCCGCTGCTGGCCGCCAACGGCGGCTACCCCTTCAAGCAGACCGAGGATGGCTTCGATGTCAGCGATATCGGCGTCAACAACAAGGGGGCCGTGCAGGGCGCCGAGCTGATCGCCGAACTGATCGACAGCGGCGTACTGCCCCGTGGTACCGATTACAGCATTGCCGATACCCGCTTCAATCGCGGCGAGGTGGCGACCATGATCAGCGGCCCCTGGGCCTGGCCCAACCTGGAACGCAGCGGTATCGACTACGGTGTCGCGCTGCTGCCCAAGGTCGGCGATGAGCGTGCCCGTGCCATGTACGGGGTGATGACAGCGATGATCAATGCCGCCTCGCCCAACGACTTCCTGGCGGTGGAGTTCCTCGAGAATCACCTGCTCAGCGAGGCCGGCATGCGCATCTTCAACAGCGACGGCTCGCTGGGCGCGGTGGCACATATCGCCTACCAGGAGGAGCTCGAGCGAGACGATAACATCGCTGCGACCCTGGCCAACGCCGAAATCGGCATGCCAATGCCCAATATTCCCGAGATGGGCGCCTTCTGGGCCGCCATGGAGCCGGCGCTGCAGAATATCGGCAGCGGCCGCCAATCTCCCCAGGAAGCACTCGACGCCGCCGCACGCCGCATGCGCCAGTAAGACTCTCGCACGCCTATGGCCGGCGGCCCGTGTCGCTGGCCCGCTCCCGCAGGATATCGACCATGTACACGACCAACGCTTCCCGAGGGCTGCCGCGACACCGTTCGCGGCATGTTGCCGAGCGCTACACCCGCTGGGCCATGCGCGGCCTGATGGCGGCCCTGGTGCTGGCCCTGATGTGGCTGGTGCTGGCCTTTCACCTTAACGGCCAGTGGATGTTTGCGCTGCTGTTTCTGGTCCTCGGGGCTTCGCTGGCGGTGGTGTTCACCAAGCGCACCCTGATGAGTCACCGCTATATTTTCCCAGCGGTGGCGGGGCTAGGGGTGTTCGTGATCTTCCCGCTGCTCTATACCATAGGTATCAGCTTCAGCAACTACAGCTCCAGCAACCTGCTCAGCGAAGACCGAGTGCGCGGCCAACTGCTGGCGCGCACCTATCAGGAGGAGGGGGCCTCCTTCACCTTTCAGGCGTATCGCGACGGCGACCGGGTGCGCCTGACGCTGGAAAGCGACGGCGAGATCGCGCTGGAGGGCGAAGCCGATGGGGCCCTGGAGTCTGCACTACAGGGCGCCACTCGTTTTATCAGCGGGCCCTTCGACCTCGACGATGATAGGCCGCAGCGCATCGAGATCGAGCCGTTGCGCCAGGCTCCGGACGTCGAACCGCTCGAGATGCGCGAGGTGATTGCCGCCCGCGGTGTACTACAGGGGCTGAGGCTGGTCACGCCGGAAGGCCTGGAGCTGCGCATGGCGGGGCTGCGTCACTTCGCGCCCATGCTCGACCGCTATGAGGCCCGTCAGGACGGCAGTCTTTATGATCGCCGCGACGATCGGGTGCTGACGCCCGACCACGAAACCGGCTTCTTTATCGGCGACGACGGCCAGCGCATCACGCCCGGCTGGCCGGTGGCGGTGGGCCTGGACAACTATTCGCGGATATTCGCCGACCCGGATATCCGCGGCCCCTTCATGCAGATATTCGTCTGGACCTTCGCCTTCGCCGGGCTCACCGTGCTGTTCACCCTGATTGTTGGCTTCGTGCTCGCCTCTCTGCTGCAGTGGGACCAGCTGCGCGGCAAGGCGATCTACCGCACGCTGCTGATCCTGCCCTATGCGGTGCCGGCGTTCATCTCGATCCTGATCTTCAAGGGCATGTTCAACCAGCACTTCGGCGAGGTGAACATGATTCTCGACGGGCTGTTCGGCATCCGCCCTGAGTGGTTCACCGACCCGTGGCTGGCGCGAACCATGTTGCTGATCGTCAATACCTGGCTCGGCTACCCCTACATGCTGCTGCTGTGCATGGGGTTGATCCAGTCCATTCCCCGCGATCTCTACGAGGCGTCGGCGGTGGACGGCGGCGGCCCGCTCACCAACATGCTGATGATCACCCTGCCGCTGATCATCAAACCGCTGACGCCGCTGTTGATCGCCGCCTTCGCTTTCAACTTCAACAATTTCGTGCTGATCGCCCTGCTCACCGGCGGTAACCCGGACATCCTCGGTGCCAGTACCCCGGCGGGCACCACCGATCTGCTGGTCAGCTACACCTACCGCATCGCCTTCCAGGATGCCGGGCAGGACTTCGGGCTGGCGGCAGCCATCGCGACCCTGATCTTCCTTCTAGTGGCAGGCATGTCGCTGCTCAATCTGCGCCTGTCCAAGGTCAAGGTCTGATAAGGAGATACCGTCATGGCCATGGTACAACCCCGCTCTATCCGCGCCCGCAAGCTGGTCGCGCATCTCGCCCTGATCGGCTTCGTCTCGCTGATCATCTTCCCGCTGCTGCTGGTGATCTCGATCTCCTTTCGCGAGGGCAACTTCGCCACCGGCACGCTGATCCCCGAACGCTTCTCGCTGGAGCACTGGGCGCTGGCCTTCGGCATCCCCTGGGAGCGCGCCGACGGCAGTGTGGTGCAGCCGCCGTTTCCGGTGCTGCTGTGGCTGTGGAACTCGATCAAGGTGGCGGTGGTGTCGTCACTGCTGATTCTGATGCTCGCCACCACCAGCGCCTACGCCTTTGCGCGCATGCGCTTCAAGGGCAAGGCGCCGCTCCTCAAGGGCATGCTGATCTTCCAGATGTTTCCGGCGGTGCTCTCGCTGGTGGCGCTCTATGCGCTGTTCGACCGCCTTGGCCAGCTGGTGCCGGCGCTCGGCATCAATACCCATGGCGCGCTGATCGTTGCCTCCCTGGGTGCCGTGGCGCTGCACATCTGGACCATCAAGGGCTACTTCGAGTCCATCGACGGCTCCCTGGAGGAGGCCGCCATGGTCGACGGCGCCAGTACCTGGCAGGCTTTCCGCTACATCCTGCTGCCGCTGTCGGTGCCGATCCTGATGGTGGTGTTCATCCTCGCCTTCGTGATGAGCATCATGGAGTATCCAATAGCCTCGGTGCTGCTGGTCGACGAGCACAAGCTGACCCTCGCCGTGGGCGCCCAGCAGTACCTCGCCGACCACAACCAGCGCTGGGGTAACTTCGCCGCCGCCGCGGTGCTCTCCGGTCTGCCGATCACCGTCGCTTTCCTGCTCTGCCAGCGCTGGATCGTCGGCGGGTTGACCGCCGGTGGCGTCAAGGGCTAGCCCCGTTTCCCTGCCCTGAGTAGAGACTTGCTCAACCCCGGTCGCCCGACCGGGGTTCTTTTTTGTCCGCCAGGCCATACGCAGCAAAACGCCCCGAGCTGGGTAAGCACCGGGGCGTAGGGCGAAGGTCGGGTGAGGTCAGTGCGTAACGCCGGGGATCCGTATCTGGCGCGGGCAGGCGCTGCCGTCGGGGCCGAACAGGTGGCAGCGATCGCCGGCAAGGCCGAGGGTGATGGCCTGGCGGTCGTCGAGGTGGGCGAGGCCGTCGAGGCGCTGGATCAGCGTCGCCTCGACTCCTTCCACCTGCAGGTGAGCCAGGGTCTCGTAGCCGAGTTTCTCGGCCACCTTCAGGGTCGCCGGCAGCGTCGCCTCGGCCTGCTCCGGGCCGACGAAGTCCTCGGCGCGCACGCCGAGGGTGGCGGGATCGCCGGCCTTGAGCCGCGCGCCGTCGACGGCAACCTGGAGGGTGTCGCCGCCGGGCAGTCGTACTGCGGTATGCTGCCGTCCGGGGTCGAGCACCTCGACGCTTAGGGTATTGATGCGCGGCGAGCCGATGAATTCGGCGACTTCCAGGGTCCTGGGAAAGTGGTAGAGCGACAGTGGTGCACCGACCTGGGCGACACGTCCACCGGATAGGAGCACGATGCGATCCGCCAGGGTCATCGCCTCGACCTGATCGTGGGTGACGTAGATCATGGTTGCCTGCAGGCGCTTGTGCAGTTCGGCGATCTGTACCCGCGTGTCGACCCGCAGCGCCGCATCCAGGTTGGAGAGCGGCTCGTCGAACAGGAACACCGCAGGTTCCTTGACCAGGGTACGGCCGATGGCGACCCGCTGGCGCTGGCCACCGGATAGATCCTTGGGGCGGCGCTCGAGCAGCTCGGTGAGATGCAGCATCTCGGCGGCGTGCTGCACGCGTCGACGGATCTCGGCCTTGTCGGTGCGCGCCAGCTTGAGGCCGAAGGCCATGTTCTCGGCCACGCTCATGTGGGGATAGAGCGCGTAGGACTGGAACACCATGCCGATGTCGCGCTCCTGGGGCGGGATCTCGTTGATGCGCTCGCCGTCCAGGCACATCTCGCCCTGGGTGATGTCCTCGAGCCCGGCGATCATGCGCAGCAGGGTCGACTTGCCGCAGCCCGAGGGGCCGACGAAGACCACGAACTCGCCATCCTCGATGGTCAGGTCGATGTCGCGGGAGATCTCCACGTCACCGTAGGCCTTGCCGATCCCTTTCAGTGTCAGTCGCCCCATGGGCTCTCCTCCGAGCAGCGCGCGATGGCGATGCCGTAAGCGGGTAGTGTCAGGGTGCCGTTCTGCCAGCGGCCGTTGACCAGCGCCGGGGCTTCCGCCAGCGCCTCGGCGTCGGTCGGGGCGGCGATCTCGCTGGGGGCGGCGCCGAAGTTGAGGGCCACCAGCAGGCGCTCGCTCTGATAGCGGCGCTCGAAGCGCATGACCTCACCCTGCAGTGGATGGTAGCGCACGTCGCCCTTGATCAGCGCGGGCTGGCCACGGCGGAAGGCCAGGAAGTCGCGGTAGGCGTTGAGCAATGAAGCCGGATCGTCATCCTGCCGATCCACCGCCAGGCTGGTGTGCTCGACGGGCACCGGCAGCCAGGGTGTGGCAGTGCTGAAGCCGGCGTGCCTGGCATCGGTGACCCACGGCTGAGGGGTTCGACAGCCGTCGCGGCCCTTGTATGCCGGCCAGAAGGTGATGCCGGCGGGGTCGACCAACTGCTCGAAGTCCAAGCGGGCCTCGGGCAGCCCCAGCTCCTCACCCTGATAGAGACAGACGCTGCCGCGCTGGGTGAGCAGAAAGGCCATGTAGAGGCGCAGTGCGGCGGGGTTGTCGGTAGCCTGCCAGCGGCTCGCCAGGCGTACCACGTCATGGTTGCCCAGCGCCCAGCATGGCCAGCCGTCCTCGATGCGTGCTTCCATCTCGCTGAGGGTGTGCTGCAGGAATGTCGGGTCGTGGCGCTCGCCGAGCAGGTCGAAGGAGTAGGCCATGTGGAGCCGGTCGCCGCCCTGGGTGTACTCGGCCATCACCCGCAGCGAGTCGTCGTCGCCCACCTCGCCGACGCTGGTAGTGCCGGGGTACTCGTCGAGCAGGGTGCGTAGCTTCTCGAGGAAGGCCAGGTTTTCCGGCTGGGTCTTGTCGTGGAGGTGGCGCTGGAAGCCGTAGGGGTTGTCGGGGCGTACGCCGAGAAAGCCCCCTCCCAGATCGTCGCGGGGCGGATTGTCTTTCAGCTCGCCGTGGGTGCAGAAGTTGACCGCATCCAGGCGGAACCCGTCCACGCCCCGCTCGAGCCAGAAGCGCACCTCGCCGAGGATCGCCTCGACCACCGCAGGATGTTGGAAGTTGAGATCCGGCTGGCTGGCGAGAAAGTTGTGCAGGTAGTACTGGCAGCGCCGGGTATCCCACTGCCAGCTGGAGCCGCCGAACACCGACTGCCAGTTGGTGGGCGGCGACCCGTCAGGCTTGGCATCGGCCCACACGTACCAGTCGGCCTTGGGATTGTCGCGGCTGGCGCGGCTCTCGGTGAACCAGGCGTGCCGGTCCGAGGTATGCGATAGCACCTGGTCGATGGTGACCTTGAGGCCGCGGTCGCGAGCCGCCTTCATCAGGCTGTCGAAGTCGTCAAGAGAGCCGAACATGGGGTCGACGTCGCGGTAGTCGCTGATATCGTAGCCGAAGTCCTTCATGGGTGAGGTGAAGAACGGCGACAGCCAGATGGCGTCGACGTTGAGGGAAGCGATGTAATCGAGCTTGTCGATCACCCCCTGAAGATCGCCGATACCATCGCCGCGGCTGTCCATGAAGCTGCGCGGGTAGATTTGATAGATCACCGCGCCGCGCCACCAGTCGGCGCCCTGTGGGCCTGCGTAGCGAGAAGCCTGTGCCATGTGCGCATGTTCCTTGTTGTGATCGGGGTGAATAATCGACGCACGCCAGTGCGGTCGCGAGAGAGTCGTCGTCGAGGCTATGGTGCGCGGCACGGGGACGGGTGAAATCCTCCCGCTGGAGGAGGAGACGGCGTAGGCGGGGGGAGGAGGCGCAGGCGGGGGAGGAGGCGTAGGAGTAGGCTAGTCGCCCTGGATGCGTGCCAGAAGCTCGCCGGCCAGGGCGATAGCCTCCTCGCGGCGGCGGATGTTCTGCTTCTGGTAGAGGCTTCGGATATGGGTCTTGATGGTCGTCGGGGCCACCGAGAGCTGTTCGGCGATCTGCTCGTTGGACAGCCCGGCGTGGATCAGGCCGAGAATCTGCCACTCGCGACGGGTCAGCGGCGAGGTGCGAATCAGTTCCGGCACGTCGGCGCGACAGACGATGGCTTCGATCACGGAATCGTCGAGCATCAGGCGCACGGCACGGCCGAACTCGCGCTGACGCCTGGCCAGGGTCAGGAGCCGCTCGGCGTGACCCCGTGCCAGGGGCTCCAGTTCCTTGTCGGTCAACAGGCGTTCGAGCATCTCCGTCATTACCTGGCCCAGTCGAAGGAAGCTACCCGCCAGCGCGGTGCGGGTGGCCAATGCCAGCGCATGACGGAGGTGCAGCAATGCCTTGTCCTGCTCCCCACGCTGCCAGGCCAGTCCCGCCAGACACAAGCGGTTGCGGTTGGCGTCGGTAACGAGTCCCAAGCGCTCGGTATGACGCTCCATCTCGAGGAGCAGCGACTCGGCGTCATCGAAGCGATCGAGCAGTATCAGCGCCCGGGCATGGTTGCGCAGGTTGCACTGGGCGAAGTGGTTGGTCGCACAGGCCGGGTCGCCGAGAGAGGCCTCCTGCAGCCAGCGGGCGACGGCATCCCGGTCTCCGTTGGCCTGCCACCAGGCGAGTAGGGTGGCATGGGCATTGGCCTCCCAGTCGATGTGGTAGTGGCCCTGCACCAGGATCTTGCGGATTCGGCGAATATGATCGGCGCACTGAGCCTGGTCACCTCGCGATAGTGCCACCTTGGCCAGGTTGATGTGACACTGCAGGGTCCAGCGCTCACCTTGCGTGTCGAGTACTTCGATTCCCTTGAGTGCCGCCTGCTCCGATTCGTCAAGGCGCTGCCACTCCCAGAGTAATTGGCTGCGAATACGGTAGAGGAATTCGCAAACCGGCAGTCTGTCCAGGCCACAGTTCTCGACGTGGGCTAATGCCCTCTCCTGGATATCGTAGGCTGCCTGCAGGCGCCCTTGGGCCACCAGCGTCTCGGACTGATGGCACAGCGCCCACAGCAGCATCTGAGAGTCGCCTGAGCGGTTTGCCGCCTGCTCTACGCTGCGAGTTCGTTCCAGCGACTCCTCAAGCTGACCTTGCACGAAACGTGCTTCGCCGAGAATTGCCGCCGCGGTCAGCGGGGTGGTGGCCAGATAGCGAGGTGGCAATGTCAGCGCTCGTTCGGCCAATGGCGCAGCTTGCTCGGCGTCGCCCTCATTGATGGCCAGCTGGGCGCGCAGGGTGGCGAACTCCGCAGCCAGTGCAGCCCACTCGGGATTGTCGAGCTGGGCCTCGATCCAGTCGATGGCCTGGCGGGTGCGGTCGAAGTGATACTGGGCATGTGAAGACCAGCCGTGCAGCAGGGTTAGCCTGGGCGAGTCGACGAGACGTGTGTCGCCAAGGGTGGCAAGCCCCCGGGCAAGCAGCGAGAAGTGACCGTTGGCCAGCAGGCAGGGTCCTTCATGTTCCAGCAGTTCAGCCAATGGCTCAGGCGTCTCGGCATCGATGGCCTGGGCCAACGCCAGGGCCGGGTCACCCAGTCGCAACCAGGCATTACTCGCTCGCTGATGCAGCTCTCGCTGCGTCGTCAGGCTGAGTTCGTGGCGGCGATGGTGAAGGTAGCCGGCGAACAGTGGATGGAACCGGAACCACTGGGCATGGGGATCGGTGCGTTCGAGGAACAGGCCAGCCTGGTCCAGGGACTCAAGGCGCTGCGAGAGCCGCTCGCCCTCCAGCAGCCGGGCGACAAGGTTGGAAGAAAAGCGCTCCAGGACGCCGAGCTGAAGCAACAACTGACGGTCCTGGTCGTCGATACTATGTTCCAGCAGCTCGTCGAACCAGGCGACGAAGTCCGGATGACTGCCATCGAGGCGTTCAAGCAGAGTGTCGAAGGACGCTCGCGTGGTGGTGCGTTCTACAAGCCAGGACAGTGCAAGCGCCCAACCTTCGGTGCGGCGCAGGGCGCGCTCCAGGCTGACCCGGGTGGGGGGGAAGCTGAGCTGCTCGGCACACAGGGTCTGCGCTTCCTCGATGTCGAAGGCTAGCTCGGTCAGGCCGATCTCCTCGAGCTCGCCGCGCAGGCGCAGTGCCGCCAGGCCCAGGGCGGGGCGGGTGCGTGAGATCAGGGTCAGGGTGAGCCAGCGCGGCTGGTGGCGCAGCCAAAGGGTCAGGGCTTCCAGGATTTCCGGATGGCGCAGATGTTCGACCTCGTCGAGTACCAGTCGCCGTGGCGACAGCGCTTCCGGCAGCGCCGCCAGCCACCCTTCGCACTGCTGGGCGAGGGGCGCGTTGGCGTCGATGTCGGGCAGTGAGCCGGCATCTCCCAGCAGCCGTTCCAGTGCGGCATGGAAGTAAGCGGCAAAGCGCGCCGGGGTATCGTCGCGAGCCTCGAGGCGCAGCCAGGCGGCGTGCTGCTCCAGCGCCGGCAGCCGCTCGGCCACCAGGAAGCTCTTGCCGTAACCCGGCGGCGCCTGAACCACCAGCAGACGCACCCGTTCGTCGAGCGCGAAGCGATCATTGAGGCGTGGCCTGGCCACCGCGCAGGGGGGCAGCGGCGGTGGGACGAACTTTTCCAGTAGCAGCGGCATGGCGTCTCGGAAGCAGAGAGATCTTTATCGTTTAAGTGCTGCCAGTATGCCTATCCGAGCCACTGCTGGGGGAGAGATAAGACCAAGGTCGTAATAGTCGGTGCGACGGCACGGCATGGAGAGATGGGAGACATTCTCGGTCTCGCTATTCGGTAAGTGGCTCGCCAATGCACTGCATAAAAACTTTGATCATGGCCGTGTAATCACAATGGTAGGCTGCAATATTGGCTTGGACCCACTCCTCACGGTTCAGCCTTGTCCAGGTAATCTCATACCCGCAATTGATGATCAAGTGTTCGAAGAGCAGGCGTTGTGCCCTGCCATTGCCGTCCCGAAAGGGGTGCAGGACATTGAGCTCCCCATAGAACTCGGCTGCGGCTACCACCAGCTCATGACGATCGAGTTCGGTATACCAGTTGGCCTGAGTTAGCTGGCCAAACAACTTATGGGCTTCCGGTTCAATGCGTTGCCAGTGGCAAAAGCGTGTTTCGCCTTTGGCAATATCGATCGTCCGAATTTCACCGGCCCAAGGGTAGATATCTGCGAAGAGCTGCCTGTGAAGTGCCTTGAAGTAAGCAAAGTCGTAGGGAGGCGGGTTGAACGGGATCCCGGCCGCTGCATGCATCGTCAGCTCGCGTTCCGCTTCCTGTAACGTGGCGTCGTCCTGGATCTCCAGCAGATTCTTGAACACGGAAGTGCCGGTGTAGCAGTAGGGGTCCTGCCCAACGCCATACTTGTCCATTGGGACAGCGATCAGCCACGCTCAGCGTTGGCGATATTTTTCCAGTATGGCGGTCTTGCTGGGGAGGGCGCTCGGGGTGCCGGTGGAGCTGAACCCCTCCAGGCGCAAGCTGGCCGCATAATTGATGTGCTTGACCTTGGCAAAATAGTTCTGCTTGGTCTTGAGGGATACCTTGGTCATGGGAAGTGCCTCGATTTCACCGGTTAGCCTATTCTAGCTCATATTGGCTCTTGATGTCCCCGATGAGTCGCCGCAAGCATGCCTCCATGCTGCGGCCGAGAATGCCGCTGAAAGCACCGGCCTCTCGGCCGGTGCAGAAGGCGGGAACCTAGCTGGCGCTGCCGCCCCCACCGACGATACCGCCGCGCAGGCCGCTCTGGTTGTCATTGGACCGAAGGTGCCGGGAGACAGCATCTTCCGGTGAGCCGGCCATCTCGCGGAACATGCCCATGGAGCCGAGCAGGGCGGAGGACTCGTAGGGAACGAAGACCCGCTCGCCGTTCTTGGCCATGTTGGGCAGCCCTTTGATGTAGCTCTGGCCGAGCAGGTAGCCCACGACGGTGCGCTTGTGCTCGTCGCTGTCGCCGATGGCGTTGAGTACCAGCTTGATCGACTCCTGTTCGCCCTGGGCGCGCAGGATGGCCGATTCCTTGTCACCCTGGGCGTTGAGGATCGCCGACTCGCGCTGGCCCTGGGCCATGGCGATGGCGGCGGACTTCTCGCCCTCGGCTTCGGTGACGGTAGCGCGGCGCTTGCGCTCGGCGGCCATCTGCAGGCGCATGGCGGACTCCACCTCTTCGGGCATGGCGATGTCCTGCACCTCGACACGGGAGATCTTCACCCCCCACTTGGAGGCGGCTTCTTCCATGGCGGCCTGGATCTCGTTGTTGACCTCGACACGGGACTCGAACAGCTTGTCGAGCTCCATCTTGCCGACCACCGAACGCAGCGTGGTCTTGGCCAGCACCTCCACCGCCTGGCTCATGTTTTCCACTTCATAGACGGCGCGCTTGGGATCGATGATCTGGTAGTAGAGCGCACCGTTGATGTTCACCGTGACGTTGTCGGTGGTCACCACCGGCTGGCCCGGAAAATCCATGACCGTTTCACGGCGATCGATACGGACTTCGCTGCTGGTCACCGGATGATACTCATCGCCCATCTTGCGGTAGCGAACCATGATGATGGCACGGGGCTGTTCGATGAAGGGGATGATGATGTTGATGCCGCTTTCCAGCAGGCGATTGAACGACCCCAGCCGCTCGATGACCATCACCTCGGACTGGCGCACGATGACCAGACCCTTGGCAATGATCAGGATGCCGATGACGACGATGATCAGTGCGAGTAACAGCCCGGGGCTGATGGGGAGATCCGTGTTCACGATTTACTGCTCCTTGTCTTTGATGAATGCGTCTTGATGATGACGTACTGATAGGTCTTCGAGGGGATTGCATCTTGTTGGAGGTGGCGTGAATGAAGCGTGTGCCCTACTCATTCTGGTGCTTCTGGCAGTGGCTGACGATGGCCGTGGTGCCGTCGAACTGCTTGAAGACGACCAGCGTGTCTTCGGGTAAATCGGTCTCGCCGGTTTCGTCGACGCGCAGGCGGTAGAAATCGCCGTTGATCTTGACCCCGCTGGCGCCATCGAAATCACGCTTGAGCGTCGTGTAGGTATGCCCCTTTTCCACGCCGGTGCCAGTGGTGCCGTAGGCGACGCCGCGAGGCGAGAACCAGGGGCGAATGACCATGACGGCCAGGGGAACGAGCAGCCCCGAGAAGATACCCATTCCCAGCAGTTGCCAGGGCAGCGACAGCCCCAGGGCGGCCAGTGCCGCTGTCAATACGGCTGCCACGGCCAGCGCCAATAGCACAAGGCCCCCGGAGGAGAGTTCCGCCAAGCCTAGCAGCAAGGCAATGGCAATCCAGATCAGGGC
>ERZ869909.1337-NODE-1337-length-20234-cov-8.543781_pt1 | contig 20234 bp, 19 predicted proteins | sample MGYA00520892_ERZ869909 | MGnify/ENA primary metagenome ERZ869909 (study PRJEB32215, sample SAMEA104723947) | bioreactor metagenome | biome: bioreactor; feature: anaerobic bioreactor; material: water | place: China | collected 2015-03-12 ... | reverse complement strand
GGCTGAAGGGCGTCGGCTGCTGCGGCGTGTCACCACGGAGATCCCCCAACCCGTATAGTTGGTTCACACCCTCTCAGGCGGTGACGGCCGAGCGGGCAGGCGCGCCAGGAGTGCGTCGGAGGAGGAGGGCGACGGCGAGGGCGTAAGTGAGCACGACGGCGATCGACACCGCGGTCGCGCGGGCGTCGGGGAAGGTCCACCAGGCGGCGGTCACGACCGCCGTCCGGACGAGGGCGTGGACCAGCCCGACCCCGTGTCCGGCCACCCAGCCGAACACCACCCAGTGCAGGCCGAGGCCGATGGCCAGCGTGAGCGGCAGGACCTCGGGCGCGACGGCCAGCACGGTGAGGTGGACGGGCCACAGCAGGTTCACCATGAGGACCGCCCTGCCCATGAGGCCCGACAGCGGGTCGCGGGCGCCGAGGAGGTCCTCGCCCAGCGGCCTCGCCAACAGCAGGGCCAGCGGGAAGGCGAGGCCCGTGCAGAACAGCAGGGCGAACAGGGCCGGGCGCGTCTCGAGCACGAGCCCGGCGATGCCGGCGGCGGCCCACACGAGCGCGCCGGCGATGGGCATGGCCAGGGAGCGGCCGGCGAGGCGGGCGTGGTCGAGCCGCAGTCGGGCGATGGGGTCCAGGGACATCGGGTACCTCCGGGGCGGGGCGTCGTCCCGCGTGGGACGCCCGGCCAGGATGCACGCACGGCTACCTGGCGCGGAACCGTCGCGTTCCGGTAGACAGGTTGCGCGGGCGCCACGGCGGTCGTCGCCCGCTCGCCGGTCCGTCGGTCACCCGGCCGATGTACCCTGCGCGCCATGGACCGCGCCGCGCTCCTCGCCCTCTACGACCGCCACGAGCGGATCGACGCCCGACCCTACGGGTTCGACGTGGAGCGGACCGTGCACGTGGTGCGCCACCTCGGCCCGCCCGGAGGCCGCAGCTGGGTCATCCATGCCGACCTCTCCGGCGCCGACGTGGACGCCGTCCTCGCGGGGGAGCGGGCGTACTTCGCCGCCCGCGGCGGCGAGGTCGAGTGGAAGCACTTCGCGCACGATCGGCCCACCGACCTGCGGGAGCGCCTCGCGGCCGTCGGTTTCGTGCCGGAGGAGCGCGAGGAGTTGCTGGCGCTCGACCTGCGCGAGGCACCGGCGTGGGTCGACGAGCCCATCGTGCACGACGTGAGCGACCACGGCCCCGAGGGCTGGGACGCCGTCGTCGGAGTCCTGCTGGTCGTGTGGCCCGAGCTGGCCGACGGCTTCGTGGAGCGCTTCGGCGCCGAGCTGCGGTCGTGCCCCGAGCGCATCCGGCTGTTCCTCGCGCGGGTGGACGGCGCGCCGGCGGCCGCCGCGTGGACGGTTCGCTCCGGGCCGGACACGCCGTTCCTCGGGCTGTTCGGCGGGGCCACGCTGCCCCGGCACCGTGGCCGCGGCCTCTACCGAGCGCTCGTCGCCGCCCGGGCGCGCCACGCGCGCTCGGCGGGCGCCCGCTACCTGACGGTCGATGCCGGACCCATGAGCGCACCCATCCTGCGGCGGCTCGGGTTCGTCCGGCTCACGACCACCACACCCTGCGTCCTGCGGACGAGCGCGGCGCCGGCATGACGGCCTTGCGACCCCTGGCAGCGGGCATGCGGGCGGCGGCGGCGGAGGGCCGGACCGTCGTGCCCGTCGACGGGTTCGTCCTCTACCTGGCCCCCGAGTCATCGGCGCCGCACTTGAGCCTGGCGATCCCGTCCGAGACCGCGCCCACGGACTGGCGGGCCGCGCTCGCGGCGCTGCCGGCCGCCTTCGCCGCCCAGGGGCGCAGCGCGCGCATCGAGGCGTTCGTGGAGCTCCACCCGGGGTTGGTCGAGGCCGCGGCGTCGCTCGGGTGGCGCACGGCCATGACGGCGCCCGTGATGGCGCTGGTGCGCGGGAGCCTGACGCCGATGCCCGCCGGCGCCGCCGCGTACCGCGCGTTCGACCCGGCCGACGACGCGCGCCTCACGGCGGCCCTGCGCGGCGCCCACCTGGCGTTCGGCGGCTCCGAGGACGATCCCGACGCGACCAGCTGGCGGCCGCGGCTCCTCCGCGGTCTGGCGAACGGCGCGATCCTGGCGGGCGCCGTCGACGTCGACGGCGTCCCCCGCGCGGGCGCGGCCCTGCAGCGCGGCGGCGACGTCGCCGAACTCGCCGGCGTGTGGACGCATCCGGCCTTCCGCCGCCGCGGCCTGGCCCACGCCGCGTGCCACGCCCTGCTGGCGGCGGGCTTCGCGGCCGGTGTGGCGCAGGCGTGGCTGTCCGCCGCCGAGGGCGCGCTCACGCTGTACCAGCGGCTGGGTTTCGAGCGCGTCGGCACGCAGGTGAACCTGGACGCCCCGTGAACCCCGGGGCGACCGGGGAGGGCGCGGCACGGCGTGGCGGCGACCGGCGGCCGCGGCGCTAGGCTGGCCCCATGGCCGACGATCCGCTGCGCGCCGAGGCGCAGATCACGTTCCTGCCGACCGCCGACCTGGCCGCCACCGACGCCTTCTACGCCGACGCCCTCGGGTTGGCGCTCGTGCGCGACCAGGGCGTCTGCCGCATCTACCGCACCACGCCCGGCGCGTACCTCGGCTTCTGCGACCGGGGCGCCCCGGTCTCGGGCGAGCACCGCGTCGTGCTCACCCTGCTGGTTCCCGACGTGGACGCGGCCTACGCGGCGGTTCTCGCCTGCGGCCTCGTGCCGGAGGGGCCGCCGGCGCACCGCGTCCGCTACGCCGTCACGTCGTTCTTCGTGCGCGACCCGAACGGGTACCTCGTCGAGTTCCAGCGCTTCGACGTGCCGCTGTCGGATGCCGCCGTGGCCGCGGGCGCGCGGTAGCCTGCGGGCATGACAGCCCCTCGCTTCGCCGGTTTCGGTCCGGCGGTCACGGACTGGTTCGTCGCGTTGGCGTCCGACAACTCGCGCAGCTACTGGGCGGCGACGCGTGACATCTGGCAGCGCGACGTCCGAGACCCACTGGAGGCTCTCCTGGAGGAGCTCGCCGCCGAGTTCGGTGGCCGGCCGAAGCTGTTCCGGCCGTACCGCGACATGCGCTACCACAGCGACGCCGGACCGCTGAAGCCGCAGGCGGGCGGGCTGCTGCTCGACATCCCCGGCACGGCCAGCTCGCGGTACGTCGAGGTCTCGGCCGATGGCTTCTACGCCGGCGCCGGCATGCACCGGCTCGAGCCCGATGCGTTGCGGCGCTACCGGCAGGCGGCGGCGGGCGACGCCGGCGCGGTGCTGCTGCGCGAGCTCGATGCGGCCGAGGCCGCCGGGTTGGAGGTCGGCGGCGAGGCTCTGCGCGGCGCTCCGCAGGGGGTTCCGCGCGACCACCCCCACCTGGCCGTGCTTCGTCGCAAGGGCGTCTACCTCGGTGCGACCCTGCCGCCGAGCGGCGCACTCGAGACGCGGGCGCCGCTGGAGCATGCGATCCGGGTGTGGGAGCGTGCCGGCGCCGTGTGTGGGTGGCTGGACCGACACGTCGGCGCGCCCCCCGGGTGAGCGGGCCTCGGCGCGGTGGCGCCCACGCCGCGGCCGGCCGCACGAGCGCTCGGTGGGCTGCGGCGGGTCACCGCCTGCGCTTCGCGATCGCCGCGAGGAACGTGTAGAGGCGCACGAGGGCTACGCCGGAACGCCGTACGTCGTGGCACGCGACCTCGGCCCGAGCCCGCTCCTGCAGGCGCTCCAGGCGTGGGGGGTCGCGAAGCAGCGCCTCGAGCGCGCGCGCCGCTTCGGGCACGCCGTCGGGCGGGTACAGGATGCCGCAGCCCGCGCCGCGCACGAGGTCGGGGACCGCGCTGGTCGGGTGGTCGGCGGCGAGGACGGCGCAGCCGCGCGCCATCGCCTCGAGCGTGGCGATGCTCTGCAGCTCCGTCGGCGAGGGCATCACGAACACGTCGGCGGCCAGCAGCAGCCGGTGCTTCGTCTGCTCGTCGACGAACCCGAGGAGGTGGACGCGGTCCGCGATCCCCAGCGCCGCGCAGCGCGCCCGCACGTCGGCCAGCGACGGGCCGTCGCCCGCGACGGCCCAGGCGACGTCGGCCGACGTCCGGGCGGCGAGTTCCAGCATGGCCATGGGCGCCTTCTCGGGCGACAGCCGTCCCACGTACGCCACCAGGTGCGATCCCCCCCACGCGCGGCGCATCGCCGCCGCCTCGTCGAGATCGGCGCGGGTCGGGGCCGGCAGGTCGATGCCGTTCGACACGACCAGCACGGGTCGGTCCGTGCGGGTCCTAGCCAGCTTCGCTGCGAACGCGGTGGGCGCGGTCAGGGCGTCGGGCACCCGGAAGAGGAACCGGTACCACAGGTCGAGGCCGCGTGCCGTCCACGCCGCGCCGCGCCGGAAGTGCATGGTCGACGACTCGATCTGCGTGTGCACGCCGAGCACGCACGGGACGCCGCGTGCACGCGCCCGCAGGCACGCGAGGGCGCCGAGCGGCGTGGGCAGGTTGACGTGCACGACGTCGGCCCAGTCCAGGACGCGGTCGATCGCTCGCCACGAGGGGATCGCGAGGTGGGTCTGGATGCTGCCGAGCCGGCACACGGGCAGGCGGCGGACGTCGACGCCGGGAGGCGCCTCCGTCGGCGTGGCGTCGCGTCCGGCGAGGACGCGAACCTCGTGACCGAGCGCGAGCAGCGCGCGAACGTGCCCCTCCGTGGCCCGCGCCTGACCTCCGTACCCTGGGTAGACGTCGTCCGTCACGAAGGCGATGCGCAAGGTAGGGCCTCCCGGGGTGTCGTGGGCGGGACGGAGGCGGACCCGGTCCCGGCGCCTCCAGCGTACGTCGCCGACGGTGCGTTCGGGTGGTCGCGACGCCCCCGAGGGCCCTATGATGACTTCGTGAATCACACCACCGGCCTGCTCGCGCCCGGCACGGCGGTCGCCGTCTCGGGCGCGGCCGGCGGGATCGGCCGAGCGCTCACGGCGGTCCTGGCCGAAGGAGGTCTGCGCGTGGCCGCGCTCGTGCGGCGGGACCCCGACGCAGAGGCGTTGGCGCACCCGCACGTGCGCGTCTGCCTGGGGGACGTCCGCCAGCCCGAGACCCTCGATCGCTGGGCGGAGGGTGCCGAGGTGGTGTTCCACCTCGCGGCATGGACCGGCCGGCCGGCTCGCCCCGACCTCGCCCGCACGGTCAACGTCGACGGCACCCGCCACGTGGTCGAGGCGGCGGCCCGTGCCGGCGCGCGCCGCGTGGTGCTCGCGAGCACGATCGCGGTGTGCGGCCCGGTGCGGACCGGCACCGTCGACGAGTCGACGCCGACGTGGTCGGTCGGCGATCCGTACGCCGACAGCAAGATCGAGGCCGAGCGGGTGGCGTGGGACCTCGCCGGTCGCTTGGGGCTCGAGCTCGTGGTGCTGCGGCCGACGATCGTGTACGGGCCCGCGACGCCGTCTTGGACGCTGGCGCCGTACGAAGTGATCCGGCGCGGCCTGCCGTTCGTCCTGGGCGACGGCAGCTACCTGCTCGACGCGGTGTACGTCGATGACGTCGCCGAGGCCTTCCGCCTGGCGGGGGCGGTGCCGGGCGCCGCGGGCGAGACCCTCCACGTCGGCGGGGAGACCGTGGACTGGAACGCGTTCGCGGGCGCGTACGCGGACATGGCGGGCACGAGGCTGCGGCGGCTGCCGGCGGGCCTGGCCTGGGGCGCTGCCACGGCCGCGGCACGGGTGTCCCGGGCGATCACCGGCCGGTCCGCCGTCGTGCCGGAGCTCGTGGGCGTGCTCTCGAGCCGAGCTCGGTTCCCGCACGACAGGGCCCGCGACGTCCTGGGCTACCGCCCGACGTACGACCTCGCCGCCGGGATGCGCGCCACCGAGGACTGGCTGCGCCAGCGAGGGCTGTCTCGGCGGCCGCGCACGGCTCTGGTGACCGGAGCGGCGGGCGGTTTGGGACGGGCCGTGGCGCTGCGGCTGCGCCAGCGCGGTCTGGCGGTGGCGGCCTGCGACCTCCATGCCGCCGGGCTCGAGTCCTTGGCGGCGGAGGGCGTGAGGACGTACGCGGCCGACCTGACCGCCGACGGGGCGGCCGAGGACCTGGTTCGGCGCGTCGCCCTCGACCTCGGGGCGGTCGACCTGCTCGTCAACGTCGCGGGCGTCCTGCTGCCCGGCCCATTGGAGCAGCAGCCCTGGGAGGACGTGGCGTGCCAGTTCGAGGTGAACGCGTTCGCGCCGTTGCGGTTGGCACGCGCGGCGGCCCCCGACATGCGCCGGCGCGGGTTCGGCCGCATCGTCAACGTGACCTCCACCAACGGCGTGCTCGCCACCCCGTTCATGGGCGCCTACTCGGCCAGCAAGTTCGCGCTGGAGGCGCTCTCGGACTCGCTGCGGCTCGAGTTGGCGCCGTTCGGCGTGGAGGTGGCCGTGATGACGCCCGGCGCGATGCGGACGACCCTGGCCCAGCGGGCCAAGGCGTGGGTCAGCGACCGGGCCGAGGGTTCGCCCGACTGGGCACCGCACGTGCGCCGCTTCCTCGCCAGCGGCGTCTGGGGCGCGTCGTTGGCCGCGGACCCGGACGTGGTCGCCGCGAGGATCGTCGCGGTAGCCCTGGCGCGGCGGATGCCGCCGCGGCGGGCCGCCACCTGGGACGTTTTGCCCGTCCGCTGGATGGCGACGTTGCCGACGCCGATCAGGGACGCGTACTTCCGTCGCGCGGTCGGCCTGCGGTCGCCTCGGCGGTGACGCGTGGCGACGCGACCCCGACGCGGATCGCCGCCACCGGGGGGCGCCGCCACAGGCCCCAGGCGGCGAGCGGGGCGAGGACGTACGCCAGGTAGAAGTTCCCCAGGCGCCACCACACCAGCGGCGCCGTCGCGGCCGTGAGACTGACCGCCGCCTCCGTGAACCCCGCCGCACCGGGTGTCGGGACGAAGAACGACACGAGCGTCACGATGCTCATCGAGGTGACCACGTCGAGCAGGCCCGCATCCTGGCCGAACGCGCGCATGAGTCCCCAGAGCATCACGAAGCTGGCCAGCCATGCGGCCAGCGTCAGCGTTTGGAGGTAGGACCAGGCGCCGAGGCCGAGGTCGGCGAAGGTTCGCGCCGCACGGTAGTAGCTTCGGGCGAGGGCCCGCAGGCGCGGCGCCCAACGCCGCAGCGCCCGCACGCGCGTGAGGGCCAGGACCGCGGCCACGATCGGACGGGGGAGACGCACGAGGGCCATGGCGAGGGCGACCGCGACCGCCACGGCCGCGATCCCCGCGGCCCCGACCTGCCAGGGCACCGCGAGGGAACCGACCGCGGCTCGGGTGATCAGCGCCACCGGGATCAGCCACGCGAAGAGCACTAGGTCGAGGACGGCGACCTGCATCGCCACGCCCATGCTGGTACCCAGCGGCACGCCGACGTGCGCGAGGGCCGCGGCGAGCGCCGGCGCGCCGCCGGAGCCGCCGGGGGTCACCGCGGAGCCGAAGACCATGGCGACGTGGGCCATGGCCGCGTGCAGGCGCGGCACCCGGTAGCCGTGCACGGCCGCCAGGAACCGCAGGCGGAAGAGCGGCACGATCCACTGCGTCAGCAGCGAGACGACGACGACGGCGACCGTGAGCACGTCGAGCCGGACCGGTCGGTACGTCGTGGTCCGGAGGGTCGGTCCGCCGAAGACGACCAGGCCCGCCACGCCGAGCGCGATCGTCAAGAGCAGCACGGCCAACGTCCGCTTCACGCGGGGCCCCGCTCGCCGCCCGCGCCGGGCCGGCCCGCCCCCTGGGCGAAGCGGATGACGTACGCGGCCACCCGGGAGGTCATGCCGGGCAGGTCGAGGTCGCGCGCCGCGCGGCCGACCGCCGCGAGGGCCTCGGGATCGTGGCGGTAGGCGACCACGTGGGCCTGCAACGCGCGCAGGTCGCGGACGTCGTGGGCGATCCCCAGCCGCTCGAACCACCGGAGGAGGGCGACCTCGTTGAGGCCGGCGCAGTCCGGCACCAGCAGGGGTCGTCCGACGGCGGCCACCTCCACGGCCGTCGCGCCGCCCGGCTTCCCCACCACGACGTCGGCCGCCGCCAGGTGCGTGGCCATGTCGTCGACGAACCCGCGAACCACGACGTCGTCGCCGAACTCCGCCGTCAGGGCAGCCGCCAGCGCCTGGTTGCGGCCCGCGATCACCTCCACCTGCGGCGGGTCGGGTAGGGAACGCAGCGCGCGCACGATCGCGCCGGGGCGCCCGCCGACCCCCTCGCCGCCCAGCAGGACGAGGCAGGTGAACGCGTCGCGCAGGCCGAGCCGGGCGCGCGCGTCGGCGCGCGCCGGCGGCTGGAGGAACGCGCGGCGGACGGGGTACCCGACGACCTCGATGCGGTCCGACGGCACGCCGAGGCGCGCCAGCGCGCCGGCCGCCACGGGCGTGGCGACCAGGAAGCGCTCGACCAGCGGCTCCGCCCACAGGGCGCTGGCGTCGGCGGACTCGGGGACCTGGACGAGCAGCGGCGACCGCAGGCCGTAGCGCGATCGGGCGCGCGCCAGCGCGAAGGCCAGGAAGCCGTGGTTGGCGACGATGAGATCGGGCGGGTCGACCGTGAAGCGGGCCGCGGCGGCGCGTGCCACCGCATCGAGGCCGCGGCGGAGGACCGCGCGGGTCAGCGCCGGCACCGCGTCGATGGTCCGCTGGCCCCAGCGCGCCGTCCACGGCCGCGCCAGCATCCAGCGCCACTGCGCCTTGTGGCGGGTGTCGAAGCGGACGAGGCCCAGGTCGAGCATGAGGTCGGACACCTGCGTGTCGAACGCGCCGGGGGCGGCGTCCTCGACGGCCTCGGCCATGGCCAGGGCGGGGGTGACGTGGCCGCCGCCGGCCGCCACCGTGGCGAAGAGGATGCGCGGGCGCCCGGGCATGCCGTCAGCCGCCCGCGGCGACCGTGCGCCGCAGGCCCTCCCGCCAGTCGACCCGCGGCTCGTAGCCGAGCTCGTCGCGGGCGTGGCGCGTGGAGAAGTGGAGGTCGCGGCGCATCAGCGACGCGGCGTACCGGCCGATGGGGGGTCGTCGGCCGGGCGCGGCCCACGCCCACGTCGACTCCACGACCGCGCCGGCCGCCGCCGCGAGCGGGCCGGGCAGGTCGAGCCAGCGGGGCGACGCGCCCGTCAGGGCGGCGAGCACGCCCAGCGCCTCCCGCCACGTCGGCATGCCGTCGTCGGCGATGAGGTAGGTTCGGCCGGCCGCCGCGGGGACGGTGCCCGCCAGCACCAGACCCGCGACGAGGTTCTCGACGTAGGCGGTGTTCAGCACCCGGCGCCCGCCGTCCACCAGCGGGAACGTGCGCCCGCGGAGCGCGGCCAGGACGCGCGGCAGTTGCGGGTCCCGCGGCCCGAAGGGCCACACGCCGGGCCGCACGATCACGCCCTCGAGCCCGCGCGCCGCGTCGACGAGGCGCTCCGCCGCCGCCTTGGAGCGGGCGTAGGCGGTGAGGTCGCCGTCCAGCGGCGCCTCGCGCGGGTCGGCGTCGCGGAAGCCTCGGTAGCGATGGACGGCGACGCTGGAGACCAGCACCAGCCGCCGTGCGCCCGCGCGCTCCGCCGCCCGCAGGACGTTCTCGGTGCCGAGCACGTTGGCGCGGTGGAACACCGCCCCGGGACCCCACTCGGCGACCTTGGCGGCGGCGTGGAACACGACGTCGATCCCCTCGAAGGCGGCGGGCAGGTCCTCGGGTGCGGTGATGTCCGCCCGCGCCACCTCGATGTCGGCGAGGGTGTCCGACAGTCGGTCGACGGTGCCCCACGGGCTCACCAGCGCCCGCACCCGGTGGCCGGCCGCCAGCAGGCCCGCGACCAGGTGGCTGCCCACGAAGCCGTGCGCGCCCGTCACCAGCGCCTTCACGGGAACAGCCATCCCTGATGGTGGAGCGACGCGACGTCGGTCGCCAGGCCGAGGATCAGGTGCAGCAGGATCGGCCATGCGAGCGAGCGGCTGCGGACCGCGAGCGCGCCGAGCACCAGACCGAAGGCGATCGCGCCCATCGTCTCCGGGAGCGGCTTGCCCAGGTGCACGAGCGTGGAGGCGATCGTCTGCAGCCAGATGGCGGCGGCCGTGCCCCACGCGGCCTCGGCGGTGCGCAGCAGGAAGCCCCGGTAGAAGAACTCGTAGGCGACGTAGTAGAGCGCGTACGCGCCGGCCCAAGCGAGCAGGTGGAGCGCCGACGCTCCGGGCCACTCGCCGGCCCAGGGGTAGGTGGCCTGCAGCTCCGGCGAGCGGGTCGCGATCCCCATGCCCAGGGCGAGCACGATCCCCAGCGCGACGGTGACGCTCCCCCCGAAGCGGGCGTCGCCCCAGCCGCCGCGCAACCATGGCGGGATGCCATGCACGCGCCACAGGGCGGCGAGGGGCAGGGCCAACAGGAGCACGAGCGACCAGCCGATCGCCGCCGCGGCGGTGGCCAGGTCGCGCGGCGCGCCGGCCAGCGTCGGGCCGGGAGACCCGAGCGTCCAGTACAGCGCCTGCAGCACGAGCCCGATCGCGAGGAGGGCGTAGGTCGGCGCGCGCAGCAGCGCCCACACGTCGTGGACCAGGGTTCGAAGGTGTCGCATCGGCGATCAGGCCCGGTCCCGGAGGCGATGCGCCGCGCGCGGGGCCGCCTGCGCGGCGGGGTCGCCGTCGAGGCCGCTTGCGCCGGTGGGGCGGACGCGCATGGTCAGAGCGTCTTCTGGTAGATGCGGTAGGTCTTCGCGAGGTAGCCGCCCGTCGCGCGGATGCCGGCGTTCATCGCCTCGTTGTCCTCCAGGATCCAGCTGCACTCGCAGCGGCGGTACCCCTTGGGCGCGCCGCGGCGCCACACCTCACGGATCAGCACCAGCTCCAGGCCCGTGCGGCGGTACTTGGGCATGAGCCCGAGGATCGGCAGGCGCACCTGATCGATGATGTGCCGCCGGCGCAGCAGGTGCACCCATCCCCACGGCAGGAGCCGGCCCCCCATGCGCCGCAGCACCTGGTTCACGTCCGGCAGGGCGATCGCCAGGCCCGCGACCTCCCCGTCCACCTCGGCGATGACGGCGATGTCGGGGTCGATCACCAACCGCAGCTCGGCGGCCAGGTGGTCGAACTCGGCGTCGGTGTACTTCACGAAACCCCAGTTGTGCTCCCAGGCCTCGTTGTAGACGCGCTTGAGGATGGCGAGCTCGTCGTCGAAGCGGCGCATGTCGACGGGACGCACCGTGGGGCGGACCCGCCGCTCGACCCGGTCGACCAGGCGCGAGAGGCGGTCGCCCATCCCGCGCTCCTCGTCGACGTACCAGGCGTACAGGTCCTTCACCTTGGCGAACCCGGCGGCCTCGACGAACCCGGGATAGGCGGGTGGGTTCCACGGCATCATCACGAACGGCGGGAGCTCGAAGCCGTCGATCTGCAGGCCGGCGCCGTCGTTCAAGCAGGGGTTGGCGGGGCCTCGCAGGGCCGACCGCCCGAGCGCGCGCGCCCATGCCTCCACCTCGGTCAGGAGCGCCTGGGCGGCCTCGTCGTCGACGGCCTCGAAGAACCCGAAGAACGCGACGCCGTCGCCGTGGGTCGCCAAGTGGTGGTCGTCGTCGATCGCGGCGACACGGCCCACGACCCGGCCGTCGCGCCATGCCAGGTGCGGGACCACGCGGGCGTGCTGGTAGAAGGGGTTCCGGCGCGGATCGAAGCGCTCGCGTTCGGACATGCGCAGCGGCGCCACCCAGCTGGGCGCGTCGCGGTGGAGCCGGTAGGGCAGGTCGATGAACGCCGCGAGCTCGCGGCGGTGGGCGACGGGGCGGACCTCGGTGCGCGGCATGCCTCGCCAGGCGTCCCTGCGCCTACCGCGGCGAACCCTGCAGGATCCCCAGCTCGCGGCCGACGGCCGCGAACACCTCGAGCAGGCGGTCGAGCTGTTCTGGGGTGTGGTTGGCGTTCACGCTCGTGCGGATGATGGCCTGGTCCGCCGGCACGCTGGGTGGCAGGGCCGGGGTGGTGAACACGCCTGCGTCCCAAGCCATGCGCCAGAACAGGATCGTCAGGTCGTCGGGTCCGACCAGGACCGGCACGATGGGGGTCTCCGAGCCCAGCGTGTCGAACCCCAAGCCGGCCAGGCCGTCGTGCAGGCGGCGCACGTTGCGCCACAACTGCTCGCGATGCTGCGGCTCGCGCTCCATCACGTCGAGCGCCGCGAGGGCCGCCGCCATCTGCATGGCGGGCAGCGCGGCGGTGAAGATGAACGGCCGCGCCCGATGCTGGATCCAACTGACGACCTTGGGGTCGCCGGCCACGAAGCCACCGACCGACGCGAAGGACTTCGAGAACGTGCCGAAGATCAGGTCGACCTTGTCCTCGAGACCGAAGTGCTCGGCGGTCCCGCGGCCCGTCGCCCCCAGCACGCCGGTCGCGTGCGCGTCGTCGACCATGACGCGGGCGCCGTAGCGGCGTGCCAGCGCCACGATCTCGGGCAGCGGCGCGATGTGCCCGTTCATCGAGAACACGCCGTCGGTGACGATGAGCTTGCCGCCTGCCCGGTGGGCGTCCTTGGCCAACTGCCGCTCCAAGTCGGCCATGTCGCCGTGGTCGTAGCGGCGCAACGTGCCGTACGACAGGCGGGCGGCGTCGTACAGCGACGCGTGGTTCTCGCGGTCGTAGTAGAGGACGTCGTGGCGGCCGATCAGGGCGCTCACCACGCCCAGCGCACCGAGGAACCCGGCGGAGAACGTCAGGGCGGCGGGCTTGCGGAGGAACTGGGCCAGCCGGCCCTCGAGCTCCTGGTGCAGCGTCAGGGTGCCGGTCAGGAAGCGCGAACCGGTGCAGCTGGTCCCGAAGTCGTCGAGGGCGGCCCTCGCGGCGGCCTTCAGGCGGGGGTCCTGGGTGAGGCCGAGGTAATCGTTGGACCCCGTGATGACCATCTCGCGCCCGTCCACCGTGACCGTGCCGCCGTGCTGCGCCGCGATCGGCCGGAAGTAGGGGTGCATGCCGATGGCGGCAGCCTCCTCCGCCCGCGTGAAGGCGTACGCCTTGGCGAACAGGTCCTGCTGCGCGGCGTGGTGCAGTTCCTCGGCGTGATCGACGGCGCCGGGGGCGGGAGCGGGGTCTGGGTGACGCGGCATCAGGGGCCTCCGGGCGGCGCGATCGGCCCACCATAGCACGCCTCGCGCGCGTCCTGGTTGCAGACGGCCGAGTCTCGTCGCGTCCTGGACGTGCCTGTCGGTCGGATCGGCGCGATCGGGCCCAGCGGTCGCGGCCGCCCCGGATCACCCCAGGGTGACGCGGTCGCGACCTGCGCGCTTGCTGCGGTACATCGCCTCGTCGGCGCGGCGCAGGACCCCTTCGGGATCGTCGCCGTGGCGCACGGGCGCGACGCCGATCGAGACGGTCACCGCGATGCTGGCGGTCGGCGTGTCGAGGCGAGACGCGGCGACGAGCGTGCGCACCTTCTCGCATGCCCGCACCGCGTCCTCGGGCCTGGCGACGTCGTGCAGCAGCAGCACGAACTCCTCGCCTCCCCAGCGGCCGACCACGTCGGTCGCACGAAGGCCGTGGCGCAGGGTGGCGGCGACCATGCGCAGCACCCGGTCGCCGACGTCGTGGCCGTGCATGTCGTTGACCTGCTTGAAGCGGTCGACGTCGACCATGGCGGCGGCCGCTCCGCCATGGGCGTACTCCGCGATCAGCGCACGCAGCCGGTCCTCCAACAGGGTTCGGTTGCCGACGCCCGTCAGCGGGTCCGTGCGGCTCACGCGGCGCAACTCGCGCAGCTCTCGGCGTGCGCTGACCGTTCCGAGGTCGCGGCTGAACGTCTCGACGGCGCCCACGACCTCCCCGCGGGCGTCGCGCAGGGGCGCGCAGCGCACGAGGACGGGCACCCGGTGGCCGTCGGCGTGGTGCAGGAAGACGTCCGCCTCGCGCACGTCGCCGTCCGCCATGCAGGCGGTCAGCGGGCATCCGCTGGTGCACAGCGCCTCGCCTCCGGCCGTGACGTGGTTCAACAGGTTGTCGCGGCAGGTGCGACCGAGCACGTCGTCCGCGGCGTAGCCGGTGATGCGCTCGGCACCCTTGTTCCAGTACGTGATCACCCGGTGGCGGTCCACGAAGTAGACGCCGTCGTAGAGGTTGTCGATGATCTCCTTGTAGCGCGCCGGATCGTCCATGCCCCGCTCCCGGGCCTCCTCGGTCCCGTTGCCCGCGATGGCTCGCATGATAGGGCCCAGTGGCCGTGGCATGCTCCGGTCGGAGGTCCCTTGACCATGTCGCGCACCCACCCATCCGACGGCGCCCCATCGAGCCCCGAGGCGGCCGTGAGCGGGCCTGCCGCCACGCGCGCCGGCGGTGGCCGGCCTCGCGCCGGCGACGTCGACACCCTGATCCGCGGTGCCCGCATCGTCGACGGGACCGGGAACCCGTGGCGCTACGGCGACGTCGCCCTCGCGGGCGACCGCATCGCGGCCGTCACGCCGCCCGGACGGATCGACGGCGCGCGTTGCCGCGAGGTCGTCGAGGCCGACGGGCACGTGGTGTGCCCCGGCTTCATCGACATCCAGAGCCACGCGATCCTGCCGCTCATGGTCGACGGACGCTGCCTCTCGAAGATCACCCAAGGGGTCACGACCGAGGTCATGGGCGAGGCCTGGACCCCTGCGCCGGTGGTGGGGCGGCATACCGACCCGCTCGCCGGCACCCTCTTCGAGCACCGGGTCGACCCGGCGTGGCGCGAGCGGGCGGCCACGTGGCGGCGCTTCGGCGACTGGTTGCAGGCGATGGAGGGCCATGGCGTGTCGCCGAACGTCGGCTCGTTCCTCGGCGGCGGCACCCTGCGCACGGTCGGCATGGGCATGGACATGGGCCCCGCACCCGACGACGCCCGCGCGCTCATGCGCCGCACCCTGGCGGAGGCCATGGAGGACGGCGCCTTCGGCGTGGCCTACGCGCTGATCTACCCGCCGGACGCCTACGCCGACACCGCCGAGCTCGTCGACGTCTGCCGCGCGATGGCGCCCTTCGGCGGCGTCTACGTCACCCACCTGCGCAGCGAGTCGGACGGCATCTTCGAGGCGCTGGAGGAGGCGCTCACGATCGGCCGCGAGGCGGGCGTCGCCGTCGAGGTCTACCACCTGAAGGCGTCCCATCCCCGCGCGTGGTTCCGCATGCCCTCGGTGATCGACCGCATCGAGCGTGCCCGCGCCAACGGGCTCGACGTGACCGCCGACATGTACCCGTACGCCGCCTCGGGCACCGGCCTCAGCGCCATCCTCCCCACCTGGACGTCGGAGGGCGGGAGGCTGTACGAACGCTTGCGCGATCCGGAGGTGCGCGCGCGCGTGCGGGAGTTCCTCGAGGGGCGGCGAGCCGACTCCGGCATGGGCCTCGAGACCCAGGGCGGTCCCCACGGGATCATGCCCGTCGGGTTCCTGCGGCCCGAGCACCAGGCGTACGTCGGCCGGCGGCTCGACGAGATCGCCGACATGCGCGGCCAGGACTGGATCGACACGGCCATGGACCTCCTGATCGCCGAGGGGCAGCGCATCAGCACGATCTTCTTCTCCATGGACGAGGCGAACCTGCGGCGGCAGGTGGGGTTGCCGTGGATCAAGTTCGCCACCGACGCCGGCGGCTTCGATCCCGCGTGGGCACGCGCCCACGGGCCGGTGCACCCGCGCGCGTACGGCACCTTCCCGCGCGTCCTGCGGCGCTACGTTCGTGAGGAGCAGCTGCTGTCGCTGGAGGAGGCGGTGCGCAAGATGACCTCGGCGGTCGCCGACCGCCTGTCGCTGCGCGACCGCGGCATCCTGCGTGATGGCGCCTTCGCGGACGTGGTCGTGTTCGACCCGGCGACGATCGGCGACCGCGCCACCTTCGAGGACCCGCACCAGCTGTCCGTCGGCGTGCGCGACGTGTGGGTCAACGGCACGCGGGTGCTGGCGGGGGGCGCGCACACCGGAGCGAAGCCCGGGCGCTTCGTGCGCGGGCCGGGGGCCTGAGGGTCAGGTCTAGGGGGCGGCGGCGCCCGCCATGGCCCGCGCCAACGACTCGGCCGGCGGTTCGGCGAACGCCGCTCGCACGTCGTCCAGCAGCGCCGGGTTCGCCAGCAGCTCGGCGGCGATCCCGGCGAGGATGGCGGCGCCGTCCAGCACGGCAGCGTCGCCGCGCTCGGAGCGGGCGGCGCGCTCGAACGCCGCCGTGTGCGGCATGGCGGCGTCGTCGATCGCGAGCAGCCCATGGAGGCTCGGCAGCGCCTGCGACACGTTGCCGATGTCGGAAGAGCCGGTGGCGGCCAGCGGGTCGACCGGCGCGGTGGTGCGGCCCCGGCGCGCGGCGTGCCGCTCGAAGGCTGCCTCCAGCGGGCGGTTGAAGCGCATCTCGCGGTAGCGGACGCCGGCGGGGATCACCTCGGCGCGCGCGCCGGTCATCATGGCCGCGCCTTCGAACAGCCGCTCGATCCGCGGCGCGAGGTCGTCGAGCAGGTACGCGCCGTCGGCCGAGCGCGCCACCAGCTTGAGGCCGGCCCGCTCCGGGATCACGTTGGGGGCGTCGCCGCCGTGGGTGACGATGCCGTGGATGCGCACGTCGGGGCGAACCTGTTGACGCAGGGCGTCGATGCCCGCGAAGGCCAGCCGCACGGCATCGAGCGCGTTCACCCCCAAGTGCGGCGCCAGCGCCGCGTGCGCCGGCTTGCCGTGGTACACGACGTCCCAGCGCGTGCTGGCGAGGAGCGGCATGGCCGCCTGGTCCTCGTTCCACGGGTGGATCATCAGCGCCGCGTCCACGCCGTCGAACACGCCGGCGCGCTGCAGCAGCACCTTCCCGCCGCCGCCCTCCTCGGCGGGCGTGCCGAGCACCACCAGGCGGCCGGGGAGCTCGTCCATGAGCGGCGCGAGGGCGAAGCCGGCGCCGGCGCCCATCGTCGCGATCACGTTGTGGCCGCAGGCGTGCCCCATGCCCGGCAGCGCGTCGTACTCGCACAGGAGGGCCACGGCGGGACCGGGGCGTACCCCGTCGCGCACGGCGCGGAACGCCGTCGGCAGGCCGCCGACGCCGCGCTCGACGCGGAACCCGCGCGCCTCCAACGAGTCCGCCAGCCACTGCGACGCCTGCACCTCCTGGAACAGGATCTCGGGGTTGGCGTGGATCCGGTGCGAGAGCTCCAGCAACGCGTCGGCCTCCCGGCGGACGTGGGCGTCGATGCGGTCGTCGAGGTCGTTCACGCGTTCCTCCCGGGCGCGCGGCGGCGCGCCGTGCCCCCGGTATACCGCGCTGCCCGCACGAGGTCGGCGCGACGACGGAGCGCCCCCGGCGCCGTCCACACACGACGCGAACGAACCCGGCGCATGCTGGAGCGGGGCGCGAGCGGCGCCCGGGAGGAAGACGCCGGATGAACCTACCCAACCATGGCGCCCCGCGCGTCGACGGATCGCTGGTGCTGGTCGTCGAGGACGAGGCGAGCCTGGCCCAGACGATCGAGTTGTACCTGCGGCACGAGGGCTTCCGGACCGAACGCGCGGGCGACGGCGAACGCGCTCTGGAGCTCTTCCGCGCGGCGCGACCCGACCTCGTGCTGCTGGACCTGGGCCTGCCGAAACTCGACGGCCTCGAGGTGCTGCGCCGCATCCGCGCGGTGTCCGACGTCCCCGTGGTGATCCTGACCGCCCGCGCCGAGGAGGTCGACGAGCTCCTCGGGTTGGGGATGGGGGCGGACGACTACCTGGTGAAGCCGGTCAGCGCCCGCAAGCTCATCGCCCGCGCCAAGGTGGCGCTGCGGCGGGCGGCGCCTCCGGCCGCCGGCGACGCCGAGGTGTTGCGCGTGGGCGAACTCGAGGTCGACGCGTACCGGGCCGAGGTGCGCTTCGGCGGCGCGCCCGTCGACCTCACCCCCAGCGAGTTCAAGCTCCTGCAGCACATGGCGCGCACACCCGGACGGGTCATCGAGCGCGCGGAGCTGTACGAGGCCGCGATCCCCGACGGGGACGCGCTCGAACGAGCGGTCGACATCCACATCGTGAACCTGCGGCGCAAGCTGCGGTCGGCCGGAGCGGACGAGGCGCTCATCCGCACCGTGCGCGCCCGCGGGTACGTGCTCGAGGACCGGCGCGCATGAACCGGCTCGCGACCCGCATCGCGCTCGCCATGCTGATCGTGGCGCTGGTGTCGCTGCTGGCCATCCCGACGGCGCTCACGTTGGCGGACCGGGCGACCCTGGCCACGCTGCCCGAGACCTACCGAGTGCGGTTGCTGGCGAACCCGCCGCGTCCGTGGACGCTCGGGTACTGGATCGAGGTGCGCCGGCAGGCGCCGCGGCCGGCGCCGATGGCCGCCGTGCCCACCGACGCAGCGCGCCTGCGCGACGAGGTCGATCGGCTGGTGGCGTTCGTCGACGAGTCGCGCACGGCGCGGGTCGAGGCGACGGCGTTCGCGGTGGTGGTGGCCCTGCTCACCAGCATCGCGCTCGCGGCCTGGCTGGCGCGGGGTATCGCTCGGCCGATCGCGGCGGTGACGAACGCCAGTTCCGAGATCGCCCGCGGTCGCTTCGGGGCTCGCGTGCGTCTGGCGCGGCCGGCGGCCCAACCGCGGGAGACCCGCGAGCTCGCGGAGAACTTCAACGCGATGTCGGAAGCGATCGAGCGGTACGAGGCCGAGCGCAAGGCGATGGTCGCGGACGTGGCCCACGAGCTGCGCACGCCGCTGGCCGCCATGCGGCTGCGGCTCGAGGCGCTCGAGGACGGTCTCGTCGCCTTCGACGAGGCGGAGGCCAGGGGGTTGCGCGGCCACGTCGACCTGCTGGCGCGCCTGGTCGACGACCTGAGGACGCTGTCGCTGGCCGATGCCGGGCGGTTGACGCTGGCGCCCGTCGCCGTCGACCTCGACGCGTGGGCGCGGCAGGCGGTCGCGGACGCCCGGGTGACCTGGGGCCAGCGCGGCCTGGAGCTCGCCTTCCGCGGGGCTGGCGCGGCCGTGCCGGTGCGGGCCGATCCCCAAAGGTTGGCGCAGGTGCTGCACAACCTCCTGGACAATGCGGCGCGGTACGCGCCGGAGGGATCGACGATCGACGTGGGCGTGGCGTCGGACGGCGCGGAGGGGCGGCTCGAGGTCCGCGACCGAGGTCCTGGGGTGCCGGAGGACGAGTTGGAGACCATCTTCGAGCGGTTCGTCCGGGGCCGACGGCGCGACGAGCGCGGCACGCCCGGCAGCGGCCTGGGGCTCGCCATCGTGCGCACGCTCGCCGACGTGCACGGCGGCCGCGTGTCCGTCCGCAACCTGCCGCTCGGCGAGGGCGGGGGCGCGGCGTTCACCGTGCACCTGCCACGACGATCGGACGACGCGGTCGGTTGAGGCACCGCGCGCGGCGGCCGCCCGCGACCGCGCCGCGAACGGAACGCGAACGGTCGCCACACGGTCCGGCGACGAAGGCCGCCGATGCTGCAGATGGACCGAACCGGTCCGACCACACGCCGCAGCCCGCGCACGGGCTGCGTCCCACGGGAGACGATCCGATGACACGCACCCACCGCACGATCCTCACCGCCATCCTGGTTGCCGGCCTCCTCTCCGGCGTCGGTTTCGCGCAGATGCGCGGGGGCTTCGGGTACGGCGTCCATGGCGGCGCCGCCACGATGCTCCGGGCACCGGCCGCCGCGGCCGGTTGGGCCGGCATGCCGCGGATCGCCGGCCTCCCGGTCGGCAGCACCGTCGAGGTCCGCCTCTACGACCAGGAGCCGGCGGATGGCGTGGCCGCGCGCGCCACGTTCTCCCTGAACGTCGGCGTCGACAGCGAGGCCGCCTTCGCCGAAGCGGTCGCCGAGGCCCGCGCCGCCGCCGCGGAGTGGGACGCCGCGTACCTCGTGGTCACGGTGAGCGAAGTCAGCCGGACGATCGCCCTGAGCACCGATGACGCGGCCGCACCGCGTGGCGCGCGAACCCTGGCGCTGCGGCTGCCGCTGGTCGGGATGCAGGCCGGCGACACCGTCACCGTGACGCTCTACGACGGAGACCCGGCCGACGGCGGCGCGCCGCTCGAGACCCTCTCGTTCGCGTACGGCGTCGACTCCGCGATCGGCTTCCGCGCGGCGCTGGACGCCGCGCTCGACACCGCCACCCACGCGCGGGTGACGACGAGCCCGCGCACGGCGACCTTCGAGCTGTCGGCGAGCGCAGTGGGCGCCGCCGATCGCGATGCGCGGCGCTCCGCCATGCTCGAGCGGCTCGAAGCTCGGGACGGACGCGGCGTCCGCGGCATGCCGTGGGGTCGGGGCCTGCCCGCCAGACGCTGAGGAGCGCGGCGCCGCGCGCGCCGAACCGGGAGCGCCGCCGGCCCACGTGG
>ERZ869909.1336-NODE-1336-length-20235-cov-32.406489_pt1 | contig 20235 bp, 19 predicted proteins | sample MGYA00520892_ERZ869909 | MGnify/ENA primary metagenome ERZ869909 (study PRJEB32215, sample SAMEA104723947) | bioreactor metagenome | biome: bioreactor; feature: anaerobic bioreactor; material: water | place: China | collected 2015-03-12 ... | reverse complement strand
CGCAATCCCAAGACGGGCAAAGAGGTTCCGATCACGCCGCGCAAGGTGCTGGTCTTCCGCCCGAGCAACATCATGAAGGACCGGATCAACTCCGGCCGCACGCGCCGCACCAAGGCCGCCGAGTAGCGGCGCACCGTTCCTAGGATAGCGCCGTGTGCGCTGCGCAGGCGTGCGGTGCGTGATCGAAAGCACTTGCCGCTGTTTGCCCTCCGCGATTGCGTTCCGTTTTCCAATCCCGTCTTGCTTTCTTTGGCGTGTGCGGAACGCGCGCGCGCGAATTCGTGCGCGCGTTGAGCACGTTAAAAAAAGCTGTGGCCTTCTGATCGAATTGGTCGAGACGCAGGCGTGCGTTGGCGGTATCATCAACTCAGCTAAGTGAAGCGTTGAGTACTCGGTTGGCATCTCAGCAAGGGAAGCGGGATGCGAGACGGGCATTTTAATGCCACAGCCGCGGGCGAGAGTAAGTGGGGCGGGCGGTGCGCATCGGTCATGCAGGATCCAGCTTGGGCTGGACGACCGGACGACTGGGCCAAGGCATCGAGGGGTAGCGATGAGCAAGGCGGCAGAGGCTTTTCGGACCATCAGCGAGGTCGCGGACGAGCTGGATGTTCAAAAGCACGTATTGAGATTCTGGGAAGCACGCTTCCCCCAGGTGCGCCCGATGAAGCGCGGCGGCGGTCGCCGTTACTACCGGCCTGAGGATATGGAGCTTCTGCGCGGCATCCGCCATTTGCTGCATGCCGAGGGCTATACCATCAAGGGCGTCCAGAAGATTCTGCGCGAGCAGGGCATCGACTTCGTGAAGCAGCAGGGCCGCTCGCTGACGGAGCGCAGCGCACCCGTCGCCCGCGATCTGCCCGCCAATGCCCGCGCATTGCCTGCCAATGTCCCGGCTGCCGGTCCGGTTCCGGTTGGCCGTGGCCCGGTCGCCGTCACTGCAGCGCGTCGCGGCGGCGGTCGTCAGCGCACGAGCGCGACGGATCGGCTGGCCACCATCGAAGCCGCCATCAAGGAGCTCGAGGAGTGTCGCGCGATGCTGCTCGAGACGATCGGCAAGAGCGAGCCGGCGCGTGCGCCGCGCCGGGCCCGCGCCGTCGGCGCCTGATCGAGTCCGCGATTGCGCAGCTTTCGCTTTGGTCTATCCACCGCGCCGAGCCATGCTTTCGTATGGCTCGGCGTCGGCGTTTCGAGACAATGAGCTGAAACGAGCCTGACGGAATGGCGATGGCGGATGTGGAACTCTGGTTCGTTGATCTCGAAAGGGCGGCTGCTGCGCTGGATGCGCTCGAAGCCGAGACGCCCCGCCTGCCGGATGCCGACAGCGCGCGCTTCGCGGCGATGACGGATGCCGCCGCGCGGAGAAACCGCAGGTGTGCGCACATCGCGCTTCGTCTCCTGCTCGAGCGGGCGTGCGGCCCCGTGATTCGCCAGGCGCCGTTTGACGTCAGCGCGTCGGGAAAGCCCACGCTCGCCGGTGTCGCCACGCGTTTCAGTTTGGCGCACACCGTGGCCTGCGCTCTGATCGCGATCGCGAGCGAAGGTCCGGTCGGCGTCGATATCGAGCAGACGAGGAAGGTTAGGATGCCGGATGTACGCCGCGCGCCGATCGAGCGCGCCGCCGTCGCCCTTGCGGCGGGCCGTCCGCTGGCAGATGGCAGCCCCGACACGAGGCTTCTCGCCGCCTGGGTGCGGATCGAGGCGGTGGCCAAGGCCACGGGAAGCGGCGTAGGGCCGATGTTGGAGCTGCTGAGGCCGCGGCGCGTCTCGGATGGCGATAAGGGCCTTGCAGACTCCTCTGAGGTCGTCGCCCACGATCTCGCGCTCGCGCCCGGCCTGTTTGCCGCCATTGCCCTGCCCCCGGGCCGCCCCCCGCCGCGCGTGCGCAATCTGCCCAATGAGGCAGCCGCCATTGCCGCCCTGGTTGCAGAAGGCCGGCACGCCCCCTGACGCGAAACGCGAACGAGACGTTGACCAAAGCCGCGATGCCGGACATAAGGGGGGCCGAAGTCGGAGCGTAGCGCAGCCTGGTTAGCGCACCAGTCTGGGGGACTGGGGGTCGGAGGTTCAAATCCTCTCGCTCCGACCATTTCAATCACCATTGCCGGAATGTCCCGAACACCCGGGCGTCGGCCTGGAACGTCGAAGCGCGAAGGCTCAGCCGCTGCCCGCAGCCAGGCCCGGCAACAGCACGATCGCCCCCGCCACGATCATTTCGACAGAGATGGCCAGCAGGATCATGCCCATGAGCCGTGTCGTGATGACGCGCATCGTGTCGCTGAGCAGTCTGCCGATCTGAGCGGCGAAGAACAGAACGGCAAACAGCATAATCAGGATCACCCCGACGATGGCGCCGATGGCCGCGAGCGTGCCGGCGTCGCTGGCGTGGCCCGCGTAGACGATCAGCGCCGCGATCGTTCCGGGGCCGACGATCATCGGAAAGGTGATCGGATAGAACGCGAGCCCGGACAGATCCCGCATATGGCCCTGCTCCTCGTCGCTGCCGTGATGAGGAGAGATGCTCTCGCCATGCAGCATCGACCACGCGATGCTCGCCAGCACCGCACCGCCCGCAATTTTGAACTGATCGACCGTGATCCCGAAGAATCCGATGATGGCCTGCCCGGCCAGCAGGATCACCGCGCACATGACGGCGGAAAAAACGGTGATCTTGACGGCCAGCGTCCGCTGGTCTGCGACCGAGAGACCGGTTGTGAGGGCAAGGAAAAGCGGCAGATTGGTGAAGGGGTTCATGATGGCGAAGATGGTCCCGAACGCCTTCGTCAATTCGACCTGATCCATGGCTTCCCCCGTCTCGTCCAGGATGGTGAGCGAGGGCTACCCAACAGAAAACGCAAGCGCAAGAGGGGCGTTGCCTCCAATGCGACCGCGCCGGTCGCTTACGGCGCCGTAATGAGGAGGCAGCCTGCATGCAGCTTGAAATCCTTGAGGCCCGCGGCGAGGGCCCGCGGCGCCCGGTGGATGTGCTGCTCGTCCACGGCAGCTATTGCAGCGCATGGGTCTGGCAGCCGCACGTCATGCCCTTCCTGGCCGCTGAAGGCTACACGGTGCACGCGCTGAGCCTCCGGGGCCACGGTGGAAGCCAGAGCGCGGTGCCGCTCGATCGCGTCGGCCTTGCCGACTACGTGGCCGATGTGACGGAAGCGGTTGCACGTATCGGCCGCCCCGTCGCGGTGGTGGGACATTCGCTGGGCGGGGCGGTGGCCCAAGGCGCGATTGCGTCAGGCCTGCGCTTTGCGGGGACTGCGCTTCTCTCCTCTGTTCCGCCGTCCGGCATGCTGATGGCGACACAGCGAATGTTCTGGCACCGCCCAAGGCTGTGGTTCGAGCTGTCGAGAATGATGTATGCGGGCGTGCGCGATGCGGACCCCGAGGTTCTCCGCGACGGCCTGTTCGACAATCGCATTTCCGAGGACGAGTTCCGGCGGCTCTCCGAGCAGTTCTGCGACGAGAGTCCGTTGGCCATCCTCGAGCTGATGAGCTTCAGGTGGTTCGGTGCGGCAAAGTCTGAGGCGGGCTCCGTGCTCGTGATGGGCGGATCGCGGGATTGGCTGATCGGCGAGGCCGATGTCCGCCAGACCGCGCTTTGGTATGGAACCGAGCCGGTCATCGTCCAAGGCTTGTCGCATGTGGCGATGCTCGATCCCGACTGGCAAAGCGCTGCCGTGATCCTGTGCGAATGGCTCGATAAAGTGACGCCCGGCGTCGACTGAGACGAGCCTGCCGCCGATGCAACTCGTCTCGCGACGCGGCTGTGGGGTAGAGTGTCCTGAAATGCCGTGACGCCTTGGGACACGCGAGGCGAGCGGCACGGGGAGAGGCTGTGGAAGAGGAAGCGCGCAAGGGCAAAGGCTGGTACGCGACGTTCGCGCTGCTCGTCGTCGTTTCTTTCGCCGTGATCTATGCGCTGACCGGCCAGGACGCACTCGGCGCCGCAGGACGCTTCATCTGGAACGGCCTGGTCGTCGCGGCGAACGGCATCATCCGCGTCGCCGGAAGTCTGCTGCAGATGCTGGCGCGGGGCGTGGGCTGGCGCCGGCTCTCACGTCTGGCGACGGTGTTCACCGGCGTCGGGCTCGGTTACGCGGCGAGCGTCATCGTCAGCGACAGCACCGTCGGCAAGGCGCGCGGCTGGCGCGGGAAACTTCAGGCCGCTGTCCGGATCGCGCGCGAAAAATGGCAGAACCTGCCGCTCGTCGTAAAGCTGCTCGTCGTGGCCGGTCTGATCGCGAGCCAGATTTACCTGCATTTCTTCCTCGTCGTGTTTCCGATCGCGTTCCTCGTGCCCGTGGTGCGCAAGCTCTGGATCCGCGTCGCGGATGCGGTGTTCGGAACCTGGTACTGGAAGACGTTCGGAAACATCCATCGCGCCACGCTCTCTACGATGAGGCGGCTGCCCTTCGTGCGCCCGATAACGGAGGGGTTCCGTCTGCTCCGCTTGCGCTATCTCTATGCGTGGCGGCTGTGGAGATACCACCCGCGCTATCGCGATCCGGAAAGCAAAACGCGGCGCGTCAGCCTGATCGAGCCGATACGATTGTGGTGGCGCGGCGAGTTGGACGGCTACGTCGGCCGCCCCCTTCTGTCGGGGCGCAAGCGCGCGGTCGCGCCGCCCTGACGGACGAGCGAGAAGCGGTAACGGCTAAGGGTACGCGCGCGACGGTGTGTGGAAGGCGCTTTGCAGTTTGAGCGACAGAATGTTGTCGCGCCGTCCCGCCAGGGTGCAGTCCGCTTCGCGCCGGTCGGCGCTGGAGTAGAGCTTGAGCGGTCCTCGCAGGAGCGCAGGCTTGATGTCGTCGTGCCAAAGCACGACCTCGGCCGTGAGCGGAGAAAGATCGCGGATCGTGCAGGGGCGCGGCATGATCAGGCCGTCCGCCCACAGGAAGCCCTCTCGCATGCGCGGGCTGCGACGAAAGCCCGTCTGCTCGAGAGACTGGCGGCCCGTCTTTCGCTTTTCGGGCGTCGTTTCCCGCGCGAGCGTCGAGACCAGCGTTTTCCAGAAGTCCATCGTCGCGTCCGTCTGCAAGAGCCCCACGCGAATGACATTCGGCAAAGACGGTAAATAATCCGCTAAGCGCTGCGGCAGGCGCGGACGGACATCGGGCCGCCTCGCGCCGTCAAAAAATCACGTGTCTTCGGGTAACAATCTGAGAATACGAACGATTTCTGTAGGAGGCGAGTTCGACGCGGGGCCGGCGTGCCGGAACAATCGCCACCTCCCCGGCGTTCCGGAACGAACGGACGTGGAGGACATGAGCATGGCAGATCGCAAGAACATCGACCCAACCGAGTCGCGGCAGGCGACCCCCCAGCGGATGAACTATCGCGTGCTGACCCGCTCGCTTCTGATCGCAGTCGTCGTTGCAGCCGTCGTGTACATTTTCTTCTACTCCCAGTCGCCAGGCTAATCTCCATGGCGGCTGCGCTGCACGCGTCGGCCGCTCAGCGGGCATAGGCCCGTTTCTCTCTGAGATCATCCGTTATCTGGTCATCGCGCATGCAGCGTGCGATGAAGGGCACCCGCTTGGGACACCGGGCGGGTGCATCTCCGTGCCGGATCGGCTTGCACGGGGGACCGGGACCGGGGCTCACGATGGACGCGATCGACCTGCTGCTGCGCTTCGTCGGCGCGTTCTACGTTTTCGCGGCCTACGTCGGAGCGCGCGCCAGCCTGATGTCGCTTCTGATCGACCGCGCGATCGCAGCCATCGGCGGCCAGCCGCCACCGCGCGCGGAACTCCTCAAGAGCTATTGGCTGATCGCCGCCTCCGTGATCGTCATGATCGGGGGCGCCACGCTTCTGTTTCTTCTCGATGTCGCCGTGTGGGCGTTCCTGGCCTCATCGGTTGGCCAGGCGATGTATCTGTTCTACGCCGCGCCGCGATATTTCGATGCCGAGGATCCGCCGGACGAGACGGGTCGCCGCCGGTCGCTCAACGCGTTCATCATCTATGTGGTGGCTACCGCATTGGTCGTGTGGGCGGCCGGCGCAGGACGCCTGGCGAGCGTGACGGAGGTCTCTTGGCCGCTCGTCGCGATCCCGGCCGCAATGGTTGCGGCGCACGTGATCTACGTTCTCTGGATGGCGAGGAAGCCGGCCGGCGCCTCCACCGCCTCGCCGTTCGACGCGCCGCTTTCTGGCGGAGCGGACGGCGAGCCCTCGCGCCCGTTGTCGGAAGCGAAGGTCGTCAAGGTCATGGCGGACTATTACACGCATCCGCTGTGGGCGCTGGACCAGGATCTCCACGGCGACATCGCACCCGAGGAGTTGGGGCTCTCGGCGGAGTTGACGCGCGATCTCAACGAGTGGGCAGAGGCCTACACCGCCTCTCTCGATCCCGACGACCCGGCCAAGAGCCTCTGGAGCGACGAGCGGCACGAGACGCACGCCGCAATGGCCCGGCCGCTCGCGCGTCGGCTGGCGCGCGAGCGGCCGGACCTCACGGTCTACGTGCTCGAGCAGGATATCGGCGTGGTTCCGGTCCACGCCGAGGACGAGTCCTGAAGCGCTGCGTCAGGCCAATGTCGCGCCGGCCTTGGCCGACGTCACCGCCGCCTCGAGATGCTGGACCAGCGCGTCCTCGAGGCCGAGCGTCGCGGCCAGATAGCGCAGATAGGCCTGTTCCGCCGGCGTATCCGCTTCGATCGCGATCGAGGAGGCGAGATAGACCTCGCTGCGCATTTCGGGTGTCGCCGCCGCGGCCGCGAACTGCTGGGGCGACCAGGGCTGCGCGATCTCGCGTTCCAGGAACTCCTGCTCTTCGCCCGAAACGCCGAGCGCGGAAAGCCGGCCAAGGATCTGTTGGCGCTCCTGGGCGTCGATCAGGCCGTCCGAAAGAGCGGCCGCGATCATCGCCCTCAAGAGCAGCAGCGCATGCGCGTCTTCCGGTGGCGCGCCGGGCAGCGTCGCGCCCGTGCGGGCCGCCTGCAGGAACTCGGCCGCGCGCGTGCCGATGACCGGCTTGCCGTCCCGATAGTTCGCATAGGCTTTGTAGGCGAGCCCGCCGAGGGCAGCGGCCGCGCCGAGCTTGAGCGCATCGCCGGCCAGCTCGCGGCCGGATTTGGATCCGAGCAGCAGCGTCGCGAGCGCGCCGGCGGCCGCGCCGCCCGCGATCCCGCCGCCTTGGCTGCGCAGAAAGTCCTTGGCCTGGGAGAGGAGATCGCCGCCTTGCGCTGCGTCGGGCGCCGCAGCCGTCACGCCCCGCCCCGCGGCCGGCACCGAGCCTCTACTCTCAGCGGGGGCCGCCCCGCCGCTTCCATTCAATACGAGATCGAGAAGCCGTGTCGGATCGATCATGAAGGTCTCCAGCCGCTTGTCCTGAACGAGGCGTAGATAGGAAGGGCCACCCCGACCTCAAGAGCGCGCCGGCGAAATATCGAGAGTCCCGCCGCGGTCGGCGCCGCCGGGGGAGCCTGTCGATGAGGCAGACTGCCCGGCTCCTCATCAGCGGAGGCCGAAAGTGCCGCCCCGCGTCAAAAGTGCCGTCGCGACCGCTTGTCCGACCGCACGAATATGCGTTTAAACGCAGAGGGGACCGGGAAATTTCCGAAGAGCAGGAGGGGGAATGCGAGCGCCCAACGCGATTGATTTCTGGCGGGGCGTCGCGCTTGTGATGATCTTCATCAACCATGTCCCCGGCATGGTCTATTCGCACCTCACGCTCCGCAACTATGCCATTTCGGATGCGGCCGAGCTGTTCGTGTTCCTGGCGGGTTGCTCCCTTGCCTTCGTCGCCGCGGGCAAGGCGGGAGCAAGGCCCTTGCGGCAGGTGATCGCACGCCTGCTCTTGCGTGCATTCGAGATCTGGCGCGCGCAGATCGTGATCATCTCCGTCGCCATCGCGTTGCTCGGCGCGGGTGCCATCGTCTTCAACGACCCGTTGCTGCTCGGATGGCATGGCGCGGGCCCGGCCTTCTCCGATACGGCGCGCGCATCCATCGGCCTCGTGCTGCTCACCTACCAGATCGGCTACTTCAACATCCTGCCGCTCTACGTTGTGCTCCTGCTGTTGGCGCTCGTGTTCATCGTCATCGCGCGCCGCTCGCTCGCGGCCGCGCTTGCGGCATCGTTTGCGCTCTATGCCGCGACGCTGGCATGGGAGCTTCGCCTGCCGAGCTGGCCGGCGGAGGACGCATGGTTCTTCAATCCGCTGTCGTGGCAGGCCCTGATCGTGCTCGGCTTCGCCGTCATCACGCTGCAACAGTCGCACGCCGAAAGGTGGCAGGCCATCGTCGCGCGCCTATGGCCGGCCGCGATGATCGTCGTCGCACTCGGTGCCGGCGTCGTGTGGATGGACTATCGGCCGGATCCGATGACCGTTCCCCGCCCGCGCTTTTTCTTTCTTTTCGATAAGCAATTTCTCTCGCCCATCCGCATCGTCAACATGATCGCCATCGCAATTGCGTTCTATCCGCTGTTTCCTATACTCGCCCGCTACGTCGGGCCGGTCGTGCGATACTGCAGCAGCTTGGGCCGCAACTCGCTCGCCGTGTTCTGCATGGCCTCGTTGCTTGCCCTCGCCGCGCAGATCGCACGATACGTTGGCGAGCCGGGCTTTCTGTTTGACACGGGCATCGTGCTCGTCGGGCTGGTGATACTGAGAGTGACGGCATGGATCGCGGAGTTGCAGCCCTCGTCCTCCTAGCGAGCGCATGTGCGCTCGCGCTGCCTCTTTTCTTCGTCGCGGATGCACCGAAGCCTGAACATCGCGATGTGCGCGCCACAATCCTGAACCAGGCCGCGCCGTCGCGCTTCGAGATTGCGGGCAACGCGCCCGCGCTGTCCCCCCAATGCCGTGTCGAAAGCGCGCCGTTCGACGGCCGCGCACCGCTTCGGACCGTCCGGCGCGCGCTTCTCGAAAAGCGGCCGGCCCGCGTCGTCTCGTTCGGCACGTCCTCCGTGCTGTCCGCCGATGCGTCCTCTCCGATCGCCACCTATTCGAGCGAGCTCGGACGCGACCTCGAGGAGAACGGCCTCGACGTCGAGATGATCGCGCGCACGCAGGCGGGCGCGGTGGCCGATGACGCGGCCGAGCGCCTGAAGGCCGAGCTGGCCGCGCTGAGGCCCGACCTTCTCGTCTGGCAGGTCGGCACCAACGACGCCGTCGCGCGGATCGATGCCGAGGATTTCGCCGACGATCTGCGCGAGACGCTCACCTGGCTCGCTGCGCACAAGATCGACGTCGTGCTCGTCGATCCGCAGTACGTCGCCCGCCTGTCGGATGACGAAGGCTACACCGGCATCGTGGATCGGGTGGCGGCGGTTGCGAGCGAAAAGCGCGTGCTGCGCGTCAATCGCTATGACGCGATGGCCGATCTCGCGCGCGCTCATCCGTCGTGGTCGCGCTTCACGGGGGACCGCTTTCGCCTCGCGGACATGGGCGACCGGTGCGCGGCGGAGTACACGGCCGGCGCCATCGTCGCGGGTCTTCACGCAGCGGCAACGGCAGAAGAAAGAGAGACGCCCTGAGGCGCGTCGCGCCGCCACGTTGCGTGGCGACGCGCGCGCTCTTCGTTGCTCATCAGGGTGAGAAGCGCACGACCCGGTCTTCTCCGAGCCGGAAGCGCCGGCCATAGGGCAGGCAAATGCCGGAGCTGACGGACGCGAGATCCTCGATCGGGTGCTCCGTGCAATCGCCGGAAGGCCGCGACAGGTAGAACTCCGAATGGAACAGGCCCTCGGCCTCCTTGTTCCGGCTGTCGATGCCGAGCACCTCGAGCTGATGAAGCACCTTCCGGAACTCCTGCTCCGACTGAAACCGCCGCTGCACGAACGTGACGCCGTTGAGCTTCTCCGTCGCGAGACCGTGCCGGTCGAGGAGGCTCGCGAAGCTGTCGTAGGGGAACATGCGAAGCACGAACGACGCGACCCATGGCCGAGGCTCGCCGATCGCCTCGAGCACGCGCGACAGCGTGCGCTCCGTGACGTAGCCGATGGCGCCCGTCGAGATGATGAGGTCGACGCCGGAGAGCGCATCCCGGCTGGCCTGGGAGAGGGCCTCCTGCTCGAGGTTCTGCGTCACGCCGGCATCGATGAGCCCGACGGCGCGTGCGAATGCGACGGCGGGTTCCGACACGTCGCATCCGACGATCTCGACGTCGTGTTTCGGCCACGATGCGTAGAAGTGCCGATCGAGCGCGATCAGTTCGCGCGTTGAGATCTCCGCTGCTTGGAGATCCATGTAGCGCTGCTGCAGGCTGGCGAATTCCAGAGGAAACCGGATGAGCGCTGCGTTGTTGCCGTAGCTGCAGCCGACGTCGAGGACCTTGATCGGCCGTCCTTTGAGGTCCTCGAGCGCCGAGATCAGATTGCGGAAGATGCCTTTGGCCAAGTCTGGGATGACGTAGTTGAGCCCGCCGAGCACGCGGTAGTACTCACGCGGATCCGGATGCGAATAGATGCTGTCGAAGCAGGCCTTGGCGCTGTTGGCTGCCCGCGTTCCGGCGCCGTTGCCGAACGGCTTGATGTTTTCTGTATGCTCCATTGGCCTGTCTCCCTGCAAGCTTATGGGTAGGGGATCGAAGGCGCATCGCGCCCTCGTGCGAAGCCCTCACGGGCGACGGACGTCACCGGAGACGCCCGCAAGAGATGGATGATGACCGGCGCGCAGCCGTCGATGCGCTAAAGCCGATCAGGGAGGCGCATGGGAGAGAGGCGCAGGGACGCGCTCGTGGTTTCCGCTATCGGGAGAGACGCCCGAAAGGTCCCGCCGGAAGGCAGGCGGCTCGGAGATCGAGTGGGGGAAGAATTCGGAGCCGAGATGGGCGCTGGCTAATCCGAGGGCGTGGTTCAGGAGAAGGTCCGCCTGATCCGGCCCATCGAGCACCACCACTATCCTTTCATCGTAAGCGCAACGGGAGGCCCGGAGGGCCTCCGATCTGCTGACGTGTTCGTGTCAGGATAAGAATCCGAACGACAAGATCACAAAGGCTGACGCAACGAGAGCGAGATCGAAAAGCTTAACTCCGCTGGGCATCGTTCGGCGTCTCCTTCGCTCTCAACCGGCGGCAGGGTCGGTGCAGCCTGCGAGAGGCGGGCGACGGAGGCCATGAGGCAGGGTCGCAATGTTCGTCGCGGCAAGATCCGCAGCTGCCGTGAGCGGGCCCGTGGAGTAGGGATCGGAGAACGGCACCACCATGACGTGGGCAAAACCTTGGGACTGGGCCGCAGGCAGCCGATGGTCGGGCACGGCCTCGAGGGGAGCGTGAGTCATCGGTTCCTCCGTTGAATAGGTTAATGCCTGAGTAGTGGGGAGGAACTTGGGGGGTTCGGGTCCCCGGCAGCAATTGGCAAGAGTACGTAGATATGGCCCCTACGTGTTTTTACGGAGCACCGAGGCGCTCGTGGCCCCCGCAACGCCCGATCTGGTCCCATTGCGACACACGCTGATAATAATCTTTTCATTACAATGAGTTGATGAAGCTGTATGGTGCCGTTAGGACACGGTGACCGCTCCGCGGTTGGCCAGGGCAGTTGTGCTCCAAGGGGTGGAAATGGCTTCGCGCCGGGCCGCGCGGGCAAAAAAAGTGAGGGGAGCCGGCAAATCCGATGACCGATGCCCGCAATTATCACCGGCTTCTCATCGGTTTGGCCTTCCTCGCGGCCTACGTGGCGCTCGATTACGTGAGCTTCGTGAAGCCTTACCGGGGGCTCGGCATCACTCCGTGGAACCCGCCTCCCGGGCTCAGCATCGCCGTCATCTTCCTGGGAGGATGGTTCTACGCACCCTTCGTCCTGATCGCGCCGTTCCTGGCGGACGCCGTGGTCCGCGGCTCGGCCCTCGGCGTGGGCCTGGAACTCGTGCTCTCGCTCGCGGTCGGCAGCACCTACCTCGTGGCGGGGCTTGTCCTGCAGCGCATCACCGCCTTCGACCCCAGGTTCCGCTACGTGCGCGACGCGCTGACGCTGAGCGGCGTGGCCGCGGCTGCGGCGATCGTCGCCGCCTCTCTCTATGTCCTGATCCTCCTGAGCACGGGCACGATCTTTCAGAGCGAGGTGATCGCTGTCGCCTGGCGCGCCGCGCTGGGAGATGTGATCGGCATCCTGGTGATCGCCCCGCTGGTGCTTCTGGCGGTCACGTACAGGCCCTGGCCAACGCCCGGCCCCCTGGCGGTGGTGCAGTTCCTGACCCTGTTTCTCATGCTGGCGATCGTGTTCGGCTACCGCGAGGCAACGGCATTCCAGCTTTTCTACCTGCTCTTCATCCCGCTGCTCTGGATCGCGCTGAGCTATGGCCCGCCGGGCTCGTCGGTCGCGCTGCTCTTCATCCAGTTGGGCCTGATCATCGGCGCCGAGATCCGTTTCGGTCCGGACCCCGGTCTCGGCGCGCTGCAGGTGCTGATGACGGCGCTGGCTGTCACGGGCCTCATTGTCGGCACCATCGTGGCCGAGAGGGAGGACGCCGCGGCCCGGCTGCGCGACCAGCAGGCCGCCATAAACCGGGCCTTGCGCGTGCGCTCGGCCGGCGAGGTGGCGGCCACCATCGCGCATGAGATCAACCAGCCCCTGACGGCATTGACCACCTATTCCGGGATCGCCTCGCAGGCGATGGAGGACGGCAACCTCGATCTCGCCAAGCGCGCGGTCGGCAAGATCCACGCCGAAAGCGAGCGCGCGACCGAGGTGCTGCGCGGCATTCGCGAGCTTCTGCGCAAGGGAACGCTGTCGAAGAACCGGGTCGATCTCGCCGCCAAGCTCGAGGAGCTGGAGACGCTCCTCGGCGAGGATCTGGCGAAGAAGGGCATTCGCCTCTCGATTTCCATCGAGCCCGGGTTCCCGATTATTCGCGCCGACGGGGTTCAACTTCAGCAGGCGACTCACAATTTGATCGTCAACGCGGCGGAGGCCATGCTGGGCATCGGTCGCGGGGGGACCATCGAGGCGCGTGTCGCGTTGTCGCCCGAGCACGATGTGCTGATCGAAGTCAGGGACAACGGGCCCGGCTTCCCCCCAGGATACGACGTGAACGAGCCGACCCCGTTCACGACGACCAAGCCCGAAGGATCGGGCCTCGGCCTCGCCGTGGCGCGGTCCATAGCCGAGGCGCACGGCGGAGGCCTCGCGATTGCGACCTCGCCGCGCGGCGCGCGCGTCGTTCTGAGGCTGCCGATGGAAAAGGAGGCCGAGCGTGAAAACAGTAAGCGTCATCGACGATGAGGCGTCCGTGCGCGATGCCGTTTCCATGCTGCTCGAAACGCACGGGCTCGCCGTCCGCTGCTACGAGGGGGCCGGGCAGTTCCTGGCCGCCGAGTTCGAGCCGGGCTGCATCGTAAGCGACGTCAGAATGCCGGAGGTCTCGGGCCTCGATCTCCTGCGCGCGCTGCAGACGCAGGGCGACCCGCGCCCCGTGCTGCTGCTCACCGGCCACGGCGACGTGGAGCTGGCCGTCCAGGCCATCAAGCTCGGCGCGTTCGATTTCGTCGAGAAGCCGTTCAACAACGACCGCTTCGTGGCGAGCGTCCGCAACGCGCTCGTCGCGTCGGAGAGCTCCCTCAAGGAGCGCCTCGAGCGCGAGGATCTGCGCAGCCGCTACGATTCTCTCTCCGAGCGGCAGCGCGACACCATGCGGCTCCTGATTCGCGGGCTGTCCAACAAGGAGATCGGCCAGGAGCTCGGCATCAGCCCGCGCACGGTGGAGATCCATCGCACCTGGGTCATGACGAAAATGAACGCCCGGTCCATTGCCGATCTCGTGCGCATGAGCATGGCGCTCGGCATCGAGTGAGTGATTCGCGGCTGCTTCACGTCAGAGGTGTGATGTCTTTACCTCGCGCCCGGAATTTTCGGCGCGAGGCCGTCGAGCGCCGCTCCTGAATCTGGCAGAAACGAGAACATCTACACTGCTTCAGTGGGCACCAGGGAGGGCTCGAGAATGAAGACCGGCGCTTATATCCGCTTCGGTTTCGCAGCGGTTGTGCTGGGCGCGAGCTTCGCGCCGTCGATAGCGTACGAAACGGGCTTTTCGAACATGCATTCGCAGGCCCGCGTCGGCAACAAGATGTGCATGACCGATCACTTCCACTACGGCAACGGTTCGGGGGCGACGCAGGCCGCCGCGCAGCGGGAGGCGATCGCATCCTGGCAGAGCTTCACCGATTTCGAGTACGGCAGTGCTTGGGCGAGCTTCCGCAACGCTGCCGCGCGCGGACAGAGCTGCTCGCGCGGAAGCGGCAGCTTCAGCTGTCAGGTCGAGGCGCGACCCTGCCGGCTCATGCGTGCGGCCAGAAAGAAGTAGCGGATCTTTTTCGCAGATCGGGAGGCATGGAGCCGGGAGAGGATCTCTCCCGGCCATGCTTTGTCGTGATCCCTTTACGCTGCGGCCGTGCGCCGTCTACGGCGCGAGCAGCTTTCCCGGATTCAGGATGCCCTTGGGATCGAGCGCGGCTTTGACGCGCCGCATCAGTTCGATCTCGACCGGGCTTTTCACGCGCACCAGTTCCGCCACCTTGAGACGGCCGATCCCGTGCTCGGCCGAGATCGAGCCGCCGAGCGAGACCGCGACGTCGTGCACGGCATGCGCCATCGCATCCCAGAGCGCGAGGTAGTCGGCGCGCGCCATGCCGGGCGGCTGCGAGACGTTGTAGTGCACGTTGCCGTCGCCGAAATGTCCGAACGGGACCGGGCGCGCGCCGGGGCACACGCGCTGAACGGCGTCTCCGGCCTTCACCAGGAATTCCGCCACGCGCGCGATCGGCACCGAGATGTCGTGCTTGATCGAGCCGCCCTCGCCCTTCTGCGCTTCCGACGCGGATTCCCGAACCTTCCACAGCGCCTCGGCCTGCGTAAGCGACTGCGCGACGACGGCATCCGTCACCAGCCCGGCCGCGCTCGCGTCTTCGAGCAGCCGCTCCATCGGCGCCGACGTGCTGCCCTCCGCACCTGATAGCTCGAGCAGAACGAACCACGGCGCGTCGCCGGAAAGCGGCCGGCGCACGCCCGGGATGTGCCGGACGACGAACGAGACGATGAGATCGGCCATGAACTCGAAGGCGGTCAGCGCCGCGCCCGCGCGTCGTTCCGCAAGCTGGTAGAAGGGAAGCAGCGCGTCGAGGCTTGGCAGCGAGACGAACGCCGTCGCCCGCTCGTCGGGTTCGGGAAAGAGCTTGAGCGTCGCGGCCGTGATGACGCCGAGCGTGCCCTCCGATCCGATGAAGAGGTCGCGCAGGTCGTAGCCCGTGTTGTCCTTCTTGAGCGCCCTGAGCCCGTCCCACACCGAGCCGTCCGCGAGCACCACCTCGAGACCGTAGACGAGCCCGCGTGTCGGGCCGTAGGCGAGCACCTGGTGCCCGCCCGCATTGGTCGCGAGGTTGCCGCCGATGGTGGCGCTGCCCTCGGAGGCGAGGCCGAGCGGAAACATGCGGCCGGCCTTGCGCGCCGCGTCCTGCACCTCGGCAAGTGTGAGTCCCGCTTCGACCGTCATCGACGTCCCCGCGGAATCGAGGTGCCGGATCTGCCGCATGCGTTTCAGCGACAACACGATCTCGCTGCCGGCTTCCCGCGGGATCTGACCGCCGACGAGGCCCGTGTTGCCGCCCTGGGGGACGATGCCGACGCCGTCCGCGTTGGCGAGCGCGAGCACGCGCGAGACTTCGTCCGTAGACGCGGGCTTAACGATCAGCGGCGTCCGGCCCATATAAAGGTCGCGCCATTCGCTAAGGTAGGGTGCTTGCTCTGCCGGATCCGCAATGGCGTTGTCGGCTCCGACGATGGCCGTCAGGCGGGACAGGAATTCGCTCGATACGGGGCGAACGGAGGACGACATGGATCGGCTGCCGGGAATGAGTGTGAGGATCGTGCGCAATGCGCGCAGGCCTGCCGATCCCTTTACAGGCTTTGCCCGGCTTCGGCAAAAATCCGGTCTTCTCGCGTGCGTGGCGGCACTGGCCGTTCAGGCGCTTCTCGTCATGGCGCCAACTTTAACCCTGGGATTTGCTCCGTCCGGTCCCGCCCACGCCCAAGTGAGGGAGCCCATCGTCCCTGGGGTTCGCCCCAATCCGCGCCCGGCTCCGCCGACGCGCATCACGCCGCGCGCGCCGTTTCTGCCTGCCCCGCGCGTGGAACCCGGTCCTCGCCTTCCGTCGGCGCCTGGAGAAGTCAGGCCCGGCGTCGCGCGCCCGTCGACCACGGGGTCGGGCTGTCACGCACGTTGCGGCAGCCAGTGCGAGTCGGTGTCCTGCGCGGGTCTTACGCCGTCGCAATGCACCGGTGCCCGCCAGCAGTGCCGGCTGAGCTGCCGCTCGCAGTGCCGCTAGCGCGTTTTCCGATCACACCGACGCACCTCTTCGCTGTCCTGGTCCCTCCCCCATCATGCCGGAGGCATGTCTCCGCCATGACGGGGAGGGGAACGGCGCGAGTCCGTACGGTCGGAATTTGCTCTAGCTATAAGCTCTCTCGCGGAGCCGCCGCGCGGCGGAGCCGATCGTTGATCGCTTCGCCGAGACCATGCTCCGGGATCGGCATCACCGCGATGGCCGCGACGCCGGAGCGGTCGAGCAGGCGCAGGGATGCGAAGAGCGCGGCCGCCGCTTCCGCGAGATCGCCGCGCGCACTGAGATTGATCGCGGGCCCGTCGGTCGCCGGAGGATTGGGCCCGAACGCCAGCAACGCTTCGCCGGGCCGGACGTCGGTGGCGTCGAGCCGTAGAAGCGCGTTCGGCGCATAGTGGCTTGCGAGCTGGCCGGGCGAGGTCGGGCGTGTCGCATCCGGCGCATCGTCGTCCGCGAGCGGCCCCATCAGCACCGCCTGGAGCGCGCCACGCGTCGCCGCACCGGGACGCAGCAGCCGGATGCCGTCGAAGCGTGAGGCGTCCACCACCGTGCTTTCGAGGCCGTATCCCGTGTCGCCGCCGTCGAGGATGAGCGGGACGTCGTCACCGAGATCGTCCGCCACGTGCTGTGCGCTCGTCGGGCTGACGCGTCCGCTGCGATTGGCGGAAGGAGCCGCGAGCGGCTTTCCCGTCGCCGCAAGAAGTGCCTGCGCGACCGGATGCGCCGGCACGCGCACCGCAACCGTGTCGAGCCCCGCGCTGACGAGATCGGACAAGCCGCTCTCCGCGCGCCGCTTGAGCACCAGCGTGAGTGGTCCCGGCCAGAACACTTCCGCCAGAAGGCGCGCCTGCGGCCCGACGACTGCGATCCGCTCGGCCGCCGCGAGATCCGGGACATGCACGATCAGCGGATTGAATTGCGGCCGCCCCTTGGTCTCGAACACCGCTGCGACCGCGCGTCCGTTGGTGGCATCCGCACCGAGGCCGTAGACGGTCTCGGTGGGAAAGGCCACAAGCTCGCCGGCGTTGAGACGGCGCGCGGCCTCTTCGATGGCGGATGGATCGGCTGTTCGCACGGTCATCAGGGACGGTTCGCTGCTGCTCCGTTGCGCCGCCCGGACTTCCCGACGATGATGCGCCGCGCGCCGCAACGGTAAGATTTCAGGCTCCCGGGAAAAGGAGAACCCATGACGTATGAGGCTCCAGTAGACGACATCCTCCTCGCGCTCAAGACGGCGGCCGGCCTTTCCGAGGACATGGATAAGGGCGCCTACGGGGAGCTCGACGAGGAGACGCTGAGGGCCGTTCTGGAGGAGGCCGGAAAGTTCGCGTCCGAGCAGCTGGCGCCGCTGAATGCGGCCGGAGATCGCACGCCCTCGCGCTGGGTCGAGGGCAAAGTGACGACACCGCCCGGCTGGAAAGAGGCCTACGCGGCATTCCGCGAGGCCGGCTGGAGCGCGCTGCCGTGCCCGGCGGAGTTCGGCGGGCAGGAGCTGCCGGAGACGGTGGCCATGGCCGTCTGCGAGATGTGGAACGGCGCCAACCTGTCGTTCGGCCTCTGCCCGCTGCTGACGCAGGGCGCCATCGACGCGCTTCACGCCGGCGGCTCCGACGAGCTCAAGGCGCGCTTTTTGCCGCGCATGGTGAGCGGCGAATGGACCGGCACCATGAACCTGACCGAGCCGCACGCGGGCTCCGACCTCGGCCCCGTCGCGACGCGCGCCGAGCGCAGGGACGACGGCACGTATCGCATCTTCGGCACCAAGATCTTCATCACCTACGGCGACCACGACCTCACCGACAACATCGTCCATCTCGTGCTCGCGCGCCTGCCCGACGCGCCGGAAGGCACGCGCGGCATCTCGCTGTTCCTGGTCCCGAAGCGCCTCGTCGCGGACGACGGATCGCTGGGAGACGAGAACGACGTGATCTGCGCCGGCCTCGAGCACAAGCTCGGCATCCACGGCAGCCCGACCGCGGTCATGAAGTTCGGCGAGCGGGGCGAGGGTGCCCTTGGCTATCTCGTGGGCGAGGAGAACCGCGGCCTCGCCACCATGTTCGTGATGATGAACGCGGCGCGTTTGGCCGTCGGCATCCAGGGTGTTGCCGTGGCGGAGCGTGCGACGCAGGTCGCCGAGCGTTACGCCGCCGAACGCCTCCAGGGCCGCGCCTATGGCGTGCGCGCCGGCGGCATGGTGCCCATCGCCGAGCATCCGGACGTCCGGCGCATGTTGCTCACCATGCGGGCGATGACGCACGCCGCGCGCGCCATCTGCTATGCCACCGCACGCGAGATCGACCTGTCGCACACTGCGTCCGACGAAGCCGCGCGTGGGATCGCGGCCGACCGCGCCGCACTGTTCACGCCCGTCGCGAAGGCGTTCTCCACCGACATCGGCTGCGAGGTCGCGTCCCTCGGCATTCAGGTCCACGGCGGCATGGGCTTCATCGAGGAGACGGGTGCGGCCCAGCCCTATCGCGATGCGCGCATCCTGCCGATCTACGAAGGCACCAACGGCATCCAGGCCATCGACCTCGTGACGCGCAAGCTGCCGCTCGGCGAAGGCCGCGCGGTCGAAGGCGTGATCGCGGACTTCGAGGCCACCGCGCGCCGCCTGATGGGCGAGAACCGGCCGGAGCTCGGGCGCGCGGGCGAGCGCCTGGCCGCGGCCGTCGCGGATCTTGCCGAAGCAACCCGGTGGATGGGAGCGACGCTCGCGAAGACGCCGACGCTCGCGCTCGCCGGCGCGACCCCCTACCTGCGCCTGTTCGGCACCGTCGCCGGCGGACATTTCCTCGCCAGGGCGGCGCTCCTTGAACTCGAAGAGAGCGGAAACGCCGGCCCTTCGGTCACGCTCGCCCGCTTCTTCGCGGAGAACGTCGCCGTCGGCGCGGGCGGGCTCTCCGCCATCGTAATGTCCGGTGGTCATGCCGTGTTGGGCGCGTCGCCCGATCTGGCCCCGGCCTGACCGCGAGGCGATGGCACGAGCCACCGCCTGAGAGAGAGGCCGAGGGGGAAAGGGATGATGCGCTTCCTGCGATGGACGGTCCTGACCGTCATGCTCGCCGGCCTGACCGTCGGGTCCGTCGCACCGTCCGGTGCGCACTGGCTGTCGCGCATCGTGCGCGAGGCGGGAGACGCGGGAGGATCGGCCGGCCTCAAGGCCGGGCGGCACGGCCTTGGCGCGCTCGACGAGGCGGCCGCTCACGTCGCGAAGCTGCCGCGTCTCGCGCGCGGCACGGCCCTCGCGGCCCACGTGACGCCCGAAGGCCACTGGCGCTTCGTGAGCCGCGAGGGCGAGGTGTTCACGGCGGCGACGCCGGCCGAGATGGCGCGCGTCCGCACCACGCTCGCGCCGAATGCCGCTCCCGACGAGCCGCTCACGCTGTATCTGAGTGCGGAGACGGTCTTCGCCCGGCGCGAGCTTGTGCGCGATCTGCCGAGCGCGGATCTCCATCTCGTGGTCGGCAAGGAGACGTACCGGCTGCGCCGGCCGGAGGCGGGCGGCGAACTGGTCGCCGAGATCCGCCCCAATGTCACCGTCGATCTCGCCGACCGCGCGCTGTTCCAGGAGGCGGCCTTCCGTCTCGGCCGGCCGCTGAACAAGACGAGCATCCGCGTGCTGGCGCTGGAGCCGGGCGGTCCCAAAGGGTTGACGACGGCGCCCCGCCGCGATCCGAAATCAGGCGCCGCGCTCGTCGACCGGATCGATCCCGCTCTGCTGCCGCAGGCGCTCTCCGGCCTCAAGGGCCAGACCGCGCTCGTCTCGGGCCGCATCGAGGGCAACCGCATCACGGTCCGCCCGTCGCGTGGACCCGAGCAGTTGCTCGACATCGAGGCCCTCGTCCGCGCGGCGGAAGCCTCCGACGTGAACCTGGTGCTGGTTCACGCCAGCGCCGCGCATCAGCCCGGCGGGCGCAACTGGCTCTGGCAGCGCATCGCGGTCACCGG